>WNGB01007004.1_pt1 | contig 17777 bp, 14 predicted proteins | sample 5400681 | NCBI WGS metagenome assembly WNGB01 (sample SAMN13153367, study PRJNA577476) | soil metagenome | isolation source: 115 cm soil or saprolite under grassland replicate 2 | place: USA:California | collected 2016-06-15 | reverse complement strand
AACGCACTGGGTTTGATGCGGGGTGGCCGTGGAGGTCCCATGACGCGGCTCGTCCTGGTGCTGCTCGCCGGATTGATCTGGGCCGGAGCGCCAGCCTCGTCCGTCCTGGCGCAATCGGCAACCGACCTCGCGGCCGATCAGCGGCAGAAGGCCGCCGAATTCCAACGGCTCTACCAGCGCAGCGGCCAATCCCGCGATTCCGAAGCGGTGGTCGACGCCGCCCGGGCGGCGCTCAAGCTGGCGGGCGAGCTTGATCCCTGGCCGTTCAGCGACCCGCGCGAATTGATGACCGGGACGCTGAACCTGCGGATGGGCGATGCCTACGCCGACCGCCGGCAAGGCAAGCGCGCGGACAATCTGGAGCAGTCGATCAGCGCCTACCAGGACGCGCTCGCCCTGTTCCGGGATGAGCGCCACAAGGCGATCTGGGCGGAAACCCAGAATCATCTGGGCATTGTCTTCCGGCACCGGATCCGCGGCGACCGCGCGCTCAACCTCGAACACTCGATCGCGGCCTACGAGGCGGCACTGACGGTCTACACCCGCGAGGACTTCCGCCTGGAATGGGGCATGGTCCAGAACAATCTCGGGATCGCCTATTCCAATCGCATTCGCGGCAATCAGGCCGACAATCTCGAACGGTCGGTCAAGGCCTACGAGGAAGCCCTCACGGTCCGCACCCGCGCCGAATTTCCGGAGAGCTGGGCCAGGACCCAGGTCAATCTCGGGGTCACCTACGTCCGGCGCGTGCGCGGCAACCGCTCCGACAACATCGAGCTGGCGATCGCCGCCTACAAGGCCGGCGGCGAGATTTTCACGCGCGAGCGCTTTGCCGACAACTGGGCGACCGTCCAGCTCAACCTCGGTGACGCCTATGCGTCGCGGATCGCCGGCGTGCGCGCCGACAACCTGGAGCTCGCGATCCGCGGGTACGGCGACGCCCTCACCGTCTACACGCGCGCGGACTCCCCGGAGGACTTCGCCGACATCCAGGTCAACCTCGGGCTCGCCTATACCGACCGCATTGCCGGCGACAAGACCGACAACCTGCGGCGCGCCATCGCGGCGTACCAGGCCGCGCTCACCATCTTCAGCCCGGCCGAGGCCTGGCCGCTCAAGCATCTGCAGGCGTCGAGGCTGCTCGGCCAGACCTTGCTCGAAGCCAGGGACTGGCGCGCCGCCGGCGAGGCCTTCGCCGCCGCCCGCCAGGCCTTTCGTCTGCTGTTCGGCGAAGGCGTCGATGAGACCGAAGCAAGAGAACTGATCACGCAGGCCGGCACGCTGTTCGCCGACGCCGCCTATGCTGCCGTGCAGAACGGCGAGCTCGAAGCCGCGTTGTCGCTCGTCAACGAGGGCAAGGCGCGGCTCCTGGCCGTGACGCTGCGCCAGCAGGCGCTCGATCTGCCGCCTGACAAGCGCGCGCGTCATGCGGCGCTCAAGGCCGAGATCCGCGAATTGTCGCGACTGACGGAAACCACGTCGGGAATGGATCGGGCCGCCGCGCTCGAACGTCTCACCGCCCTGCGCAACGAGCTGCGCGAGCTGATCGAAAGTGCGCGCGGCCGGGAGGCGCCTGGCGAAGCGCTGGCGGCGGCGACCGCGCTGGTGGCCGACGGCGGCGCCATCATCGCGCCGGTGGTCACCAAGGTCGGCGCCAAGATCCTGATCGTCACGGCAGGGCCTGGCGGCAAGGCGTCGATCAAGCCGCTCGATCTCGCGCGCCTCACCAGCACGCGTCTCGACCAGCTCGCGCGCGGCGACGTGCCCGGCGTAATCGGCGGCTGGCGCGGCAACTACGAAAAGAATTATCGGCTGGTCAAGCTTGCGACCGAGATCGAGGCGCTGGCGTTCCTGGCCGGCCTGTTCCCGGACCTGTTCAGCGACAAGCTCAGGGAGAGGCAGGCGGAGTTCGACCGCCTCGACCAGGAATGGCGCGACGCGATCGTCGGCATCGCCGAGCTTGGCAGCTTCTTTGTCGGGCCGCTCGAAGCCTCGCTCGCGGCGCTCGGCGTCTGGCCGGGCGCACGGCTGATCTGGATGCCGACCGGCGCGCTCGGGCATCTGCCGCTCGGCTTGGCGCGCGAAGCCCCCGACCAGCCGGCGCTCGCCGAGCGCTACGAGATCGTCTACGCGCCCAACCTGCAGGCGCTGCGGGCGGCGCAGCGCCAGATCGCCGCCGACACGTCGTCCTCGGTCGCGGTCATCGCCAATCCGACCGGCGATCTCAAGTATGCCGAGATGGAGGCCATGGTGGTGGCCGGGCATTTCGACCCGGAGGCGCGCAAGATCCTTGATCGCTCAAATGGCACGCGCGACGCCGTCCTCGCCGAGCTGAGCCACCGCAGCTACTGGCACTTCTCGACCCACGGAAAGTTCTCGTGGGACGACGCCCGGCAATCCGCGCTCGCGCTGCGCGACCAGGTGCTCACGGTCGGCGAGTTGGTCGAGACCAGCGAGATCAAAGGCCTCAAGCGCCCGCGCCTGGTGGCGCTGTCGGCGTGCGAGACCGGCCTCTACGACCTCGCCACCAATCCGGACGAGTTCACCGGCTTCCCCGGCACCTTCATGGCGCTCGGCGCCGCCGGCGTGCTCAGCACGCTGTGGCCGGTCGAAGACCGCGCCACCATGCTGCTGATGGCAAAGTTCTACGACCTGCATCGCAACGCCGGCCTCACGCCGCCGGCGGCCCTGAAGGGCGCCCAGGGCTGGCTGCGCACGGCCTCCAAGAACGAGCTTTTGGCCTACGCCAAAACGAGGCTCGATGCCGAGCGCTTCGCCCTGCTCGAGAAGACGTTCCAGGATGATCGGATCCAAGTTCGTTATGGCGTTGTCATCAATCTGCCGCCGCTCGGCGCCCACAGCACCGATCCAAAGCTCGCGACCCCGAGCGGACCGCCGTTCGCCCATCCATTCTACTGGGCGGCGTTCATCTACGACGGGCTGTGAGCGGCATGCTTGCGCAATGTTAACGCAGCGCGCGCGCTTGCGTTGTCGCGGCTGCACAATTCCACTACATTTCCGTCTCGATTAGATCGGTATTTTCATACAGTGAGGCCTCGGTCGGGGCTTCGTCGTACGGAGCAACGTCATGTCCAGATTCCCGCGCGTGCTGTCGTCCGTCATCGCCGTCCTCCTCGCCGCCACAGCGGCGCAGCGTGTGTCGGCCCAAGACATCGGCGGCGTGCCCCCGCATGTGCCGGGCGAAATCCTGATCGGCTTCACATCGGGGGCGGATCGCGATGCGCTGCTCAACCAGCTGGAGGCGACGCGACAGCGACTACGGGCGGCGGGCGAGACGCCGGCGGGGCTCAATGCGGTCAGGCGCAGCGGCTCCGCGCTGAAATTGAAGATCGAGTTCCCGGAAAACATCAAGGTCCGGCTGCGCGCCAATCCCTCCGCCGAGCTGACGCTGCTGCAAGAGATCGCGCGCCAGCTCAAGGCGCAGAATCCCAACATCAAATATGCTCATCCCAACTGGCTCATGAGCATCAATCCGCCGGCCGCCGAGATCGCACCCGACGTGCAGGCCAATATGGACAGGCTCAAGGCCGACCTCGCGGCGGACGCACGGTCATCGCCCAATGATCCTCTCTTCCAGAACGGGCTGCATTGGCACTATGGGCCGCCGCCCGCTGGATTGAATGCCGTGAACGCCTGGGACATCGAGAAGGGCTCGCGCGACATCGTGGTCGCGGTGCTCGACACCGGTTTTGTGTTCGACCACGAGGACGCCGTCGGCTCGCCCAACGTGACGAAAGGCTACAGCTTCGTCACCTACAACGCTTGCGAAGAGGGCGCAGAGGACCGCAAACCCGACGCGACCGATCCGGGCGATGCCTGCCCGAAAAAGGGCGAGAAGAACGCGAGCTGGCATGGCACGCACGTCGCCTCGACCATCGGCGCGATCAACACCAACAACGGCCGCGGCATGTCCGGTATCGCCTGGAACGTGACCGTGGTGCCGGTCCGCGTTCTTGGACCAATCTACGGCGCGTCTGAAGACATCGCCGACGCCGTGCGCTGGGCCGCGGGCGTTCCGGTCGACGGCGTCCCCCCGATCGAGAAGCGCGCCGACATCATCAACATGAGCCTGGGCGGCCCGCAGCCCTGCGATGAAGACAGCTACGCCGACATGATCGACGCGATCAAGGAAGCGCGCGCGAAGGGCACCGTCATCGTGGTGTCGGCCGGCAATGGCGCCTTCCTCAACGACAAGAACGAGCTGTGCGAGCCGGGCTCCTCGCCGCAATGCAAGTTCTCCCAGATCGACGTGAAGAACGCGCGGCCGGCGTCGTGTCCGGGCGTCATTTCGGTGGCGGCGAGCGACAAGCGCGGGTTCCTCGCGCCCTACTCCAATTACGGGGCGGTGACCATCACGGCGCCGGGCGGCAACGTGAACGCGACAGAAGAGTTCGTCATCAACGGCAACAAACGCCGTTACCCGCTCGGCGTATGGAGCGCCATCGGCGGCAAGACGCCATACTATCCCTACCAGGGCACGTCGATGGCCGCGCCCCACGTGGCCGGCGCGATCGCGCTGGCGCTGTCCAAGAATCCGTCATGGCGCGGCAAGCCCGACCTGGTCGAACAGAAGGTCCGGGCGAGCGCGGTGGCGGTGCCGCAGGGTGGCTGCACCCTCGCCAAGCCCTGCGGTCCCGGCCTGCTCGACACCGTGAAGCTCATCAGCCAGCGCTGAGCTGCTTCGGCATCTCGTAAACAGCGGACCGCGCGTCGCCCCGCGGTCCGTTACGCGTCTTGACACCGCCGCCCGGACCGGCGCAAAGCCACCGCCGTGAACGAGGCCCGTCAGATCATGCCCGCTTATGTCGGCCCGGACGCACCGCAGCAGCCGCTGCTGGCGCGGCTCATCGGGCTTGGCCGCCCGCTGGTGATGGGCATCCTCAACATTACGCCCGACAGCTTCTCCGACGGCGGGCGCTTCTTCGATCCGCAGGGTGCCATCGCGCATGCCCGCCGCATGGCGGCCGAAGGCGCCGACATCCTCGACATCGGCGCGGAATCGACCCGCCCCTATGGCGGCGCGGTGGCGGTGACGCACGAAGAGGAGCTGCGGCGGCTCGAGCCGGTGCTGCCGGCCGTGACAGCGCTCGGCGTGCCGGTGTCGATCGACACCATGAAGGCGAGCGTGGCGGTCAAAGCGCTCGCGGCCGGCGCCAGCATCGTCAACGATGTCTGGGGCCTGCAGCGCGATGGCGACCTCGCGCGCGTTGTTGCCGAGCATGCCGTGCCGGTCATCATCATGCACAATCGCGAGCGCGCCGATCCCGCGATCGACATCATGGCCGACATCGCGGCCTTCTTTGAGCGCTCGCTCGATATCGCCGACCGCACCGGCATCGCGCGCCACAACATCGTGCTCGATCCCGGCATCGGCTTCGGCAAGACGCCGGAGCAGAGCATCACCGCCATTGCCCGCCTCGCGGAGTTCAAATCGTTCGGCCTGCCGCTCCTGATCGGCGCCTCGCGCAAGCGCTTCATCGACACGGTGTCCCCTGCCCCGCCCGACCAGCGCATCGGCGGCTCGATCGCGAGCCATCTCTGGGCGGTCGAGAACGGCGCCGCCATCGTGCGCACGCACGACGTTGCGGAGACCATGCAGGCGTTGCGGGTCACCGCCGCGATACGGGATGCCCGATGAGCGATACGGTCTTCGTCACTGGGCTGTCGCTGCACGCCTATCACGGCGTGATGCAGCACGAGTCTGAAGTGGGGCAGACCTTCAAGCTCGATCTCGTGCTCGACATCGACCTCTCGGCCGCCTCGCACTCGGACAAGCTCGTGGACACGGTCGGCTACGACCAGGTGGTCGAGGTGGCGAGCAGCGTGTTCTGTGCGCAGCGCTACCGGCTGGTGGAGACCGCCGCCGGCGCGGTCGCCGACGCCGTGCTCGACGCCTTCCCCAAGGTCACGGCGGTGGAGGTGACGGTGCACAAGCCACACGCGCCGGTGGCGGCGACCTTCGACGACGTCGGCGTCACCATCGCGCGATCGCGCCATGGCTGAGGCGCTGCTGGCGCTCGGTGGCAATCTCGGCGACGCGCGCGACACGCTCGCCCGCGCGATCGCCATGCTGTGCGACGGGGCGGACGTGCGCCTCACCGCCCGCTCGTCCGACTACGCGACCCCGCCCTGGGGCGTCGAGGACCAGCCGCCGTTCGTCAACCTCTGCATCGCGGTCGCGACCACGCTCACCCCGCATGCACTGCTTCACCGCATGCAAGACGTGGAGCGCGCCTTCGGGCGCGACCGCGCCGGCGAGCGCCGCTGGGGGCCGCGCACGCTCGACATCGACCTCATCGCCTACGATGACGTGACGCTCGACACGGGCGACCTCACGCTGCCGCATCCGCGGCTGTTCGAGCGCGCCTTCGTGCTGGTGCCGCTCGCCGAGATCGCGCCTGAGCGCGTGATCGCCGGGGTCCGCGTGCGCGATGCGCTAGCAAAGCTCGACGCCGCCGGTATCGAGAAACTGCCCTGAGCTTCAATTGCCGGGCCCTGCAGGGCCGTGTAACGTCGTTGCCCAGGGGATCCAGACCCGCCGGCCGATGCAGGACCGGGGGTCAGGATAAAGCGACAAGGAGGGGTCGATGATCGTCAGACGCGCGATCTGTATCGTCTTGTTCGCAGTGGGTGCGCTCCTGCAGTCGCATGCGCCCGGCAAGGCGGCCAGCGCCGGCGAGATCAATGCCGGGGTGAACGCAACGCTCGATCAGTTCTACCGCATGGTCCCGGGAAGCCATGCGCTGGCAGCGCGGGCCGCGGGCGTGCTGGTGTTTCCCACGGTCATCAAGGCGGGCTTCGGGGTCGGCGGCGAGTACGGCGAAGGCGCCATGCGGGTCGGCGGCCGGACCGTCGCCTATTACAACGTGCTCTCGGCATCGATCGGCTTTCAGCTTGGGGCGCAGGCGCGGTCCGTCATCATCATGTTCATGACGCCGCAGGCGCTCGCGAACTTCCAGCGCATCGAGGGGTTCCGGGTCGGCGTCGACGGCTCGGTCGTGGTGCTGGTGGTCGGCGCCGGCGGCTCGATCGATACTGACAAGATCACCAATCCGGTGATCGGCTTCATCGTCGATTCCAAGGGGCTGATGTACAACCTGACGCTCGAAGGCTCGAAGATCACCCGCATCTATCGGTGAGGGCTTCAGGGCGGAGAGGTCCGCTTTCGGGGCAACCGGAAAACATTTGCTCGCACTGAGTTCTTCTCGGTTTGACCCGCTGCCGTAGGTGGCGTCAGGGTTTTGCAATGCACTCACCCCGTCGACAGGCCCGAATCGCAGTACGGGAAATTATGGGAATATCGGACTGCGATGCCAGAGATCAGTCCGGCCTAGCGCCTGAAAACTTGACCACCTTGGCCCACTTCTCGGTCTCATCGGCGATGAGCTTCCCGAAGTCGGCGGGCGAGCCCGCAAGTACCGTGCCGCCCATGTCGGCGACCGCCGCCTTGATCTTGGGATCGGCGAGGCCGGCATTGATCTCCTTGTTGAGCTTGTCGATGATTTCGGCGGGTGTGTTCTTCGGCGCGCCGATGCCGAACCAGAGGCTCGTCTCGTAGCCTGGTAAGAAATCGCCCATAGTCGGGATGTCCGGCAGCGCTTCCGAACGCTTCGCCGTGGTCACCGCAAGGGCGCGCAGCTTGCCGGCCCTGATGTGCTCCATGGCGATAGTCGTGCTGGCAAAGTAGACCTGCAATTGTCCGCCGAGTAGATCGGTCAATGCAGGCGGTGCGCCACGATATTGTACGGGGACCATGTCGACGCCGGCCATCATCTTGAACAACTCGCCGGACACATGGGGCATAGTCCCGTTGCCCACAGAAGCCATATTGAGCTTGCCAGGATTGGCCTTGGCGTAGGCGATGAACTCGGGAACCGTCTTGGCCGGAACCGATGGATTAACAACCATGACGTTTGGCACAAGGATGAGGCCTGCGACCGGCGCGATGTCCCGCGTGAGATTGAAGTCGAGGTTGTTGTAGAGCGTCGCGTTGACCGCGTTCGTCGTGGTGACCAGGAGGAGCGTGTAGCCGTCGGCGGGCGCGCGCACCGCCGCCTGGGCGCCCATGTTGCTGCCGGCGCCGGGCCGGTTCTCAACGATGAATGTCTGCCCCAGCCGTTCCGAGAGCCATTGGCCGATCACACGTGCGACGATATCGGCAGCGGTGCCAGCGCCAAAGCCGACGATCGATCGCACCGGCCGCGATGGATAGGTTTGCGCCCATGCGATCCGCGAGATAGCCGGGAGCGCGGCGGCACCCATTGCCAGACGCAGAAATCGACGACGTGGAAGCTTCATGGCGGTCCCTCTCCAGTCTTCGTAATTTCAGGCGCGCACCGTCGCCGATTGTATCAGGAGCCAGGCTTGTGCACCGCGTCCAAGACCTTGATTGCCGCGGGAATGAGCCCAAGGGCCTTAAAGGCGTCGGCGATCATCTGTTGTTCGTCGATCACCCCATTACTGATCGGCTGGACGGCGAAACCTCTGTGTGAAAGCGTAGCCTCCAGCACTGTTACCGGAAACCCGGCAGCGGCACTGAAGGTCTTTGCGGTGCCCGGAATATCCTTCGCCGCTTGGGCGAAGACATCGCGCGTCGCTCCGAGCACTAGATCGATCATCTGCGGATGCGCCTGAGCAAACGGCTTGGCCACGAAAAAGAAATCGTTGTTGGAGACGAGGCCGGTGCCGTCGGTGAGGGTGCGCGCACCCAACGACATCTCGGCGGCGGTGCGGTAGGGCTCCCAGATCACCCAGGCGTCGATGACGCCCTTCTCAAAACCGGCGCGACCGTCGGCTGGCGGCAGAAAGACGAGCTTAACGTCGGCGTATTTCAGACCTGCTTTGTCGAGTGCGCGCACGAGCAGGTAATGCACGTTCGAGCCCTTGTTCAGCCCGACCTTCTTGCCCTTCAGATCGGAGACCGTCTTAATCGGACTGTCCTTCGGCACCAAGATGGCCTCGGACTTCGGCCCATCGGGCACGTAGCCGATATAGAGAAGCGGCGCGCCGGCAGCTTGGGCAAAGATCGGCGGCGCTTCGCCGCTATGGGCGAAATCGACCGCCCCTGCCTTCATCCCTTCGAGAAGCTGCGGCCCGCCTGGAAACTCCTTCCAGGTGACCATGTAGCCGAGTGGCTTCAGCCGTTCTTCAAGAATCCCGTGCACTTTCAGAAGCGCGAACGCGCCGACTTTCTGATAGCCCATGCGCACGACCTTTTCCTGCGCGACGGCAGCCGGGGCGGCTGAGAACAGCACTAAGCAGGCCAAAGCGACAAAGCTGATTGTACGATGTGTAAACCCGATCATGAGCAGTTCTCCGAGTGACGGCACACCGAGTTATGTACCCGGACCCCGGTCAACAATGCAGCAGTAGACTAGAATGAAAAGTTCTTATTTGTTATTGAAGAATTACTTTTATTAATTTCGGAGGTCGCCATGGAGCTGATTGATCGTGTCGCTCACCGCCTAAAGCTGCGCGACCTGCGTCTTCTCGATACCGTCGTGCGACTGAGGAGCATGGCCAAGGCTGCGATCCAGCTGAATATTTCGCAACCCGCTGTATCGAAGGCGATTGCCGAGTTGGAGCACGTTTTCGCCGTTCGACTTGTCGTTCGCAACCGGCAAGGGATCGAGCCGACCGAGTACGGTCGCGCATTGCTCGACTGCGGCCTAGCCGTATTCGATGACATGCGACTGGGCGTGAAAAACATCGAGTTTCTGGCCGACCCCACCGCCGGGGACGTGCGCATCGGATGCAATAACTTTCTGGCCCCGGGCTTTGTGTCCGTCGTAACCGATCGAGTCACGCGGCGCTTTCCCCGCATCGTTGTTCATCTCGCGATTCCGCAGGCCGAAATTCTGCATCATGAGCTGAGCGAGCGTAAAGTCGACTTCCTGATCACACGGAGATGGGCCCCAGCTGTCGAGCAGGGAATGGATTTCGAATTTCTTTTTGATGACCTGTTTGTCGTCGTGGCGGGCGCGCAAAGCCCCTGGGCTCGGCGCCGTAGGATCGCGCTTGCCGAACTGATGAATGAATCTTGGGTTCTGCCGCCACCAGAGGGCGGGTTTGGGGCGGCCGCAATGGAAGCCTTTCGTACCTGTGGGCACGATTATCCGCGCACGAGTGTGGTCACCGCTACCCCCGATGTTCGGATGAGTCTCCTCGCGACCGGACGCTTTCTTTCGATTTTCCCGACGTCCTCATTGAGATTTCCCGCGAGGCGTCCGGAGTTGAAGGTCCTGCCCGTTGAACTGCCGATGGCCCGCGTCCCAAGTGGAATCATCACCCTGAAGAAGCGCGCGCTCAGTCCGGTCGCCCAGCTTTTCATCGAGCACGCCCGCGAAGTCGCTAAGCCGCTTGCGAATAGAAAATAGTAGACGCCAGTTCCACCTGTGGCCGGTGGCGTTGCCGAGGTTTTGTTGCGGTTGCTCGCGGCTGGTTTTGGCCCGACTCGAACCTCCCGGGCCGTCCGCTGTTTGGCGGCTTCCGGGGGGCAATGCGGACATCAGCCAGCGATTGCCGGACAATCGCGACTCATCACAGGTTGATGACGCCGAGCCTGGCGGCATGAGCGACCGCGTCCGTGCGGCTCACGGCGTCAAGCTTCTCCAACAACGATGCGACGTGATACTTGGCCGTGTGCGCCGAAATGCCGAGCCGGCGGCCGATCAGCTTGTTCGACGCTCCCTCCGCCAACAGCGCAAGCACTTCCAATTCGCGGGCGGTGAGCGCAACGTCGGCGTCCGGCTCGGCCGCCGCTCCGAGCGCGGCGACCACAAACGCGTCAGGTTCATCGCCTTTGCCGACCAGTTCGAGCCCTTCAACGTCGGCCAAGGCGGCCGCGATTCGATCAGCAAGAGCGGGATCAGGCACGTCGATGGCCAGCCGCAACCGGTCTCTCGCGCGCGGGTCTCTCAAGTCGCTGGCCTTTCCCCGATTTGAAGTTTTGTCTGGTGCGACTGGCCGCCCCTCCGCAGCTCGATCGCCAGCAGCTTTCCAACGCTGTCGGGGCCCAACGATCTCAGCAACGGCCGCAGCTTGCCGATCGGCCTGCCGTCCCAGCTCACCAGAACATCGCCCTGATGAATATTGGCTGCCGCTGCCGGACCCTTCGGGTCGACGCTCATCACCATGACGCCGGCGCCGCCGCCCTCGATCGTCACCGGTTGCAAGCCGAGACCCAGGTAGCCGCGTGGAACCCGCCCGTGGGTCTCTAGCTTGGCGGCGATGCGGCCGATCGTGGCCGAGGGTATCACCAGGACGCGCCGGCGTGGTCCAAACACGGTCATGCCGAAGGCCTGCCCGGTGGCGTTGACCGCAAGGCCGCCCTCAGCCGTTGATCGCAAGCGGGTATCGAGCTCGACGCGAGCGTCGATCTCGCCCCCGCGCATCGACTGCCAGGGTCCCCGGCTGACCGCGACCACGCCCAGCGCTGCGGTCGGCGCTCCCCCCTCCGCGCCCACGGCAAGCACGAGCGCACCGGGCGAGGGTGTGGCTGCAGCCATGGCGACAGGTTGCAAATCAAGCCGGTCGACCTTGAGCAGGGCGATCGCGGTGCTCGGGTCGCGCCCCACGGGATGGGCGACAGTACTCTCGCCACCAGGCACCACCACACGGATTTCGCCCTCCTCGGCAAGCCCCTCGTCCGACGTGACGATAAGCCCGGAGCGCCAAACGAAGCCCGACGCCCGCATCCGATGGGACAGGACCGCAACGAGGCTCGGCGCCAAATCCCCAACCATGCCTTCAAGCGCGGTGGAGACGTCTTGTATGTCTTTGCTCATGGGACCTCCGGAATGTGTCCCCAAGAGATGTGCCGGGACCTGCGCTTCGTCTACTAGCCATATGGGCAGGCGGCAGGGCGACGTGGTCGCTGCCCGTGGTGAAGGTGCACCCGGAGAACCATGCCCGCTCGGGCGCGTCGGCGCCGGCAGCGAGGATGCCGGTGGCCGGCGTGTCTCCCGAGGCAGCGAACGTGATAGAAAGTGCGCATCCTGACCGGTCGTCTGAACCCGGCGACGAGATAAATCCTGTGCGCGCATGAGCGATCCCGACGACCTGGCGCTGGCCGCGGAATTCCCGGCCGCCACCCGCGCGCAATGGCTTGAGCTGGTCGCGCGCGTGCTCAAGGGCGCGCCGTTCGAAACGCTGGTCGCGCGCACCGCCGACGGCCTCGCCATCGAGCCCCTGCATGCCCGCGCGCCGCACGCAACCAGCCTCGGCGCCCGCCGCCCGCGCTGGCAGGTGATGGCGCGCATCGACCACCCCGATCCCGCCAAGGCCAATGCGCAGGCGCTGGAGGAGCTCGCGGGCGGCGCCAACGGCCTGGTGCTGGTCGGCGCGGATTCCATCGGCGCGCACGGCTACGGCCTGATGCCGACGCTGGATGTGCTCGCGCCCGTCCTCGAGGGCGTTCATCTCGACGCCGGCATTGCGATCGAGTTCGACCTCGGCGAACAGACCATGCTGCTGCCGCTCGGATTCGCCGCCACGCTCGTCGGCGAGCGCGGTATCGCTCCGGAGGCGATCGATGTGCGGTTCGGTTTCGATCACATCGGTCACGCTGCATCGAGCGGTCAGACGGGACTCTCCTGGTACAAGTTCGGCGAAACGGTTGCGAGACTCGCGGTCGAATTTGCGGCGCTGGGCTTCCGACGCTCGCTCATGGTCGCTGATGGCCGCCTGGTGCACGGCGCAGGCGGCACCGAGGCGCAGGAGCTCGCCTATGTGATCGCAGTCGCAATCGCCTATCTGCGCGCGCTCGAGGCCGGCGGCATCGCGCTCGATGACGCCCGGCGGATGATCTATTTCCAGCTCACTGCCGATACCGACCAATTCCTCACCATCGCGAAATTCCGCGCGCTGCGACAGCTCTGGGCGCGGATCGAGGAAAGCTGCGGCCTGACGCCCGAACCAGCGTTCATTTCCGCCGAGACCGCCTGGCGCACGATGACGCGCAACGATCCGGCGGTGAACGTCCTGCGCGGGACAATTGCGGCGTTCGCGGCCGGCATCGGCGGCGCTGACGCGATCACGGTGCTGCCGTTCACGGCCGCGCGCGGCCTACCTGACGCGTTCGCCCGAAGGATCGCACGCAACACGCAGCTCATCCTGCTCGATGAAGCGAATGTCGCGCGCGTCGCCGACCCGACCGCCGGCACTGGTTGGAGCGAGAGCCTGACGGACAACCTTAGCCGCGCCGCCTGGACGCTCTTTCAGGAGATCGAAGGGGCTGGCGGCGTGTATCCGGCGCTCGCGCAGGGCTTGATCCAGGAGAAGGTCGCGGCCGCACGCGTCGAGCGCGAGCACGCAGTCGCGACCCGCACGGTGGCGCTGGTCGGCGCCAACGAGTTTCCGGACCTCGGCGAGCTGCCGGCAACCGTTCTTGACGTGAAGCCCGTCAGCGCGCCCACGATGCCTCTGGCACTTACGCTCGAGCCGCTGTCGCAGATTCGCTTGGCCGAACCCTACGAGGCGCTGCGCGACGCCTCCGACCGCAGGCTGGCCACGACCGGAGCGCGACCAAAAATCTTTCTCGCCAATCTCGGGCGCGGCGCCGATTTCAGTGCGCGCGCGAACGTCGCGAAGAACTTCTTCGAGGCCGGCGGGATCGCCGCGGTGTCGAACGATGGCTTTGCGAACCGCGATGCGATGATCGCGGCCTTCAAGGCATCGGACACGCCCCTCGCCTGCCTGTGCGGCTCCGACGCTGTTTATGCGCGTGAGGCCGTCGATGCCGCCAAGGCGCTCAAGGCGGCCGGCGCCGGCAAGCTGTTCCTCGCCGGCCGGCTGCGCGAGCAGGAAGCGGAATTGCGCAAGGCCGGGGTCGACACGTTCATCCACGCCGGCTGCGACGCGCTGGCGATCCTGCGATCGATATTGAGCCGCTGAACGAGCCGCTTGCTCGATGCCCCGCGTGTCCCCGCGGCTCAGGAGGTCGTGAGGCCACCCACGCGGCTCCAACCAGTCGGCGGTCGCCGCCGGTTGCGCGCGACCGGCGCGAGCGCGCGCAACTTGCGCGCAAATTGTCGCAGGCACACTTCCGTCGTTCCCAGCGGGCCGGCCTCGTAGCTCGACGACGCCATGCCAGCCTGCACCCGGTTGATCAGGTCGGTGTCCTCCTTGTTGACCTGGCGATTGATCCGCCAGTTGAGATGGCGCGCCGCCTTCATCTCGCGGCGCGGGTCCGGATGCACGTAGGCGATCTCGCGGATCACGGTGCTGGTTGCCGAGACCGGCACGAACTGCATGAAGTCGATCTGGTCCGGATAGACGTCGAAGGCGACATTGGGCCAGAGCTTGAAATAGACCCACAGCCGCTGCCGGTCCTGCGGCAGGTGCGCCACCGGCGGCAGACATTGCTGATACATGCGCTCGGACCGGTTGGACGAGGGCTCATCGCGCAGCCGTCCCCACATCTTGTGCACCCATTCGCGCGCTTCGATGCCGTAGCCCTTGCCGAACAGCCGCGTCAGGCCGGGATGGGCGACATTGATGTGGAGCGAATCCGAGTAGTTGTCGGCGATGGTCTTCCAGTTGACGTTGCGCGGGCGCAGCGTGACGCGGCCGAGCGGCACCATGTCCTCCATCCGGTAGGCGGCGATCTCGGCCTCGTAGGGCGACATCATCTGCGCGACCGACGGGCCGGTGCCGGCAAGGCGGACAAAAATGAACCCGTGGTAGACTTCGAGCTCCACCGGCTTGAGGCCATGCCCTGCCGGATCGAGCCCGACGAAGGTGTCGCGGAACGGCACGCCGGCGAGGTTGCCGCGCAGGTCGTAGCTCCAGGCGTGGTAGCGGCAGGTCAGCCGGAGCCCGCACCGGCCGGCGGGTCCATCGACCAAACGCGTCGCGCGGTGGCGGCAGACATTGTGGAACGCGCGGACGTTGCCGTCGTCGCCGCGCAGCGCGAGGATCGACTCGCCGAGGAAATCGAAGGTGTGGTAGTCGCCCGCCTTGGGGATATCATTGACGTGACAGACAACCTGCCAGGACGGGCGGAACACATGGTCCGCCTCGTAGGCGAAGAATTCCTCGTCATGGTAGAGCCATCCCGGCAAGCTCAGGAACTCGTCGGGATCGTTTTCCGTCTCGCTAGAGCCGAGGTTTGGCGGCAATGTTTTGTTCATGACCTTCGCCCGGCAACGTAGGATCGGCGCGGCGACAGCGCAACAATCGCAGGCCCAGGCCACATCAGAACTTGTCGCTGGCGCGTACCCAGCATAATTCATTACGATCGGCGCCGCACTCAGAGGATTTCATTCGTGAGCCCGATACCGGACTTTACGGCGATTGAGTTTTCGGACGCTGCGGCGGCGCCAAACGGCGATCTCGCCGAGGCGTGGCGCACGCCCGAAGGGATCGCGGTGAAGGGCGCCTACGGCCCCGCCGACCTCGCCGGCCTCGATTTCCTCGACACCTATCCGGGCCTGCCGCCGTTCCTGCGCGGCCCCTACCCCACCATGTACGTCAACCAGCCGTGGACGATCCGGCAGTATGCCGGCTTCTCCAGCGCCGAGGAATCGAACGCGTTCTACCGGCGCAACCTCGCCGCCGGCCAGAAGGGCCTCTCGATCGCTTTCGATCTCGCCACCCACCGCGGCTACGACAGCGACCATCCGCGCGTCGCCGGCGACGTCGGCATGGCCGGCGTCGCGATCGATTCGATCTATGACATGCGCACGCTGTTCGACCGCATCCCGCTCGGCGAGATGTCGGTGTCGATGACCATGAACGGCGCGGTGCTGCCGGTGCTCGCACTCTACATCGTCGCCGCCGAGGAACAGGGCGTGGTGCCCGAAAAACTCGCCGGCACGATCCAGAACGACATCCTCAAGGAATTCATGGTACGCAACACCTACATCTACCCGCCGGCGCCCTCGCTCAAGATCATCTCCGACATCTTCGCGTTCACCGCCGAGCGCATGCCGAAGTTCAACTCGATCTCGATCTCCGGCTACCACCTGCAGGAGGCGGGCGCGACCTGCGACCTCGAGCTCGCCTACACGCTCGCCGACGGCGTCGAATACGTGCGCGCCGGGCTCGCCGGCGGGCTCGCGATCGACACGTTTGCGCCGCGGCTGTCGTTCTTCTGGAACGCCGGCATGAACTTCTTCATGGAAGTCGCGAAGCAGCGCGCCGCCCGCATGCTGTGGGCCAAGCTCATCAAGGTGTTCGAGCCGACGTCGGAGCGCTCGCTGGCGCTGCGCTCGCACACCCAGACCTCCGGCTGGTCGCTCGCCTCGACCGACGTCTTGAACAACGTGGTGCGCACCTGCATCGAGGCGCGGGTTGCCCGCAACACCCAAATTGTGTTGCAACGCGAGTCCGGCACCACCCGCATCATCGATCCCTGGGGCGGCTCGTTCTACGTGGAGCGCCTCACCGGCGAGCTCGCCCGCCGCGCCTTCCGCCACATCCGCGAGGTCAAGGACATGGGCGGCATGGCCAAGGCGATCGAGGCGGGCCTGCCCAAGCTGCGCATCGAGGAAGCCGCCGCGCGCACGCAGGCGCGCATCGACGAGGGCGTGCAGCCGGTGATCGGCGTCAACGTGCACCGTCCGCGCGAGGAGCCGCTGATCGAGCTGCTCCAGGTCGACAACGCGGCGGTGCGGGCGCTGCAGATCGACAAGCTTGAGCGCCTCAAGCGCGAGCGCGATCCGGCCGCGGTCGAGGCGGCGCTCGCGGCGCTCACCCGCAACGCCGCCGGCGGCAACGGCAACCTGCTCGCGCTCGCGGTCGACGCCGCGCGTGCCAAGGCCACCGTCGGCGAGATCTCGGCGGCGCTGGAGCAGGTCTTTGGCCGCCACCGCGCCGAGATCAAGGCGATCACGGGCGTCTACAAGCGGGAGGCCGGCATGTCGGAGGCCGTCGCACGGGTGCAGAAGCTCACCGCCGCGTTCGAGGAGAACGAGGGCCGCCGCCCGCGCATCCTGGTGGCCAAGATCGGCCAGGACGGCCACGACCGCGGCCAGAAGGTGATCGCCTCGGCGTTCGCCGACCTCGGCTTCGACGTCGACATCGGGCCGCTGTTCGCGACCCCGGCCGAAGCCGCCCGCCAGGCGGTCGAGAACGACGTGCACATCCTCGGCGTATCCTCGCTCGCCGCCGCGCACTTGACCCTGGTTCCGCAACTGAAGGCGGAACTTGAGCAGCAGGGCCGTCCCGACATTATGATTGTCGTCGGCGGCGTGGTGCCGCCGCAGGATTACGAGCCGCTCAAGAAGGCCGGCGCCGAGGCGATCTTCCCGCCCGGCACGGTGATCGCGGAGGCGGCCGCCGGCCTGCTCGCGACGCTCGCCAAGCGTCTCGGCCACGGGCGCGAAGCGGCGGAGTAGTCCGGCGAACGATCAATCCTTCGCCTCTTTCAGCGGTCCAAACTCCGGCGGCGAGATCCGATGACGGGTCGCCGCCTCGTAGGCCGATGCAATCTTCAAGAGCGTGGGTTCGGCAAACGGCAGGGCCAGGAAGTCGATCCCGACTGTAAGCTTTGCCGGAACCGGGCCAACCAGCCGCGTGCCCCCAGGCGCATCCGCATCGCGAACCCGGTCAAAGACTTCGGTGGTGAAGCCGGCCGGGACGGTGATCGCCGGGAAGCCCATCCGTCCCAACTCGGTCCAGGCTTGATGCGACCTGCCGTGCAGGTCGGGCTCGACCGGCGCCTTGATGAGGGCCGGAGGAACATTGCCGGTCGGATAAGTTACCGCGTCGAGGTTGAGCATCGCCATGCATTGCATGACGGTCTGCTGGATGGC
>WNGB01006137.1_pt1 | contig 17778 bp, 18 predicted proteins | sample 5400681 | NCBI WGS metagenome assembly WNGB01 (sample SAMN13153367, study PRJNA577476) | soil metagenome | isolation source: 115 cm soil or saprolite under grassland replicate 2 | place: USA:California | collected 2016-06-15 | reverse complement strand
TAGCGCTCCCGCTGCTCCTGTGTTCCGGCCAGCTTCAGCCCGAGCGAGCCGAGCTCCTGCACGGCCAGCAGGAGCCCGCTCGTCGCGCAGACCTTCGAGATCTCTTCGATCGCGACGAGCGCGAGCAAGGTTCCGGTCCCGGTGCCGCCCCACTCCTCCTCGAGCAACAGGCCGAAGAGGCCGTGCTCTCGGTAGAGCTCGACCACGTCCCACGGGAACTCGTGGCTCTGGTCGATCTCAGCCGCGCGCGGCGCGATCCGGTCGCGGGCAAGCGAGCGAACGAGGTCGCGGAGCTCTCGCTGCTCGTCGTTCAGCTGGTCCCAGGGCACGCGGCTGAGTCTAGACCCAGCCGAGGGGCTTACAGATCGCGGTCGCGGCCCCTGCCGCCCTGAGCGACAGGAGCGCGACCGCGACGGCCGCGAGGACGTTGCGAAAGGCGAACCGGAACCTCCCTCCCCACCTCTCGGTATACGCACCGCGGGGGCGAAGTCAATGGGGGACTAGAGTCCCCGCCGTGATCCTCGAGAACGGAACGATCCGGACGCTGGACCCGTCGCTGCCCCTCGCGGGCGCCCTGGCGATCGCCGGCGACCGGGTTGCAGGCGGAGTCGGCACGCACGAGACCGCCCTCGCGAGCCCGGAGGTCGTCGACCTGGGCGGTCGCTGCGCACTGCCCGGCTTCACCGACTCCCACGTGCACTTCCCGAGCTGGGCGGTCGCCCAGCGCCAGGTACGACTCGAGGGCGCGACCTCGCTGGACGAGGCGCTGGCGCGCGTGCGGGAAGGACTGAGCGGGCTTCGGGCGGGCCGGTGGCTCCGAGGTCAGGGCTGGCGGGACGCCGACTGGGCTGCAGCGCCGACGAAGGAGGCGCTCGACGCGGTCACGGGCGACGTCCCGACTGCGCTGCTTGCCAAGGACTACCACTCGCTCTGGCTCAACTCGGCCGCGCTCGCGCGCGCGAACGGCGACCTAGCGCTGCCGGGCGGGGTCGTCGAGCTCGACGAGCGCGGCGAGCCGACGGGTGTCCTCCGCGAGGAGTCGGCGTGGCAGTTCAAGGAGCGGTACGTCGAGACCACCGACGAGGAGTACCTCGACGCGATGCGCGCCGGCCTGCGGCTGGTGGCATCGCGCGGCGTCACCGCCGTCCACGACAAGGACGGCTGGCTGCCCGCGATCCCGCGGCTCTGGCAACTGCTCAACGAGCAAGGGCAGCTGAACCTGCGTGTGTGGCAGTCGCTCCCGCACGACCGTCTCGACCGGGTCGCCGACCTCGGCCTCGCGGCGGGCATCGGGGACGACCGGCTGCGCCTCGGCTACCTGAAGGTCTTCATGGACGGCACACTGGGCTCCCGAACGGCCCTGATGCTCGACGGCTCCGGCGTCGAGATCACCAGCCGGGAGGAGCTGGCCGAGATCATCCGGCGCGGCGCGCGGGCAGGCTGGCCCGTCTCGGTGCACGCGATCGGGGACCGCGCCAACCGAAACGCCCTGGACGCGTTCGAGGAGACGCGGCCCGAATGGGCGCCGCTCGGCCTCCGCCACCGCATCGAGCATGCGCAGTGCCTCGCGCGGGAGGACGTGCCGCGGTTCGCCGAGCTCGGCATCGCCGCTTCCGTTCAGTTCAGCCACGCGCCGTCCGATTCTGCGCTGGCCGAGCGCTACTGGGCCGGGCGCCTCGACGGAGCCTACGCCTTCCGCAGCCTGTGGGATTCCGGCGCGCTCGTCGTCAACGGCTCGGACGCCCCGATCGAGGAGCTCGACCCGTGGGCCGGGATCTGCGCCGGCGTGCTCCGCGAGTGGCGCCCCGAGCAGGCGGTCACGGTCGAGCAGGCGATCGAGGCGACGACGGTCAACCCGGCGTGGCTGACCGGCGACGAGCGCCGCCGCGGGAAGCTGCTTCCCGCATACCTCGCCGACCTGGCCGTACTCGACCGCGACCCGCTCACGATCCCGGCAGACGAGCTCCCGGAGGTCCAGGTCGTCGCGACGATGGTCGGCGGCCGCTGGACCCACAACCCCCCACCCTGGTGATACTCGCGGGGGGACTACGTTCCCCCGCGAGCCCCCTCCTCGCTCGCTCGCTTCGCTCGCATCGCCTGCCGACGGCGAACAGTGGTGGGCCGCGCCCGCCAGGTCGGTCGCGGCGACGGAGGGTTCCTGCACAGAACGGGTTCAGTCAATAGAGCCCTCACGCGCCGAACAGCTTCCCCAGCCACTTGCCCTTGCCAGGCCCCTCGGGGCGCGGAGGCAGATGCGTATCGCCGACGATCGCCGCCGGCACCTCCTGGGTCAGCCACGCGCCGAGCGGCCCGCCGCCGACGGCCTCCGCCGCTTCTGCCATCCCGACCGCCCGCACCGAGGCGTGGTGCGCGTCGCTGGCGAGCAGGTGCGCGAGCCCCCTCGCGACGAGCTTCAGGCCGCACTCCTGCGCGCGCCGCCCGATCCGCCCGTCGACCGACGCGGCGGTGACCTGGACGAGCGCGCCCGACTGGACGAGAGAAACGAGGCGCTCCGGCTGCGCCTGCACCTCGGCATTCCGCTCCGGGTGGGCGAGCACCGGCCTGATCCCTGAGGCGCGGAGGGAGAACAACGCGTCCTCGAGCCCCAGCGGCCAGCCGTAGTAGGGCGTCTCGACGAGGAGGTAGCGCGGGTTGCCCCCGAGCCCGAACCGGCGCAGCTCCTCGACGGACAGCCGTGCCAGCCACTCGATCGCGATCTCGCCGCCCGCGCGGACGTCGAGCGGGATCCCGGCCAGCTGGAGCTCGGCCCGCAGCTCGGCGACGCGGTGCTCCATCACACCGGCGTCGGTCGGCCAGTCGTCGCGCACGTGCGGCGTGCCGGCGATCACCGTGATCCCGTCGGAGACGGCGGCCCGGGCGATCTCGAGGCTGTCCTCGAGCGTGCGCGCCCCGTCGTCGATGCCGCGGAGAATGTGAGAGTGGAGATCGATCATCGGCCGTCTACAATCGGGACGTGGCCATGCGGACAATGAAGCCTGTACACGACGCGACCTGCGCGGTCGCGTGCTCCGCGGAGATCATCGGCTCGAAGTGGACGGCGTTGTTGGTCCACGATCTCTCGGAGGGGCCGCGCAGGTTCTCGGAGCTCGAACGCGCCTGCCCCGGCATCAGTCCGCGCACGCTCTCGGAGCGCCTGCGCTGGCTCGAGGAGGAGGGCGTCGTCGTGCGCCACAGCTACGCCGAGACGCCGCCCCGCGTCGAGTACGAGCTCACCGCCAAGGGCCTCGGGCTCCTGCCGATCATCGAGGCGATGCGCCGTTTCGGTCACCAGTGGCTCGTGGACGACCCCACGCACGTCCACGCTTCCTAGCCTCCTAACCTAAAGCCCGGCGAGAGCGGTGTACAGCTCCCGCGCGGCGACGACTCCGAGCGGGATGTGCTCGACCAGGAGCCGCTCGTTGGGCGAGTGCAGGTTCCCCTCGGGAAGGTCGAAGCCGCTGACGATCGTCGGGATGCCCTTGTCCGCCAGCGCCGGGACGACCGGCAGAGTCCCCCCGGCGCGCAGCAGCAGCGGCCGTGCGCCGATTGCGCGCTCGAACGCATCCTGGCCCAGCCGGATCGCCGCCGAGTCGGCCGAGATCAGCCCGGGGGGCGCGGACGACCAGAGCTCGACGTCGACCTCGGCGCCCTCGGGGGCGGCCTCGCGCAGGAGCCGCTGGACCACTGGGCTGATGGTGTCCGGATGCTGGCCCGGCGCGAGGCGGATTGACACGTTGGCCTCGCCGACGACGGGAATCACGGTCTTCTGCAGCTGCGGCGAGCCGCCCTCGAGCCCGTGCACGTCCAGGGAGGGCTCGCCCCAGGTGCGCAGGTAGAACTCCTCCGCGGCCCGCGGGTCGGCAAGCCTGGCTCCCTGGCCGGCCAGCACCTGCTCGCCCGGCTCCTGCGATGCCCAGTCGGTGAGCTCCTCCTGCGTCGGCGGGACCAGACCCTGCCGGAGCGCATCCGGAAGACGCCCGTCGCGAGGCAGCACGCCGGACAGGGTCTGCATCAAGGCATGCGTCCCGTTCATAGCCGCGCCGCCGAACGTGCCCGAGTGCAGGTCGCGCACACCCGAACGAACGCGCACGTGGAAGTAGCAGAGGCCTCGCGTCGCGAGGTAAAAGGCGGGCTGCCCGCGCTTCGGCATATGGGCGTCGAAGATCACGCAGGCGTCTGCGCCGCGCTCGTCCTCGACGATCCAGTCGACGATCGAGTGCCCGCCGACCTCCTCCTCGCCGTCGCAGGCCACGCGCAGGTTTACAGGCAAGGCGCCCTCCGCAGCCAGCAACGCCGCCGCCTTGAGCAGCAGGTAGAGCTGGCCCTTGTCGTCGGCGACCCCCCGCGCGTACAGCCACTCGCCGCGAATCGTCGGCTCGAACGGGGGGCTCTCCCACGCATCGAGCGGGGCCGGCGGCTGGACGTCGAAGTGGCCGTAGACGAGCACCGTCGGCGCGGAGTCGGCGTCGTCCGACGCGCGGATCTCGCCGGTCACGAGCGGCCGCACACCACGCTCGACGAGCTCGCACTCCCCGCCTGACCTCCGCACGAACTGGCAGACCCACTCGGCCGCCCGACGAACGTCGTCCCGGTGCGCAGGATCGGCGCTGACGCTCGGAATGCGCAAGAGCTCGGAGAGCTCCTCGAGCCAGGTCGGGTCGAGCGCAGACACGAGCGCGAAATCTAGCTATCGAACGGACGGGGCAGCTCGCCGTAGATTCCCTCGACACTGGAGGTGGGCGCATTCGGAAGCTCCCGAGGGTCGAGGCTCCACGCGCCAGCGACCTCCATGACCGTCTCCTCAGAGATGCGCTCGCCCGCCGTCTCCTCCGTTAGCTCGACTAGTCCCAGTCGTTTCTCCACGTTTAGTCGGCTCTCCGCTCTCCTCGAATTTGCTTGACTCCCCGTCATACGCGACGCGTCTTTCGAGCGTTCCCGCGTGCGCCAACTCCCACGAATGGCACTCGACGACGCGATGCGTGGCGAAGAATTGAACTTCGGTACACGCATCCGGGCAGTGTAGGCCCGCCGCCGCGACCGACACGGCGGGCGCGGCACACAACCGCCCGCCGGGAGCACGCAAGATTAGGGAGGGGGGCTCACGGGGGGAACCGGCCGTTCCCCCCGTGAGAGCGAGCTAGGCGGCGAAGCCGCCGCGAGCGTCAGGCGACGTCGCGGAGCTTCTGGCTCTCGGCCAGCGCGCGCAGCTTCTTCAGGCTCTGGTTCTCGATCTGGCGGATCCGCTCGCGGGTGACGTTGAACGCGCGGCCGACCTCGTCGAGCGTGCGAGGGTGCTCGCCGTTCAGCCCGTAGCGCAACTCGAGCACGCGGCGCTCCCGCTGTGAGAGCTGCGAGAGGATCTTCTCCAGCGTCTCCTTGCGCAGCGTGACCTCGGCTGCGTCCTCGGGCAACGGCACGGACTCGTCCGTGATGAAGTGGCCGAACTCCGACTCCTCCTCGTCGCCGACGGGCTTCTCGAGCGAGACGGGTGACTGGGCCGTCCGACGAATCTGCTCGACCTCTTCAGGCGAGAGCTCGAGGTCGCGGGCGATCTCGACGGCGTTCGGCTCGCGGCCGAGCTCGGCGCGCAGCTTGCGCTCGGACCGGACGATCTTGTTGAGCTTCTCCACGACGTGCACAGGCATCCGGATCGTGCGCGCCTTGTCCGCGAGCGCGCGCGCGACCGCCTGCCGGATCCACCAGGTCGCGTACGTCGAGAACTTGAAGCCCTTGCGGTAGTCGAACTTCTCGGCGGCGCGGACGAGGCCGATGGTCCCTTCCTGAATCAGGTCGAGGAACGGCAGACCCTGGTTGCGATAGCGCTTCGCGATCGAGACGACGAGGCGCAGGTTCGCCTCGACCATCTCCTGCTTCGCGCGGTGGTTGCCGCGCTCGATCCGCTTCGCCAGCTCGACCTCCTGCGCGGCCGTGAGCAGGTCGACGCGGCCGACGTCCTTCAGGAACAGCTGCAGCGCGTCAGTCGAGACCTCCTGCGCCTCGACCTCCTCGGCGGCAACCTCCTCTTCCTCCGCGGCGACGACCTCGATCTGGAGCTCGTCGAGCGCCTGGTAGAAGTCGTCGATCTGGCCGGCGTCGAGATCGAGCTCGTCCAGCGCCAGCGTGATCTCGTCGGCGCTCAGCGAGCCGGCCTCGCGGCCTGCCTCGAGAAGGTTCTTGGCCTCCTCGGTCTCGAGCACTGCCACCCGCGTCTCGACCACGGCCGTCTCAGTCACGCTCACTCCGCCACCCCTCCCGTCCAGGCCGACAAGCTAGCCGTCACCAGGTGTCCCGTCAAACGCACGTGCCAAGAAGGCGGCACCATTGCAGACGCGGCGGATGGACGCCATGGGCCGAACGACCTATCTTCGCCCTAGCCAGTCCCGATCCCTGCCAGCCGGTCGAGGAAGCGGGACGACTCGACGCCGAGCGCCGTCCGCGGGCCGGCCGCCCGGGCCAGGCGCAGCTGCCGCTTCGCCTCGTCCAGGCTGCCGAGCCAGAGCAGGCAGAGACCGATGTGGAAGCGGACGCTCTGGCTCTTCGGATAGCGGCGGGCGAGCGGACCGAGCCGCGAGAAGGCGAGCGACGGATCAGCCTTGTCGAATCGCGCGACGGCGACCGCAACCCTGGGCTCGAGTGCGGCCGGGGCCAGTGCTGCCGCCGCCTCGTACTCCCTCAGTGCCGAGACCTGGCGCCCCAGCCGCTGGAGGGCGACGCCGTACAGGAGCCTCTCGCGGACGCCTCCGGTCCGCGCCCGGCGCTCGAGCAGGACGAGCTGCCTCGGCGGAGACAGGCGGCCGATCCCGGGCGGAGCCGGCAAGCTCGGCACGAAGCTCGGCAAGCCGCGCGGAAAGTTCGGATGGAGCAGGTCGCCCGCTCGGACCGCGTACGGCGTGTCGGGCTGCGCGCGGCGGGCTCCACGCCAGGCGGCCTTTGCGCCAGGCTCGTCTCCGCGCCAGAAGAGGGCGAGCCCGTAGTTCAGCTGGACGAGCGCGCTGCGCCGGAAGGTTCGGGCGAGCGTGCGAAGTTCGGGGAAGCCGTCGGGCCAGACGGCGAAGGCGGAGCCGATCTCGGCCTCGAGCGAGTCGTAGCGATCGAAGATCAAGCCCGCCTCGTGGGTCTCGTCTTTGTCGTAGAGCGTCGCGGCGCGCCGCAGCGCGACCGCCTCGGGGTCGGTGCGGACACCGAGCTCGAGCACGAGCGGGGGCAGGCCGGAGCGCGTCGGCGGCGGCTTCGGGGGAGTCGTCCGGGTCGCGAGCGTCACGCCGACGGTCAGGCCCGCGCCCACGACGGCGCAGGCCGCGACGATCCCGTAGACGCGCACGCGGGGGCTCACGCTGGGCGACGTTACCCGCGACGCGGAATAGGGCAGCAGCCACAGCGTTCTCCCCGACTACGAAGGCCTGCTCGGAACCGCTATCTTTTTTGAATCAATGCCCACGTACCGCGAGCTGCTGAACGAGGTCAAGACCGAGATCGAGGAGATCGACGCGTCGACGGCGGCCGCGCTGGTCGAGAGTCCAGACGCCGTGTTCGTGGACGTGCGCGAGCGCGACGAGTGGGACGAGGGGCACATTCCCGGAGCGATCCACGTGCCGCGCGGCAACCTCGAGTCACGGATCGAGAACGCCGTCACCGATCGGAGCGCTCGGATCGTGCTCTACTGCGCCTCAGGCGCACGCTCGGCGTTCGCGGCGAAGACGCTCGAGGAGCTCGGCTACGACGACGTCGCCTCGCTGGCCGGCGGTTTCACGGACTGGAAGCGGAACGGCTTCCCGACGCAGCTCCCGCAGGGGCTCGGCGAGGAGCAGCGCCGCCGCTACAGCCGCCACCTGCTGATCCCGGAGGTCGGCGAGGAGGGCCAGCTCAGGCTGCTCGAGGCGCGGATCCTGCTGATCGGCGCGGGCGGCCTCGGTTCCCCCGCGTCGCTCTACCTGGCGGCGGCGGGAGTCGGCACGCTGGGGATCGTCGACGACGACACCGTCGACGCGACGAACCTGCAGCGGCAGATCGTCCACTCGACCGACCGGCTCGGCGACTCGAAGGCCGAGTCTGCGAAGCAGACGATCGAGGCACTCAACCCCGACGTGACGGTGAAGACGTACCGCGAGCGGCTCACCTCCGAGAACGCGGACCGGATCCTCGGCGAGGGCTGGGACGTGATCGTCGACGGTGCCGACAACTTCCCCACGCGTTACCTGCTCAACGACGCCTCCGTCTGGCACGGGATCCCCGTCGTGCACGGGTCGATCTACCGCTTCGAGGGCCAGGTGACGGTCTTCAAGGCAAAGGAAGGTCCGTGCTACCGCTGCCTGTTCCCGCAGCCGCCGCCCCCCGAGCTGGCACCGAGCTGCGCCGAGGGCGGCGTGCTGGGCGTGCTGCCGGGCGTGATCGGCTCGATCCAGGCGAACGAGGCGCTCAAGCTGGCCCTCGGCATCGGCGAGCCGCTCGTCGGGCGGCTGCTGCTCTTCGACGCGCTCGCGGCGTCCTTCACCGAGGTCTCGCTGCGCCGCGATCCGGCGTGCCCGGTCTGCGGCGACACTCCGACCATCACCGAGTACATCGACTACGCCGAGTTCTGCCAGGGGACGAGGGCCCACGCATGAAGTTGGTGCGTATCCCGCCCACCCTCCGGGCCGCAACCGGCGGCGAGCGCGAGGTGCCTGCCGCAGGCGAGACGGTCGCGGAGGTGCTCGACGACCTGAAGAGCCGCTTCCCCGACCTCGAAGACCAGCTCCGGTACGCCAACGTCTACGTGGACGGCGAGGACATCCGCACGCTCGACGAGCTCGCGACGCCGGTGCGCGAGGGCGCGACCATCATCTTGCTGCCGGCCATGGCCGGTGGCTGTGGCTAGCCGCCTCGCCCCCAGCCTCCTCGACCTGATCGGCCGGACGCCGCTGGTCGAGCTGCCGCGGCTCGCCCCGAAGCCCGAGGTTCGGCTCTACGCCAAGCTCGAGGGTGCGAACCCAACCGGGTCCACCAAGGACCGCGTCGCACTGGCGATGATCGAGGCGGCAGAGGCGTCCGGCGAGCTCCAGCCCGGCCGCGCGCTGCTCGAGCCGACGAGCGGAAACACGGGCATCTCGCTCGCCCTGGTCGCCAAGCTCAAGGGCTACCCGCTCACCTGCGTGATGCCGGAGAATGCGACCGAGGAGCGCCGCCGGCTGCTCGAGATCTACGGAGCGCGCGTCGTCGACTCGCCTGCGGCCGAGGGCTCGAACGGAGCCGTCCGGCTCGCGCTCGAGCTGGCGGAGCGCAACCCGGAGCTCTTCATGCCCTTCCAGTACGCCAACGACGCAAACCCCCGCGCCCACTACGAGGGCACAGGGGCAGAGATCGCCGAGGCGCTCGACCGCGTGGACGTCCTCGTCGCCGGACTGGGGACGGGCGGGACGCTGATGGGCGCGGGCGAGCGGCTGCGCGAGAGCTTCCCCGACCTCCTCGTCGCCGCCGCCGAGCCGCTGCCCGGCGACCCGGTGATGGGGCTGCGCTCGCTGGAGGACGGCTACGTGCCGCCGATCCTCGACGTGGCGAAGCTCGACCGCAAGCTGCTCGTCTCGAATGCCGAGTCGCTCACGGGCCTGCGCGCACTCGTCGAGCGGGAAGGGATCTTCGCCGGACTATCGTCCGGCGCGGTCGTTCACGTCGCCGCGCGACTCGCCGCAGAGCTGGACGAGGGTGTGGTCGTCTGCGTCCTCGCCGACGGCGGCTGGAAATACCTGTCTGCCGATTTCTGGACCGCGCCGGATCCTACGTCGGCAATGGAGCAGGGCCACTGGTGGTAGTCGTGCCCGCCGCTACGCGCCGGGCACTAGAGGAGCACGCCGAAGCCGAGGCTCCGAACGAAGCCTGTGGTCTGCTAGCGCTCCGCAACGAAGTTGCGGAGCGCTACCTGCCGTGCGTCAACCGACTGGCGAGCCCCTTCCGGTTCGAGCTCCAAGCGCCCGATCCGGCGCTCGTCCTCGACCTCGAGGACGAGGGCTACGAGCTCGCCGTCTTCCACTCCCATCCGACCGACTCCGCCCGGCCTTCCAGGACGGACATCGCCAACATCGGCCTCTGGGAGGAGCGCCCGTATCTGATCCTCTCACGACCGACAGGCGAACTGGCCGCGTGGAAGATCGTGGAGGGAGCGGTCGAGCCGCTCCCTCTCACTGAAGTCCCCCTCTAGGTGACCCTGAAGCTGCCCTTCATCGTCGTCAGGTGCGGGTCGCAGACGTAGCGGTAGATGCCTTTGACCAGCTTGACGGTGATCGTCTTCGTGCCGACGAAACCGATCGCGGTGATCTCCCTGTTCACGCCGCCGGGCCCGCGCAGGTGGAAGTTGTGGATGCTCGACTTGTCCGAGACGGTAATCGAGTACCTCCCAGCCTTCAGCGACACCAGACGCTTGTTGAACCGCTTGAGCGTGATCGTGAAGCCGGGGCCGACGGTACCGGTCACCTTCGGCAGGACCGCGCCGGCCGGAGCCGTGACTGCGAGCGCCGAGCCGACGGCGGCGAGCAACATGAGCGTGCGAAACCGAGACATGCATCTCCTTCCGAGAACATCCTTGCGCTGCCAGGATAGTGACGCGGTGCAGGTGCGCGAGATCGGAACCGGACTCTGGTACTGGACCGGCCGTCACCCTGCGTGGACGCCGGCCGACGGCGGGCCCGACGGATGGGAGCAGGAGGTCGGCTGCGTCTTCTACGAGGGCCCGGACGCGGTCGTCCTCTTCGACCCGCTCGTGCCGATGGAGGATCCCGTCCGCTTCCACGAGGCGCTCGAACGGGACCTCGAGCGGGCCGGGAAACCGGTGCGCGTGCTGTTGACCGTGGAAGCACACGTGCGCAGCGCACAGGAGCTCGCCGAGCGCTACGGCGGGACGGTCGCGGACCTGCCCGGCGGCGGCGCGCCGGAGTTGCCCGCCGGCGTCGAGCTCGCCGCGGAGGCGCTGGAGGAATTCGTCTTCTGGCTGCCCGGGCACGGCGCGCTCGTCTCCGGCGACGTGATCATCAGCCGCGGCGGCGAGGTCTGCCTGCCGCGGAGCTGGATCGGCGAGGAGCGCCTCGACGAGGCGCTCGAGCTGCTCCGCCCGCTGCTCGACCTGCCGGTCGAGGTCGTGCTGGTCACGCACGGCGAGCCCGTGCTGGAGGGAGCGCGCGAGTCGCTCGCCCGGGCGCTGGCAGGGTAAGAGGCCTAGGCCGGAACGGCGGCGCGCTCGAGCGCGGCCACAAAGGCCTTCGACCACTCGGCGAGGTCGCCCCAGCCGCGGCACGAGACCATGTTCCCGTCGACCACGTCCGGCCCCTCGACGTAGGTCCCGCCGGCAGCCTCGATGTCCGGGCCGAGCGGCGGGAACCCGGAGCTCTTGCGCCCCTGGAGGTAGCCGAGTGCAGCCGGAACCTGCGGCCCGTGGCAGAGGGTGCCCACCGGCAGGTCGCTGTCGAAGAAGTGCGAGACGATCCGGCGCACGTCCGGGTCGACGCGGATGTATTCCGGAGCCCTCCCGCCCGGAATGACGAGACCGGCGTAGCGCTCCGGCTCGACCTCGGAGAAGGCGAGATCCGGCTCGAGCCGCCGGCCCGGCTTCTCGACGTACGCGTCGGAGTCGGGCTCGAAATCGTGGACGACAGTGCGCAGCGTCCGCCGCGAGGGCGCGGCGACATCGACGGCGTAGCCGGCCTCACGCAGGCGGTAGAGGATGAAGAAGAGCTCGAGGTCCTCGACGGCGTCGCCGGCGAGCATCAGCACGCGTTCCATCGCTTCCTCCTCGTCGCTAGCGGAATGGACGGTACTCGATCTTGCCACCGGCGATCTGCTTGTTCAGCTCGAGCAGGCGACGGTTCGACTCGGTCGGATCGTGTGCCGCGGACTCCGGCCAGCCGTAGGCGGCGGCGACGGCCTCGTCGAGCTTGCGGTGCAGGTTGCGGAGGTCTCGGTAGGCGCCGTCGTCGACCTCGTGGTAAAGCTTCGTCAGCCCGATCTCCCGCTCGACGCAGATCTCTTGGCGGCGTGCGATGACGTGGTCCGCAAGCTGAGCGATCATGTTGCGCTGGTCGTCGGTCGGGCAAGGCCACGGGAAACTGGCAAATGAGAGCGACGTGTATCTCCGTCTCGTTTCAAGGGTCGTTGACTGTTCCTTGGCCCATCGGGTGTGTATAGCCGAGGTCAAGACACCCATCGAATAGTCATCGTCGAGAGCGAAGACGCTTGTCAGATTGCTCGGGACCCATTTGGACTCGCACCAGACCATGTAGAAGCGCTTCGCCTGTGCAGGACACGCGATGTAGCGCGGCAGATCCGCAACGGCATCGCGCATGCCCACGATCGGCTCCTCCAACCGCCACCATCGCTCTCGGTACGCCTTCCTTCTCGCCGTGTCGCGGCGCGGCTTCACAAGGCGTCGAACGATGTCGAGCGCGGCAGGGTAGGCCATCGCGTCCTCGAGCCTGTTGCAATGGAAGTCGATGACGAATCGGCTCGGAGCCTGGCCTGGATCATTCGTGATGTCGGCACCCACCAGGAAAGGGCGAACCACAGCCGCGTAGTCGGCCTCCGATCGGGCGAGAAGCCTTCCTGCGTCTTCCGGGTCAAGCAGGAACCCGGCTCCTCCGGGAACCACTCCGAAGAATTGCGTGCCGGCGTTCTGCGGAAGAGGGTGACCTACCGCCCCTTCAGTGCCGCCTTGCAAAGCGCTCGTAATGCCATCGACCTCGACGCCGGCAAGGCGAAAGCGACGAGGCTTGTCAGCCGGCTCCTTGACCCAGTTGACGATGCTCACATGGACGTTCGCAGCACCAGACCAGGGCTGACTGGAGACGGCGTCGGTAATCACGCCGCCCTTCTCCAGCACGTAGTCAAGGCTGGTCTTTCGATTGGAGCCCTCGCGGATCGAGTTCGTCCCGACGAGGCCGGCGCGATCTCCCGAGCCGAGGTGATCATGCGCCTTGCGGAACCAGTAGACGCAGTAGTCCTTGACTCCGATCCGGAACTCATCCGACAACCACTCGAGGTACTCGTCACCGAGTCGCGAGCGCATCAGCTTGGTCCCGATATAGGGCGGATTGCCGATGATCGCGTCCGCACGGGGCCATTCGATCTTGAGCGCGTCCGCGCGTCGGATCCCGGAGAGGTCGGGGAGCGGGAGCACGGGCTCGTCGAGGGCGAGCTCGACCACGGCCAGCTTGTGTCCCATCCAGAGCGTCACGCGCGCGAGCTGGACGGCGAACGGCTCGACTTCGATCCCCTTCATGTTCGTAACCGGGAAAGGAGGCCCGGTGGTCTCGTCGGGGAGCCCGGCCTCGCGACGCAGCTTCCGCTCGAGCTTCCGGAGCTCCAGCTCGAGCCGCCGTAGCGAGCGGTACGCCACGTAGAGGAAGTTGCCCGATCCGCAGGCCGGATCGAGCACGATGTACTCGGCGAGGTCGCGCTGGGCCTGCTCGACCTCGGCCAACGTCGTGTACGCGTCGATCCGGTCGCGCCAGGGCTCGATCACCGTCGGTCCGACGACTTTCATGATGTCGGCCTCGGCTGTGTAGTGCGCCCCGAGCGCCCAGACGCGATCGGGCCCCAGAGCGCCCTCGAGCAGCGAGCCGAAGATCGCAGGCTCGACCAGCGTCCAGTCGTATGACGCCGCCTGACGCAGAAGATCCAGCTCGTCGAGCTCGAGATGCAGCCCCGCCGGGCGCTCGAACAATCCTCCGTCCGCATAGGGGGTCCCGGCATAGAGCCCATGCTCGGGCCGAGGCTCGGGCTCGGCGAGGTAGCGGAAGAGCTGGCCGAGGTCGTCGGCGCTCGACCGCGTCGGGTCCTCGATCAGCCCGTCCAGGATGCGCGTGAAGAGATGCCCGGGGAGCATTCCGAGCTCCTCCGCGAACATGCACCAGACGCACTGAAGGATGAGGTCGGTGCGCTCACGCGGCTCGGCGGCACGCCGCTCCTCGAGCCGCTGGAAGACCTGAGTCACGAGCGAGACCGCTTCCCGCGTCAGCTCCGCGCGATCTTCGACGAAGCGCGTTTCGAGACCACCGAGGAATCCGAGTGCCTCATGCTGTCCGGGCAGCGCGTCGAGCTCGAACTGTGCGATCGGCTGATCCCAGTGGACGCCTGGCTCAAACACCTCAAAGCGCTGGAACGCACAGACGACGACGTGAGTGCCGGCCCTCCCTGTTCGTCGGCTGACCTCCTTCCAGTAATCGAAGGCCTGCTCGCGATGGACGGCCAGGTTAGCGGCCTCGCTCGGCCGCTTCATCTCGACGATGCAGATGCCGGGCCAGATCATGTCGATGATCCCCGCGCCAGTCGGGTCCTCGAAATGCGCGACCTCCTTCCTGTCCACGCCGTAGCACGCGAGCAACTCGTTCAGGAAGGACTGCGCCTCGGCCCGTTCGGTTCCCGAGTAGTCACGCCAGCGCGCGACGAACTCCTCGAGCCGGCGCCGGATCTCCTCGCCGGAAATCGGCATGGAGAGAGCCTAGAAGCTGAGCTGCGCCTTCGGGACCGCGAAGAACGTGCCCTGGCGCAGCCTGCGTGCGACTTCCCGCAAATCCTCCTCGCTGCGCTGGAGAGCTTCGATCAGGTGCTCCTCGCCGCCGCTTTCCCGCAGCGTCGCGATCGCGCGCTCGGTCCGCCGCCGGGCCTCCTCCAGGTAGAGCATCACGTCATGGATCTCGAGGAACTCGGCTTCGTCGTTCACGTCATCGCGCACCCTAGCGGCCCTTGCGGACGGACGAGAAGCACGTCTTGACGCCATTCTTGGAAGGTAGCTGGAGGGCCGGAGCGAAACTGTGACGAGAGTGTGACGATTGGGCTCAGCTGTCGAGGCGTCGCAGCACCCAGACGCCGAGCAGCGGGAACAGGGCCGCGAGAATGAACCCCGCGCGCCACGAGGTCGCCGCGACGAAGGGGGCGAACACGAACGGCGTCGCGACCGCGGCGACGCCGAGGAGGGTCTGTTGTACTCCGAGCGCCGCCCCGCTTCGCCTCGGGCCTGCCAGCTCCACTGCGGCTGCTACGGCCAAGCCGTTCCAGCTCATCGAAAGTCCGCCGCCGATCACCAGGGCAGGGACGAGGAGCGTTCCCGACTCCGAGAGGAGGGCGGCGGTCGCTCCGAGAGCCAGCGCAGCCGCGAGCACGATCCAGCGGATCAGGCCCACACGGGTGCCGAGCCGGTCCGAAACGCGTCCCGCGGTGAGACGACCGGCCGCGCCCAACACGTTGATCGCAGCCAGGGCCGCGCCCGCTTCGACGTGTGAGTAGCCCCGCTCCGACTCCAGGAAAAGGACGATGAAGCCGAGCACCGCAAACTGAGTACAGACCAGCAGGGAGCTCCCGAGCGAGAGCCGCCACACTCGCCGATCTCGGAGCGGGTGACGTAGCGCCTCGGCGGTGTCCTCGACGTCAGACCGGACCGGCCCCGCGGTCATGAACATGACGGCGAGGATCGCGGCCACGACCGAGGCCGCGGCGAGCGCGACCAGCGCTGCGCGCGAGCCCCAGTGGTCGGCAATGGGCGGGATGCCCAGCGCGGCCACGAACCCACCGATCGGGACCGACGTCTGGCGGATCCCGAGCGCGAACCCGCGTTTCTCGCGCGGAAACCAGCTCGTCACGGCCCGGGCGGTCGCAGTGTTGGCGCTCGCCCCGAGTGCGCCGGCAATCGAGAGCAGGACGACCAGGCTGACGAACTCCGGCGCGTACGCCGCTCCGGCCAGGCCAGCGGCTGCGCCCAGTGCCCCGACGGTCGCGGTCACACGCTCGCCGAGCCCATCCGCCGCAAGGCCCCAGGGGAGCAGGGTCAACACGGCGCCGATCCCCGATCCGCCGAGCAGCACGCCGATCTGGGTGAGGCTCAGGTCGTAGCGGTCGCGCAGGACGGGCGCCAGCACTGCAAGTCCGGAAACCGCCGCGGCCTGAGAGGCTTGCACGACCGTCCCGGCCGCGAGCACGGCCCAGCGGGAGCGCATTTACGCGCGACGCAAGGGGTAATCGTGCCTGCTCGAGCTGCCTTCGAATCGGCTCTTGGTCTCGACCAGGCGCTCGACGTCCTCGCCGCGCAGGACCACGGAGGTTTCCGTGTCCCACGGCGTCACCGTTCCCTGGGAGATACGGGCGAGGAAGAGCTGCAGGACCGGCGCGAAGCCCTGCACGTAGGCCTGCTGGTCGACGACGAAGTCGATGTGACCCTCAGAGACGAGCGTCAGGTCGGGCGGGAGCAGATCGAAGCCGCCGCCGCGGAAGCCTTTGGCCCTCAAGCCGAGGCCCTTGATCACCGTACCGGCGGCGAGCGTGCCGTTCCCGTCCACTGCACAGAGGCCGCGTGCGCCTGGCCGCCTCTTGAGCGCCGCCTCGATCTGGCCCTGCTGCTGCTTCGGGGTGCCTTTCAAACGCATGACCGTCCCGCGCGGAGGCTTCGGCGCGCGGGCGAGGCCGGCGACGACACCGTCCAGGCGGCGCTCGATCCAGGGCTGCGGACGCTCGGGGGCGGGCAGGACGAGATCTCTCCCCGCGGCGATGCGGGCGATCTCGGCGCCGGCTCGCAGCCCCGCCGCGTACGAGTTCTCGCCCACGTAGGCAAGCCGTCCCTGGCCGGCGCCCGGATCCAGGTTGAAGGCGACGACCGGGATCCCAGCCTTCCGCGCTGCTTCCAGCTGGGGGGCGAATGCGCGGCGGTCCATGACCGAGACGGCGATCCCGTCCGCCTTCCCGGCGATCGCAGCCCGCAGGGCGTCGACCGTCTGCGGCAAGTCGCCGCGGGGCGATCCGGTCCACTGTGTCGAGCACCTGACGAGCGCCGCCGCGTCCTGCGCCCCGAACTGGGTCGCGACGAACAACGGGTCGAGCGTGTGATGGCTGACGAAGACGAAGCGCCAGCGCGGGTGGGCTGGGAAGTCGCCGCCGCCCTCGCCGGCGAACGCCGCTGCGGGGCCTAGGAGCTGGCCGAGCGAGACGCCGGCCGCGCCGATCCCGGCGCGGCGAAGAAAATCGGCGCGGTCGCTCACGGTGTGTCGTGCTCCAGGAGGATCCTCCCCACCACGCCGTCGGCCTCCGACATCAGGGAGACGGCGTCCTCGAACCGCGCGGCCGGCAGACGGCGCGCGAGGACCGGCGCAAGATCCACCAGGCCCGCACCGAGCAGCTCGACGACCCTGCTCCAGACGGCGGTCGTGTAGCCGACGCTGCCGATCAGCTCAAGGTCGCGCAGGACGAAGCGGTCGGCCGGGATGGAGAGCTCCCGGCCCGCCCCGGCGATCCCGAGCGCAACGATGCGGCCGCCCTCCCGGGGCAGCCGGGTCGCAAGCTCGACGGCGGGAACGGCGCCGGCCGTCTCGACGACGAGGTCGAGCTGGCCCTCGTGGGGCGAAGCGTCACCCGAGACGTCGATCGCCTCGGCCGCACCGAGGCGGCGCGCAAGCTCCAGCTCCTGCTCGCGCACGCCGTAGGCGACGATCGCCGCGGGCGAGAACAGGCGCGCGATCACGATCGTGAGGGCGCCCAGAGTGCCGACGCCGACGACTCCGATCGTCTCGCCCGGCGCGGACCGGGCACGGGTCAGGCCCCTGAGCACCACGGAGGCGGGCTCGATCAGGACGGCCACTTCGAGCGGCACCCCGTCTGGCAGCCGGTGGACGACGCGGCGCGGCGCCAGCACGAGCTCGCCGTAGCCGCCGCCTCGCGTGAAGCCGAGCTGGTCGTAGTGCTCGCAGAGGTGCGTGTCCCCGGCCCGGCACCGCCGGCAGGCACCGCAGTAGCAGAAGCCTTCGCAGACAACGCGATCGCCCGGCTGGAGGTCGC
>WNGB01012604.1_pt1 | contig 17780 bp, 17 predicted proteins | sample 5400681 | NCBI WGS metagenome assembly WNGB01 (sample SAMN13153367, study PRJNA577476) | soil metagenome | isolation source: 115 cm soil or saprolite under grassland replicate 2 | place: USA:California | collected 2016-06-15 | reverse complement strand
CCTAGCCGCGCCAAGCCCGGCCATCCCTTCCGCAAGCTGATCGAACTCATGTTTGAGTCGAACAAACATTGAGCAAAGGCGTCGGGTTGATCCAGGTCAACGCGCGGTTGGTCGCTCTCCGACATCTTTGCAATGTGCGGAGCATGTTTTCTCCGGCAAACCCCAAGGAGATACCGATGAATATGCGTTCAATGGCGCTGGTAGCCGCGGCTGCCGGCGCGATGACTCTCGGCGGCGGCATCGCTGCGCAAGCCGAAACGCCGTCCAAGTCCGGCGTAAACGTCGGTAGTCTGACTTGCAACGTCGCGGGCGGCACCGGCTTCGTCTTCGGATCGTCAAAAGAGCTGGATTGCATCCTTGCCAAAACCGACGGGACAGCCGAGCGTTACACGGGCACCATCAAGAAGTATGGCGTCGATATCGGCTTCACCAAGCAAGCGCATATCGTCTGGCTCGTCTTCGCTCCCGGCCAAGTCGCGAATGGCGCACTTGCCGGCGACTACGTCGGCCCCACGGCCAGTGCCTCGGCAGGAGTTGGCCTTGGCGCCAACGTCCTGATTGGCGGCGGCAACAGGCAGGTCAGCCTGCAGCCGGTCAGCGTCGAGGGCAATGTCGGCCTGAACGTCGCAGCCGGCCTGGCCGAGGTCACACTCAAGGCGGCCAAGTAGGATCGCCACCCTCGGGATTCGGCAAGCCACCGGCTCGTCGAGCCGGTGGTTTGTCGCCCGAGGCGTCGCCGCGTTGCAGGAGCTTCCACGCTGTCGATTCGAGCGGCGAGAGGCCACGTGCGGCTCGATCTCGGGACCGTGACCGAGGCCGTCGTGGATGGCGACGCGACAGACGGCAACTGATCGTGGAGAAGAGGATGCCCGCACGCATTGTAACGCTTACCGTCAATCCCGCCGTCGACCTGGCGACCCAAGCCAAGTCTGTGCAGCCCGGTCACAAAATTCGCACCTTCGGGGAGCGCTACGATGCGGGCGGTGGCGGCATCAACGTCGCCCGCGTCATCTCGGAACTGGGTGGAGAAACGCTGGCTTTGTTCGCTTCGGGCGGCGTCACGGGACGATTCGTCGAGGAAATGCTGACGACAGCCAAAGTACCGTGGCAAGCCGTCCAGATACAGGGCGCCTGCCGCATCAGTGTCACGGTGCGCGACCAGTCGAATGGGCAGGAGTATCGGTTCGTGCCGCAAGGTCCGGAACTCACCGCGTCGGACTGCGCGAACATTCTCGCGACACTCAGCGAAATCGAAGCCGATTGGGTGGTGGCAAGTGGCAGCCTGCCACCGGGAGTGCCTTCCAACTTCTTTGGCAAGGCGGCCGGCATCGTCAGCGCACGAGGCGCCAAATTCGCACTGGATACCTCCGGCGCCGCTCTGAAGGACTCGCTGGGACATGGCGTCACCCTGCTGAAGCCCAGTCTCTCGGAGTTGGAGACGATCGTTGGCCAAGAAGTGCGCAGCCTTCCCTGCCAGATGACGCAGGCCAAACACCTGGTCGAGTCCGGTGCCGCCCAGATGGTGGCACTCACTTTAGGCGCCGGCGGCGCAATCTTGGCCACGGCGGAGCAGGTCATCCACTCGCCGGCCTTTGCCGCTTCGGAACGGACCGGCGTCGGCGCGGGCGATAGCTTTCTCGCCGGCTTGGTCTTCGGCCTTGCCGGGCGACGAACCACTGAGGACGCGCTGCGGTTGGCCCTGGCGTGCGGCGCTTCCGCGGTCCAAGGCATCGGCACAGCCCAGGTCCGGCGCGCTACCGTCAAGGCGCTCTTGGCATAGACCGCCTGGTTCCAGCCGGACGGGATGCGCTCCAGGCCGTCGTTGCGTTGGCGGCCGTTCTGGCCGAAGCTCCGGGTCAAACTGTGACGCCCTTGGTCTTCGCCGCCTCCTCGCCCCGCCTTTCCCGCTCCTCCGGAACCGCCATCGACCTCGCCCTGCTGGTGCTGGGCGGCAGCGCGCTCCTGATCGCCATCGTGCTGTGGTTCGACAATGCCCAGGGCGGGCTGACCGGCAACGGGCTGTTCAAGAGCCTGGAGCTCAAGCCCTGGGTGGTCGATCCGGCCAACGCGCCGCTCTACCCCTCGAACTACCTGTTCTATCCGCTCTACGGCGCACTCTGCCGCCTACTCGATTTGCTGGGCGTGTTCGCGGGCGATCCGCGCAAGCAGATGACCATCCTCAATGCCCTGAGCTGCGCGCTCTGTCTGGGCATAGTCTACCTGCTGATCCGCATCCTCACCGGCAACCGGCTGGTGGCGCTGCTGGCGGCGCTGTTCCACCTCGCCTCGAACTTCGTGATGTTCCTCGCCATCATCAACGAGGACATCATGCCGAGCTACATGGTGCTGTTCGCCGCCATGGCGCTCGCCTCCTTGTGGCTGGCCCGTCCGACGGCGCCGCGCGTGCTCACCGTAGCGGTGCTGTTCTCGCTCGCCTGGCTGATGGAATGGCGGCTGATGTTCCCCACCCTGCCCGCCATGCTGGTGGCGCTCTGGGTGTGCGAGCCGAACTGGCAGCGGCGGCTCGGCTGGATCGCCCGGTTCCTCGCCGGCATGGTGGCGACAGCGGCGGTCGTCGCCTGGGCCTGGCACGGCCACGAGGGCGCGGTCGGCACGTTCGACCTGATCTGGACCGGCAAGGCGGTGCGCTCGGTGTGGGCCGGCTTCACCTGGGCCAAGGTCGGCTATCTGTGGGACGGCATGGTTGGCTACCTGCTCGGCGCCGGCGTGGCGTCGATCCCCGGCATCCCGGGCTGGGACATCTGGCGCTACATCGCCACCGTCTGGATGCTGGCCGTGGCCGCGATCGCACTGCCCTTTCTGTGGCGCCATTGGGACGACCCGCGCTCGCGCGCCTTGTCGGCCGTCTTCGGCGTCACCTTCGTGGCTGGCGAGGTCTTCAACCTCTATTCCCAGCCGCAGGACCCGCAGATGCAGATCAACGTCATGGCCTGGCTGACGGTGGGCTGGGCGGTGGTGCTGGTGGCGGTGCGCGAACGCCGCCGCTACGGCGGTCGCGGGCTTGCGGCACTGGCCGGCCTCACGGTCGCGCTGTTCGCCTACAATGTCTGGAGCATCGCCCCCCTGCGCGGCCTCGACAGCGCCTGGGAGGGCGCCATCCACCGCATGGAACGCGAGGCCGATCCCGACCGCACCGTCTGGCTGATGCACGATTTCGACTGGGCCATGGTCTACGGCTCGCTGCACTGGGGCACCAACGACCCCGGCGTCGAGAACCTGGGTCCCGCACCGCAGAAGCAGCCCAAGTTCAAGTGGATCGGCTTCACCGGCCAGGTGCTGCGCCATCCCGACTGGAGCGACGAGCGGCAGGTCGCCGAGCTGCGCGGCCAGATCGATCGCGCGCTCGACCTCGGCTACGAGGTGATGGTGGTGCGTCTGTGGGGCATGGACCAGTACCAGCTCGAAGTGGCGACCGGCATGGTGGCGAGCAGCGCGCGCATCGAGGCGCTGCGCAAGTTGCTGCAAGGGGACTATGTCGCCACCCAGGCCTTCATCGACCCGGTCGCGGGTGCGGTCGACCGGCTGAAGAAGAGGCCGGGTCGCTGACATGGCCGCCGACGCACTGGTCGTCGTCGACATGCAGGTGGGGCTGCTCGATGGCGGGCCCAAGCACGACCTCGACGGCGTGATCCAGCGCATCAATGCGCTTGCCGCCATGGTGCGACAGCGCGGCGGCCAGGTGGTGTGGATCAGGCATTGCGGCAAGGCCGGCGACGGCTTCGAGCCGGGCAGCAAGGGATGGGCGTTCCTGCCGGAGCTCGACTGCCGGCCGGACGACCTCGTCGTGCAGAAGGCATTGAACGACGCCTTCGCCGGAACGTCGTTGGACGACACGCTGAAACGTCTGGCGGTGGATCGCGTCCTGATCGTCGGCTGGGCCACTGACCAGTGCGTCGATTCCACCGTGCGCTCGGCGATCTCGCACGATTATCACGTCGTAGCCGTGAGCGACGGCCATACGGTCAGCGACCGGCCGCACCTCGCGGCGCCGGTGGTCATCCGGCATCACAACTGGGTGTGGAGCGACCTGCTGACCAGCCGGTCGATTCGTGTGATGGCAGCCGCGGACCTCACGTCTCTTCCGGACCGCCGGCTTCCAGCCGGCTCATGAATCAAGAGCCGGCTGGAAGCCGGCGGTCCGGAAGACCATGACTACATCGTCGCCTGCTGGATGCGTCGCTCGTCCAGCCCGACCGAGCGCGCCGTCTCAACGATGGCGGCCCAGGTGTCGTCGGGCAGAGGCACACCCTCGGCCAGCCGCTTGGCCCGCATGCGGACCTCGGGCTCGCCCGGCAGCAGGATCTCGCCGCCGGATGTGGCGGGCTTGGAGCTCTTCACGAAGTCGACGTACTTGGCGATGTCCTGGGGGAAGAAGCCCGACGGATCGAGCACCTTGGGATCGACGTAGAACGATAGCATGCCGTTGGCGAAGCGGCCGCGCTTGGGATCGGTGGCGCCGTTGCCCGACAGCGAGCCGCCCAGAAGCTCGCACATGAAGGCGAGACCGGAGCCCTTGTGGTCGCCGAAGGCCTGGATGGCGCCAGTACCCTTGCTGTGGTCGCGCGGCCCGGTCGGCGTGTAGTCGCCGTAGAGCAGGTGCGGATCGCTGCTGGGCCTGCCGTCGGGGCCGACCAGCGCGCCGTCCGGCACCTTCTTGCCGCCCTGGCTCGCCACCAGCACCTTGCCCTCGGCCACGATCGAGGTGGCGAAGTCGAGCACCAGCGGGTCCTGGCCCGGCCGTGGCACGCCCACGCAATAGGGCGCCGTCGAGAAGCGGCGCTGCACGCCGCCATAGGGCGCCACCAGCACGCTGCCCGAGGCATTGACGAAATGGATCGAGACCAGGCCCGCCTCGGCCGCCATCTCCGCCCAGTCGCCGACGCGGCCGACGTGGCCGGCGTTGCGCAGGGTGACGGCCGACAGGCCGTTCTTGCGGCACTTGTCGATGCCGATGCGCACCGCCTGCGGCGTCACGGTCTGGCCGAAGCCGTACTTGCCGTCGACCACGGCGATCACCGGCGTGTCGACGACGACGTCGACCGTGACGTCGGGTAACACGGTGCCGTTCTTCTTCTGGGTGGTATAGCGCGGCACGCGCACCACGCCGTGGCTGTCGTGGCCCGATAGGTTGGCGCTCACCAGGTAACGGCCGATGCGGCCGCCCTCCTCCGTCGAGCAGCCGGCCGAGGCAAAGATATCCGCGACGAAAGCCTCCAGCGCCTTCGCCTTGATGGTGACCGTCATTGTACGCTCTTCCTCATGCTCTTGCGGACCGCCGACTTCCAGCCGGCTCATGATGCCGGCTGGAAGCCGGCGGTCCGGAAGATTACTTCCTGGCCTTGGCCTTCTTCTCGTCCGCCGCGCGCTGCAGGGCGCCGACATAGCCGCGGTTCCAGGTCGGGTTGATCATGACCTCGTTGATCACGATGTGCGCCGGCAGGCAGGCGACGTAGCGGATCAGGTCGCCGACATCCTCCGACTGCGCCATGCGCGCCCGCTCCTCCCTGGTGATGGGGATCGGCCGCTTGTCGAGGATGGGCGTGGCGACCTCGCCCGGGCAGACGACGCAGGAGCGGATGCCGTTGACGCACTCTTCCATGTTGATGGTGTGGCTCATCGCCACCACGCCGTGCTTGGCCGCCGAATAGGCGGCACCGCTCAAGGTGCTGGGGTTGCGGCCAGCCATCGACGAGGTGTGGATCAGCACACCGTCCTTGCGCTTGCGCATCATCGGCAGCACGGCGCTCGAGCAGTAGAAGGCGCTCGACAGGTTGCCGTCGATCACCAGTTCGGCGCCCGCCGGCGTGAGCTCGTTCCACTTGCGGTCCGGGATGTTGAGGCCGGCGTTGTTCACCAGGATGTCGCAGCGGCCAAACTTCTTGTCGATGTCCTTGGCGATGCGGGTGACAGCGGCGGCCTTCATGAGGTCGCCGGGCTTCACCGTGGCCTTGCCACCGGCCTTCTTGATGGCTGCCGCCGTCTCCTCGAGCGGCTCCTTGCGCCGACCGGTCAGCACGATGGTGGCGCCTTCCTTGGCGAGCGCGACCGCCGCCGCCTGACCAATACCGGAGCCAGCACCGGTCACCCAGGCGACCTTGCCCGTCAACGAAGCCATCGATTTCTCCCAGTAGGCTAAGAACTGATCGTCGACAGGACCTTAGAGCACCTTGCCGGTGCTGTCGTCGATCAGGTGCATGTTGCTGAGGTCGGCCCTGAGCTTCATGGGCTTTTCCGCCGTCGCGCCGGCATTGGGATTGACGCGGCCGCACACTTCCGAGCCCGCGATGGTGAAGTAGACCAGGGTCTCCATGCCCATCGGCTCGACGACGTCGATCGGATTCTCGAAATCGTGCTGGTTCGGTTCGATATGCGGACGGGTCTCGGCAATGTGCTCCGGCCGCAGCCCCAGCACCAGGTTGGCCTTGCCGACATGGGACGTGTAGCGCGCGGTACGGTCAGCCGGCACCGGGAAGGACAGCGTGTCGCTCAGCCGCACGCGCAGCGCGCCGGCCGCCTGCTCGACATGGCAGGGGAGGAAGTTCATCGCCGGCGAGCCGATGAAGCCCGCCACGAACTTGGTCGCGGGCGAATGGTAGAGGTCGTTGGGCGAGCCGACCTGCTCGATCAGGCCCGCGTTCATCACCACCACGCGGTCGGCCAAGGTCATGGCCTCGACCTGGTCGTGGGTCACGTAGACCGTGGTGGTGCGCACCTTCTGGTGCACCTTCTTGATCTCGGTGCGCATCTGCACGCGCAGCTTGGCGTCGAGGTTGGACAGCGGCTCGTCGAACAGGAACACCTTGGGATCGCGCACGATGGCACGGCCCATGGCGACGCGCTGGCGCTGGCCGCCCGAGAGCTGCTTGGGCTTGCGGTCCAGGAGCTCGGTGATGTCGAGGATCTGCGCCGCCTGCTTCACGCGCCGGTCGATCTCGTCCTTGGGCGTGCGCTTGAGCTTCAGCCCGAACGACATGTTCTCGTAGACGTTCATGTGCGGGTAGAGCGCGTAGTTCTGGAACACCATGGCGATGTCCCGGTCCTTGGGGGGAACGTCGTTGACCACGTCGCCACCGATCGCGATGTCGCCGCCCGAGATCTCCTCGAGGCCCGCGATCATGCGCAAGGTCGTGCTCTTGCCGCAGCCCGAGGGCCCGACCAACACGATGAACTCCTTGTCGGTGATGTCGAGGTCGATGCCGCGGACGGCCTGGACCTCGTCGTACATCTTGACGACCTTACGCAGCGTAACTTGTGCCATCTGTGAATACCCTCTTAGCCCTTGGTCGCGCCGGCCGTCAGACCCGCAATGTAGTAGTCCATGAGGAAGGCGTAGATGATGAGCGGCGGCGCCGCACCGAGCAGTGCGCCGGTCATGATCTGACCCCAGTTGAACACGTCACCCTTGATCAGGGTCGTCACGATGCCCACCGGCAACACCAGCTCGGTGGTCGAGGTGGTGAAGGCCAAGGGATAGAGGAACTGCGCCCACGCGACGGTGAAGCAGAAGATCGTCGCGGCGATGATGCCGGGCAGCGCCACCGGGATGAAGATCTTGGTCAGCGTCTGGATCCAGGTCGCCCCGTCGATCAGGGCGGCCTCGTCGAGCTCCTTGGGGATCGAGGCGAAGTAGCCGATCATGATCCAGGTGCAGAACGGCACGGTCAGGGTCGGGTAGAGGATGATCAGAGTCCACCAGTGGTTCATGAGCTGGACGTCGAAGGTCTCATTGACCCAGGCGAACATCTTGAACAACGGGATGAACAGCAGCGTCTCGGGGATCAGGTAGGTCAGGAACACGCCGGTCGCCAGCGTCGCCGAGCCCCAGAACTTCATGCGGGCCAGCGCGAAGGCCGCGATGACGCTGATCGCCATGGTGATGATGACGGTCAGCACCGCCACGATCGCCGAGTTGCGGAAGAAGGTGAGGTACTGGTTCTGGGTGAGCAGCTCGATGTAGTTCGCCAAGGTTGGCGAATAGACCCACCACGGATTGCTCTCCGCCGAGATCTCCGCGCTGGTCTTCAGCGAGGTGATGAACATGTAGATCGGCGGCGTCAGGAAGAAGATGGCGAACAGCACGAGGAAGAAGTACGACCAGCGCAGCGCCCAGCGCCGGTCGCGGCTCATGCTGCCGTAACGGCGCCCCGAGATGGTCGTGGCGGTTGAGGAAGCGACTACGGCGTCGGCCATCAGACTTCACTCCCCCGCTTGGTGATGTCGCGCAGGATGAACGCTGCCGCCACAGCCAGGATCGGCACCATGAACAGCGAGACGCTGGCGCCCAAGGGAATGTCGCCGCTTTCAATGCCGACACGGAACGCCCAAGTGGCGAACACGTGGGTGGTATTGAGCGGATCGCCCTTGGTGAGCACCCTGACGATATCGAAGTTGGCGAAGGTGACGATCAACGAGAACAGCGCGGTGATGGCGATGATGTTGCGCATCATCGGCAGGGTCACGTACCAGATGCGCTGCCACCAGGTGGCGCCGTCGATCGAGGCCGCCTCGTAGAGCTGCTCGGGCACCGACTTCAGGGCCGCCAGGTACATGATCATGAAGAATGGCGAGCCGATCCACACGTTCACCAGGATGACCGAGAAGCGCGCCCAGCCGGTCTCGCCGGTCCATGGAATGCGCTCGATGCCGAAGCCGGCCAGGATCCAGTTGAACGCCGAGTAGGACGGGTCGAACAGCCACAGCCAGGCGAGCGTGCTCATGGCCGGCGGGATGACCCACGGCACCAGCAGCATGCCGCGCCACTTGCGCTGGCCCTTGGTCGGGATGTTGTGCACGAAGTGGGCGACCACGAAGCCGATGATCGCCTTGAAGATCACCGCGGTGATGGCGAACAGGCACGACTGATAGACCACCATCCAGAAGGTTTCGCGGCCAAACAGGAAGTCGAAGTTCCCCAGGCCGACGAACCGGGTCATGCCCTTGTTCAGCATTGCCAGATACACGGCATAGCCTGCCGGATAGGCAACGAGGATGAGGATCAGAAGGATCAGCGGCAGCGCCATCAAGAAAGCGACGGTCGACTTGCGCTGCATCAACTTATGCAGGCTGCTGCGGCTGTCGCCTCTAGCCGTTACTGCGCCTCTGGCGGCGATGTCTGCCATAGGAAACTCCCGGCGTTTGTCGTCTTCTTATCGTTATCGGTTCCCGGCGGACGCCCTCTTAGCGATGGCGTCCGCCGAAGTCGTCGTCATGCGGCTGTAGCGCGCTTGCGCGCTAGTTGCGCATGAAGCCTTCGATCTCTTTGGCCGCCCAGTCGAGCGTCTTGTCCATGGCCTCGCCCTTGTAGAAGCGGACGGCCATCTGGGTCTGGATGCCCTGGGTGTAGATCTGCTCGGCGATCTTGTGCGGCGCGGGCGCTGCGGCGATCGAGAGGGTCTGGTGGTTGTGCGGGTTCGGATAGTGATAGAGCGTGCCCTTGGGCGGCGACTCCTCAGCCCACGTCTTGAAGGTCGTGAGCTTCTCGAACGACGGCAGGTCGTAGCCGCCGCTGGCGATCACCATCTTCTCGGCCGCTTCCGGCTGGCTCATTGCGGTAAGAAGGCTCTTGGCCGCCGACTGGTTCTTGCTGAAGCTCCAGGTGCCCCAGAAGAACGGCAGGAACGGACCGAAGCGGCCGGCCGGACCCGACGGGAAGCCGTGCGTCCAGCACTGCTCGGCGACCTTCGGCGCGTCGCGCTTGGCAACGGCCCAGGCCGATGGCGGGTTCATGATCAAGGCACCCTTGCCCGAGACCAGCCACTTATTGTTGGAGGCGTCGTCCCACGCCGGCGCATCTTCCGGCAGGAACGCCATCAGCTTCTTGTAGTACTCGAGCGCCTGACGGACCTTGTCGTTCTTGACCGTGATGTCGCCCTTGGCGTTGACCAGCACGGCGCCGAAGCTGTGGAAGATCGCACCCGCCGTGTCGACCGAGTCCGAGGTCGTGCCGAGACCGATGCCGAAGGCATGACCGCCCTTCTGGCAGGCTTCCGCGGCCTTGAGGAAGGCGTCGAGGGTCCAGGCGTCGGCCTTGGGCGGCGCGCCCGCCGGATACATCGCCTGCACGTCGATGCCGGCGAGCTGCTTCATGAGGTCGATGCGCGAGCACGGACCCTTCATCTGGCTGCCCACGGTGGCAGGCACGGCCAGCCACTTGCCGCCGACCTTGCCGAGATACTCGACGGTGCCGTTGACGGCGCCGTTCTGCTTGATCAGCGGCTCGACGACGTCATTCATCGGCACGAGTTGCTCGGAATAGCGAGCCGGCAGCCAGGTCGAGAAGGCGAGGATGTCATGGCCCGACTTGGCCTGCGCTTCCGCGGCCGTCGTCAGCAGGAGCTTGTTGCCCTGCGAGGTGATGAAGTCGAGCGTGACTTCGACCTTCTCCTTGTCGGCCCACCCCTTGATCACATCTTCGGTGGCCTTGTTGGCACCGGGTACCCAGTGGTCCCACAGGCCGAGCGATAGCTTGCCGGCCGCATAGGCGCCGCGCACGAACGGTGCGGCAACCAGCGCCGTCGAAGCGGCAGCTGTACTCGCCACAAAACGGCGGCGGCTTACTTTTCTCGATACCATTTTTCCTCCAGTCCCTCTTCTTTTGACCCTCATGGGAGCCTTGCGGGGATGCTAGGCACAACCCACGGATCAGGCAATGTATTTTCAGCCGTAGGGTCTTTCCGAACACAGGTTTGACAGCATCCAACGAGACCCGGATGCTCCGGCCCGCCGACCGGACAGCGACGGACAACGGGAGGAAAATTCGTGCGAGAAATCAGTGTGAAATCGATCTGGAAAAGAGGCGGCGCCGCGGTCAACGGCTGGATGGGCATCCCGAGCAGCGTCGCCACCGAAGGCATGGCCCAGGCCGGTCGGGATTCTCTCACCGCCGATCTGCAGCATGGCCTGATCGACTACCAAACCGCCGTTTCGCTGTTCCAGGCCGTCGCCACCACGCCGACCATTCCGTTGGCGCGCGTGTGCGAGGCATTCGTCGGCGCCTGCCGCTATGCGGCAACGGGATATCGCAGCGTCGGCCCGACGCACGCCCTGTGGCTGCATGGTGCGGACTATGTGAAAAACGCCAACGACACGGTTCTCACATTCGCCATGATCGAACCCAGGAAAGCCAAGGCCGCGGTTGGTGCCATGCGCGAGGGTAACGTGACCGGCGGTCAAAGTACCGGCAAGAGCGCCGGCGGCAGCATGTACTGAGCAAGATGCCACAGATCCCGACGGCCAATCCCTGGCTCGCCGCCGTCGAGCCCTCGCCGATCGGCGAGACCAAGCGCTGGGTGCTGAACCGTACCTTTCCCGCCGACCGGCCGCTGATCGATCTCAGCCAGGCGGTACCGGGCTACCCGCCGGCCATCGCGCGAGAACTACGCCGCCCACCTCTCGAGCTTCTATGGCGCGCCGATCACTGCCGGTGAGGTCGGCATCACCTCGGGCTGCAACCAGGCCTTCTGCCTCGCGCTGATGAGCATCGCCAAGGCGGGCGATCAGGTGATCCTGCCCCGCCCCCACTACTTCAATCACGACATGTGGATGCGCATGCAGGGCGTCGAGCCGGTGTCGCTCGACTTCCGGCCGGGCTCCGGCGCGGTGCCCAATGCCGAGGATGCCGCCAAGCTGGTCGGACCCAAGACGCGCGCCATCGTCCTGATCTCGCCCAACAATCCCACCGGCGCGGTCTATCCGCGCGAGACCATTCACGCCTTCTACGAGCTGGCCCAGCGCCACGGCATCGCCCTGCTGCTCGACGAGACCTACAAGGACTTCCTGCCGGAGGGCGCGCGACCGCACGAGCTGTTCAGCGATCCCGGCTGGCGCCGGACACTGGTCCATCTCTACAGCTTCTCCAAGGTCTTCGCCCTGACCGGCTATCGCGTCGGCGGCATCACCGCCGGCGCCGCGCTGATCTCGGAGATCGAGAAGGCGATGGACTGCGTGTCGATCTGTCCGCCGCGGCTCGGCCAGGAGGCGGCGCTCTACGGCCTCAAGAACCTGCTGCCCTGGGCACGCCGCAACACCGAAGGCTTGAAGGCGCGCGCCGACCTTTTAGGCAACGGCCTGCAGCGCTCGAACCGCTGGCGGCTGGTCAGCATCGGCGCCTACTTCGCCTACGTCGAGCATCCTTTCGCGGGACAGCGTTCGACCGCAGTATCCAAGCGGCTCGCCGACGAGGAGAACCTTTTGACCATTCCAGGCGACATGTTCGGTGCCGGCCAGGAGCGCTTCGTGCGGCTGGCTTTCGCCAACGTCGCCGACGACAAAATTCCCGCCGTGCTCGAACGGCTGGAACGATTCGACAGGTGACCCATGCCGCATGCGACGACGCCCGACGGTGTGAAGCTCTACTACGAGGAGTCCGGCAGCGGCACACCGATCCTGTTCGTCCATGAGTACAGCGGCGACTGGCGGAGCTGGGAACCGCAGATGCGCTTCTTCTCGCGGCGCTATCGCTGCATCACCTATTCCTTCCGCGGCTATCCCGGTTCGGACGTGCCTGAAGTCGAATCGATGTACGGCCAGCAGCACGCCGTGGACGACGCCAAGCACATGCTCGATCACCTCAAGATCGACAAGGCGCACGTCGTCGGCCTGTCGCAGGGCGCCTTCGCGACGGCGCACTTCGGCCGGCAATATGCCAGCCGAGCGCTGACCCTCACGCTCGCCGGCGTCGGCTCCGGTGCGGGCCGCGAGGGCCATGAGCAGTTCAAGAAAGACGCCCAGGCCACAGCGGCGCGCATCCGCAAGGAAGGCATGGCGAAATACGCCAATGCGCTCACGAAGAATCCGACGCGCTCGCGCTTCAAGCAGAAGGATCCGCGCGGCTTTGCCGAGTTCGTGAAGCACCTGTCGGAGCATCCCGACGTCGGCTCGGCCAACACCATGCAGGAGTATCAGGGCAAACGGCCGTCGCTCTACGACTTCGAGGCCGAATGGAAGAAACTCGACCTGCCGACGCTGATCATCTGCGGCGACGAGGACGAGCCCTGCCTGCAGCCCAGCCTCTACCTCAAGCGCGTGCTGCCCAATGCCGGCCTCGCCCTGTTTGCCAAGACCGGCCACACGGTGAACATCGAGGAGCCCGACGCCTTCAACCGCGAGCTCTGGAACTTCCTGATGCTGGCCGAAGCCGGCAAGTGGACGCCGGCCGAACCGGTCGACAAGAACGCGCCACTCATCTGATCTTCCGGACCGCCGGCTTCCAGCCGGCTCAGGAATCACGAGCCGGCTGGAAGCCGGCGGTCCCGAAGAGTTAGACCTTCACCGTCACCGCGTGATTGAGCGGACCGTGGCCGCGGCCGAAGCCGGGCGCGGTCTCGATGGCCTGCCGGACGTACGCGCGCGCGCGCGCCACGGCGTCCGTGAGGCTCATCTTCTGCGCCAAGCCGGCGGCGATCGCCGAGGCGAGCGTGCAGCCGGTGCCGTGGGTGTGCTTCGACTTGATGCGCGGATCGGCGAAGCGCTCGACGCGGCCTTCGTGCACCAGGAGATCGACAACGGTGTCGCCCTCGAGATGGCCGCCCTTCAGCAGCACGGCCCTGGCGCCCAGCTGCACCAGCCGCTCGGCAGCGCGTCGCATGTCGGCTTCGGTGCGCACCGGAAAGCCCGCCAGCACTTCGGCCTCGGGCAGGTTGGGCGTGATCAGGGCGGCCATGGGCAGCAGCGTGTCGCGCAGCGCGGCCTCGGCCTCACTCAGCAACAGACGATGGCCACCCTTGGCCACCATCACCGGATCGACCACCAGCGGTACGCCGGGCGCATGCTTCTTCAGGGACTGGGCGACCACGCCGATCACCTCGGCGCTGTGCAGCATGCCGGTCTTGAGCGCATCGGCGCCGATGTCGGTCAACACGACCTCGATCTGCTGGGCGATGAAGGCGGGATCGATCGGCACGACGCCGTACACGCCTTCGGTGTTCTGCGCGGTGAGCGCGGTGATGGCGGTGGCGGCAAAGCCGTTCATGGCGGTGACCGCCTTGATGTCCGCCTGGATGCCCGCCCCGCCGCCCGAATCGGAGCCGGCGACGATCAGGACGCGACCTTTCATGCCGGCGCCTTCGCCCTGGGAATCGCCTCGACGATCTGGTCGACGACGGTGCGCACGAGGTCCGAATCGTCGCCCTCGGCCATGACGCGGATCAGGGGCTCGGTGCCGGACTTGCGCACCAGGATGCGGCCCGCCTTGCCCAGCCGCGCCTCGGCGTCGGCGATCGCTCTGGTCACCGAGGCGTCGGCAAGAGCAGCATTGGCATCGCCCACCCGCACGTTCTTCAGGAGCTGCGGCACCGGCTCGAAGGCGCGGAAGGTCTCGCTGGCCGGCCGGCCGGTCTTGAGCATCGCCGCCAGCGCCTGCAGGGCGGCCATCAGGCCGTCGCCGGTCGTGGCGTGGTCGATCATGATGATATGGCCGGACTGCTCGCCGCCGAGATTGAAGCCCTGGGCGCGCATGCGCTCGAGCACGTAGCGGTCGCCCACGGCGGCGCGCACCAGCGTGAGCTTGCGCTCGCCGAGATAGCGCTCCAGCCCGAGGTTCGACATCACCGTGGCGACCACGCCGCCGCCGGCCAGTCGGCCGTCCTTCGTCCACTGGTCGGCAATGGTCGCCATGAGCTGGTCGCCGTCGATCAGGCGGCCGTGCTCGCAGACCAGCACGACGCGGTCGGCATCGCCATCCAGGGCAAGACCGATGTCGGCGCCGTGCATCACCACGTGCTCCTGCAGCGCCTGCGGATAGGTCGAGCCGCAATTGCCGTTGATGTTGAAGCCATCGGGCGACACCGCCATCGGGATCACCTCGGCCCCCAGCTCCCACAGCACGGTCGGCGCGACCTTGTAGGCGGCACCATTGGCGCAATCGACGACGATCTTGAGGCCGGTGAGGTCGAGGTTGCGCCTCACCGACGCCTTCACCGCCTCGATGTAGCGGCCGTCGGCGTCGTCCAGGCGCTTGGCGCGGCCGATCATCTTCGATGTGGCGAGGCGGATGTCGCGCGGCGCCGCGACCAGCGCTTCGATCTGCGCCTCGACGGCATCGGACAGCTTGAAGCCGTCGGGGCCGAACAGCTTTATGCCGTTATCCTCGTAGGGATTGTGCGAGGCCGAGATCATCACCCCGACATCGGCGCGCATCGAGCGTGTCAGGAAGCCGACGGCCGGCGTCGGCAGCGGGCCGAGCAGCAGCACGTCGACGCCGACCGACAGGAAGCCTGCGGTCATGGCCTGCTCGATCATGTAGCCGGACAGCCGCGTGTCCTTGCCGATGACGACGCGATGGCGATGGTCGCCGCGGTTGAAGACCTGGCCCGCCGCCATGCCGATGCGCATGGCCATCTCGGCCGTCATTGGTTCTGAGTTGGCGCGACCGCGAACGCCGTCGGTGCCGAAGAGATGACGTGACATTGACTGCAATTTTATCGCATTACCCGCGAAACCGCGAGGGCCTGTCGCGTGCCGGCGACGTCGTGGACCCGCACGAAGGCTGCACCGCGCCGGGCCGCTTCAACGGCCAGCCAGATCGAGGCCGGATCGCGCTGACGCGGCTCCTCGATGCCGGTCAGCCGGCCGATGAAGCTCTTGCGCGAGGCGCCGATCAGCACGGGATAACCGGCCTCGGCCAGGCGGCCGGCGCCGGCGACCAGATCGACGTTCTCCTGCGCGCTCTTGCCGAAGCCCAGGCCGGGATCGAGGGCGATGCGCTCGCGGGCGATCCCCGCAGCCTGGCAGGCTTCGGCGCGCTGCAGGAGAAAGCGGCGGACGTCCTCGACGACGTTGTCGTAGGCCGGGACGGCGTACTTCTCCTCGGCGCGGCCGGCGCGGTGCATCAGCACGACCGGCGCGCCGCGTTCGGCCACCAGCGGCATCAGGCCGGGATCGTCCTGCAGAGCCGACACGTCGTTGACGATGCGCGCGCCGGCATCGAGGCAGGCGCGTGCCACCGCGGCGCGACGCGTGTCGATCGAGACCACGACGTTGCGCTTCGCCAGCCCCGCGACCACCGGAAGGACGCGCTGCAGCTCCTCGTCGGCTTCGATCGGCCGCGACCCGGGCCGCGTCGATTCGCCACCGACATCGACAATGTCGGCGCCCTCAAAAACAAAACGCAGGCCATCGTCGATGGCCTGCGCGGGGTCGAGGCGTTCGCCGCCGTCGGAAAACGAGTCCGGCGTCACATTGACGATCGCCATGATCCTCGGGCGATCGAGGGCGACGCCGGCAAAACTTCCTGTCAAACGCCCGGCTGCGGCTCGGGATTGGCGCCCGGCGACGGGCCGGCGCCCTGGCCGGAGCTGGTCGGCACCGAGGCGCGGCGGCGGCAGTCGGCGGGGCCTGCGCCGCCAGTGTCGTCGCGCACGATCTTCTCGCCGCGCAGGATAGTACCGATCTCGTCGTTGCTGAGCGTCTCGTATTCGAGCAGCGCCTTGGCGATGAGATGCAGGTCCTCGAGATGGTCGGTCAGGATCTGCTTGGCCTTGCCCTCGGCCTCCTCGATCAGGCGGCGGACCTCCTGGTCGATCAGCTGGGCGGTCGCCTCCGAGACGTTCTGCGTCTGGGTCACGGCGTGGCCCAGGAACACCTCTTGCTCGTTGGCCTGATAGCGCACGCGGCCGAGCTTCTCGGACATGCCGAAGGCGGTGATCATGCCGCGCGCCGTCTGCGTGGCGACCTGGATGTCGCTCGCCGCACCCGTGGTGACGTTCTCCGGTCCGAAGATGATCTCCTCGGCGATGCGGCCGCCGAACATGATGGCGAGGCGCGATTCCAGGAACTGCTTGGTGTGGCTGAGATGGTCGCGCTCGGGCAGCTGCATGGTCACGCCCAGCGCGCGGCCGCGCGGGATGATCGTCACCTTGTGCAGCGGGTCGCTCTTCGGCACGTGCATGGCGACCAGGGCGTGGCCCGCCTCATGGTAGGCCGTGAGCTTTTTCTCCTCGTCGGTCATGGCCATCGAGCGACGCTCGGTGCCCATCAGCACCTTGTCCTTGGCGTATTCGAAGTCGGCCATGGTGACGAGGCGCTTGCCGACGCGGGCGGCGCGAAGTGCCGCTTCATTCACGAGGTTGGCGAGGTCGGCACCGGAGAAGCCCGGCGTGCCACGCGCCAGCACGCGCGGATCGACGTCGGGCGCCAGCGGCACCTTGCGCATATGCACCTTGAGGATCTTCTCGCGACCGCCGACGTCGGGGTTGGGCACGATGACCTGGCGGTCGAAGCGGCCCGGACGCAGCAGCGCGGGATCGAGCACGTCGGGACGGTTGGTGGCAGCGATCAGGATGACGCCTTCATTGGACTCGAAGCCGTCCATCTCGACCAGCAGCTGGTTCAGCGTCTGCTCGCGCTCGTCGTTGCCGCCGCCCAGGCCCGCGCCGCGATGACGGCCGACGGCGTCGATTTCGTCGATGAACACGATGCAGGGCGCATTCTTCTTGGCCTGCTCGAACATGTCGCGCACGCGGGAAGCGCCCACGCCCACGAACATCTCGACGAAGTCGGAGCCCGAGATGGTGAAGAACGGCACGTTGGCTTCGCCGGCGATGGCGCGCGCCAGCAACGTCTTACCGGTACCCGGTGGGCCGACCAGCAAGCAGCCCTTGGGGATCTTGCCGCCCAGCCGCTGGAACTTCTGCGGGTCCTTCAGGAAGTCGACGATCTCCTCGAGCTCGCCCTTGGCCTCGTCGATGCCGGCGACATCGTCGAAGGTCACGCGACCATGCTTCTCGGTCAGCAGCCGCGCGCGGCTCTTGCCGAAGCCCATA
>WNGB01006131.1_pt1 | contig 17784 bp, 17 predicted proteins | sample 5400681 | NCBI WGS metagenome assembly WNGB01 (sample SAMN13153367, study PRJNA577476) | soil metagenome | isolation source: 115 cm soil or saprolite under grassland replicate 2 | place: USA:California | collected 2016-06-15 | reverse complement strand
CGCTCTACTCCTTCAAGAGCGACGGCAAGGCAGGCGACACGAACGGCCAGGGTGTTGGCGGCATCTGGTTCGTCGCTCTCGCCTCTGGAACTCCCGCGTCGGAAGCCCCATCGAGTGCGCCCTCGGCGCCGCCGTCCTCGTCGCCGGGAGGCTACGGCTACTGATCCGCGCGGCGGCCGTGGCCACTCATTCATCGGGTGACTGCTGGGACGACCGTGGCCAGCCGTTCAGCTGAAATCGCGAGGCTTGCGGAGACCTCTTCGGACGAACGCCGCACGGCATCGAGCTGCTGGCCCGTTGCCGGTGCGCACGACCTCGTCCGTCGTGGCCGAAGAGTCCCGGCATGGATACATGACCGCGATTCGGGCCGATACTCCGGCTAAGCAGTCGCCGGGTGGATATCTGGCCACAGCCCTGCGCTCGGACTGCGGAGACGCGACTCAGTAGCCCTGCCAGGTGGTGACCATCGAGTCGCCGCCGGTCCGGACACCGGCGCGCGGCAGACGCGGGCGATCCAGCGCGAACCGCTCCTCGCCGTCGCCGGGCGTGGCGCCGTCCAGGCGGCTCACCATGAGCTCGCCGATGATTGGACCGTGCTTGAAACCGTGGCCCGACCCGCCACCGACGAGCCAGACGTTGTCGAAGGCAGGGTGGCGATCGATGAGGAAATGCGTGTCCGGTGTGGTCTCGTATTGGCAGACGCGCGTCTCGACGATCGGCTGGTTCTCCAGTGCGGGGAACCGGCGGGCCACGTAGTTCCGCACGAGACGGGCCGACTCCGGGTCGACCAGTCGCTCGCCGGCTGACGGATCGAAGACCGGCCCGTAGCGGTCGGGCGCGATCTTGAAGCCCCGGCCGTCGAAGGCGGGAATGCCGTAGAACGCGGCGTCGTACTCGACGAAGCACGGCATCTGCTCGGCTGCGAATCGGCCGTCGCCGCCGCCCGGGCCGACGAAGAGGACGTCCTGCTTGGTCACTCGGATGAGGTCGCCCAGGAGCTCCGGAAAGAGCCGTGGCAGCCAGGGCCCACAGGCGAACACGAACGCCTCGCCGCGAACCTCTGCGCCGTCCTGGCCGATGACCGACTCGAGCCGCCGGTCAGCCGCGCGCCCCACCCGGACGGACGCCAGCTCGAACCGACCTCCCTGATCGACGAAGGCCCGGGCCACGGCAGCGACCCCTCGGCGGGCGAGGAGCAGGCCCGCCTCGGGTTCGTGGATGGCGAAGGCCACGCCGTCCAGCCCGATCTGGGGCCAGCGCGTCCCGATCGCGGCGGGCAGCAGGTGTTCGACCGGTATGCGTTCGGCGCGAAGTGTCACCTCGGACGCGGCCTCGAACCCATCCTCGCGGGTTGCGAACCACAGGCAGCCGACCTGGTGGTAGAGCGTCTCGCCGATCTCCTGGCCGAAGGCTATCCAGCGATCTCGAGCCCGCCTCGCCCAGCGGGAATAGAAGGCATCGGCCCCGTGCGAGGCCCGCAGGATGCGCGTCTCGTCGCCCGACGTGGACCGCGGGTGGCCGGCTCCGTAGGCGTCGATCAGCGTCGTCCGCCGACCGGCGCGCTGCGCCCAGAGTGCCGTCCAGGCACCCATCGTCCCCGCGCCCACGACGACCAGGTCGGCCACCCCGGCGCCCTGGGGGCCGGTCCTGCCCATCCGGACCCGCCTGCTCACGGGGTGAGGCTGAGGGTGGACGTCGCCGTCGCGTTCAGCGCCGCCGAGCTGAACGGCAGCGGAATCAGGCGACCCGCAAGCCACGAGTTGATGAGGTCCCCGTAGTGCCGGTCGAACGGGTTTCCCGACTGGCCGGTGGTGGTCACGATGCCGGCGCCGTCGAGGTCGCCCATGTCGATCGCCAGCCGGTAGGATGGCCCATTCGTGACGTCGAACACGTCGCGGAGGCCGCCCGGCCGGTAGGCCGGGTCGTCAGGATCGAGGTAGGCCGCCTCGAACCGGTAGTACGTGTTGTCGACCGCGCCGGCCGCTCCGGCGATGGGATAGGAGCCCCGATTGAGGTACCAGTTGACAGGGCCGAGGCCGCCCTGGCCCAGGGTCGCCTCCTGGAAGGTGATCGTGTGCAATCGGCCCCACGACCAGCCGCCCGGATCGCCCAGCTCGGCCCGCAGGGCGGACCCGGCGCTGTCCAGGGCCGCGTCGACGACATCGAGCATCGTCTCCTGCCGCTCCGCGGTCGACCGGTCGTCCCACCACGTGCTCGACGGATCGCCGAGGAAAGCGATGAGCGTCTGCCAGCTGGGCGGACTGCCGGTGTACTCGCGGGCGAGGTCGTTGCCCAGATCGTCGTCGAAGAGTCCCCGCAGGAGCCGATACTCGAACGTCATGTAGGCGGCGCACCCCTGGCTCTCGATCGGGCAGGAGCCGTCCCAGTCACGGATCCGCTGCAGGACGGTCCGGCCATCGCCGCTGGCCGGCGCCGCGCCGTCCAGGCGATCGATCACCAGTGGCGCGCGACCCACCTTGGTATCGGTCTGGATCGAGCGCATCGTGTCGCGGGTGACGCCGCCGGCGGTCGCCGCCGCATCGAGGAGCTCGGTGATCCGCTGCGCCCGATAGCCGGGGTCCCAGTCCCGACCCAGGTAGATCGGGAAGGTCCCGTCGACCGGCGCCGCATTGGCCGTGACGATCCTGCCCGACGGGGGATCGAACGACCTCGGCAGGTCCTCGTAGCGCACGTAGCCCAGCCACTCATGGCGGCCATCCCAGCCCGGAACCGGTCGGTCGCCGCGATCGAGGGGATCCTGGCGGATGGGGATGCGACCCGGGATCTGAAGGCCGATGTGGCCGTCGACGTCGGCGTAGACGAAATTCTGCGACGGCGCCCCGTAGACGGACAGGGCAGACCGGAAGTCGTTCCAGCTGGCGGCTCGGTCGATCGCGAAGAACGTGTCGACGAGCTGGTCGGGCTCGGCGATCGCCGTCCAGCGCAGGCTATACGCCTCGCCGGTCGCCTTGAGGTCGTCATCCACGTCGCTGATCACGGGCCCGTGGCCGGTCGATCGGACGTCGATCTGCACGTCGGCGCCGCCCGCGACGTGGATGGTCTCGTGGCGGATCGTGAACGGCATCGACGCACCACGGAACATGTAGTGGCTGGGATCGGTCGGGTCGACCTTCTCCTCGAACAGGTCCTGGACGTCGGGTCCCATGTTGGTGGCTCCCCATGCGATCCGCGCGTTGTGCCCCAGGATCACGGTCGGCACGCCCGGAAACGAGACCCCCACGACGTCGTATGGGCAGGCCCGGGTGACGGTCCGGCAGTGCAGCCCGTTCATGTACCAGACCGACGGCATGTCCAGCCCCAGGTGGGGGTCGTTCTCCAGCAGGGCATGGCCGGTCGCGCTATTGGAAGGGCCCACGATCCAGTTGTTGGAGCCGATTCCATCGTCCAGGCCAGTACCGGCGGATCCGTCCATGCCCATGCCGGCGAGCAGTCCGCTTGCGATGGCCCCCAGCCGACGCCAGCCGTCGACGCGCCGGGGTTGGGCATCGGTCGCGCCCGCCGATCCCGACGGCGCAGCCGTTGCCGTCCCGCCCAGACCAGACGCGCTGGCCGGAATCTCCACGGGGCCATTCGTGGCATACGGCGGAAAGAGCGCATCCGTGAGCCGCCGATCGCCGAGCTTGGCGTCCACCCCCAATCGGAAGATCTCCCGATCCAGGTTGCCGCCCAGGTTCCAGGCCTGAACCTTGGACCAGGTCGTCGAATCCAGGGGAGTCCAGGGCTCCGGGTCGTAGCCGCCAATTCCGCCGCCCTTGCCGAACGTGAGGCCCTCGAGCACGAACGGCAGGCCGAGGGCGCCTCGGTGCTGCCCGACCCAGTCGTTGACTCCATCGGCGTAGGCCTGCAGCGCGGCGCGCGTGTCGGGCGACGAAGCGTCCAGATCGCGCTGGCCCGCCTGCCGCCAGCCCAGCGTCCGGATGAATCGATCCCGGTCGACCGCGGTCGGGCCGAAGAGCTCCGCGAGGCGCCCGGCACCGATGTGGCGCCAGGCCTCCATCTGCCAGAACCGCTCCTGGGCGTGGACGTATCCCTGGGCCATGAACAGGTCGTGCGGATCATCCGCGACGATCTGGGCGATGCCGTTCGCGTCCCGCATGACCTGGACAGGGGCATGGAGCCCGGACAGGCGGACCGTTCCAGCCACCTGGGGCATGGACCGCCCGGTGATCCAGACGAGGAGTCCGGTCACGATCAGGGCGAGAACGATGACGACGAGGAGCGCCAGCCTGAGCAGCCGACGGATCACGCGCACCGCTCCCTCCTCCGACCGGCCGTCGAACGGGCGACGTCCGTGGCCGGCCGAGTAATCTTGCGCCGGCAATGCCCGAAGCCGGCCCGATCCACTGCCCGGAATGCGGCGCCCTCGTCAACGACATCGAGGGCCCGACGTATGGTACCGGCGTGCCGGGTTGCTGGGCTCTCTTTGGCGAGGTCACCGGCCGCGAGTTCACGGACCCGGGATTTCGAGCCCATCGCCGATCGCCGATCGATGCGTACGCCGTGCAGCATCCCGGGTCACCGAGTCCGCGGGCGGCCAAGTCCGCCTGGGTCCACCTGGTCGGGCTGTGTCTCGTTCTCGAACGTGGCCTCCCGGTCGACGCCGCCGTCCGAACGATTGCCCGGCTCGCAAGTGAGGGCCGCGAGTTCCGCTGGCTCGAACCCCCGGCTGATCGCGGGTCGGTGACCGTGGCCGACGTCGCGGCCGCCCCCGACGTGGCCGCCCACGTCCAGGCCATGCAACGCTGGGCGGACTCCGCCTGGGCCGCGTGGGAGGGGCATCATCCTGCCATCCGGCAGCGGGCGGATGCGATTCAGATGCGTTGACCGATCGCGCCTGATCGACCGGGCCTGCCGGGAGGCCGGCCCTGACTAGCGCTCCAGCGGCGTTCCCAGGCCGAGCCGTTCGGCCTCCGCCAGGATGGCCCGCCCGAATATGACGTCGGCAAGCCCCACGCCGAGGTGGCTGACGACGACCCGGCCGGGCGGCCGGGTCCATCCCGCGATGAGCGCCTCGCCGATGGTGGCCGTCGGGTCGGGGTAGTCGTCGAACGCCCCGGCGGCACGGTTGGCCAGGAACTGCTCGCGCTCGTCGACGAGGAACAGCTCCGCCGACCGGGCGACGTCGGCGGAGCAGTACGTCGCGTAGTCCACGGCCACCACGAGGGCGTTCGGCCCCAGCCAGTCGCTCGTCATCACCTGGCGCACCGGCCCGAACGAGGCCGCCGTCACGACCACGTCCGCATCGCGGATCGCGACCGGCGCGCTCGGCCTGGCCTCCGCCGAAGCGATGCCCGGCGCGTCGCGTGCTCGGGCCGCCAGCAGCTGGGCGCGATCGGGGTGCCGGTCGAAGATCGCCAGCCGCACGCCCGGCAGGGTGTGGCCGAGGACCGGCAGGTGGCTCCGACCCTGCGTGCCCGCACCGATCAGGGCAGCCCGTACGGGCCCGTGGCCGGCGGGCGGTGCGAACGCCCGAATCGCCACGCCGCTGACTGCGGCCGTCCGCTGGGCCGTGATGGGACCACCGTCCAGAATCGCCTGTGGCAGCCCGGTCGCGGGGTCATTGAGCACGACCAGGGCATTGATCGCCGGCAGCCCAAGGGCATTGTTCGTCGCAAAACCGGTGACCCATTTGATGCCGAGTCCATCTCCCGATCCGTCCGGCGCGTCTCCGGACAGGAACGTCGGCATCGCGTGCGCGAACGATCCGTCGGGGCGCGGATGGACGCCGATCTTGGGCGGCAGCTCGGCGCCGGCGACGAGCGCCCGCATCGTGCGGTCGGCCAGTGCCAGGCGCTCCTCGAGGGCGGGCATCGCCGCCTCGACGTCGGCCGCGGACAGGTAGCGCAGCGGCGGCACGGTCGGCGAGGAGCCAGGGCCCACCAGGCCATCGTACGCCGCGCCCGCGGTAGCATTCGAGGGACGGCGAGCCACAGCCCGGAGGACGGATGGCCCCCGCGGACATCGCCCAGAGCCTGGACAATCTCAAGCTGGAGCGCGATGCAATCGTGCTCTACGACGCCCTCGCCTCCATCGAGAAGGACGAGCGGCGTGCGCGTGCGTTCCGGACGATCGCCGCCAACGAGCGGCGCCACGCCGAGATCTGGGCGACGAAGCTGCAGGAGCGCGGGGCCGACGTTCCTCCGCCCGGCCGCCCACGGCTTCGGGTCCGCTTCATCATCCTGCTGGCTCGCATCCTGGGAACGCATGCGGTTTCGGAGCTGGTCCAGGCGCTCGAGGGCGACGAGGAGGAGCTGTACGACGCCCAGGCATCGCCCGAGGTCGCCTCGATCGCGGCCGATGAGCGCGAGCACGCCCAGATCTGGCGGCGGCTCTCGAGCGGCCGGACGAACGGGAATGGCCAGGACGATGGGCCGGAGCGCGGCCTCGACGGAGCTCGGGAGAAGGGCCAGGAGGTCGGTCCGGAGATCGACCAGAGGAGCCGCCGAGCAGCCGCCACGGTGGCGTCTCCGGCCGGACGATCGCGTGCCGCCGGACCGGCGGCCGACGTCCTGCCCCCGCTGGAGGCGCATCCGCTCGGTGGCGACGGCCGCGCCGAGAGCTGGCATCGAACCGGCCAGTCGGGGACGCTGCGAGCGGTCATCTTCGGCGTGAGCGACGGCCTGGTCAGCAACCTCTCGCTGGTCATGGGCGTGGCAGGCGCAACCACCGGCCAGCCGCGGTTCATCCTGCTGGCCGGGATCGCCGGGCTGCTCGCCGGGGCCTTCAGCATGGCGGCCGGGGAGTACATCTCGATGCGCAGCCAGCGCGAGCTCTACGAACGCCAGATCGCCCTCGAACGCGCCGAGCTGGAGATGATGCCGGAGGAGGAAGAGGCGGAGCTCGCCCGGCTCTACCGGGCGCGCGGCTTCTCGGCCGAGGAGGCGCGGACGATCGCGCATCGCATCTTCCGCGATCCGGAGGTCGCCCTGGAGACCCTGATCCGCGAGGAGCTGGGCCTCGATCCGAATGAGCTCGGCTCGCCGTGGGGCGCAGCGTCGGGCTCGTTTCTGGCGTTCGCCGCCGGGGCGGCGGTGCCCGTCGTGCCGTATCTGTTCGGTGGAGGTGCGCTGGTCTTCACGATCAGCCTGGGCCTGAGCCTGATCGCGCTGTTCACGGTCGGCGCGGGGGTCAGCCTGATCACCGGTCGCGGACTGCTCTTCTCCGGTGCCCGCCAGGTCCTGATCGGCACGGCCGCGGCGGCGGTCACCTTCGGCGTCGGTCGCCTGATCGGCGTCTCGGTGAGTTAGGTCGCTGCGGGTGTCGGCCGTCCGCCTCGCGCTGCTGACCGGCGCGTCCACGGCTGCGTCGTTCGGCCTCTTCTACCTGTGGCTGCGCAGCCCGCTGGTGCTGGCCCTTCTGGGCGCGGCGTTGTTCGGGACGGTGTTCATGATGGTCGGCGCCTCGCTTGGCGACGATCCTGTGGCGGCCGACGAGGCCTGGCGATTGGAAGCGAGAGACCTGGCAGGTGGTCCGGCCGGAGGTCCCGCCCCAGACGGCGCTGCGGCCTCGGTCGTGGCCAGGACCGACGGCCCGCCGCTCGCGACCGTCGGCGCGCCGAATGACGAGCCTGACCCCGATTCCGAACCAAATCGTCCGGCCTGATGGAAGTCGAGCTCGCTGGTCGCTTGCGCGCCGAGGGGCTGGATCCGAGTCCATGGTCGAATGGTCCCGGTGACGTCTACTCTGCACACGAGCACGGGTACGACAAGGTGCTCGTCGTGGCGGCGGGCTCCGTCCGATTCGGGTTGCCCGGCCCGGCTCGGGGCGGTGAGCGTGCCATCGATCTGGGTGTCGGCGACAGGCTGGACTTGCCGGCCGGCACCGGTCACGATGCGGTGGTGGGACCGCAAGGCGTCATCTGCCTGGAGGCGCATCTTCCGGCCGGCGCTCTGGGCGCGACGCCTCTGCACCGACCGGCCGGCGGTTGGTGAGGCGGCGTAGGTAGAAGGTGGCCGGCCTGGCCGGACGCCCACCTGGCCGGGTCCGGGTAGGCTATGGCCAATGGGGACCGTGCAGCTGGCAGTCGAGTAGTCCCGCCGTGGACGCCGGGTACCGTCGCGCGGCCGTGGCGCATGCCGCGCCCGTGCTCCACACGACCCTGACCGAAACCAAAGCGCAGACCCAGGCGTACACATGAGCGGGGCGCGTGCGGCCGTCGCCGATGACGTCCTCGTCCGCGAGGTGGCGACCGGATCGCAGGATGCCCTTGCGGAGCTGTACGACCGTCACGCGAGTGCCGTCTTCGCCGCGGCCTGCCGGCTCACCACCGACCGCCAGATGGCCGAAGAGGTGGTACAGGAGACGTTTCTCGCTGTGTGGAACCGAGCGGAACTGTTCAATCCGGCGACCGGGTCACTGGCCGCCTGGTTGCACACGATCGCGCGCAACCGAACGGTCGATCGGCTGCGTGCGGCCGCCCGACGGCCACGGCTCGTCTCCGTCTCCGCGGTCGGGCCAGACGATGAGCCCGAATCGGTCGCCCTCGAGCGTCTGGCAGCGGGCGGCGAAACATCAGGGATCGCGGTGGTCGGTGGCGTCGACCCACGCGGTGCGCCCGAGTCCGCACTGGCTGGCGCCGAGCTCCGTGAGATGCTGCGCCAGGCCCTCGACTCGATGCCGGACGCGGAGCGGACGGTGATCCTGCTTGCCTACCGCCTGGATCTCACCCAATCGGAGATCGCCGACCGCCTGGGCTGGCCGCTCGGCACGGTCAAGACACGCACGCGTCGGGCGCTCCTGCGCCTCCGCGAAGTCCTCGCCGATTCCGTCGATCCCGAGCTGGCCTCGGCGACGCTGCCGGTGGAGGTCGGCGAATGATGCAGCACGGCGACGTGCGCGAGCGGCTCGAGCTGGCCGCACTCGAGCCGGGCGGCTTGGATCGGCTGACGGCCGGCGACGCCCCCGATGCGGCCGTCGTGGCGGGCCATCTCGCCGGCTGCTCCTCGTGCCTCCTCGAGCTCGACCGATTGCGCCGATCGACGTCGATATTGCGCGACATCATCGTGGCCGCGCCCCCGGCCGAGCTCCGGGAGCGCACCCTGGCCTTCGTCCGAGAGCTGGGCGTGCCGCGTGGCTCCGCGACCGCCGGTGGGATCGCGTCCCCCGCGACGCCGGCCGGAACGGATCGGCCGGGTGCCGGGTCGAGTCCAGTTGCCGGCCAGGCTCGGGGCCTCGCCGGGCGACGGGACCTCCGGCGTCCGGCGGCGTGGATCGCATCGATCGCGGCGGCCGTCGTCCTCTCGGTCGTGGCCACGACGGCTTTGCTCGGCGCCCGCAACAGCGAGGAGATCGACGCGCTCGCCAGGGTCGCCAGCTGGAACGTCGGCATCGCGGCAGCATCGGACGGCGCGCACATCCCCCTCCGGTCCAACGATGGCACGTCCGCCGGGTCGCCTCGCGGCGAGCTGTCGTTTGCCCGTTCGACCGGCGCGCTCGTGGTCGTCGTCAGGGATCTCGCCGAGCCACCCGCCGGCCGCGAGTATCGCTGCTGGCTCCAGGCCCCCGATGGCAGCCTGACTCGGGTTGGCCGGATGGACTTTGCCGCCGGGATCGCCTACTGGGTGGGCAACGTTCCTGCCGTGGCCAAGGCTGCGCCGGGCACGACCTTCGGGATCTGGCTCGTAGACCGCGGCGGTGACCCGGCAGGCGCAGCGGCACTGGTCGGCGAGCTCTGAATCGGCGATCATCATGCCGGACAGACCGTCACAGTGAACGGATGGCCGATGGCCCGATGACGACATCTCAGCCCGCCACGACCGGGGAGCCGAACCCCGGCAAACCCAGGCCCGACAGGATGCCTCCCGACAGGAAGCCTCGCGGCCATCCGCAGCCCGGGGAGCCCGCGACCGACGTGCCGACGGCGGACGAGCGACCGATGGACGAGGCCGACGCCACGCCGCACGAGTCTGGGTCACCGCAATCAGACGATTCGCCCGGGGAGCCCGCTGACGGGGTCTCCACGAGCCGGTCGGGCAACCCGGTCCCGGAGGCCGACGTCGCGGCGATGTTCGACGACATCGCGCCGGTCTACGACCGCATGAACACCCTCATGACGCTGGGCTTCGACGGGCGCTGGCGGCGAGCGGCCGTCACCGCGACCCACCTCTCGTCGGGCGACGCGGTCATCGACGTCGCCTGCGGCACAGGCAAGCTGGCCGGAGCCCTGGCCGAGCGGGTGGGTCCATTCGGCCGCGTGCTGGCGGTGGACCTGGCGCCGGGCATGATCGCGGAAGCCAGGCAGCAGAATCCCGACCTCGTCCAGCTCGAGTTCGCGGTCGGCGACGCCCTCGCGTTGCCGGCGAGCGACGGCGCATTCGACGCCGCGACGATTGCATTCGGGCTCAGGAACCTGCCCAACTTCGAGGCCGCCTTCCGCGAGCTGGCTCGAGTGGTCAGGCCCGGCGGCTGGGTGGTCTGCCTCGAGCTTTCCGTGCCACGGCCGCGAATCTGGGGTCGCATCTATCACAGCGCCTTTCGGCGGTCGGCGCCGCTGCTCGGCTCGCTATTCGGCCGGCGGGAGGCCTACCGGTACCTGCCGCAATCGCTGGAGGGCTTTCCCAATCCGGACGAGCTGGTGCGAACGATGATCCGGGCGGGCCTCGTGGAGGTCTCGTACCGACAACTGGGCCTGGGGGCCGTCGCCCTTCACAGAGGCCGCGTACCCCGCTGACGCGTATCCGCCCGAGCGGCCGAACCGCGGCTGACTCGGCTGGCTGATTCAGCTGAGGGTCCGGGCGTCCTCCCGCGCGTCGGACGCCGACCCAACCGACGAACCTGGGCCGTCGCGCTCGGGTTCGGTGCGATCGGATTCGACAGCATGGGCCGTGTCGGAGACTGAGCCGACGCCGACCGATTCGACACCGAATTGATCGCCCTCGAACTCGTCAAGCTCGGGATCCTCCGCCGGGAGGCTGGCCAGGTAGAGCCGGTGCAGGCGCAGCACCTCGCCCACTGCCTCTGCGTCGGCCGGGATCCCATGAACGGTCATGTCCGCGGCAATCCAGGCGGCCTCGATATCGCGCTCCCGTGCGGTCAGGTCGTCCTCTCTCCGGCGCAGCTCGGCCAGGACCAGCCCGGTCAGGCCGGCCCCGATCACGAACCCGACGATGAGGAGCCACCAGTCGAACTGGACGTTCACGCGTGGAGCCGGGCATTCACGGGCGGACGGCGAAGCTCTGGGCGACGGCTCGGGTGACGGCTCGGGTGACGGCCTCTGCGCGGGCGACGGAATCCATGCGCCCGCAGTATATGCAGCCGGGCGCCCGGGCCCGGGACGGCGGGCCCGGTCCCGTCGACTACACTCCCGCGGATGATCGACGTCACCCCGAACCCGATCGCCGTCCAGATCGGCCCGCTGCCCGTCTACTGGTACGGCCTCGGCTATGCACTCGGGCTGGCTCTGGCGTACTTCGTCATCACCCGGGAGGCGCGCCGGCGCGGTCACGACGCCGAGCTCGTCGCCAACGGCCTCATCGTCGTTGCGATCGCCGCGCTCGCGGGCGGCCGGCTCTATCACGTCATCGACCAGTGGCAGAACCTGTACGCGGCCAACCCGCTCAAGGTGATCCTGCCGCCGTACACGGGTCTCGGGGTCTATGGCGGCCTCATCACCGGGACGATCGCGGGCGTCCTGTACGCCCGCTGGAAGCGTGCGTCGGCCTGGACATGGGCGGACATCGTTGCGCCCGGACTGTTCGCGATGCAGGCCGTCGGCCGATGGGGCAACTTCTTCAACCAGGAGCTGTACGGTCCGCCGACGAACCTGCCCTGGGGGATCGCGATCCAGTGCGATCACCGAATCCCGGCCTATCCGTGCGAGACGTTCCCGGTCGCGACGACGCATTTCCATCCGCTGTTCCTGTACGAGTCGCTCTCCGGGGCGATCGGGCTGCTCGTCCTGCTGTTCCTGGCCCGGCGATTCGCGGGACGGCTGCGGACGGGAGACCTGCTGGGCGTCTTCTTCATCTGGTACGGCGTCGTCCGGTTCGCGCTCGAGACGCTTCGGGCGGACAACTGGACGTTCTTCGGCGTTCCCACTGCCCAGCTCTTCTCCGTCATCTTCGTGGTCGCCGGGCTGGCCCTCATCGCCTGGCGCCATGCTCGGCGGGCGCCGACCCTGGCGGAGGTCGACGCGCGGGCACGCGCGCAGCGCGAGTCCATCGAGTCGCGATCGGGCGATGGCGCGACCCGCAGCGATCCCGCCGGTGGCGCCCCCGAGCCCTCCTCCTCGGCCTGAGATGGCCGAGGCGGGCGCACCACCCGACCCACCACCGATGGGCCGCCGGCGGCTCGCGCCGGCGCGTGTCTCCCCGGAGGCGCTGGCGGCCGCGCGAGGCGACGCCCGCGAGGGCCTGGAGTGGCTGGGCCGGGCTCCCGAATCGCGCGCGTCGCTGCTGTACCGGCTCATCCGGCTGCTCGCCCGGGCCATCCTCTTCGGTGCCTTCCGGTTCCGAATCCGGATCGCGGGGCGGGAGCAGCTGCCGCCCGGCAGCTACCTCCTGGTCGGAGCGGCCCACAGGGGCTGGATGGATCCGTTCGTCGTCCTCCACGCGCTGCCGGCCGAGCCTCGCGCCTGGTTCCTGGGCAGCGCCCCCTCGACGTTCACGTCCAGGTGGCGCGAGTGGCTGGTCCGCCGGATCGGCGGGCTGCTGCCCGTCTGGCGCGGCGGCGTTGGCGTCGACAGGCACGTCGCCTCGGCTCGGGCCGTCCTGGCCAACGGCGGCGTCTTCGTCCAGATGCCGGAAGGGACGGTGAGCGGTCCGCCCGGCCGGCTTGGACCGTTCCGGACCGGCTGGGCCCTGATCGCGCTCCGCACGCGCGCCCCGATCGTGCCGTTCGCGATGGCCGGCACCGACGACCTCTACCTGGGCCGGCGGATGGCTGCCCGGATCCTTCCCGTATCGAGCGTGGAAGATCTGCTGGGCCTGAACGATGTCCTGCCGGCGATTCCCGAGGGCTCGCGGCAAGAGCTCGAGCTGGCCCGCCGGCTCAGCGATGCGCTCGCAGCCCGGCTGGGTCCGGTCGTCGCGGACCTGCACGCGTGGACCATGGATCCGCCCGGCCATCCTCGCCGCCTGCGCCGCCGCCTCACCTGGCTCCTGCTCCGGCCCGGGCGCCTGGATCGCGACGGCTGACCGGCCGCGACACCTCGCCGACAGGCCGGCGCGTTATCCTCGCGACCATGCACTACGCGGAGTCCATCCTCGATCTGGTGGGCCGGACGCCGCTGGTGCGATTGAGCCGGGTCACCCGGGACCTTGGGCCGGAGGACCGCCAGCCGCTCATCCTGGCCAAGCTCGAGATGCTCAATCCCGGCGGCAGCGTCAAGGACCGGATCGGCCTGCCGATGATCGAGGCCGCCGAGCGGGCGGGCCAGCTCAAGCCGGGCGGCACGATCATCGAGCCGACGAGCGGCAACACCGGCCACGGCCTGGCGATCGCGGCGGCGCTCAAGGGCTATCGCTGCATCTTCGTCATGGCCGACAAGCAATCGACCGAGAAGCAGCAGCTCCTGCGGGCGTACGGCGCGGAGGTCGTCCTGTGCCCGACGAACGTCCCGCCCGATTCGCCCGAGAGCTACTACTCCGTCGCGGCCCGGCTGGCCCGGGACATCCCCGGCGCGTTCAAGCCCGACCAGTACTGGAACGACGAGAACCCCAGGGCTCACGCGGACACGACGGGCCCCGAGATCTGGGAACAGACGGAGGGTCGGATCAGCCATTTCGTATGCAGCGTGGGCACCGGCGGCACGATCACCGGAGCCGCCCATTTCCTGCGAGCGAAGAATCCGGACCTGGTGGTCATCGGTGCGGACCCGGAGGGCAGCGTCCTGTCCGGCGACGTCGCCCGGCCGTACCTGACCGAAGGGGTCGGCGAGGACTTCTTTCCGGGGACCTTCGATCCGCAGGTCGTCGACCGCTGGGTGCGGGTGAGCGACCGCGACGCATTCGCGGCGGCTCGCCGGATCACGCGCGAGGAGGGCATCCTGGCCGGGGAGTCGTGCGGGACGGCGCTGGTCGCCGCGCTGGAGATCGCCCGCGAGCTGGCCGGTTCCGGCGCCGGCCCGGGGGCCGTCATGGTGGTCCTGCTGGCGGACGGCGGCCGTTCCTACCTGTCCAAGCTGTACAACGACGAGTGGATGCGGGTCAACGGCCTCCTGCCCACGGCCGGCGGGGTGGTACGGGTCGCGGAGCTGCTCGCCGACCGTCACCACGACCTCGAGCGGCCGACGATCGTCGTCGCCCGGACCACGGAGCGGGTGGGCTCTGCCATCGAAACGCTCCAGACATATGGCATCAGCCAGATGCCCGTCTCGGAGGACCCCGAGGGCGAGGAGGTCGCCGGCATCGTCGGCTCCATCTCGGAGAAGGGCCTGCTCGACCGTGCGTTCCGCGATGCATCGGTCGTGGACCGCACGGTGGGTGAGGTCATGGATCCGCCGCTGCCGCTGGTCGATGCGTCGGCAACGCTCGACGAGGCGTTCACGCTGCTGTCGGGCGGCTCGCCGGCGGTGGTGGCGGTTCGCGGCGAGCGGCCCGCCGGCGTCGTCACCAAGCTGGACCTGCTCGAGTACCTGGCGCATCACGCGAGCGGTCGCCCCTAGCACGTACCATTTCGGGCGATGACCGACGACGCGCCGACCGTCCCGCCTCGCCCGTTCGCCGATCGCCACGCAGCGGACGAGGGCTGGTCGTTCGATACGCTGTCGGTCCACGCCGGCCAGGAGCCGGACGAGGCGACCGGCTCGGTCTCGCCGCCGATCTACCAGACGAGCACGTATGCCCAGGACGCCGTCGGCGAGCCACGGGCGGGCTACGAGTACGCGCGGACCGCAAATCCGACCCGGGAACGCCTGGAGCGGGCGGTCGCGGCCCTCGAGGGCGCCCGCCATGGGATCGCCTTCGCGTCGGGCTCGGCCTGCACGGCGACCCTCGGCGACCTGGTCGCGCCAGGCGAGGAGATCGTCGCCGGCGACGATGTGTATGGAGGGACATTCCGTTATTTCGACAACGTGCTCCGGCCGCGCGGCGTGGGGATCCGGTTCGTGGACCTGGCCGGTGATCCGGATAACCTGCGCTCGGCACTGTCACCCCAGACGCGCCTCGTCTGGTTCGAGACGCCCACCAACCCGCTCCTCAAGCTCGTCGACATCGCCGGAGTGGCCGATGTCGTCGCCGGCCATCGCGGCGCGGGCGGCGAGCGGCCGCTCATCGTCGTCGACAACACGTTCGCCTCGCCCGCCCTGCAGCAGCCCTTGGACCACGGCGCCGACGTCGTCTTCCACTCCGCCACGAAGTACCTGGCCGGTCACTCCGACACCGTCAACGGCGTGATCGTCACGAGCCGGGAACAGGTTGCCGAACGCCTCCGCTTTTTGCAGAACGCCGGCGGCGCGGTGCCCGGCCCCTTCGACTGCTTCCTCGTCCTGCGCGGGCTGCGGACGCTCGCGCTTCGGACCGAGCGCCATGCCGCCAACGGCGTTGCGGTCGCGCGTTTCCTGGCCGATCGCGACGATATCGACGTGCTCATCTATCCCGGCCTTGCCGATGGCCGGCACGCCCATCCCCAGGCCGGGATCGCCGCGCGCCAGATGCGGCTGCCGGGCGGGATGGTGAGCTTCCTGCCGCGAGCGGGGGGTCGCCACGGGCGCACCGCTCGTCAGCGAGCGGAGGCGATCTGCGCGGCGACGCGCCTGTTCACGTTGGCCGAGTCGCTCGGCAGCGTCGAATCGCTCATCGAGGTGCCGGCCGTGATGACCCACGCCTCCGTCGCGGGGTCGCCGCTCGAGATCCCGGAGGCGCTCGTCCGCCTGTCGTGCGGCATCGAGGCAGCCACCGATCTCATCGGCGACCTCGGCCACGCCCTCGACGACTCATGATGGCCGAACGGGCCAACCGGCTCCGGGTCGGGGTCCTTGGGTGCGGCGACGTGGCTCACCGGCGCTATCTGCCGGCGCTGGCGACGCTCGCCGACCGGGTCGAGCTCGTGGGCTGCTGCGACACCGACGGCGAGAAGGCGGCGGGGGCCGCCGATGCCATGCGCGGTGTCTGGCCCGACGTCCGCACCTGGACGAATCTCGAGGACCTGCTCCGCGACGGCCGGCTGGATGCGGCCTTCAACATCAGTCCGGCTCCGGCGCACGCTCAGGTCACCGCCGCGTGCCTGGAGGCCGGCGTCCAGGTCTACTCGGAGAAGCCCCTGGCCAGCACCCTGGCCGATGCCGATCGACTGATCGCCATGGCCCGAAAGCGAGGCCTGCTGCTCCTGTGCGCACCGGCCGTGGCGGCGACCCGCCAGACGCGCTGGCTGGCCGACATCATCGCCTCCGGCCGCCTGGGCCATCTCAGCCTGGCCGTCGCCCATCACGCCGACAGCGGACCGGCAACATGGCGGGAGTACACCGGTGACCCGACCGTTTTCTATGGCCCTGGCGTCGGTCCGGTCTTCGATCACGGCGTCTATCGACTTCACGCGATGACGGCGCTCATGGGTCCCGTCAGGCGGGTCCAGGCGATGGGCGCCATCGGCAACGCCAGCCGGGTCGTCCGGGCCGGGCCGCTGGCCGGCCAGACGATCCCGGTGACCTCGCCGGACCATGTGCTCATGAACCTCGAATTCGCCAGTGGGGCGCTCGGACAACTGCTCGCGAGCTTCGGGGCCGCCGCGACGCAGGCGCCCTGGCTGGAGCTCCACTTCGGCCAGGGGACCGTCAGTTTCGCCGGCGAATCGAGCGACAAGGACGCGCCGGCCAGCATCTACTTCGACGACGACAGCCCGCTTGGGCTCGAGGGCTGGGTCCACGACCTGCGGCCTCCGCCGCCCGGCGACGAGCTCGGCGTCGTGGAGACGGGCGTCGCGCATTTCATCGCCTGCCTGCTGGGCGCGGAGACGCCGATCCTCACGGCCGAGCATGCCCGGCATGTGCTTGACATCATCCTCAAGGCGTACGACTCGATTCGCGACGGGCAGTCGCACGAGACGGAGACCGGGATCGCCTGATCCTGCGGTATGCTCGGACCGAGCGAGTCGCGGCATGGACCTACTGCTTTCGATCGCGCTTCTGGCCGTGTTCATCGTCGGGGTCGAGCTGACCTCGATGGGCTGGACCGATACGGGCCTCGCCGGCCGCCTGGCCGGTCTCTTCAGCAGCCGCGTGGACCTCGCCTGGCCGACCGGCGTCCAGGAGGACGACGATCACCGCTGGCCGGATCGGCTCGAGGTCCCACCCGTCGCGCATCGTCAGGCCCCAAGGGCCTTCGGAGCGGCCGGTGCTTTCGGCGCGGCCGGTGCCTCCGGCGCCGCCGGTGCCTCCGGTGCCTCCGGTGCCTCCGGTGCCTCCGGTGCCGAGATCATCGAGGACCACGTGCGGCCGGTGCCGGTCCGTCCGGTTCGGCGGATTCGCTAGGACGCGGACCGCCGCATTGGGACGATCCGGATCCGGCGACGGGCCAGGGGAGAGATCAGGGTCGTGATGACCGAGCCGATCCGGAACTGGCGACGGAAATCGGCCGGCGCATCGGCCGCCGCGACCCGCCGAAAGCCGAACCGCTCGAAGTAGCCCTCCGTTTCGCGCCGGGTCATGAGGTAGAGCACGCCTGGCTCCTGCGCGAGGATCGATTCGACGAGCCGGCCGCCGATACCCGATCTCTGCCGGCCGGGCGTCACGGCCACAGAAGCCAGCTCTCGCACCCCCCGCGAGTGGACTCGCACCTGGGCGCAGCCGACCACTCCTGCCCCGGCGTCGGCGACCAGGAAGCGATGCCA
>WNGB01006125.1_pt1 | contig 17792 bp, 17 predicted proteins | sample 5400681 | NCBI WGS metagenome assembly WNGB01 (sample SAMN13153367, study PRJNA577476) | soil metagenome | isolation source: 115 cm soil or saprolite under grassland replicate 2 | place: USA:California | collected 2016-06-15 | reverse complement strand
CTCCGCATCGCCGATGATACTGCGCGGGTAACTGCGTGGGAAAGTAGGACGCCGCCGGGATAATATGAAAGGCCGCTGAGCAATCAGCGGCTTTTCGCTTTCTTAGCGCAATCTGCGGAACACCGCCTGATTGAAACGCGGCTGGTAATACACGACTGTGAATCTCCGATCGTGCAACAGCGCGCGAATCACCTTCGTGTCCTCCGGGTTCTCTTGAATCCTCAGCGGGCGACCCACTTGCCCGAGGTCGGTCATGGAAGGGTTTCCCCATACGGTGTTCCACCAACGATCGACCATCACCCATTGCGCATCGTCAGGCACCTTGCCGTCGCGAATGAATTCGATCCGCCGTGAGTGCCACTCGCCCATTGCCGGATAGACCCAAGTGTCGAAGCCACAATCGATCGCCACAATGTCCTCCGGCCCGGCGACGCGATCGATAACATTGCTCGCGCGCCACCGACTCGTCCACGTCCAACGAACGTGGTTTCTTGCAGCCAGACGTGCGTATTCAAATGGCGAATATCGATCCTCGAGCGCACAGTGAATCGCGACGACACTGAAATATATCGCCAAGGCGATGATGAACAACCGCTTCGCTTTCAGCGCTTGGACAATCGGCGCGATGCTGTAGGCCATTACGGCGGGAATCACAAAGGCGACGAAGCGCGGCAGGCCGCCAAAGAAGCCGAGGGGGCGAAACTGCAACGGCATGATCAGGACGGCGGCGATCAGAGCGGCGATCGAGAACACAAAGCGCTCGGGAATCCGTTTGCGAAACTTATAGACACAGTACGGAATCGCACAGACCAGCATCGTGAAGAGCGGGCCGAACCCGGAAAAGAAGAGCTCATACCGCGGCCAGAACCATGATTCGTGTCTCCACGGAACCCAGACGAATGATGGGTTGCGCGAAAACGGCTCAGCAAGGGCCAGGTAAGGAAAGCGCCAGACATTGGCCCAATCGCCGTAGCCGACGAAATTCGGCGTCACACCTGATGCGGCCGCGGCATTCGGCGCGTAGAGAAAGTTGAAGACGTAGACTGCGCCGCCACCAATCGCAAAAGCGACAACGGCGAGTGCCACGGTCAGCACGAGCTCGCGCGACCGGGGGCGCTGCCGGGTCGCGCGAACGGCAATGAATGGAATGAGGCCCACGAGAATGGCCGCAGCGTGCGGCTTGGTTCCGCCGGCCAGCGCGAGCGACACGATCATGAGGACCCACGGCATCGTGCCGCCGTGCACATACCATCGCGCGCCGAAGAGCAATGCGGCGATCGCAAAGAAGCACATCATCAAATCGTTCTTGTCGGCTCCGCTGTGGAGCAGAAGCACGGGAGTCGCGGCAGTGACAATCATCGCTGCGACAACGTGCAATCCGCGACCGAACCAGCGCTCAATCGCAGCGCCGGTGGCAATCACAAAAAGAACGTAAAAGAGTGTGCTGATCCACTCCGTAATGTGATCCGTTCCTGTGAGGATCAGGACATCGCTGAGGAGCAGCTCGTAATTCGCCGGAAGGACTGTCACCCGCGGATCGCAACCTGCGAAGTAGCCGTATCCGTGTGACTGAGCGATGAAGACAGCCCTTGGGAAGTGATACGCGAGAGCATCATGATTGTCCGGCGGAAGGACGGCGCCGCGCCAAAGGACGTACACAATCCAAAGTGCGATCGGGATGAGCACCAACACAGTGAACGGCTGCGTTCTTGGAAGACGCCAATGACGCAACAAGAGCATCGATGCCCCGACAATCAATACCGCGCCCGCGCACAATAGGGTGATTCGTGTGAGCGTGTGCGTAAGCGCGAGCAGCCAGTTGATGCCAATCCATGACATCGCGGCAATGACGGCTGCGGCGGTGATTCGCTCGAGTGGGGTGGTTTCTATCGCACCGACTCCCACTTCGTCTGGACCACTTTCAAGGCCGGATGGCTCACCAGCAAGTGCCACACGACTGCACACAATCCTTCCGTGTGCGGCGTAATGCGATCCCGAGACGCCGTCGGGATGACCACGCACTCCTCGGCCACTCGCTTCGTGTAGCCGCCATCCTTTCCGACGATGCCGAACACCTTCGCGCCATGCTTTCGCGCCTCATCGATCGCGCGAACCACATTCACGGAAACGTTCTTTTCCACGCTGCCGCCGCCGACCGAAAAGACCATCACCGCGTCGCGCGCGCCGACCTGCGAGATCTTCAGCCATTCTGCAAAGCAGCTCTCCCATCCTTCGTCATTGACGCGCGCCGTGAGCTCGGAGACGTTGTCGGTCGGCGTGTAGGCTTCAAACCGACAGATTTTCCGGAAATCGTTGACGGCGTGACTGGCGTGTCCCGCGGAGCCGCCGACGCCGATGATGAAAAGCCGCCCGCCGGCATCGCGGATCTGAGCGAGCGCGGAAGCCATACGATCGATCGCCGCCGCGTCGATTCGGCGAACGATATCGACCGTTTCGTCGAGGAACTCGCGGCTGAAGGACATCGTTCACATCGTATACTCAATCGTGTCGCGGGCTCGCTTCGTCAGCGCGTTGATCGGACTGGCAGCCTTCGCGCGCGGCATCTCTTTCACTTTGCTGCGCCCGCTCAATTGGGACGAGATCGAATACTTCCGCGCGACGGACTGGGTGCGCCGCGGTTGGGTGCCGTACCGCGATTTTTTCGAGCACCACACGCCGCTGCAGTGGTTCGTCTTCGCTCCGGTGACGGCGCTCGTTCGCTCGCCCGGTGCGTCGGCGATCATCGCCATGCGCTGGGCGCAGGTGCCGCTCTGGATCGCGACGTTCTGGCTGATGTCGATGTGGATGCGTCGTGCCGGTCTGTCGCTCGTCTCGCGACTCAGCGCGATTGCCCTCGCGCTCTGCAGCTCGATGTTCATGCTCGCGGCAGTGGAGTTCCGCGTCGATGCACTCGCGTGCACGCTTCTGGCCGGCGCGCTCGTGCTGTCGCAACGCGGCAGTTTCGGCTGGGGCGGCGCCGCTCTCGTCCTCGCCGGCTTCGCCAACATTCGCCTCGGACCCCTTCTTGTCGTTGCGTTGATCGCGCTCGCACTGCAGCACCGCGACGGCGTGACGCGGCTGCTCGCCGGTGTCGTCGCGGCGCTCGCTGCGTGCGCCCTGTATTTCGTCGGAACCGGGACGACAGGCATCGCCTGGCAGCGCCTCATCGTCGACACTTACGTTGCCGATCAGTGTGCACAACGGACGCCAGGCATTTTTCTCCATCGCCTCTTGATTCCGTTAGGCGTGACCGCCGCCGGATTCGTCCCGAGCGCGATCGATCCGCCCACGATCCTGATCTTCGGCATTGGTCTCATCGGGATCGTCAATGCCATTCGACGCAGGCAATCACAATGGCTCCTCCTTGCAGTGATTCAGATTGCCAATCTGATGTTCATTGCAATGATGAAGTTTGTGCAGACCTATCACTTCGAAGCGGTCTTTGTGGTGATGCTTCCGCTGGTTGCATGGGAGCTGGACCAATGGAAACGTGAGAAAGCGATCATCGGTGTGCTCGCGGTACTTGTCGGATTCAGTGTCGCGGTATCGGTCTTTCGCGGAAAAGAGGAGGACCTCCGATATCAGGACTTGATCATGCGCGAGGCCGACCGCCTAACACCGAGCCAGGCGACGGTGTTCGACGGCGCGGGATGGGCGCTCCATCGAAAGCCCGCCTATCGCTACTGGTTTCTGCGGGAGATCGTCCGCGTGCTCGAGGCCCACGGCCGCCTGGAAACGTACCGCGTCGATCCCAAGAATCCGCCCGCGGCTCTGATCAGCGATTATGGTGCACGTCTGTGGCTGGCTACGCATCCCGAACTTCGCCGTTACTTCATGGCCCACTATCTGCCGTATTGGCGCGATCTGTGGCTGCCGGGAATGAGCGCAGTGATCCATCCCGGAACGCGCGCGACCTGGATCGTCCCCGCCGACGACGAATACTTCATCTACGCCAGCCCGGCGTTCGCCGGTCACCCATGGTTTCGCGGCAGGGTGACAGGATTCATGCGTTTTCGCGATGGAAGGCGAGTGACGCTGCGGCGCGGCGCGCTCTACACGATCGGATCGAACGATTCGCGTCCCATCGGCGTATTCATAGTGCCCGCGCGGCGAAAGGAACTGTTCTTACAACCTCCTGATGGAGTGGACATCGACGCCGCCCCACCTCCAAGGTGGCACCTGCCAAAGTTATGGTGAGAGCGCTTTTTCTCGATCGCGACGGCGTGCTCGACGAGCTCGTGTATTACGCCGATACGGCCGCCTATGAAGCGCCGCGAAAACCTGAAGATTTGCATCTGCGGCCGGGAGTGCGGGAGGCGCTCGACCTCGCCGCGAAAAATGGCTGGATGATCTTTGTGGTCTCGAATCAGCCTGACGCGGCGAAAGGGAAGGCGACGATCGAGTCCGTTCATGCGGTCCATGAGAAGCTACTGAAGGAGCTCGCCGGAGCGCCGATCCAAGAATTCTTCTACTGCTTTCATCAGGCGGAGGAGGGCTGCGCATGCCGGAAGCCGAAGCCGTTCTTCGTTCTCCAAGCGGCAAAAAAGTATGACGTTAATGTTGACGAATCGTGGTTCGCCGGCGATGTGGACACCGACATCGAATGCGGCCGGCGCGCGGGTACGCGAACCGCGCTGTTAGAATATCCACACTCGAGGTCCAAGCGAGGCGCACAGCGGCCCGATGGGGTCTATCGTGACCTCGGTCACTTTGTGCGCACGCTGGTGGGTCAAACATCGTCCAATGCCGCTCAATCTGAAGATTGACCTTTACGCCGACGGTGCTGACATTCGCGACATGGTCGCCGCGCGCGATGGCGGTCTGGTCAAAGGCTTCACGACGAATCCCACGCTGATGCGCAAGTCGGGGATTTCCGATTACGAGGCTTTCGCGCGCGAGGCGTTGGGTGCGGCGGGCGGGCTGCCAATCTCTTTTGAGGTCTTCGCGGACGAATTCGAAGAGATGGAGCGGCAGGCGAAGCAGATCGCCACGTGGGGCGACGGTGTGTTTGTGAAGATCCCGATCACCAACACGCGTCGCGAGTCATCGATCGATCTCATTCGCCGTCTCGCCGCCGCCGGCGTGAAGCTGAACATCACCGCGATCCTCACTCTCGATCAGGTTCGCTGCGTGGTCGACGCGCTCCATGCGGACGTTCCGGCGATCGTCTCTGTATTCGCAGGGCGGATCGCCGACACCGGACGCGATCCCGTTCCTTTGATGACCGAGGCGGCGAAGGTGGTCAGGAAGAAACCGAAGGCGCAACTGCTGTGGGCCAGTCCGCGCGAGCTGCTGAACATTTTTCAAGCGAACGCCGCCGGCTGCCACATCATCACCGTAACGCCGGACATCCTCAAGAAGCTGGCGATGGTCGGCAAATCGCTCGACGATCTCTCGCTCGATACGGTCAGGATGTTCTACAACGATGCCGCGGCCGCGGGGTTCCGGCTGTGATCCTCACGCGCACGCCCTTTCGCGTGACTCTCGGCGGCGGCGGAACGGATCTTCCCTCCTACTTTTCGCATCACGGCGGATTCATTTTCGCGATGGGCCTGGACAAGTACATGTACGTCGCGGTGAATCGTCCCGTGGTCGGGCACCACATCTTTTTGCACTACTCGCAATCGGAAGTCGTAGCGCACGTCAGCGAGCTGAAACACGAGCTCGCGCGTGAGGCGCTGAAGGCACATGGAATCGAGAACACGTTCGAGGTTGCCTCGATCGCCGATTTACCGGCCGGCACGGGACTCGGATCGTCGAGCTGCTATCTCGTCGGGCTGCTCAATGCGTTGCATCACGACCGCCGCGATTACGTTCCTCTGCAGACGCTTGCCGAAGAGGCCTGTCACATCGAGCTGGACATCCTCAAAGAAGGGATTGGGAAACAGGACCAGTACATGGCCGCATACGGCGGCCTAACAGTGCTGGAGATTGCGCGCGACGGGAGCGTTGCCGTGCGCCAGCTCGCGCCCAGCAGCGGCGACGTCGCCGATTTCGTGGCCCACACACACATCTACTACACGGGATCGCAACGCGACTCGCGCGAGGTGCTCGTCGATCAGAATCAGGCCATGCAGCGCAACGAGAGCGTCGATCATGCTCGCGTTTCCGACAGCCTGCACCGCATCAAGGAGCTCGGCCACCGCATCCTGGAGGCAATGGAGAGCAGCAACTTCGACCGCTGGGGCGAGCTGCTCGACGAGCACTGGCAGAACAAGAAAAACCTTTCCAGCAAAATCACCTGGTCGCGCGTCGACGAGATTTACGACGAGGTCCGCCGTCGTTTCGGCGTGTTAGGCGGGAAAATCATCGGCGCGGGCGGCGGCGGTTTCCTCATGCTCTATTCGTCGAAGCAGCACGCCGCGCTGGAGAAGTTCATGCGCAAGTCGGGCATGCCGCGCATGCACTACACCATCGAGCCGGAGGGCACCAAAGTGGTGGCGCAGATGGGGCACGGATTCCTTTCCCCGTCGCAATCGCTCGCCGTCGCCGCGCAGGAGAGCGCTTGACCATCGGCATTCTCGGCGGCGGCATTTCCGGAATCTCACTCGGTGCCCAACTCGACGAAAACGTGGAAGTGCTCGAAAAGCGGGCGCGCATCGGCGGCCTGTGCGGCTCGATCCTCGATCAGGGCTTCACGTTCGACGCCGCCGGCCCGCACATCATGTTCAGCAAGAACAAAGACGTGCTGGATCTGATGGTGGCCGCGCTCGGCGACAACGTCCACCAGCGCCGGCGGGAAAACAAAATCTGGTTCAAGGGCCGGCTGGTGAAGTATCCCTTCGAGAACGATCTCGCGTCGCTGCCGAAGGAAGACAACTTCGACTGCCTTTACCGCTACATCGTCAATCCGCACGCCAAGGACACGCCCTCGAATCTGGCCGAATGGTCATACCAGACGTTCGGCGAGGGCATCTCGGACAAATATTTCATCCCGTACAACCGCAAGATCTGGAACTACGATCCGTCGAAGCTCGGACTGGAGTTCGTGTCGCGCATTCCCAAGCCGCCGATGGAGGATGTGCTCAAGTCGGCAATCGGAATTCCGACCGAGGGGTATCTGCATCAGTTGTACTTCTACTATCCGATCGAAGGCGGCTACGAGGCGATCGTGCACGCGTTCGCGAAGAAGGTGCGAGGACGCATTTGCACATCGTCGCCTGTGGTCGACGTAAAGCGCGAACGCCACCAGTGGCACATCACCACGAAGAACGGAGAACAAAGAACGTATACCACGCTGATCTCGACAATTCCGATTCACGAATTGATCAGCGTCTGGCGCGATGCTCCGCAGGAAGCGCGTGAGGCTTCCTCGAAGCTTCGGTACAACTCGCTCATCAACGTTCTTCTCGGTCTGCGTGGCGACGGCGTCCCGTACACCGCTTTGTACGTCCCCGATCCGGCGATCGTGTTTCACCGCCTGTCGTTTCCGAAATACTTCAGCGAGCGGAATGTCCCGCAAGGTTCGTGGTCGGTGATGGCGGAGATCACCGCGAATGAAGGCGATGGCGTGTGGGACATGACCGACGACCAGGTGCTTCAGCGTGTGATCGCCGATTTGAACAGAATGGGTCTCGTGCAAATTGAGCAGATCGTGTATCGGCGCGTCGTTCGTTTTCAGTACGGATACCCTGTGTACGACCTCGACTATCGCAAGAACGTCACTGTGCTTCGCGATGCGATTGCCGCGACGGGTCTGCATCTGTTAGGCCGCTTCGCGCAATTTGACTACATCAACTCCGATGTATGCGTCGAGCGGGCACTGGCGCTGGCAAAAACTCTGAACGATGAACGACGAACTTCGGTGTCATCCTGAGCCGCGCAGACGGCGAAGGATCTCAAAATGCGATGCAGTGTCGCATCTTGAGATCCTTCTCTCCGCTCAGGATGACACGGTGACCAACTCGCTCATCGCTCATCGCTCATCGTTCATCGTTACTCATGTTTGAATCCAAACAGTACCAATACTTCGAAGATGTAAATTGGGGCCTCCTTCGCCTGTGGGGCGACCGGAGCGGCCTCGAGGTGCTTGACGCCGGTTGCGGATTCGCGACCACATCGCAGCACATTCAGAGATTAGGAAATCGCGTGTTGGGGATCGAGTCGAATGCTGACGCCGTGCCCGTCGCGCGCACTCGAATCAGCGAAGTCATTGAGACCGATCTGCAGCAGTTTTCCATCGATCGCAAATTTGATGTGATCCTCTTCGCCGATGTGCTCGAGCATCTCCCGTGGCCGATCGGGGTGCTGCGCAAGTACAAAGCGATGCTGAAAGACGGCGGCAGCATGATCGTCTCGCTTCCCAATGTCGGCCTTTGGTCCGTGCGGCTCGGGCTTCTCTTCGGGCGTTTTCATTACCAGGATACTGGCGTGCTCGATCGCACGCACTTGCGATTCTTCACGCAAAGCAGTGCGATCGAGATGCTGCGCGCGTCAGGACTCGAGCCATTCCGGCGGACGTACAACCCCGGGCTCGCCCGGCCGTTTGTTCCGCTGGCGAAGAGAATTGTCGGCGGCGAAGGCGGTGATCTTTCCGCGATTCTCGAATCGAAGCCCTATCAGCTCTATTTGAAGACCGCGTATCCGATCGAGCGGGCGATCGCGCGCCTTTGGCCCGGCATGCTCGCCTTTCAGATGATTTTCGAGGCGCGGCCGGCATGAAGCTGACGGTGTCAATGATCACGTTGAACGAAGAGCGCGCGGTAGCGAAAGTGGTCGAGGACATTCGACGCGTCGTTGCCGATGCCGAAATCTTTCTCGTCGATTCGAGCAGCGATCGCACCGCGGAAATCGGGCAGCAGCTCGGCTGCCGCGTTTTCAAGCAATTTCCGCCGAAGGGTTACGGCCCGGCAATGGATCGCGCCGTTCGCGACGCGCGCGGCGACGTCGTGGTGACGCTCGATTGCGATGACACCTATCCAGTCGGGGACATTCCAAAACTGGTGCATCTGATCGACGAGGGTTTCGACCTGGTGAATGCGTCCCGCCTAACAAGACGGCCGAAGGCGATGCCGTTCGCGAATTACATCGCCAATCGCGTGTTCGCGTGGACCGCGCGCCTTCTGCACGGAATCAAAACGACCGACGTGCACAGCGGCATGCGCGCCTATCGAAAATCCATGATCGATTCCGTGCAGTGGGATCCGAACGGTCCAGCGCTGCCGGTCGACATGCTGATCATTCCCTACCGCATGGGATTTCGCGTGACCGAGGTTCCGATTGAGTATCGCTTGCGGATCGGAGAGACGACGCTGCGGCGATTCAAAAGCACTTGGTGGACGTTCAAGCGATTGTGGCGAGCTAGGCAGATATGAAAGTCGCAATTCTCGCTGGCGGCCTCGGCACGCGATTGGGCCCTGAAGCCAAAGGTCTTCCCAAGTCCATGGTGCCGATCGGCGGTCGGCCATTTCTCGAGCTGGTGATCGAATCGTTCCAAGAGCGCGGTTTCGAACAATTCGTCCTGCTCACCGGCTTTCGCGGCGAAGTGATCGAAAAGTATTTTGGCCCGCGATTCGAGTACAGCCGTGAGTCGACGCCGCTCGGCACCGGCGGCGCCATCCGAGAAGCGCGCCACCTCCTCGGTCCTCGATTTCTGATGACGTACGGCGATGTCCTGCGGCGATTCGACTACGATCGCTTCGTGCGTGCGCATGATGAACTGTGCCTGGCCGTTTATCCGCGAATTTCCATCGGCAACACGGAAATCGAGGCAGATCGCGTGATCCGCTTCGACAAGCGTGCGCCCAAGCTGCCGTACATCGATGCCGGATTTTCCTTGATGGAAGCGAGCACAATCGACCTTCTCCCGAAAAGCGGCGCGTGCTCGTTCGAAGAAATCGTCTTCCCCGCGCTCTCGCGCGAGCGGCGCCTTGCGGCAGAAATTGTTGATCATCATTTTTATGAAATAGGAACGCCCGAAGAGCTGCAGTGGACGCGAAAGGAATTGGGTTGAGAGTCGCTGTCACCGGAGCCGCAGGATTCATCGCTACGAATCTTTTGCCGCGCCTCCTCGAGGGCGGTCACGAAGTCGACGGAATTGACAATTACTTCCTCGGCAAGCGCGAATACATCGCACGATCGGCCGGGCATCCGAATTTTCACTTTCACGAGTTCGATCTGCTCGACCGCGATCGCCTGGTAGCGTTGTTCCAGCGCATTCGTCCCGAGCTCGTGTGGCACCTTGCGGCGAACAGCGACATCCAGTTCGGAACCAGCTACACCGATTTCGATCTGAAGGGCGGCACCGTCGTCACCTACAACGTGCTCGAGGCGATGCGCATCGCGCAGTCGAAGGAGCTGATCTTTTCCAGCAGTGGATCGATTTACGGCGAGCCGGCGGTCATGCCGACGCCGGAGAATTACGGACCCATTCTGCCGATTTCTCTGTATGCGGCGAGCAAAGTTGCGTGCGAGACGCTGATCACCGCATTCGCGAACAACTACGGAATTCGAAGCTGGATCTTCCGATTCGGCAACATCGCCGGTCCGTTTCCGACGCACGGCGTGATCCACGATTTCATTTTGAAACTGAAAAAGGATCCGACGCGCCTGCAAATCCTCGGCGACGGCAAACAGTCGAAGCCGTACGTACACGTCGAGGATTGTCTCGACGGCATGATGTTCGGCCGCGAGCACGCGCGAGAGCTGGTCAACTGTTACAACCTCGCGGTGGCCGATGCGACGTCCGTGAATGAGATCGCGCAGTGGACGATCGAGGCGATGGGACTGGACTCAAAGCGTGTGCGGCTCGAGTACACCGGCGGGGCGCGCGGATGGCCCGGCGATGTGCCTCAGGTCCGGCTCGACACCCGCCGCATGCAATCCCTCGGTTGGCGTCCCAAACTGTCCAGCGCCGAGGCGGTGCGGCGATCGATTCGGGAGATGGTGGAGCAGTCCTAATCATACGATTGCGTCGCCTTATCGTGCGCCGATGACCGCAAACAAACCAATTCCAGCGTGCAGGATCATTCCTGGGATCAGACTTTTCTGCCATAACGTGAGTAAGCCCAGGAAGAGGCCAAGAACGGCAATGGGGACGAGCATCGCAAAAGGGAGAAGGAGGTGAGCGAGAGCATAGACCAGCGCCTGCAGGACGAGCGCAGCGACACTGCTGTGAGTGAAGACGGTGAACTGCCTGAGCAGGTAGCCGCGATAAACAAGCTCTTCGCAGATTCCGGAGGCGGGCGCGCATGCGATCCATATCCAGCGCTCAAACTGGGTGTGAGGGAGCAATGCCTGAAGACCACGAAGATCTTCCGGGGCAGGACGCAGCATCGTTCCCAAGGCAGCACCAAATGCGAGCCACACGACCAGCCCTGTGATTCCGAGGGCGACATAGCGAAGCCAGCGAGCAGGCGTCCACTCATTCTCATCGATGAGAGAGCGGATCGATGTTGTGCGACGGATTCCGGCCCAGATGTATGTGATCCACAGGATTGGCAGAAGGGGCATCTTCATATAAGTGACGACCCGGGCGTGGGAGCTGGCCAGACTCGTTGGCCACTCTGTAATCGGGCTGCGGATCGATGCCCAGAGAGAAACTGCGAGGATTGCGAGCAGCAGACCGATTGTGTGGACTTTTGGCGCCATGTCACTGGGAGCGTGCGCCGAGCCACTGCTGCGCGAGTGCGATGTTGTTCTTTGCGTGCGCGGCGTTCGGATCGAGCGCGAGCGCGTGCTGAAATTGCGCGATGGCATCGTTGATCAATGGCTTGCTCTGCGATGCCGGCAGCGGGCGCGCCTTCATCATCAGCGCGGTGCCGAGGCCGACGTGAGCCTGCGCGGCCCATTCGGATCGGCGCTCTGACAACCGAATCGCGCGCTGCAGGTGAACGATCGCGTCGTCGGGCTTGGTCATCTCCAGCGTCTGGCCCAGCGAATACTCTGCCATCGGATTCGGAGGCGTGATGGCGATCGTGTGCTCGAAGAGCGCCTCGCTGTCGCGCCAGTAGCCGACCTGCCGATACGCGATCGCCGCGAACCCAACGATGACAACAGCCGCGATCGGCATGAGCAATCTTCGAGGAATGCTCCAAATCAGGGCAATGGACAACCCAATGAAGGGAAAATATGTATAGCGATCGGCAATCGCTTGCGCGCCGATCTGCACGATTCCGATCACCGGAACGAGCGTGCCGACAAACCAGAACCAGCCGGTGAAGAACCAGGGAGCGCTCGTGCGAAAGCGAAATGCGGCGATCGAAATCACGACGAGGAACACGGCGGCGGCTGCAGCGAGCGCCACCGCGATCGGCTGCATCGGGTAGATCACGGCGAGATCGACGGGAGCAAGAAACTTTTCGATGTAGCGCGCGTAGGCCACGGCCGCGTTGCTCAGGCGCGTCGCCAACGGCACCGTCTCGATACTTTGCAGCGTGTTGAGGTTTCGCTGACCGACGACGGCCATGATCGCGCCGAAGATCGTCAGCGCGAACAGCGGAAGTTTTTCTTTGATTTGCAGACCTCTGCGCAACGGCCAAAAATCGAGGAGCAGAAAAACGAACGGCAGAGTGATGTACATCTGCTTGGCCATGATGCTCAGCGCCATCGCCACGAAGACGCGCATCCGCTTCTGCGGCGCCGCGGCGTAGAAAAAGAGCGCGAGCATCGCGAACGCCGTGCTCAGTGTGTCCTTTCGCTCCGAGACCCACGCCACCGACTCCACGTGCGCCGGATGAATGGCGAACAATGCCGCGACGATCGCGCTCGGCCAAGTCTCGGCGGTCATGCGCCGCAGCGCGAGAAACAGCAGCGACGCGCTGATGATGTGCAGGATCACGTTCGTCATCACGTGCATCCCGGCCCGCATCTGCCAGAGGTCGACGTCGAGCATGTGCGTGATCCAGGTGATCGGATACCAGCCGATCGACGGCGATGTGAGCGCCCAGCCGATCGAATCCGCGGTCAACCCATGGACAACGTGCGCGTTTTCAGTGACGAACTGTCCGTCGTCGTAGTTGAGGAACGAATGCGAGGTCACCTGCGCGTAAACCGCCAGCGTGAGCACAGTCAAAGCAGCGATAAATGGGGCCGGATGAGCCGTGACTTTCTTCGGCTGCCGCTTGCGCGCCATTGAGCGCACTAGTTTAATCGGCTCACGTGCCCAACGGAGTCGGTCTCGTCACCCTCACGCATTATCCGAAGTGGTTCGACTATTCGGTCGTGGCGCTGCTGATCGGCGTCTCGGCGCTTGTCACGTACGCCGCCACGAAGGATGTAGCGCCGCCGCCCTCGGCGGCGTCGCGCAAAAGAATCTGGCTCGGTGCCCTCGCCGTCTTCGCCCTCATGTTCTTCGTTCACGATCACCCATACGTCGTGATGGATCCATTTCACGAAGGCGAGCACCTGACGCCGGCTTTTCTCTATCGCGAGGGTGCGCGACCGTACAGCGATGTGTTCGTTCTTCACGGTCTCGCCTATGACGGCGGCCTCGACGCGCTCGTCCTCGGCGATCCACCTTCGCCTCTGAGAACGCGCCGGCTGGAGACGATCGTCGACTCGGCAACACTCGCCCTGCTCGTACCGATTGCGGCGGAGCTTTGCGCCGGCGCCGGCGCGGTTGCCGCCGCGGTTGTGGCAGGCCTCTGCGCGGTTGGAGCGGGACAAGTGCCGGTGTTTCCCTACTACCGATTCGCGCCGATTCTTCTCGCGGTCTTCGGACTGCTCCATTTCGCGCGGACAGGCCGTGGTCTCTTTCTCGCGTACGTCGCGTCCACGCTCGGACTTCTTTGGAGTCTCGATACGGGCATGTACGCGCTCGCGGCGACCGTCATCTGCACCGCGATCCTGCGACCGCCGCTGAAACGAGCGGCGATCAGCGCGGCGATCGCCATCGCATTGCCTGTACTCATCCTGATCGTGATTCGCGCCGATCTCGTTCGGTTCGTGACCGACTCGTTCGTGATCATTCCTCGTTCGATCGATGCGATCTGGTCGCGACCGGCGCGAAAGACGATCGATTGGGAATCGGCGCGTTACTACCTGCCGCCGATTTTCTTCGGATGGCTCCTCGCATCATCGATTCGCAGGCGCGACACGAGCGGCATCATCGTGGCGATCTTTTCCATCCTCGCGTTCCGCAGCGCCGCAGGGCGATGCAGTTGGAGTCACACGCGATATGGTCTGCCGCTATTCGGGGTGGCTGTCGTCGCGTTTGTTCTGCAGCCGCTGCGGTGGCGATGGCGGTGGATTGCGGCGATCCCGATCATCGTGCTCATCGAAGTTTTTCCGAACGCGATCGACGCGGCGAAGTTCGTCGGCGGATGGAAGGCGCGGCAGACGCCGCAGGAGATCGTCGATGTCGCCGCACTCGCTCGATTTGTGAACGCGAATGCGCCGCCCGGAGCGACGATCCTCGATCTGGCGAACGAGCGCGCGCTCTACTATCTGCTGCGGCGACGCCCGCCCGTCCGCTGCTTCGATGTGCCGTTCCTCTCCGCGCCGCCGCTGATGCGTGAGGCGCGCGCGCAGCTCGAGCGCAATCCGCCGGCATGCGTCATCGTCGAAGGGATGAAGGAGATCGATCAATTCGACGGCATTCCCAACCGCGAGCGCGTGCCGTGGCTCTTCGCGTGGGTGGATCAGAATTATCCGAGGCGGACGCGCATCGGGCGGTTCGTGGTGGCCACGAAATGAGTCCCCCTCATCCGGCCTTCGGCCACCTTCTCCCGAGGGAGAAGGCTCACCAACGACAGCCCTCTCCCGCCGGGAGAGGGTGCCGCGAAGCGGCGGGTGAGGGGTCATCAATGCCGTGCGGGCCGCAATCGCACTGGAATACCCTCCGCCCGAAACCAGCTCGCGGTTTGCTCGTTCAGCAGGAAATCCATCAACTGCAGCGCCCCTTTTCGCGCACCCTTTGCAGAAAGGTGCTCGCCGTCAGATTCGAAATCATCTATCTGCCATGTTTGGCCGTCAGAACGCGGCATCGTGCCGTTCGCCCAGAAATACGGACCCCAGGCGAGCCACGGCACATCACCTTTCTCGTAATTGACAGGCCCGATGCGCGAATCCCACAGAAATCCGGTGCGCATCAATGTGAGTTGACCGAGGATGACCCAGCGGACCGAGAGGGCAGATTCGTAGGCGAACGGCTCCGGATTCCACGCTGTTGTGGCATAGCCGCCATACACTCGGCTGGATAGATATGCGATCTGCAGATTCGGATATCGAGACTTGAGAGCGCGCAGTGCCGCGGCGATCGCCCCTTTCAAACGATAAGCGTCGCCGTCCTGCGGCGGAAGTGCACGGAGCGGGGAGTTCGTCACCAACTGCACCCACGCGACTTGCACCTGCTTTTCGGTGACACCGGCCGGCTTGAGCAGCGTGTCGCGGATGCGATTGAGATTCGCGTCGCTCTGCGGCGGGATCCAGAACGCACTGTCGTATCCCTCGCGCGCGCCGTTGATGAAAACGACGTCCCGGTCAACGCGCGGATCGTTGCGTGCCATCTCAGCGAAGGCGTTGGAAATGCGTTCGGTTTCGCCAAATCCGACAGACAAGAAAACGATTTTGCCGTCGCGTGGCGTGATCATCGCCGCCCGGCTGAGACCTGCGGCGAGATGATCCGCCGGAATGATGTTGCTGCCATCCTCATACAGCCCGCCGAAGTAGCCGTATAAGTATGGCGCGGGCCCGAGGTCGTTGAGCGGGACGAGGGTGAAGGTCGTGGCGGCGAGAATTGCGAAGAGCACGTTAACATTCACATCGAGTGCCGTTCCTGCGCAGCGTCACCTCCCGCGATCCGCTTCCACGCGGCGTCGCCCTCGCGATTCTCCTTCTCTACATCCTGATCGTCAGCGCGGTCGCCTTTCACCACGAGCCGTGGCGTGACGAGGCCGATCCGTGGCTCACCGCTCGCGATGCGAGTGCATCCGATCTGTGGCAGTTTTTTCATCACGGTGGCACGCCGGGTCTTTGGTACTTGCTGCTGATGCCTCTCGCCCGCGCGGGAGCTCCGTACGGGAGCGAGCACGTCCTCCATGTTCTGATCGCCACTGCCTCGGCCGCGACGCTGCTGTTTGCGGCGCCGTTTCCGCGCATCGCGCGCGTGTTGCTGCCCTTTTCGAAGACTGCAAGCGTAAGCACCACGAGCCCTGCGATGATGTAGGGCACGGCTGCCGCTGTGCCGAACCCCGGGGTCGGGTCGAGCGCAGCTCAACCCTGCCTTTCTTTCTCTTTCGGGCCATCGAGCGTCTTAGCTTACGTGCACGCTATGATCATCGCGATTGGCTTTCGATGATCCGCGCTGTCTGGTCTGCGGCGGTCCCGCGGGACGGCGATTGCAATCGGTGGTGCCGGAATTCGAAATCGTGCAATGCCGGCAATGCGGATCGGCGCGAACCTGGCCCGTCGTTCCGCCGGGCGACATCGGAGCGTGGTATCCCCAGGCCTACTACGGCACGCGCAATGTTCGTTTCAACCGGCTGTTCGAGGCGCTGACGCGCTGGTTCCGCCGCCGCCGCGCGGACGCCGTGAGGCGCTTCACACGACCAGGGGCGGTGCTCGACGTCGGCTGCGGGCGCGGCCTGGCGCTCGCCGAGCTCCGCAGGCACGGATATCAAGCGGTGGGCATCGAACTCTCGGACATGGCCGCCGTTCATGCCCGCGATCACCTCGGACTCGACGTTCGCGCCGGCGACTTCCTGCAGCTCGATCTTCCCTCCTCCCCATTCGAGGCGATCATTTTCTGGCACTCGCTCGAACATTTTGCCGATCCAATGCGGGCGCTCGATCGCGCGTATGGCCTGCTGAAGCCGGGCGGTCTGCTGGTCGTTGCCGTGCCGAATTGGGCCAGCCTGCAGGCGCACCTCAGTGGTGCGGAATGGTTCCACCTCGACATTCCGCGTCACTATGTGCATTTCTCCAGGCTCGGATTGCGGCAGGTTTTGCAGAAGCGAGGATTCCGGATCGTGGACGAGGCGCATTTCAACCTGGAGCAGAATCCGTACGGCTGGATTCAAAGCCTCCTGAATCTGGCCTTCGAGCATGATCTGCTCTATTCGATCCTGAAGGATCCTGAAGCGCGAATGCATCGTCTGAGCGAATTCCCGATGCAGGTGCTGGTCAGCGCCGTTCTCGGTGTGCTTCTCCTTCCGGTCAGTCTGGGGCTGGTGATGGTGGAGACGATCATGCGACGCGGCGGGACCCTCGAGTTGTACGCGGTGAAGGAATGAGCGGCGCGTGGGACCCGCGGCGTCTGGTTGTTGCAGAAGAACGGGCTCCGTGGCTGTTCGTCCTCGCCTACGTCATCATCACCGTCATCGTCGCCGTGCATCACGAACCGTGGCGCGACGAGGCCGATCCGTGGCTCTACGTCCGCGACGCTGATTTGGCGACGATCATCGTTCGCTCCCGCTACGCCGGATTTCCCGCGCTCTGGTTTCTCCTTCTTACGCCACTGGCGAAGCTCGGATTGCCGTACGCCAGCCAGGCAGTGCTGCACTCGCTCATCTCCACAGCCGCAGTTGCTCTGGTCGCGTTGCGAGCCCCTCTGTCCCGATTGACGAAGCTTCTCCTGCTGGCCTCGTATTTCTTCTCCTACGAGTACGCGATCATCGTGCGCAGCTATGCGCTCAGCATCCTGCTCATTTTCGTCGCCGCGGCGATGCATCGCCATCGTGATTCGAGACCGGTCGCCTACGCTGTCGTTCTCTTGCTGCTGGCGAACGTCAACGCGCAGGGATTCTTTGCCGCCGCAGCGTTTGCCGCTCTCTTCTTCTTCGAGCAGCGCGGCCGCCACCTCGCCGCGACGGCGATCATGGTGGCGGGACTCTTCCTCGCCTGGCTGCAAGTGC
>WNGB01006124.1_pt1 | contig 17792 bp, 18 predicted proteins | sample 5400681 | NCBI WGS metagenome assembly WNGB01 (sample SAMN13153367, study PRJNA577476) | soil metagenome | isolation source: 115 cm soil or saprolite under grassland replicate 2 | place: USA:California | collected 2016-06-15 | reverse complement strand
CGCCGGGCATCACCGGCCGCCCTGGAAAATGGCCGGGAAAGTACCACTCGTCCTCTCGGACGAGCTTGCGCGCGACCACCCTCTTTCCGGGCTCCAGCTCGAGAACCTCGTCGATGAGGAGAAACGGCTCCCGATGAGGCAAGATTGCCTCGATCTCGGCGCGTCCGAACGGTGCGTCCACGAGGGGAGTCTAAATGTGGCGGAAATCGAGCCCGCGCCAACGCAAGCTCATCACGGTCGTGGCGCCGCTGCTAGTTGCAGCGGTCGTCGGCGCCCTCGTCTTCGCCACCCAAGGGGGTGGAGCACCCGCACGCGTGCGCAGATGTACGGAAAGGATCATCAGCCAGACGAAGGCCGCCGACGTCTCGCGGGGCACGCTCAAGCGGTACGTGGAGCGAGGCTACTGCCGCCCCTTCGATCGGCGAGGCTGGGTCTACGCCGACGGCCGGTTGAAGCTCGAGGCGTACACGCGTAGCGGGAAGTGCAGCGAGTCTGCGGCGGGCGGCCGCTCAAGGCCGGTTCCATGCGAGCAAGCCGAGCACGGCATCCTCGACTGCGGGCTGCTCCGCTTTGTCCGGAGGCGAGAGGCGCAGCGCTACATCGCGAGGCTCAGGAGCAAGGGTCCAGTCGAGTGCGACGACCAGACGCCGCTCGAGAAGATCGGGGCGTAGTAGACTTGAGAGAGCAGTGAACATCCGTTTCGTGCGGGGTTTTTCCGCGCTCGCCGCGGCGGCTGCAGCCTTTCTCGTACTCAGCTCGATGGCCTCCGGGCAGTCCCGGCCGCGCGTCCTCGCGGTCCACTTCGCGCTCGAGATCAACCCGGTCACACAGGACTACGTCAACCACGAGATCGACCGTGCGAACAAGGACGGTTACAGCGCCGTCGTGATCCTGCTCGACACGCCCGGGGGTCTCGGGTCGTCGATGGAGAAGATCTTCCAGAAGGAGCTGGCGTCGAAGATCCCGGTGATCGTGTACGTCTCGCCGGCCGGCGCGGGGTCGGCCTCGGCAGGAGTGTTCGTGTCGGAGGCCGCCGACGTGCTGGCGATGGCGCCCGAGACCAACATCGGCTCCTCCACACCCATCCTCGGCAACGGCCAGAACCTCGCCAAGGACCTGCGCCGGAAAGTCATCAACCACTACGCGGCGAAACTGCGCGGATTCGCCGAGGAACACGGCCGCAACGTGCAATGGGCGGATTCCGCGGTCCGAAAGGCGACGAACGTGACTGCCGACGAAGCACTGGGCCTCCACGTGATCGACCTCGTCGCTCCCAACCTGCCGGCCCTGCTCGACAAGATCGACGGCCGCGTCACCAAGCCGAAGCACTTCACACTCCACACAGCAGGCGCCGAGATCGTCGAGGTGCATCCCAGCTTCTTCACCCGGCTCTTGAACGTCCTGATCGACCCGAACATCATCACGCTGCTCTTCCTCGCGGGGATCGCGGGCATCGGCTACGAGATCTTCCATCCCGGAATCGTGCTGCCCGGAGCCCTGGGAGCAGTTTCCCTGGTCACCGCCCTCTTCGGCTTCTCCATCCTGCCGATCAGCTGGGCGGGCCTCGCGCTGATGCTCCTCGGCGTCCTGCTGTTCGTCGTGGACGCCCATGTGGCAAGCCACGGCGCGCTCACAGTCTCCGGGCTGATCAGCCTCGCAGTCGGGGGGCTGATGCTGTTTCGACATGCGCCCTCGCCGTACCACACGAACGTTCCGCTGATCGTCTCGGTCGCCGTCGTCCTTGGGCTGATCTGGGCCTTCGCGATCACGAAGGCGGTGCAGATCCGCCGGAGCCCGGTCAGCGTCGGTCCCCAAACGCTCATCGGGACCGTCGGGGAGGCTCGCGGCGGGGGAATGGTGTTCGTCAACGGCGAGCTCTGGCAGGCGCGCACCTCCGAGGGCACGCCCCCTTCGCCGGGAACCCGCGTCCGGGTGGACGGGATGGACGGGCTTGTGCTGGACGTGACCCCGGTCCACGAGGAAGCCCGGGTATCGTAGGATCGCGCCATGACCGCCGCTCTCGTCATCGTCGCGATCCTCGCTTTCCTCGTCATCATCTTCCTGTTCGCGGCGATCAAGGTCGCCCGCGAGTACGAGCGGGGCATCATCTTCCGGCTCGGCCGCCTGCTGCCCGAGCCAAAAGGCCCGGGGCTCTTCATCCTGATCCCGGTGGTCGACCGCATGGTGAGAGTCGACCTGCGGACGATCACGCTCAACATTCCGCCGCAGGAAGTCATCACCAAGGACAACGTCCCGGTGCGCGTGAACGCCGTTGCCTACTTCCGGATCGTGGAGCCGAAGGCGGCCATCGTCCAGGTCGAGAACTTCATGGTCGCAACCTCGCAGATCGCGCAGACGACGCTGCGGGCGGTGCTCGGCCAGCACGTCCTGGATGAGCTCTTGTCCGAGCGCGAGAAGATCAACGCGATCCTGCAGGAGATCATCGACACCGCCACCTCTCCCTGGGGGATCAAGGTCTCGATCGTCGAGGTCAAGGACGTCGAGATCCCCGGCGGCATGCAGCGGGCGATGGCGCGGCAGGCAGAGGCAGAGCGCGAGCGGCGCGCCAAGGTCATCAACGCCGAGGGCGAGTTCCAGGCCTCCGAGCGGCTGAAGGACGCGGCGCTCGTGATCGAGAAGCATCCGATCGCCCTGCAGCTTCGCTACCTGCAGACGCTGCTCGAGATCGGCTCGACCAACGCCACCACGATCGTCTTCCCCGCCCCGATCGAGCTCATCAAGCCCTTCCTGGAGGGGGTAGGGGCCGGCGACAAGGGCAAGGGAGAAGCTAAATAGCCGATCTGCGGCGTGACCCGATCTCGGGCCGCGTCGTCGCGATCGCCCCCGGCAGGGCCCACCGGCCGGGCGCGGGCCGGGCGTTGATCGAGCCGGTCACCCAGGAGGAGCTCGACCAATGTCCGTTCTGCGCGGGGCACGAGAACATGACCCCGCCCGAGATCCTCAGGCTTCCCGAGGGAGCCGGGGAGTGGACGGTTCGCGTCGTTCCGAACCTCTACCCGGCACTCGAGCGGCAGGAGGTCCTCATCCACTCGCCCCGCCACGTGCGCTCGTTCGCGGAACTGACCGACGATGAGGTCGCGCTGGTCGCCCGCGTCATCGAGATGGCGGATTCGTTCTGGCTCGTCAACGAAGGCCGGGCCGCCGGGTCGAGCCTTCCGCACTCCCACTCGCAGCTCGCCTACGTGAGCGAGCTCCCGCCGGAGAGCGCCGCCGGGGTGCGCGAAGTGCTCGGTCGCGACGAGCTGCTCGTCGGCGAGCAGAACGGCATGCGGGCGGTGGTCCACCCAGCAGGGCGTCTGCCCTACGAGCTCTTGCTCTCGGCGGACGATCTCGAGGCCGCGCTGATCCTCCTCCGCACGTGTGTCTCTCGTCTGCATGCGATCGAAGGACCGGTTCCGTGGAATGCGTGGCTCCATCGGGGTGAAGCTCCGCACATTGAACTTGTACCGCGGCTGACCGTGATGGCCGGGCTCGAGCTCGGCGCGGGGATCTACGTCAACTCACTCGACCCGGCCGAGGCGGCCGAGCGGCTACGAAACGGCTGAGTCCTCCCAGGTTCGCCAGAGCTCGGGATCGAGCAGCAGTCGCAGCGACCACGCGAGCGAGTCCGGATCGTCCCAATGCGGATTCTCGGCACGCAGCGCAGCGCGGCAGATCTGACCCACACGCCTCGCATCGTTCGCCAGTGGGATGAGCTCGGCAAGAGACCCGTAGCGCGTGAAGGGCTCGAGATAGGCGTCGCGGACTCGTTCGATCTCCAGCGAGCCGGGCGCAAGTCGGTGCCGGATTTCGATCACCCGCAGCGTCACCGTAAGCGTGAAGAAGACGGGCGAGACGCAGGAATCGCCCCAGTCGAGGAAGCGGTACGTCCCGTCGGTCACGTGGATGCTGCCGTCGGTGAAGTCGTCGTTGTTGATCGTCTCCGGCACGCCGGAGGCCTCGAGCGCCGCGCAGACACGCACCACCTCGGGAATGAGCGCCCGGAGCTGCTCGCTTTCCTCAGCCGCCAGGCCCTCGGGATCCAGCGCGAGCAGGCTCTCGTACAAGGCGGGCAGCACCGCGGCGCGGCGGTCGAAAACTCCCGCTGCGAGGAGCTCGTTCGCGTCGGAAGCAGCGTCGATCTGCAGCTCGGCGTACAGCGGAAGCGCCTCTTCCCAGTAGCGGAGATCGAGATCCTGCTCGAGGACCGCGCTGAGCTGTGGGCCCGCGTCTCGCATCAGCATCCGGCCGCGCTCGTCCGAGACGACGACCTCGGTGACGAGCTCCGGTCGTCGCCGGGCGAGGATCTCGATCAGGCGGGCTTCGTGCGCAAGCACCGGCTCCGCTTCCTTGAAATACAAGAGCCCGTCCGCAGTGGGCACCCGCAGGACGGCTGACCAGGGCTTGATCCGCTCATCCTCGACCGGACCGGTGACGTCGGCATGGGAGCGGATCCATGCCTCGGCCTCGGCGCGCCACGCCGGGTCCTCCCAGCTGAGCAGCGCTAGCCCTCGGCGGGGGCTTCGACGGGGGCCTCTGCCTCGTCGCCGTTGCCGCCGTTGCCGTTCTCTTCCGACTCGATCACGGGCGCGAGCGCTGAGACATTCTCACCCTCGCGCAGACGCATCACGATCACGCCCTGCGTGGACCGGCCGGCGCGACGGATCCCGTCGACCGGCATGCGGATGACCGTGCCGCCGGTCGAGATCAGCATCACCTGGTAGCCGTCGCGGACAATTCGTGCGCCGACGAGCTGTCCCTTTGCCTCCGTGAGCTGAACCGTCTTGACGCCGAGACCGCCGCGTCCCTTGACCGGGTACTGGTCGACGCTGGTCCGCTTTCCGTATCCGTTCTCGGTCACCACGAGGAGGTCGGTGCCGGGCGCGGCAATGTTCAGCGATATCACCTCGTCGCCCTTGCGCAATCTCATCCCACGCACACCGCCGGTAACGCGCCCCATCGCGCGGGCGTCGCTCTCGTTGAAGCGGATGGCCTGGCCCTTGCGCGACACCATCATCACGTCGTCATTCCCCGTCGAATGGATCACGCCGACGAGCTCGTCCTTGTCGCGCAGGTTGATGGCGATGATCCCGTCCGCTTTGAGCGGCGTGTTGTAGTCCTGGAAGCGCGTCTTCTTCACGATCCCGTGCTTCGTCGCGAGCACGAGATACTCCGCCTCGCCGAAGTTGCGCGTCGCGATGACCGCGCGCACCTGCTCGTCCTGCCGGAAGGGCAGCAGGTTCACAATTGCCCGGCCCTTCGACTGGCGAGATCCCAGGGGCAGCTCGTGCACCTTCAGCCGGTAGACCTTCCCCACGGATGTGAAGAAGAGCATGTGGTCGTGCGTCGAGGCGACGAAGAGGTGCTCGATGTAGTCGTCTTCCTTGAGGTCCATCCCCATCACGCCGATGCCGCCGCGGCGCTGCTCTCGATAGGTGGTGACAGGGAGCCGCTTGATGTAGCCCGACCGCGTGATCGCAATCACCATGTCCTCTTCGGCGATCAGGTCCTCGAGCTCCAGCTCCTCTTCGGCGGCCACGATCTCGGTCCGCCGCTCGTCCTTCTTGCCGTACAGCTGCTTGATCTCGAGCAGCTCCTCGCGCACGATCCCGTCGATGCGCGCCTCATCACCGAGGATCGCGCGGAGCTCCGCAATCCGTTCCATCACATCCTTGTGCTCTTCCTCGATCCGCCGGCGCTCGAGCCCGGTCAGGCGCTGCAGCCGGAGGTCGAGGATCGCCTGCGCCTGGATCTCGGAGAGCGAGAACTTCTCCATAAGTCCCGTGCGCGCCTCGTCGGCGTCGTCGGAGGCGCGGATCAGAGCGATCACGGCATCGAGGTTCTCGAGCGCGGTGAGATAGCCCTCGAGGACGTGGGCTCGCTCTTCGGCACGGCGGAGCTCGAACTTCGACCGCCGCGTAACGATCTCGCGCTGGTACTTGAGGTACTCGCGGATCAGCTCGAGCAGGCTGAGCGTCCGCGGGATTCCTTCGACGAGCGCGACGGCGTTGTAGCCGAACGTCGTCTGCAAGGCGGTGTGCTTGAACAGCTTGTTGAGCATGACCTGCGGCACGGCCTCGCGCTTGAGCTCGACCTGGATGCGCATCCCCGTTTTGTCCGAGTGATCGACGACGTCGGAGATCTCGGGCAGCACCTTCTCCTGGTAGAGGTCGGCGATCTTCTTGATCACGCCGGAGTCGCCGCCCTTCTTGACCCCGTAAGGCAGCTCGCTGATCACGATCGCCGTCTTACCGCCGCGCAGCTCCTCGATATGGGCGCGCGCGCGGACGATGATGCGTCCGCGGCCGGAGCGGTAGGCGTCCTTGATCCCCTGCCGGCCGACGATAATCCCGCCGGTCGGGAAGTCGGGCCCCTTCATGATGCGACTGAGCCGCTCGACGTCGATCTCCGGATCGTCGATCATCGCGATCACGGCGTCGATCGTCTCGCCGAGATGATGCGGCGGCATGTTGGTGGCGACCCCGACCGCGATCCCGGTCGAGCCGTTGACCAGCAGGTTGGGGAAGCGAGACGGAAGAACGGTCGGCTCACGGCGCGACTCGTCGTAGTTCGGCTTGAAGTCGACCGTGTCGGAGTCGATGTCTCGGAGCATCTCCGTCGCAATTCGGGACAACCGGCACTCCGTGTATCTCATGGCCGCCGCGCCGTCGTCGTCCACGTTGCCGAAGTTGCCCTGCCCGTCGACGAGCGGGTAGCGGAGCGAGAACGGCTGCGCCATGCGCACGAGGGTGTCGTAGATGGCCGTGTCTCCGTGCGGGTGGTAGGAGCCCATGACGTCGCCGACGACGCGCGCGCACTTGAGCCGCTTCTTCCCAGGCTGGAGACCCGCCTCGTGCATCCCGTAGAGGACGCGCCGGTGGACGGGCTTCAGCCCGTCCCGAACGTCTGGTAGCGCCCGGGAGACGATGACCGACATCGCGTAGTCGAGGAAGCTGGAGCGCATCTCCTGCTCCAGCTCGCGCGGCTCGATACGGCCTGCGCCTAGCGGCTCGACGTTAGACATCCAAGAACCGAACGTCCTGCGCGTTCTGCTCGATGAATTCCCTCCGGGGTTCGACCTGGTCGCCCATCAGCATGGAGAAGACGAGATCGGCCGCCGAGGCGTCCGCGACCTCGACCCGGACGAGCATGCGCTTCGCGGGATCCATCGTCGTGTCCCAGAGCTGATGCGCGTCCATCTCGCCGAGACCCTTGAAGCGGTTGACCGTGATGCCCTCCTTGGCGAGGGTAAGAGCCTTGGCGCGCAGGTCCTCGTAGGTCAGCGCGACACCGCTCTTACGTCCCATCGCAAGCTTGAACGGCGGCAGCCCGACCACCTCGGCGGCGCGCTGGTACGAACGGCGCAGGTTCGCGTAGATTGGGGAGTCGAGAAGCTCGGCCGGAACGTCCGCGTGGCTCGCCGTCCCGGAGTCGCGCTCGATGATCTTGATCCGAAGGCCCGCCTTGTCGTGCTTGTCGACCGAAAGCTCGTAGCCGTTCTCGCTCATCCCTCCAAGCGCGGCCTCGATCTCCTTCGGCGTCGAGGCGTCACTCTCGACCAGCCGGTGCGCGATCACGAAGTCGCCCGCATCCGGAAAGTCGGAGCGAAGCCTCGCCGACCAGCCCTCAAACTCGTTCAGCGCCCTGAGAAACCGCTGGTACTTGGTCTCGGTCAGCGACAGCGACTTGCCGTCGCGTGAGCTGATCTCCATGTCCTTGACGCGCTCCCGTACGAGCAGGTCTTCCAGCTGCGAGTCCTTCTCGAGGAAGCTCTCACGGCTGCCGATCCGCACCTGGTACAGCGGCGGGACGGCGATGTAGACGTGGCCTCGGTCGACCAGCTCGGGCATCTGCCGGTAGAGGAACGTGAGGATGAGGGTGCGGATGTGGGCGCCGTCGACGTCGGCGTCGGTCATCACGATGACGCGGTTGTAACGGAGGTTGGCGATGTCGAAGTCGTCGCCGATCCCCGTCCCGATCGCCGTGATCATCGCCTGGATTTCGAGGTTCGAGAGGACCTTGTTGATGCGGTTCTTCTCCGAGTTGATCACCTTGCCGCGCAGCGGCAGGATCGCCTGGTAGGTGCGGTCGCGCGCGTCCTTGGCCGAGCCACCCGCCGAGTTGCCTTCGACGAGATAGAGCTCCGCAACCTCGGGGTCGCGGATCGAGCAGTCGGCCAGCTTGCCCGGAAGCGACGAGTTCTCGAGCGCGCTCTTCCGCCGCGTCAGCTCACGGGCCTTGCGCGCCGCATGGCGGGCTCGCGAGGCGTCGAGCGCCTTCTGGATGATCTGGCGCGCGTCGCTCGGGTTCTCCTCGAGAAATCGGGCCAGGCCCTGGTTGACGGTCTGCTCGACGAGGCCCCGTACCCATGGATTGCCGAGCTTCGTCTTCGTCTGCCCCTCGAACTGGGGCTCGTGCAGCTTGACCGAGATGACGGCGGCGAGACCCTCGCGCACGTCCTCTCCCTCGAGGTTGGAGTCCTTCTCCTTGATCATCCCCTTGCCGCGCGCGTAGTCGTTCAGCGTGCGCGTCAGCGCGGCCTTGAAACCGGAAAGATGCGAGCCGCCCTCGTGCGTGTTGATGTTGTTGGCGAAGGGATAGACCGACTCCTGGTACGAGCTGTTCCACTGCATTGCCACCTCGACGTAGCCCTGGCCGTTCCCGTTCTCCTCGCCGGCGTTCTCGCCCTCGAAGTAGACGATGTGCTTGTGGAGAGCATCCTTTGCCTCGTTCGTGTAGGCCACGAAGTCCCTGATCCCGCCCTCGTAGTGGAACTCGAGCTGCTCTCCGCCTGCGCGTTCGTCCGTGAACACGATTCGCAGGCCCTTGGTCAGGAAGGCGGTCTCGCGCAGGCGCTGGCGAAGCAGCTCTTCCTGCCACTCGAGCTCATCGAAGATCTCCAGGTCGGGAAGAAACGAGATCGTCGTCCCGGTCTCCTTGGTCGTGCCCAGAGACTCCATGTCCGCCTTCGGCTCGCCCCGGCAGAACTCCTGGCGCCAGATCTTCCCGTCGCGCTTCACCTCGGCCTGCAGCCACTCCGACAGCGCGTTCACGACCGAGACGCCGACGCCGTGCAGCCCGCCCGAGACTTTGTACCCCTCGCCGCCGAACTTTCCGCCTGCGTGTAGCTTCGTCAGGACGATCTCGAGAGCGGGGCGTCCCTGCTCTTTCATCACGTCCACGGGGATCCCCGAGCCGTCGTCGGAGACGGTCACGGAGTTGTCCGGATGGAGGGTGACTTCGACTCGCTCAGCGCGGCCGGCGAGGGCCTCGTCGACGGCGTTGTCGACCACTTCGAAGATGAGCTGATGGAGGCCTCGCGACCCGGTCGAGCCCACGTACATTCCGGGCCGCAGCCGAACCGGCTCGAGGCCCTCCAAAACAGTGATGTCCTTGGCGGTATAGGTCGCGTCTGCCACTAAAAAAGCCCTGCAATTTCTACATTTCCGCGCAAAACGAAGTCTACCAGACCGGGCGGTCGTCAGCGGCCCGGGAAAGACTCGCCGCGGCGGCCTTCGCAACCACCTCGCGGAGGCCCTCATCCTCGATCTCAGCGGCGATCCGCGCCGCCTCGGCCCGCGCCTCCGGCGACGGCGCCGGCACAACTTTTTTCACCTCTTTCACACTCTCGGCACCAAGCTCGGGTAGGGGGCCGGGAGAGAAGCGCAGCCGGGCGGGCACATCCCCCGTGAGCGCCTCCTTCAGGCGCGCCAGGATCTCCCCCTCGAGTTGCGTGAGCTCGAAGCCCCACGCCGAGGACGAAACGTTCACGTGCAGCGTCCGGTCCCGGGCAAGGCGCGCCGGCCACGCGTTGCGGGAGATCTCCTCTCCTACCGAGGCGGGCCACGCGGTCACGATCTGCGCCATCTCACCGCCGGTGCCGAACCGGCTCAGCTCGCGGCGCAGGTCGTCTCCGATCCGCCTCATCAGGCAACCCGCGCGCGTCCGGGAGTGACTTCCACGAGCTGGTCGGGCTCACCGGGCAGGGCAGCCGGAGATGTGGCGGTCACGAGGCTCTGGCCCAGCTCGCGGATCCGCCCCACGAGCGTCTCGCGGCGGTACGAGTCGAGCTCCGAGAGCACGTCGTCCAGCAAGAGGAGCGGCGCGTCGCCGCGCTCGCCGGCCAGCTCTGCCTCGGCCAAAAGCAGAGAGAGCACCGCGAGCCGTTGCTCTCCCTGCGATCCGAACCGCCGCAGCTCTCGAGTGCCCGCGAGGATCGCGACGTCGTCGAGATGCGGGCCGACACCCGTCGTACCCCGCTCGAGGTCCCTCTCCAGCCGCTCCTCGAGCGCGTCGAGCGTCGGTGGAACGCCATCGTAGGAAAGTCCCGCCTGCCCAAGGCCGAGCGCGTCCGCATGACGCCCGAAGGCAGGCGCCAGCAAGGCGATCGTCTCCTTGCGCGCCTCCACGAGCTCGGCGCCGAGCGACGCCACTCGCTCCGTCCACGGCACCAGAGCATCCTCGGACGAGTAGCCGCCGGCGACACGGCGAAGGGCCGCGTTTCGCTGGCCGACGGCGGCGCCGTACTCCACCGGGAGCGCCGCTCGAGCAGGAGCAAGGCGCCCCAGGGCGCGGTCGAAGTAGGCGCGCCGGGCGGCGGGCCCTCCCTTCACGACCACGACCCGGTCGGGCGTGAAGACGAGCGCCGTGACCTCGGCGCGAAGCTGTTCGGCTGCGCGTAGGTGCGCCCCGTTCACCTGCGCCCGCTTCGGCCGCTCGAGCGACAGTCGGACGTCCAGCTCGATCGGCGCTCCCCGACGCTCTCCGCGCAGCGTCACGCGACCGGCTTCGGTTCCGAAGCGGATGATCTCGGCGTCGGACCGTGTGCGAGGAGAGAAACCTTGCGAGCCGAGATGCACCGCCTCGAGCAGATTGGTCTTGCCGACTCCGTTTTGGCCCGTCACCAGCACGAGGCCGGGCTGTAGCTCCAACTCCAAGCGCTCGTAAGAGCGGATATCCGCGAGCGAAACCGCCTGCAGGAGAACGTCAGTGCTTCCGGTCGCGGGTACGGGCCGGGAGCACTAACCCGCCAGCCGAATCGGCATGATCAGGTACAGGAACTCGTCGCTCTCTGCCTGGATGACCCCGGGACGAAGCGGGCTGATCAGCTTGAGCTCGATCTCGTCTGCCTCGATGGACTCGATCCCGTCCCGGAGGAACTCCGCGTTGAACCCGATCTCGAGCAGCTCGCCGGAATACGAGACGGGCATCGATTCGCTGGCCTCGCCCACGTCCTGCGTCCGCGCCGAGACCGTCAGCTGGCCTTCGGCAAAGCTCAGCCGGAGCGGCGAGTTGCGCTGCGCCATCACTGCGACTCGGCGCACCACGTCCAGCAGCTCGGCTCGACTCACGGCCACCACATGCTCGAACTCGTCCGGCACGAGCTGCTTGTAGTCCGGGAATTGCCCGTCGATCCTGCGCGTCGTCATCCAGATGTCGCCGGTCGCGAAGATGACGTGGTTTTCCTGCAGGCTGAGCTGGATCTCGTCTCCATCTGTGGCGATGCGCGCGAGCTCTGCAAGCGCACGGGCGGGGACGATCGCCTCGAGGTCCGGCACGCTCTGCTCGAGCGGAGACTCCTTCACGGCCAGCCGGTAGGAGTCGGTCGCCGCCATTGTCAGCTTCCCCTCGCCGAAGCGCGTGAGGATGCCGGTCAGCACCGGCCGAGACTCGTCGCGCGAAGCGGAGCGGCCCACTCTGGCAATCGTGCTCAGGAACGCCTCGCGCGGAATCGCGAACATCTCTGCGGCTTCCGCCTCCGGCAGCCGGGGAAAGTCCTCGGCGCTGTACGTGTGGAGTTGGTACGAGGCGGACCCGCAGGTGATCGACACCACACCTTCGCCGGACCGATGCTCGATCTCGACGTCGCTCTCGGGGAGAAGCCGCGCGAGCTCTACGAGCAGCCGGCCTGGCACCACGACGCTTCCTTCTTCGCTTACATCGGCTGTGAGCGAGGAGCGAAGCGACAGCTCCATGTCGGTCGCCGCGAGCGCAAGCTCACCCGCTTCTCCCCGCAGTAGCAAGCCGGACAACACCTGCACCGACGAGCGCATCGACAGTGCGCGCGAAACGATGCCGAGCTTCTCGACCAGTCCGTCGCGCTCACACTTCAGCTTCAGGCTCGTCCCCACCACTGTCTCTGTTTGACTCATTATTTAAAATCCTTTAGAAGTAGTTATAGGCCGTGTGGAAGACGTGGAAGAGGTGTGGTTCTGGCTTGGTCAGAGAGGTTGCGCTGAGGACGAAAGTTGTGGACAAGTAGAGGTTGTCGACAGCGTACTCGGGCTCGCGGAGATCGTCCACAGGATCAGCCGGCATGCTTGATCCGCGCAGTCAGCTCCTGCACAAGGTTGTACACAGAGCGGTCCTCCTTGATCAGGCGTTGGATCTTGGACGTCGCGTGCATCACGGTGGTGTGGTCGCGCCCTCCGAACTTTCGCCCGATTTTGGGGAGCGACGCGTCGGTGAGCTCACGTGAGAGGTACATAGCGACCTGTCGCGGATAGACGATGTTCTGCGAGCGCTTGGCTCCGCAGAGCTCCTTACGGCTCATGCTGAAACGCTCCGATACAAGTGCCTGGATCTGCTCGATGCTGACCCGCGCGGAGTCTCCCTGGGGAAAGATGTCCTGAAGGACGTCCTGGGCGAGCTCGACCGTGATCGGCCGCCCGGTGAGAGACGAGAACGCAACGACACGAGTCAGTGCCCCTTCGAGCTCGCGGATGTTGGTCGAGATGCGACTCGCGATGAACGTGAGGATCTGTGGGTCGGGGATGTGGGTTCCGTCTGCCATCACCTTCTTGCGGAGGATCGCGATCCGCGTTTCGACGTCGGGAGGCTGGATGTCCGTGATCAGGCCCCACTCGAATCGCGAGCGTAGGCGCTCTTCCAGCGTGGGAAACGCGCGCGGCGGCCGGTCAGAGGAGATGATGATCTGGCGCCCGGCCTCGTAGAGGCTGTTGAAGGTATGGAAGAACTCCTCCTGGATCGACTCCTTGTGCTCGAAGAACTGGATGTCGTCGATCAGGAGCAGGCCGTAGGTGCGGTAGCGCTGCTTGAAGCCCTCGATGCGCTTGTCGCGCAGCGAGTTGATGAAGTTGTTCATGAAGGTCTCGCTCGTGACGTACCGGACGGTCAGGTCCTCCGAGTGTTCGGCGACGTACTGGGCGATTGCCTGTAGGAGATGCGTCTTCCCGAGCCCCGTTCCGCCGTAGATGAAGAGCGGGTTGTAGGCCTGAGCCGGCGCTTCCGCGACCGCGAGGGCGGCCGCGTGTGCGAAGCGATTCGAGGATCCGATCACGAAGGAGTCGAAGGTGTATTTCGGGTTGAGCTCGGCGGCGGCCGGCCCCGGCTGCGTTTCGTCCGCAGGGGGCCTGGCCGGCCGCCGCCTCTGCTCCCGGACGGCAAGCACGATCCGGCGCTCGCTCCGCGTCGTCTCGACGACCGCGGCGCGGATCAACTCGAGGAAATGCCCGCCGATCCAGGCGCGCGCGAAGTCTGTTGGGACGGCGATGACGAACGTATCGTCCGACAGCTCCAGCCCGCGCGCTTCCGCAAACCAGGTCTGGTAAGTGGTGTCGTTGAGGGCCTCCTTGAGTCGGCGGGCAACCTCGGTCCAAAGACTCTCAGCTGTCAGCTCGACCTGGGACTGCATGTGTGCGGCGAGACTCCTCTCGACCCGTAGGAAGGAGCGAGCATAGCACCGGTCCCGAGCCGTAACAATCTGGATTTCTTTTCCGACGAAGGTCGCAAAAATGGCAGATTTGCAGGACTTTATGCACCCCTCACAAAGTTGTCCACACCTGTGGAGAGCTTTGCCGTTCGGCCGGACTAGCAGGCACGTTGCCGCCTCCGAGCTGTGGAAAACGGGTAGCGGCTGTGCTTGTCTATACTGGATCGGCGCCGCTCGTGCGGCGTCTTCTTTCTCTCTCCCACTCAGCGATGAAGCGGACCTATCAGCCCAACGTGCGCCGGCGGAAGCGCAAGCACGGCTTCCGGGCGCGGATGTCGACCCGCGCCGGCCGGGCGATCCTCAAGCGCCGCCGAGCCCGCGGGCGCAAGCGGCTCTCCGCCTAAGGATCGTGGAGCGGCGGTACCGGCTCTCGCGCTCGCGAGACTTCGACGCCGTCTATCGTCATGGCCGCTCTGTCGCGACGCGCTACCTCGTCCTGTACTGGTTCGACCGCGAAGAGGACGCCGAGGGTCCTCCGCGGCTCGGCATTGCCGTGCCGAAGAAGCTCGGTGGGGCTGTGACGCGCAACAAGGTCAAGCGGCGCCTCAAGGAGGCCTGGCGGCAGATCGTCTCGGATGTGCCCTCGGGGCACGACTACGTCCTCGTCGTCCGTCCCGGCCTCGCCGAAGCGGCCGAAGAGCGCGGCCTCGACTGGCTGCAGGAACGCACGCGCGAGGCTCTCTCCAAGGCGGGCTCGTGAAGTACCTCGGAATTGCATTCGTGTACGCCTACCGCTGGCTCGTCAGCCCGCTGCTGCCGGCGGGAAGCTGCAAGTTCCATCCCTCCTGCTCGCAGTACGCGCTCGATGCTCTGCGCAAGCACGGGCTCGTGAAGGGAGCGGCGAAGGCTGCGTGGCGGCTCGCGCGCTGTCATCCCTGGAGCCACGGCGGAGTTGACTACGCGTGATCGTCCTAAGCATTCTCTCTCCGCTCGAGCACCTCCTCCGGCACGTCCTCGATTGGCTCCACTCGACGGTGGGGCTTCCTTGGGCCTGGTCGATCGTCGCGCTGACGGTGATCGTCCGGATCGTCCTCGTCCCGCTGACGGTGCGGCAGATCCACTCCATGCAGAACCTGCAGCGCCATGCCCCGCAGATGAAGGAGATCCAGAAGAAGTACAAGGGCGACAAGAAGCGCCAGAACGAGGAGCTGATGAAGTTCTACAAGGAGAACCAGATCAACCCGGCGGCCTCGTGCCTACCACTTCTGGCCCAGTTCCCCGTCTTCATCGCCCTCTACTTCGTGCTGAGGTCGTTCTCGAAGCACCCGCCGGGCGGTGACCTCTCGTGGCTGGGGATCGTCCCGAACATCGCCCATCACGCCAGCTCGCACTGGTCGGGCTACCTGCTGATCGCGATCTACGCCGCCAGCCAGATCGCTTCGACGCTCTTCATGTCGGCGACGATGGACAAGACGCAGCGGACCCTGCTGTTGATCCTGCCGCTGGTCTTCATCACGTTCGTGATCAGGTTCCCGGCCGGGCTCGTCCTCTACTGGGTCACCACGAACCTGTGGACGGTCGGGCAGGGCCTGGTCACGCGGCGGCTGGTTCCGAAGACACCTGCGCCGGGGGCCTCGTTCCGCCGATCCTCGCGCACCCCGCCGAAGGCCGAGCCTGACGCGGGCGACGGCGCCACGCCGGAAGCTTCGTCATCGCAGCCGGCTCCCACCGCCCGGCCCCAGGTGCGAAAGGTGAAGCGGAAGAAGAAGAAGCGGGCGCGCAGGTGAGCGACCTCAGCCTGGAGGCGACCGGCGAGACGGTCGGCGAGGCGAAGTGGCAGGCGCTCCGCGAGCTCGAGCGCTTGCAGCCGGGGCTGGACAAGTCGCTCGTTCGGTTCCAAGTGCTGTCGGAGGGGGAGCGCGGGCTGCTCGGGATTGGATACTCCCCCGCGCGGGTGATCGCCAGCGTCCCCGAGGGAGCTGTGCCTCCTCCGCCGGGCGCGCCTGAGGACGAGAGCCCGCTTGCGGCCGACATCCGCGACGCGCTCGAGCGGGTCATTACCGCGCTCGGCGTGAGCTGCCGAATCGACATCGCCGAGAACGACGAGACCTTGACGGCCTCTTGCTCAGGGGCCGATCTCGGGCTCCTGATCGGCAAGCACGGCCAGACGCTCGACGCTATCCAGTACCTGCTGAACGCCATCGTGCACCGCCGGCCCGAGGAAGACGGGAAGCCGGTCGTCGTGGATGCCGCCGGCTACCGCGCCCGGAGACAGGCGGTCCTCGAGGACGTCGCCTTGCGGGCCGCCGAGCGGGTCAGGGCCGGTGAGGCCCGAGTGCCGCTCGAGCCGATGAGCGCGGTGGAGCGCAAGATCGTCCACCTTCGCCTCCAGGACGAGGCCGGCGTCGCGACCGAGAGCGAGGGAGACGAGCCCCACCGCTTCGTGGTGGTCCTGCCCGCGGGTGAATGACCCGCGCATCGAGCGCTGGCTTGACGCACTGCTCGCGACTCCAGGGCTGACCGCGATTCGAGACCGGGCGGAGGCGTGGCGCGTGCACGTCGAGGACAGCCTCTCGGCGCTCGAGCTCGTCCGGTCCTTCGAGGGACCGATCGTGGACGTTGGCGCGGGTGGCGGCGCGCCCGGGATTCCGATCGCCGCTGCGCTTCCCGACCGCGAGGTGACGCTGCTCGAAGCGACTGGGTGGAAGTGCGCGTTCCTGGAGGAGGCCTCCCGCGAGTTTCCGAACGTCCGCGTGGTCCGCGGGCGTGCAGAAGAGCAGGAGACCGACAGCTTTGGCGTCGCGCTTGCCAAGGCGCTCGCACCGCCCGTCGTGGCGGCCGAGTGGTGCCTTCCGCTCGTCGCGCCGGGCGGAGCCGCGATCCTCTATACGGGCGACGCCAACGGCGGCCTTGCCCGCGCCGCGGAGGCGCTGGCCGCGGCACCCCCGGAGCTGCACGAAGTGGAGGGCTCGGACCACCGCAAGCTGGTCGTGCTGCGCAAGCTCGGGCCTACCCCACCGGGCTTCCCGCGCCGCCCCGGAATGGCCCGAAAACGTCCGCTTGGCTGAGTAGCCTGGCCGTGTGCCCGGCACTGTCTATGCGCTTGCCAACCAAAAGGGTGGCGTCGGCAAGACGACGACCGCGATCAACCTTGCCGCCTGCCTGGCCGAGGCCGGCGAGTCCGCGCTCGTCGTCGACCTCGACCCGCAGGCGAACGCGACCTCAGGGCTCGGTGAGCGCGCGAACGGGACCTCCACTTACGACCTGCTCGACGGGGCGCCGCTGCTCGAGCTCGTTCGCTCGACCGCGTTTCCCCGGCTCGACCTCGTCCCCTCCAAGCCCGAGCTTGCCGGAGCCGCGGTCGAGCTGGCGGGCCACGCCGAGGGTGAGACCTACCTGCGGCACGCTCTCGACGGAGGCCGGGAGCGGTATTCCTTCATCTTTCTCGACTGCCCTCCGTCGCTCGGCCCGCTGACGGTCAACGCGCTCGCGGCGGCCGACCGCGTGCTCGTCCCCGTGCAGGCCGAGTACTACGCGCTCGAGGGGCTCTCCCAGCTGATCCGCTCGCTCGACCTCGTGCGCGCGCGCCTGAACCCGCAGCTCGAGCTCGCCGGCGTGCTGCTGACGATGGTGGACGGGCGCACGAAGCTCTCTGCGGACGTCGTCGCGGAGGTGCGCAAGCACTTCGGGGAAGTGGTGTTCCAGACGGCGGTTCCGCGCTCGGTCCGGTTGGCGGAGGCGCCGAGCTACGGCATGCCCGCGATCAGCTACGACCGGCACTCGGCGGGTGCCGAGGCCTACTGGAAGGTGGCGATGGAGCTTGTCAACCGCGCCTGAACCACAGCGCCGCGGCTTGGGCCGGGGCCTCGAGGTCCTCGTCGGCGGCCCGGGCACTTCGCTCGAGCTGATCGACATCCCCGTCCGCGCGATCGCGCCGAATCCGCGTCAGCCCCGCCGGCGTTTCGAGCCGGAGGCGGGCGCCGGGCTCGCGGAATCGATCCGCGCGCAAGGGCTGCTCCAACCGGTCGTCGTCCGCCGAAAGCCGAGCGGCGGCTTCGAGCTGATCGCCGGCGAGCGGCGCCTGCGGGCGGCCAAGGAGGCGGGAATCGAGACCCTGCCG
>WNGB01006122.1_pt1 | contig 17797 bp, 15 predicted proteins | sample 5400681 | NCBI WGS metagenome assembly WNGB01 (sample SAMN13153367, study PRJNA577476) | soil metagenome | isolation source: 115 cm soil or saprolite under grassland replicate 2 | place: USA:California | collected 2016-06-15 | reverse complement strand
CTGATGTTTTCGTCAGCCAGCACATCGGCGATCTTGAGACGGCGCAGGCGTTCGAGGCCTTCCAGCGAGTGATATACAGCTTCAAACACCTCTACGAAGTCGAGCCTTCGTCCATCGCCTGTGACGCGCACCCCGATTACCTCTCGACGCAATATGCGCGGATGAGCCAACTGCCGGCGCGCAGCGTCCAACACCACTTCGCGCACGTGATGGCTTGTATGGCCGAGAATGAGATTGCCGCCCCGGCGCTTGGCGTCGCGTGGGACGGCGCGGGTTATGGGCTGGACGACACGATCTGGGGCGGGGAGTTTCTGCGCGTAACGGACGATTCGTTCGCGCGCGTCGCTCACTTTCGCACATTTCGTTTGCCAGGCGGCGAAAAGGCCATCAAAGAGCCGCGCCGAGTCGCGTTGGGATTGCTCTATGAAATCTTCGGCGAAGAGCTGTTTGCAATGGATGAGCTTGCGCCTATGAGATCGTTTGAAGCGCAAGAACTCAACCTGCTGCGTCAGATGTTGCTGAAGAAGATCAACGCGCCGGCCACGTCGAGCGCCGGAAGAATCTTCGACGCCGTGGCGTCCATCGCCGGCGTTCGCCAGATAACGAAGTTCGAAGGACAGGGCGCGATGGAGCTGGAATTCGCGCTCGACGGCTTCCATACGGATGAAACCTATCCGGCGCCTTTGGGCGAAGGCGATCAGCAATCCGCCGTCATTGTTGACTGGCAGCCAATGATGCTCGGCGTCATCAACGATGTCCGTCGCGGCGTCCCGGCCGGAATAATCTCGGCGAAGTTTCACAACACGATGGCTGAAAGCATAGTCGCCGTCGCGCGGCGCGTGGGCGAAGGACGAGTGGCGCTGACCGGCGGATGTTTTCAGAACAAATACCTGACTGAACGCGCCATCAGACGTTTGCGAGAAGAAGGCTTCAGGCCCTACTGGCATCAGCGCGTCCCGCCGAACGACGGCGGCATCGCGCTGGGGCAGATAGTCGCTGCGGCTCGAGCCTTGAGAAAGGAGTAATCGAATGTGTCTGGTTGTTCCCGGAAAGATCGTCAGCGTCGAGGGCGATGACCCGATCCTGCGCGCCGGAAAAGTGAATTTCGGCGGCGTCATCAAGCAGGTCAAGCTGAGCTATGTGCCCGAGGCGAAGGTCAACGACTACGTCATCGTTCACGTAGGCTTCGCTCTCAGCATAGTTGACGAAGAAGAGGCCGAGCAGGTTTTCAAGTACCTGAAAACGATCGGCGAGTTGAGCGAGATCGAAGGCGAATCGAATGTGGGGGCCGTATGAAATACATTGACGAATACCGCGACGCAAAAATGGCCGAAGACTACGCGCGGGCTATCTCCGCCGTCACGACGAAGCCCTGGACCCTGATGGAGGTTTGCGGCGGCCAGACTCACGCCATCGTCAAATTCGGCATTGAAGAACTGCTGCCCGGCCAGATCGCTCTGGCGCATGGTCCGGGCTGTCCGGTATGCGTCACGCCGGTTGAGCTGATTGACAAGGCCATCGAGATCGCCTCGCGACCTGATGTCATCTTCTGCTCGTTTGGCGATATGCTGCGCGTGCCCGGAACGCGGAAGGATTTGTTCGTCGTGAAGGCCGGCGGCGGAGACGTGCGCGTTGTTTATTCGCCGCTCGATTGCCTGAAGGTTGCGCGCGAAAACCCGGACAAACAGGTCGTCTTCTTCGCCGTCGGGTTTGAAACGACCGCGCCCGCCAACGCGATGGCCGTTTATCAGGCGCATCAGCAGGGCGTCACGAATTTTTCCATTTTGGTTTCGCATGTGCTCGTGCCTCCGGCGATGGAAGCGATCCTTTCCTCGCCGTCGAACCGCGTGCAGGGATTTCTCGCGGCGGGCCACGTCTGTACCGTGATGGGTTACGCCGAGTACGAGCCGATAGCGGCGAAATATCACGTCCCGATCGTCGTCACGGGATTTGAGCCGCTGGACATTCTGCAAGGCGTGTTGATGTGCGTGAAGCAGCTCGAAGAGGGCCGCGCCGAAGCGGCGAACGTCCTGATCAGGATTGATGAAAACTCGATTCCCGTTCGCGAGGACGTGCAAGGCGCATGTGAAATCCTGGGCTTTGACCCGCTCTATCTTGCAAATGAAGGGAGATTCGTGGCCTTTGTCGCCGCGCCCGCCGCCCGCCGCGCTCTGGACATTTTGGGATCGCATCCGCTGGGCAAAGGCGCTTGTCTGATCGGAAAGGTTACGAATGACTCTTCGCCGGCGGTGGTGATGAGAAGCAGAATCGGCGCCACACGCATTGTTGATATGTTGAGCGGCGAGCAACTGCCGCGCATATGCTGAATCCACCTTCCTCTTTGAACTAAGCGCTCCGCGCAGTATCAGCACTCCCCGCCTTTGAATCAATCGTGTGTCATCAGGAAGCGGGCTTGACGGCTGAAAACCCAGAATAAAGCCAGCTTCCCGAACACTCACACTCATCTGGAGAAGAAATACTGAATCGTCTATCGGCAGATCCCGGCTTTCGGTCATCTTGGGAATTTCATACAATTGACCCAACTGGTAGCGAAAACCTCGAGGCGCTGCCGAGGGGGTTAGGAAACTAAGCTCATTTGAGAAACGTGAGTTTAGGGTGGGAGTGCGTACACCCACCATAAACTCACGTTACGTTGGCGGTCCCTGGGAGGTGTTGGTCTGAGAGATCAAGTTGTGGTGATGCTTCGCGGCCAAGTCGCTGACATTATTATTGGGTCAGTTTTCCTGTTTATCGGATTGGCGGCCTGCTCCATTGCTGCGATTCGCCGTCAGAGCGGTGTGCGCATCTTTGTTTGGCTGGGAATCTGGAGCGCGATGTACGGCGCCTTGCACCTGAGTCAATCGCCGGCTGTCGTAGCGGTGTCGCCGCGCTGGCTTCAGATCAGCGCTCCATACGCGAACACTGCGATGACGTACTTGATGGTAGTTGTTGGTTCGCTCTCCTTTATGGAACTGAGCCTCGGCAAAGTACGGTTGCTCATTCGGGCGCTTGCCTTCGTAGGGATGGCGATCGCTGTCGCCGGCATTGCCTTCTTTGTGTTTACGGGCTCAAACGACAAGTTGATACCTTACAACAATGTGCTTTCGGCCTGCGTGCTCCTTGTCCTGACGACTGTTGTGGCAGTCCCAAGATTATCCAGCAAGTACCTCGTTCTGCCCGACCGGGGCGTTCTGGCCATCGGCACGCTCCTTTTCGCCATTGAAGCCCTGTATAACAACCTGTGGCACTCCTTGGGTTTCGAGACCCCGCGCATTCTGGACCACCTCGGTTTCGCGATTCTCCTGTTCTCATTTGGATATGTCGCTCTGCAGCTGGTCTTTGCGAACGAGCGCCGCTTGCTCTCCATTGAAAACGAACTCGCGATCGCCCGCGAGATACAGACCTCAATTCTTCCGAGTTGCGTTCCCGAAATCGACAACCTTTGTATCAGCGCCGATTACCGTCCTATGACTGCTGTCGCCGGTGATTTCTACGAGTTCATTCCTGTCGATCAGAAGCGGGTTGGCATTCTAGTGGCCGACGTTTCCGGACACGGCGTGCCCGCCGCGCTTATCGCATCGATGATCAAGGTGGCCATGCAATCGGTTGTTCCCTGCGCACATGACCCACGAGCAGTGCTGCGCGGGTTGAACCATCTCCTTTCGGGGCAACTGCGCGGTCAGTTCGTCTCTACAGCCTACTTGTGGCTTGACACGGAGAACCGCACAGTGCTGTATTCAGCCGCGGGACATCCGCCGCTCCTGCGCTGGCGGCAAGGTAGGCTGGAGCGCATCGAAAGCAACAGCTTACTTTTCGGAGTGATACCGGAGTGCGACGACTATCCCGTTTGTACCATGCTGATCAACCCAGGCGACCGCTTCCTGCTTTACACCGACGGCGTAACTGAACCCGAGAATGCCAGCGGCGATTCCTTCGGCGACATTAGGCTTGAACAAGTCGTTCGCAACAATGCGCGGCGCCCTCCTTCTGAGTTGTCGGATGAACTGCTCTCCGAGATACGCCACTGGCAACGTGCTTCCATTACCCAACAGGACGACATCACACTCATTGTCATCGACGTGGTTTAGCCATCGGAGCGCGCCGCGTCCGATGGCTTCCGGCTTCACGATCCACGCGTTTGGTCCACGCCCCGTTTGTGTATCTCTTGTCGCTTTTACGTCCTCCCATAACTCGGCTCCTGTAGTAGTTGGTTGATGTTTATATTCACGCAGCCTTCAACTCGCGTCTGCGCCGCGCCGCAAGCCAGCGGCTCAGTTTCGCCCATGTCCACGAGTTCACTACCGAGCGGGCCTCGACCCAGCCGCGACGCGCCTGGGATATGCCGTAGCGGATCAATTCGAGCTGCCCCACGCTGTGGGCGTCGGTGTCGATCGCGAACAGCGCGCCCGCTTCCTGCGCCGCGCGCGCCATCGTGTCGGTCAGGTCCAAACGCAGTGGCTGCGAGTTCAGCTCCAGCGCCACGCCCGCTTCGACAGCCGTCTCGATTATCCGCTCGAAATCGAACTCGACCGGCTCGCGGCTGCCTATCAGCCGGGTCAGCGGGTGCGCGAGGATGTGAACATAAGGATTGCTTATCGCCTTGAGCAGACGCTTCGTCATGCGGTCACGGCTCTGACGAAATGAAGAGTGAACGGCGGCCACGACTACGTCGAGGCGCGCCAGAATGTCCTCGGGGTAATCCAGCCCGCCGTCGGCCAGGATGTCGACTTCGGCGCCGAGCAGAATCCGCGGCTTGCAGGGGCCGCGCCGTTCTCGAACGCGCTCGACCTCTTCGATCTTTTTTTCCAGCCGCTCCCGATCGAGTCCGTGAGCGATGCGGGCCGACGGCGAGTGGTCGGTCAGCGCGATGTATTCGTACCCGAGCGAGGCCGCGCCTTCGACCATCTCTTCGATGGTCGCCCGGCCGTCGGAGTAATTCGTGTGCGTGTGCAAGTCGCCGCGCAAATCTGCGAATTCAATCAGTTTCGGCGCCCGCCCTTCAATCGCCGCCGCGATCTCGCCGCGATCTTCGCGCAGTTCTGGCGGCGTCATCGGAACGCCGACCAGACAGTAGACCTCGTCTTCATCCACGCCGCCGAGCCGCTTCTCGCCTCGAAAGACTCCGTACTCGTTGATCTTCAGCCCCTTCTTCTGGGCCAGCGTGCGCAGGTGAATATTGTGTTGCTTCGAGCCGGTGAAGTACTGAAGCGCCGCGCCGTAAGATTTCTTGGCCACGGCGCGCACATCCATCTGAACGCCACCTTCAATGATCACCGTTGCGCGCGTGTCGCCCAATTCGATCACCTGCTTGACCAATGGCAGCCTGGTGAACTCTCGCAACACCCGCGGGCTGTCAGGCGAAATCACCAGAAAATCCAGATCGCCGATGGTCTCACGCCGGCGGCGCAGCGATCCGGCGATATCGGCGCGCTCGACTCCCTCGATTTTTTTCAGGTCATCGAGAAGTCTTTCCGCCATCGGCAATGCCACACCGAGCGGCAGCCGCTGATGGCCGGCCAGCCACAGGTTGACGCCGCGCTTGAGGTTATCGACCTTCTTTTTGCCGAAGCCGGGCAGCTTTTCAATTTCTCCAGTGTCGAGCGCGCGTCTCAGGTCATCGAGGTCTTTGATCCGATATTTTTTGTACAGCAGTGAGAGCGTCTTCGGCCCCAGGCCGGGGATGTCCATCAGCGCGATCAAGCCTTCAGGCACGTCGCGGCGCTCCCGGTCGTAAAGACGGATGTGGTTGGTTTTGATGTATTCCTCGATTTTTCCGGCGAGGTCCTCGCCGATGCCCGGGATCTCTTCAATCTTCCCCTGGCGAGCCAGGTCGGTCAGGTCTTCGTCGAGGTCGCGGAGCGAACGCGCGGCGCGTTCGTAGGCGAGCGCGCGGAAGCGGTTCGCGCCCTTGAATGCCAGTACGCGCGACATCTTTTCGAAAATGTCAGCGACCTCTTCGTTGACCATAACTCGCATAAGAGGCAATGAGCATGCCTTAGCCGATAAGAGCGCCTCACACTCACATCGGGGTTGCGGGACGGGCGCCTTCGTCATCCCCAATGAGCAGGTTGAGCACGGCGCTAACAATGCTGATCACGATCGCGCCCCACAACGCCGACCAGAACCCGCTGACCTGGAAATTGATGCCGAAGGTTTTTGCCGTTGCGGCTGTCAGTCCGAGCATCGCGGCATTGATGACCAGAATGAACAACCCCAGCGTCAGCAGGATCAGCGGGCAGGCGCCAAACATCAGGATCGGTGGCGCCAGAGCATTGAGTAAGCCGAAGATCAACGCCACGATCCCAAGCTGCCACCAGGGCCCCTCGAATCGAATGCCCGGCAGCAGCTTCACGGCGATAAAGATGGCAATGGAAGTACAGATCCAGCGTAGGAATAGTTTCATATTGGTGGTTCCGTTATTCATAACTTATTCTGACTTTTCATTTCTTCAAAACCGCATACGTGATCGCTGCGCCGATACTCGCCTTGCTCGATCTTTTCTGCGTTTGAATCGATTTCTTTACGCATCACATATGCCACAAGCGAAATGTGTCTAGGGGACGAACAATTGCGGCTTTATGCTCAACGCATCGGGGAAAGTTTCGTGGCGAAGGGGAAAAACACGGATATTTCGCTTCCGGCACGGCGGTTGCTCTCTTACCGCTAATAAGGAGGAGGAAGCGATGAAAATACTGAAAATACAATTGGGAATCTTGATCATGGCATTGGCCGGCCTGAGCGCGGGCTACGGGCTTTCACGCGCTGCTGGGCAGGTCGCCGGCGACAATGTCGTCGTTAATCAGGTTTCGGAAGACGACTTGTTGATCGCGGGCCGGAATCTGCAAGTGCAGGCGGAAGTCAAGGGAGACGTCACAGCCGCCGGTTCTGATGTAACCATCGCGGGCCCCGTCGCCGGATACGTTATGGTCGCGGGCGCCAGAATCAATGTCAATGGGCCGGTGGGAAATGATCTCTGGGCGGCGGGCGCGAATGTCAATATCAACGCTCCCATAGCCGACAACGCGATGGTGGCGGGCAGAGACGTGAAACTGCTGCCCGGCGCCGTGGTGAAGCATAACGCCAAGATTGCCGGCGGCGCTGTTTCGGTGCAAGGACGCGTCGAGCGAAACCTGAAACTCGCGGCGCGGGACGCGCAGATCGCCTCGGAGATAGGCGGATCGGTGGACGCGCGCGTCGAGAGTTTGAAATTGCTTCCCGGCGCGGTGGTTCGCGGCGACCTGGTGGTTTACGGGCCTAAGGAACCGGAAATCTCGCCGCAGGCGCAAGTGCTGGGCCGCGTCGAGTACCACAAACGGGAATGGGAGAGAGCGGGTTTTTGGGCATGGTTATGGCGTTGGGTATGGATGAGTCTGGCGATGCTGATCGTAGGGTTCGTGGCCATAGCGGTGGCGCCGTCGTGGGCGAATCGCGTTAGCGCGATGATCACCGGGAAGCCGTGGTCATCCATCCTCACGGGGCTGGCGTGCTTGCTGCTCGGGCCGCTGGCCGTGGCGTTGTTGCTGGTTACAGTGGTCGGCATTCCGCTGGCGTTGATCCTGCTCGCCCTTTACGTGGTGGCGCTGCTGCTGTCCGGAGTTTTTGTGGCGTATCTGGTTGGCGGTTGGTTACTCGACCGATTGAGACGTCCACAGTCAACGCCATACCTGCGAATGGCTGTAGGGGCGGTCGCCGTTGCTATCTGTGTGTCACTGCCGTGGATCGGCTGGCTCGTCCAGTTGCTCGTGTTGTTGGTCGGTTTTGGAGCGGTAGTGTTAGACCAGCGTGAGTTCGCACTGCGGCTGCGTACTCAGGGGCTGGCTTGAAGCGACAAGAGTCAACATGATCTGGTAAGGTGTAATCAGGGGGGAAAGAATTATGAGAAGTGAAAGACAAGAGCGACTTCGCGAACGACTGCTCAGTGATGATGAAGCGCGCGCGGCCATCTCGCTGCGCGCATATTATATATATCAACGCCGCGGCGCCGAGCCTGGTCATGAGATTGAGGATTGGGTTCAAGCCGAAAACGAGATTCTCGAGGCGTTGATCAAGGAGGAGCCGCAATTCGTCGCTGAATCGTCTGCCGCGCGTGTCTTACCAGCGGATACCCCGTCAACGGCCGGTGATCAGAAGAGCGGTAAGGCGCCGGCTGAGCCTGGTGACAAGAAACTTTTGTCTCGCGCTGGGAAGGCCACAAAATCGCAGGCAAAGCCGCCTGCGGCGAAGCGGGCGAAATCGCGGAAGTCAACTAAATCAACTACGCCACGTAAGCCCAAAGTAAAAGCAGCGCAACCTCCGACGGTGAAAGAGGGCGCTGCCGGCAAGACTGCTCGACTCATCAAGCGCAAAAGCCCGGCGGGAGAGCAGAACAAACAGGACTAAATAGCCACTTCAACCTCATCTTTCCCTGAACGGCTTTTTGAGGCCGCGCGAGGCTTGCTCACGGGAATCGTAGATGCTTGGGCGGGCGAGTACCTGGCGATACTGCTCAATTGCTTCGTCCCGCTTTCCGCCTAGATCGAGCGCTTGACCGGTTGCAGACCACTCTCTACACCCAGGAAGGCTTCTATGCCGGAGGTGCAAAGTCCAAAGAAGGCGATCCCATCGAAGCCGGCGTGGATTTCGACACTGCATCGGCTGGGGCGCGCCAGCACTCCCAGGGAATCAACCTTTCTTCGCTAGTGAGCGGATGTGGGCGACAAGTTTCTTGATCTGCGCGTTCGACAGCTTGCCTTCGTAACCGGGCATCTTGTTTTTGCCCTTCACGACGACCTCAGTCAGTTGCGCGTCCGTCTCTTTTTGCACTTCGGGCGAGCGCAGGTCGGATGCGTTCAGCTTCTTTCCGGTCTCTGTCCCGCTGCCGTCAACGCTATGGCAGATGGCGCAGTTTGCCTCAAAAAGCGATTTGCCGTCTTCCGCCGCCGCTCCGCTCACCCGCGGACTCGGAGAGGTTCTCGCGACGGCCAATGCCACCACCGCGAACACAATCATTGTTGCTCTTTTCACTTTGACGGATCTGAATTTCATGCTCTACCTTTCCTTTTTCTCGAATTCGGTCAGAAAGTCCATCGCACACTGGTCGTGAGGATGTTTGAGCGGTAATCCTCGATCGCCCGATCGCGCTCGTTGTAGCTGTAGTGGCGGTAGCTCAAATTGCCGGTGAAGTGATTGCTGAAACGATAGGCCAGCCGAACTTCAGGGTTATGGCGCTTGAGCGGATACGTGGTGATGAAATCGTTCGGCCCCGTCGCGCCTGACAGTTGGCTCGGCGCGCCGCGATCCTGAACGTAGCGGTACACCAGCAGCATGTCCAGCCTTTTAGTCAGCGCGAGCCGCACATCGGTGAATACGAAATTCAATCGGGCGTAGTAACGCGAGCGCCCCTGGTTCAGCACGTTGCTGATGAAGAACGCGATGTCGGCGGTCGAGAACAGATGTTCGTATTCGTAACCGCCAGTCAGCCAGAGTCGCGCGTTCGGCTGCCAGAAAGCCGCGAGCGACACCGACCTTAGATCGGAATCGTTCTCGACAAACCGAGTCGGATTGGCGCGGTCGGTCGCAACGAATGTCGCGTTGAACGAGAGCTTGTCAGTCGCTTGAACGTTCGTCCGCACGCGGAAGCGGCGGAAGTCGAGCGGGTTGATCCGCACGAAGGCGTTGTCGCTCGATCCGCTCTCGACGTCAAAGAAGAAGTTGGCGCGCTTCGTCGGGCGGAAGCGCAACCCGGAGATGAAGGTGTTGGTGTTCTGCGTCTCGGTTTCGTCTTCGCTTCCGAACTCGCGCAGCGTCACGTCGCGATGCGTCGCGCGCCAGCCCGCGTTCGCCGAAAACTTCGGCCCGAGCGAGAATTGAATCTGCACGGTGTTCCAGATCGAAGCGAGATCGATCTGATGGTCATCGAACGCGCTCGTCGAGAGCGTTTGCGGCGGCCCGGTCGCAGGTCGGCGCACACTCTGGTCGAGAGAAGTCACATCGCCCCCAACCCGGTAAGCCGTGTAACGGAAGCTCTCACTGACCGACACGTGTTCGGCGATGTCGTAAGTGAGCACTGCGTCAACCGTGTTGCTCGGCCGTTTGGCCCGCCCCGTCGCCACGATGCTGCGCGAGAGAACATTGCGGTTGTTGAAGTCGATTCCCAGCGGCGTCTCGAACTGCGTAACATCGAGTTTCTCGTCGCCGTGCAAGGCGCGCAGAGCCAGGTGGACGCGAGATGTCAGATTGCCGCGCAAGCTCCCGCGCGTCACGAGCGCCCTTGAGCGTGCAGGGCTGTCACGATCGAAGAAGGTGAGCGTGGTAAAGTTCGTCGTCTGATTGCCGATGTTTGTGCCCGGCGGCTGCGAATATTCCGTGTCGTTGCGGAAGTTCCGGTACATCTGTTCGACGAAGAAATCCCAGCGGTGGTAAGTGACGTCGGCCCCTAGCCGGTAATCATTCGCCTCCCAGCGCATCGTGCCGGTGATCGGAAATTCATCACGCTCTATATCGTAAGTTGTTGAGAACGGCCCTTTCGCCATACTGCGCCCATAAGCCAGATTGATGCGCACGGGACGTTGAGGAAAGAGCTTGAGATTGAAATCTGACACCTGCTGACGCAGGTCGAAGTTATGTTCATTGAGAGCGAAGGTCGGTAGCACGCGGAAGAAATTGAATTGCCGCACCGTGCCGTCGAATTTATAGACACGCGTCTTGTCGGCGCGCAGCGAAAAGTATTGGCTTTGATCACCGCCTGCGTTCGCAACGTCCGCACGCAGCGCATCGAAAAGCAGGCTCTGGCCAGAAATGGAACGCATATCGAGCGAGTAATCGAACACGCGCAAACCGTCGCGCACGTTGACATCCGACAGATACTTCTCGCGGTTGCCGCGCGTATTCTCGAAACGATAGCCCACTTCCATTGATGAAGTGACGGAATAGTCTCCGAGGATTTTTCCGGTTTCCGGCGCTTTCGGTTTCTCTCCGGGTTTGGCCACTGCCGCGCGCGCCAGCTCGAGCGCGTTTTCAGGCTGTTTCGCCTGCTGACTGGTCTCGGTCTTCTCGACGCTCTGCGCGAAAGCGAGCGATGAATTGATGAAGACGAACGCTATTGTCGCCGCTCCCGTGAAGATCAACCTAAGCCACGACTTGATGTTTTGAGTGTTGACTCGCATAGCTCCCCCTCTCTTTAGCGGAAATAGGTTCGACTCGTGTTGGAGCCGTGGATCATCGAGTGGCAGACCGTGCAATTCTGGAATCGCGTTGTCGCCACGTTGTGGAAGGATGGAGTCGGCGGCCCTATGCCTGTGCCTTCAGCCGGGATGCCCGGCGTGTTCGAGTGGCATTCGAGGCAGAGGAACCTGACCTCGCTGCGTGTCAACAAACGCGGGTTGTTCGATCCGTGCGGCGTGTGGCACGCCTGGCACCCTTCGGTCTTCACCGGCGCATGCTCGTAAACAAACGGCCCGGCCTTGTCGGCGTGGCATTTCAAACAGGTCACGTCGTCACCCACCCAAGAGCGTAGTTGCTTCGATTGGAAGCCGCCGTGCTGGTTGTGGCAATCGGTGCACTTCATTCCGCCTTCGGGAACTTTGTGATGAAACATCTTAGCGAAGCTGGCTTTCTGGTCCGCGTGGCAGGTGTAGCAGATGCCCGGCTGCGTCTCTTTCAGCAGGAACTCCGTGCGTTTGGGCGAGTGCGACGAGTGGCAATCAATGCACGAAAGCCCGTGCCGCGCGTGCTCGCTGCGGCGGAAATTAAACCGCTCTTCGCTCTTGCCCTGCGTGCCTTCGTGACAGCCGAGACAGGTCGCAGTCACCTCGGCGGCTGAAATCGTAGTGAATTTGCGCAAACGGGCTGCAGCCATCTTCCCTTGGTCGGCGTAGAGCGCCTGGGCCTCGTCGCTCTTCCCTTCCTGATAGAGTTTTGCCACGGCCAGATGAAGCTCCGTGTGCTTGCGCGCGCCGCCGTGACAGGCCTCGCATCCGCGCCGATCGAAGGTGAAATCCTTGCCCATCGTCTTGCGGTGCGCACTGGCCGAATAGAACGCCATCTGATCGGCGTGGCATTGCCCGCAGGATTCACTGCCTACGTAATCATCTGGGCTACCGCGGGTCTTCACGCTGTTGTTGTTTGTTTTAACTGGTTGGGTTGGATTCGTGTGGCTATCAGCGGTCTTGTCCTGCTTTGACTGGTCATCAGCCAAAACTGCGGTTATAGACTTAAAGCCACCTGAAATTAGAATTATGCCGAAGCAAAACGCGGCCACGAGCGTGAGTTTGAGTGTTCGCATAACTTCTCCTTTCTCCACGCTAACTGCTTTCCGCCCTCGATGATTGATCAGCGCCTTGTCTCTGGCGCCGACAGAACGTTCTGAGGACGGGTCTGTCACATCGAGTTTCAACTGCGATCACGAGGATTCATTGCCCACCACGTCTCCTCGTCTGTTTACCTAGCAATTGCTATGCGCAAATCGGAATTAATCAGAATTTTTGGTCTTGAAAGTTCACTGCTGACGAAAAATCTGAGAAGAAAGGAGATAGTTATGGTCTTGGGAATCAGGTTGATTCAAACAGGTGTGCGATAGATGTTATAGCAAAGTTGGCGGGATTGGCCGCAGATCGAGCCGAGACCGGGCCGAGAAATATTCCCCTGTAGGTGTGGAATTTGACCCAGTCACCGATCACTCAGCTTTTTGACGCTCAATGCAAAACTCACGTCCACTTGCCCATTAGGTGTCTGCGAAAGCGCATAAGCAGGAAGGCAATGACCAATGCCAGGCTAAAGGAAATGGTCATGGCCGGGGTAGATTGGGTCATCAACCAGATGGTTTCCGTAGCCATGAGAACAAGTATCGCCACCGCGCCGAACCAAAGCCATTTATTGAGGAGGACATTGCGGAAGGCTATCAGCAAAATGGCGACGACTACTACAGAGCCAATGTAAGGAAAAGTCTCCCTTACGGACCGAACCAAGACCTTGGTTCTGGCCTCTGGGAGAGCGTATGCCATCACAGAATCTCCAATGGCGGTACCCAGTCGGGCATGACCACCGGCGGCAATCACTACAAATTGACGGCCGTTCCGGCGCAGGCGATATGTCATGGGAGTGGCCTGCCCTCCAGCCGGTAAACGGCCTTTCCATAACTCTGCTCCGGTCTCCACATCGAAAGCTCGCAAGTAATTGTCCATCGCGGCGCCAATGAAGATCACCCCTCCGGCAGTCACGATCGGCCCGCCCGCATGGTTCGGGACTCCCCATGATAAAGGGAGAGGTATCGGGGCGAAGTCACGGACTGTTCCGAGGGGTACCTGCCATTTCACCTGACCTGTGGCCAATTCAACAGCGGCAAGTGTTCCCCAAGGCGGTTTATAGCAGGGCAGTTCTAGGGGCGAAAGAAGCGGGGCTCGGCTCATTCCGAATGGTGTGCCAGATTGTGGGCCAATTTCGGTGTGACTCGACCGCATGGCCTGCGCTGCCGCCAGATCCTGGCGCGGAATGAGTTTGATGATGAAGGGGAGGTGACTCATATTCAGCACTATCCATCCTCGTCTGGGCTCGAAGGCGACGCTGCCCCAATTGGAGCCACCGACGGCCCCAGGCAACAGGAGCGATCCCTTTAAACTCGGCGGCGTGAAGATGCCGTCATTACGGTGTTGATTGATGAGGTCGCGACATTTGGCGCGATCCCAGGGAGTAATGCCCCAGGCGTCATCCGGCGAGATGGTCATTCGCGCGAGTGGTCGTGGCGCCGTAGGGAAAGGTTGCGTGGGCCAGGTTTGCTCTCCCGGCACGTCCGTTTGTGGGACGGGCCGTTCCTCGACCGGGAAAATTGGTTCTCCCGTTTCTCTGTTGAGCAGGAAGAGAAACCCCATTTTAGTGGCTTGTGCAACAGCAGGAATCTCTCGTCCGTCTTTTCTTATTGTGACCAGCGTAGGCTGGGCGGGCAGGTCATAATCCCAGAGGTTGTGATGCACGATCTGATAGCTCCACACCAACTCTCCGGTCGAGCCGCGCAAGGCAACGACTGAATCGGCGTAGAGGTTACTACCCCGCCTCTCTCCTCCGTAATAGTCCGGGCTGGGGCTGCTGGTGGGTACGAAAACCAGATCGCGTCCTAGGTCCGCTGAGATCGGCGCCCAAACATTGGCGGCGCCGGTTCGCTCCGCGCTGTCCCCTTCCCAGGTTTTTCGGGCTGGATCCTTCGGATCGCGCGGGATCGGATCGAAGAACCAGCGCAACACGCCTGTGCGAGCGTCAAACGCGCGTACAAGGCCCCGCTCCACCGTCACGGCGCGGTTATCGCCGATGGCGGAACCAACTACCACAAAGTCGCCAATCACCGCAGGAGGAGATGTCACGCCGTACTCTTTTCTGTCTACCTTATAGGCATCCAGGTTGACTCCTTGGGAGAGATCGACCCCTCCCCTCTCACCGAAATCCTGGCACGGCTTTCCGGTTAAACCATCGAGCGCAATCAATCGAGCATCGAGAGTGGCAATGAATATCCTGCGGCGGCAAGGTTGACCGATCTCGCGCTTCTCGTCCAACCAGGCCGTGACACCGCGCGAAGCGCTCTCACTCCGGCGGATGTTTTTATCGATCCCAGGATCATAGGCCCAGAGCTGAGCCCCGTTCTCGGGGTTGAGCGCAATCACCCGATTGTAAGCTGTGCTAAGGTAAAGGAGATCATCAACCAGAATCGGTGTGGTCTGGAAAGATGTCTTCGGTCTGCCACCGGAGCCATCAGAAAAATCGCCGGTGTGGTATTCCCAGGCGGCCTCCAACAAAGAGACATTCTCACGATTGATCTGATTGAGCGGAGAATAACGCGCGCCTCCGTGATCTCCGCCATAGGCCGGCCAATCGGCAACCCCGCCGCCAGAAAACACGTAATTCCCCGCCCGGACAAAATCGATTACGGCGATCAAGCTAATAACGATCAGACCGACAATGCCAGGTAAAACGTATGGGCGATCAATCGCCTTCCATTTCATGACTGCCCTCCCCAATTGCCATCAGTGCGCATTGAGCTGATGTTCTTGCCATTCATATCAACCATGAACAAAGCAAATGCCAATATAATTCCCAGTTTAGAAGAGGTTGCCTGGCCAGCGGCATTCACGCCCGCGACGCAAAAGATGATCGCAACCGCCTGCAGCAGAAGGGGCGGCGCGAACTGCCGTTTTGTTGTCAGAGACCTTTTCACCATCGTTATTCCTCTTTCGATCCAAATTCACTTCATCCTTGCGTGATCAGATAACCGCCGGGTTCAGCGAAGAGCAAAACCCATTCCAACGCGCAAGAGCCCGTATAGGGCATACAGCAGGCGCGATAGCGGAAATTTGCGTTCGGGAGTGCGCGATATTCCCCATACTGTTGGGGGCCTTGCCTGATCCTATCTCGAAAAATGCTTTGGCAGTTGACGCAGGAAAGGGCTAGGGAACGCGGCACAATGATTGCAGTCTTCCCTCTCTACACTCTCGGTTACAAGGAGACCGACACGAAGAACGCCAGGTTGATCAAACGCAATCCACTAACGGAGGAAACATGCAAGACGAGATCAAAAGGGAAAACTGGACGGAGTATTTCAAGGGGTTCAGCAAGCGCAATCAGGCGCGTTCGACCAAGTTGGATGTCTTCGGCGAAATCGGCGCGCAGCGCGGAGAGCGGTATCTGCCGCTCTCCGGCGTGAGCGTCGAAGATTCGGGCAAAGACGCTCCCCGCATCGAGATCATGCTCGGCGGCGGCGGCGATGACCCGCGCCATCTGACTCATACCATCACGCGGGTCAATCGTGTGATGCGGAAGCTCGGCGCCGATGGCCGCGACGAGGCGATTGAATTCGAGGACGCAGGCGTGGCGAAAACCGTTCTGCAATTCGAGGCTCTGACTGAACTGAAAGCTTCTTCGTGATCACGAGCGGAGTGTGTCGTTGCGCTTCCACTCGTAGCCCGTGCGCGCTGCTTCCAAACGTTGCAACGACAACGTGGGGAGTCCGGCGGTTTACAAAAACGCGCCGGACTCCCTTCTACAGCGGCTGTAGTCAACATTGTTCCATACGAACCCATACGAAACCGAAGAGGGGGGCAAAATGCATAACACATTATTCAATCAGCGCAGGATTTTCCTGTCAGTCATCATCACCGCCGCTTTCATCGGCGCCTTGCTCGCGAGCGGCGGCGTCTCACAAAGCCAAACCGGCGCGGCCCAGGTCTCAGGCCGCGACGTCACGATTCTCGTCACCGCGATGCCGCAGAACGACCGCGCCCGCGCGCTCGCCGCGAAATTGCAGCCCGAGGATTTCGTGGTCACGGAAGAGAAAAAGAAGCAGCGCATCCTTTCCGTCAAACGCGCGAGCGAAGCGCCGACGATCATCGCCGTGTTGATCCAGGATGATCTGGTCTCGCACGTCAACAACGAGATTCAATGCGTCAAGGACTTCATCCGCGAGGCGCCTGAAGGTTCGCGGGTGATGACGGCTTACATCTCCACAGGCAGCCTGCGAGTCGCCCAGGATTTCACCACGGACCGCGCTCGCGCAGCCGAATCGTTGCGCATCATCGCCGGCAGCCGTTCGGCCTCGACTTACAGCCCTTACATCCAAGTCTCGGAAGCGTTGCGCCGCTTCGACGCGCAACCGGCAGGAAGGCGATTGATGCTGCTCGTTTCGGACGGACTCGATCTGTCGCAAGGATTCCGTAACGCGAGCCCGCTCTTCTCGCTCTACCTCGATCAAGCGATCAGCGAGGCGCAGCGGCGCGGGGTTGCGATCTTTCCCTTCTTCGCGCCGTCAGCCGGGTGGACTCGCTGGAACCGGCTGGCCGTCAATTACGGGCAAGGCGCGCTCAATCGCCTGGCTGATGAGACAGGGGGCGAAGCCTTCTTCTCCGGTTCGGACTTCGTGACTTTCGATCCGTACTTCAAAGAGTTGAATGAACTGCTCGACCGGCAATGGCTGATCACTTATCGGAGCGGTAATACCGGCTCCGGCTTCCGCCGCATCGAGGTTACGACCGATTACGAGTTGCACCTACACCATCCGGCAGGCTACCGCGCTAGAGAGGATGAGCATTGACAAAGGTAAGAAGGACATTCTGTGAAGTCGAAAGCGGCGCCTGGAGAGGCGAGATATGGCTGACCTGATCGAACAAACGGACAAATGCGCAAATCCCGCCTGCCATTGCCTGGTTTCTGCGGGAAATCAGTTCTGCGACGAGCGATGTGCGCGAATGGAGAACGACCCGGAGACAGGCGATTGCCAGTGCGAGCACGTCGAGTGTTATCGGGAGCAAATCCTTTGAAAAGGAGGCTTGATTATGAAAGAGCGGATTAAATGGATCGCCATCGGATTTGGCTTTATGGTCGGGATTCAGGTCTTGGCCTCGTTGTTGCTCATCGGGCTGGCCCAGATGCTCAAGACTAACCCGAAATTCGTATTGGAGCCGTACTGGGTCTTTGTGATCTTGGGGCTGACTTTAGGGGCGTTCTTTCTCGGCGGATTCGTAATCGGCCGAGTTGAGGAGGCGCCTCGAATAACCGACGCGGTGATCGCGTCGATTATGACGCTGGCCCTGTCTGTGATTGTTTTCCTGGCGTTGCCCGAAGGCAGCCGTGATCAATTTACAGGCAGCAAGTGGTTGGCTGACGCCGCTGGAAAAACAGCCTCTCCGTGGGTCAGCTCGCTACTTACTTAAAAGTGACGGGGTCTGATGTTGAAAATCCCCGGCAGCCGCGCCAGTCGCGGCTGAAAGCGATCTTTGAGGCAAAAATGGAATAACACAGATGCAGGAACGGCCCTCGCCTTGTATCCTCACGCGGCGCCAAC
>WNGB01014984.1_pt1 | contig 17803 bp, 15 predicted proteins | sample 5400681 | NCBI WGS metagenome assembly WNGB01 (sample SAMN13153367, study PRJNA577476) | soil metagenome | isolation source: 115 cm soil or saprolite under grassland replicate 2 | place: USA:California | collected 2016-06-15 | reverse complement strand
CCCAGGCCCGTGAAAGTCTCCGCTTGAAGGCCCACACTCCCGATGAACGTGACTCGCGGGAACAAGTCAGCCGTTGCGACCCCGATCCGTGCAGTGGCGGCGGCGAGTGATCGTTCGGCGGCGCGAATGTCGGGACGGTGACGCAGGAGAGTTTCCGGTTCGCTCAACGCGAGCGCAGGCATCACCGCCGGAAGCGGGAAGGGTGCGGAAAGCTCGACGGTGAGCGCGCTCGGTTGTTGGCCGATGAGCACGGCGATGCGGTGAATTGTCTTTTGAATCGCCGCTTCCAGCGGCGGAATGGTCGATAACGTGAGGTTCAGCAGCGAGCGGCTGCGTGAGACATCGAAGTCCGTGCCACGGCCGCCGTCCAGACGCGCCTGCGTGATCTTCAGCGTCTCACTCTGCACGCCCGCGTTCTTGCGCGCGACGGCAAGCTGGTTTTGCAATCCGCGCAATTCGAAATAATTGCGCGCAACTTCGGCTGTGACGCTCACCAGAACGTCGAGTCGGTTGGCTTCAACCGACGCGAGTTGGGCATTGGCGGCTTGCACGGAGCGGCGGACGCGACCGAACAAATCCAGTTCCCATGTGGCGTCAAAGCTGGCGTCGTAGAATTCCATTTCGCGTGCGTGGCGCGGTGTGCCGGGCGGTGCGGCGGCTTTGCTGAGAAGGCTGTTCGCGTAGCCGGCATTGGCCTGCACTGTAGGTGCGAGGTCGAACGTCGTGAGTCTTCGGAGCGCACGGGCTTCTTTGAGATTCGCCGTCGCGATCCGCAGGTCGTGATTGTTAGTAATGGCCCGGTCCACGAGGCTATCGAGTCGAGCGTCGTTGAAGCCCTTCCACCATGCCGCCAGCGCTGCTTCGTCGGGGGAAACAGCGTTGGTCGGCGCATTGGCGAACGAATTAGCAACGGGCATTTGTGGCTGCTTGTAGTTTGGACCAACGGCGCAAGCGGTCAGGAAAACGGCTGGCAAAAATCCAATGGCCAGCAACCGCCAGCGGCTTTGATCTTCAATGCGCTTCATGGGGTGTGGGAGTAAGCAGTGTCTCCGCCGCAGGTTGGCTCGTCGGTTTGAATTGCGCGGTCAATTTGCGGATGACGACGTAGAACACCGGCGTGAGGAACAGCCCGAAGAACGTCACGCCGAGCATTCCGAAAAACACGGTCGTGCCAAGTGCCCGGCGCATTTCCGATCCCGCACCCGTTGCGAGCACGAGCGGAACGACACCAAGGATGAAGGCGAAGCTCGTCATCAGAATAGGCCGCAAGCGAAGGCGCGCGGCTTCGACGGCGGCGTCGGTGATGCTCTTGCCGGTATCTTCGAGTTGCTTGGCGAACTCCACGATGAGAATCGCGTTTTTGCTCGCGAGACCCACCAGCACGATGAGACCGATTTGGGTGAAGATGTTGTTGTCCATGCCGCGCAGCCAGATGCCCGCAATGGCGCTGAGCAGGCACATGGGAACGATGAGGATGATGGCGAGCGGCAGGCTCCAGCTTTCGTATTGCGCGGCGAGCGTGAGGAATACGAGCAACACGCAGAGCGGGAAGATAAATACGATGGTATTGCCGGCCAGAATTTCCTGATAGGTCAGGTCGGTCCATTCGTAATTCATCCCTTGCGGCAGTTCTTTTGCGGCCAGTTGTTGGGCGAGGGCGATGGCCTGCCCGGAACTCACGCCGGGTATGGCCACGCCGTTGATGTCCGCCGCCGGATACATGTTGTAGCGGATGACTTTGTCCGGGCCGGTGGTTTCATGGACGTCCACGAGCGTGCCGAGCGGTACCATGTCGCCAGTGGCGTTACGGGTTTTCAGTTTCTGAATGTCCTCGGCGTGAACACGGAAGTTCGCGTCGGCTTGGGCCGTCACTTGATACGTGCGGCCAAAGCGATTGAAGTCATTCACGTAGAGTGAGCCGAGATAAATCTGCAACGTGTCGTTCACGTCGCTCAAGGCGACGTTCATGCTCTTGGCCTTCACGCGATCCACATCCACAAAAATTTGCGGCACCCGCGTCGTGAACGTCGTGAACACCTGCGCAAGCCCGGGAGTCTGGCTGCCGTTGACCATCATCTTGAATGACGTGGCGGCGAGCGCATCCAGGCCGATATCCGCTCGATCCTGCACCATCATTTTGAACCCGGCGGTGGCGCCCAGGCCGCGGACCGGCGGCGGCGGAAGGACGAGAACGCGCGCGTCGCGAAGTTCGCCATAGCGCGCGTAAAGCTGACCCATGATAGTCTTCGCCGATTTGCGCGGGTCTTTGCGGTCCTTGAATTCCTCCAGCGAGACAAACATCGTCCCCGCATTCGGCAGGTTCGCGCCAACCAGCAGGTTGTAACCGGGAAATTGCACCGTCCCATTCACGCCCGGAATCGCGCGGGCGATTTCCCCGGCGCGGTCGATGATTTTCTGCGTGCGTTCCAGACTCGCGCCATCCGGCAATTGCGCGAAGACGATCAGATAGCCTGTGTCTTGCGTGGGAATAAACCCTGTCGGCGCGATTTTGAAGCCGCCCCAGGTCAGCAGCAGCAAGCCCGCATACACGACCAGCGCAATACCGCCGCGCCGGATCGTTCCGCCCACCGCCCGCGTGTAACCGTTTGTCGAACGCTCGAAGCTCTTGTTGAAAAGGCGGAAGAACCAGCCGAGCACGCGATCCATTCCAGCAGCGAACCAATCCTTCCTGGCGTGGTGGCTCTTCAGCAAAATCGCGCTGAGAGCAGGCGACAGCGTCAACGAATTGAAAGCGCTGATGAGCGTTGAAACCGCGATGGTCAGCGCGAATTGCCGGTAAAACTGCCCGGTGATACCGCTGACAAATGCCGTGGGAACAAAAACCGCACAAAGCACGAGTGCCACGGCGACCACGGGACCGCTGACTTCGTTCATCGCTTTCTTGGTGGCTTCGACCGGCGGGAGTCCGAGCGCGATGTTGCGCTCGACGTTTTCCACGACGACGATGGCGTCGTCCACGACGATGCCGATGGCGAGCACGAGGCCAAACAGCGAAAGGTTGTTCAGGGAGAAGCCGAACACCTTCATCACCGCGAGCGTGCCGATGAGCGACACGGGCACGGCGAGCAGCGGGATGACGGACGCGCGCCAGGATTGTAGAAAGACGATGACCACCAGCACCACCAGTAGAACGGCCTCGAACAACGTATGGATGACTGCCACGATGGATTCGCGCGCAAACAACGTCGTGTCGTAAATCACGCGATAGTCAACGCCGGGCGGGAAGTTTTTCTTGAGTTCCGCCAGCTTCGCCCTCACCGCGTCGGAAGTCTCGATGGCGTTCGACCCCGGCAGTTGCCAAATTACAAGCGCTGCGGCGGGCTTGCCGCTGAGTTGCGAAGCCACCGAGTAGTCGCGCGCGGCAAGTTCAGCTCGCGCCACGTCGCGGATGCGCGTGACCTGACCTTGCGCCCCTTGTTTGATGATGATCTCGCCGAACTGCTGTTCGTCGAGCAGACGTCCTTGAGTGCTGATCGTGAGTTGAAAATCCTGGCCGGAGGGTACGGGCGGCTGACCAATCGTGCCGGCCGCCACCTGAAGATTTTGTTCGCGGATGGCGCGGACGACATCGCTGGCCGTCATGTTGCGCGAGGCGAGTTTTTCCGGGTCGAGCCAGATGCGCATCGAATAATCGCGGGCCCCGAACACGGTTACATCTCCGACACCCTCGATGCGGGCGAGTTGATCCTTCACCTGGAGGAAGGCGTAGTTACCGAGGTAGAGTTCGTCGCGCGAACTATCCGGCGAAACCAGATGCGCTACCATGGTGAGGTCGGTCGATCGCTTGGTGGTCGTCACCCCGAGACGCCGCACTTCTTCGGGCAACTTCGGCAGCGCGATCGACACGCGGTTTTGCACGAGCACCTGCGCGGTGTTGAGGTCCGTGCCGAGCTTGAACGTGATCGTGAGCGCCATCACGCCGTCGCTGGTCGAAGTGCTCGACATGTAGAGCATGTTCTCGACTCCGTTGACTTCCTGCTCAATGGGCGTGGCGACGGTTTCGGCGAGGACTTTCGGATTCGCACCAGGATACACGGCGCGCACGACGACGGTGGGCGGCGCGATTTCCGGATACTGCGCGATGGGGAGTTGATTCATCGCGATCAACCCCACCAGCACGATGACGATCGAAAGGACGGCCGCGAAGATCGGTCTGCGAATGAAAAAATGAGAAAAACTCATGGCTATTCCCCCATCAGTTGGCCACGGCAGTTTGCGGCGAACCTTCCCACAGTTTCGCCTCCACCACGATTCCCGGACGCACGCGCATCAATCCTTCGATGACGATCTGTTCACCTGGCTTCAGCCCCTCCTTAACCACACGCAGGCCGTCTATCATTGGGCCGATCTTTACCGGGCGAAACTCAACCTTCTTCTCTGCGTTGACTACATAGACAAATTTCTGCGCTTGATCTGAACCCAATGCGCGGTCCGGGATGAGCAGCGCCGGATATTTTCCGCTGCCAGGGATGCGGATGCGCCCGAAGAATCCCGGACTCAAGCTATGATCCTCATTGGAAAACACGCCGCGCGCACGCATCGTTCCCGTGCCGGGATCAATCCGGTTGTCCACAAAATCCATATAGCCCTTGTGTGGAAAGCCGGCTTCATCCGCCAATCCCATCTCGGCGGGGATCAGTTCGTCCCGCGCGCTCACGCGTGTGCCTTCGCGTCGGAGGTGCAGGTATTTCAAAACGGAGCGCTCGTCAGCGTCGCCGTAAAGATAAAGAGGATTGAGCGAAACGATCGTGGTCAGAAGAGTTGCGCCAGAACCCGCCACTCCGCTGCTGATGAGGTTTCCCTCGGTGACCACGGCGCGGCTGATGCGCCCGTCAATCGGCGCATGGATCTGAGTGAATTCGAGATTGAGCTTGGCCGAGTCCAGGGTTGCTTTCGCCGACCTCACAGCGGCCTGCACCGCAGTGTAGGTCTTCGATTTCGTGTCGTAATCCTCCTCCGAAATGGCCTTGGTCGCGATTAACCGCTTCGCCCGCTCGAAATCGTTCTTTGCCAAATCGGTTTGACTGACCGCGCGTTCGTATTCCGCGTTCGCATGATCGAATTCTGCCTGATACGGGCGCGGATCAATCGTGAACAGCAGGTCACCCTTCTTGACTTCCTTGCCTTCCTTGAAATGAACCTTGTCGAGATAACCGCTGACGCGCGCCCTCACTTCGACGGTCTCCGGCGATTCGAGCCGCCCGATGTATTCGTCCCACTCGACTACTTCGCGTACGACCGGCTGAGTCACCGAAACAACGGGCAGCGGAGTTGGCGGCTGGGCTTGTTTTCCACAACCCGTGAACAACGAGCCGATCAAAAGGGCGGAGAGCGTGAGCAGGCGGTTCGTTCTCATGGATTTCACTCCTTAGAAGCAGGCTTGAACCACTCCGCCATCGACCCGGAGGGCGGCCCCGTTGGTCGCGGCGGACAGTGGGCTGCACACGTAAGTCACCAGATTGGCCACCTCTTCGGTCGTCGCGAACCGCTTCAAGAGCGAAGACGGACGTATAGTCTTGAAGAACTCCTTTTCAAATTCTGCAAAAGGTTTGCCGCCGCTAAGCTGTCCCGCAAATTCCTCCACACCGGCGGAATGGGTTGGACCGGGCAACACCGCATTCACCGTGACTCCTGTGCCGGAACACAATTGGGCAAGGCCGCGCGAAACGGCAAGCTGCGCGGTCTTCGTCATCCCGTAATGGATCATTTCGGCGGGGGTATTGATCGCGCTCTCGCTGCTGATGAAAACGATGCGCCCCCAGTTCCGCTGCCTCATGCCGGGCAGATACCCCCGGCTCAGGCGCACGCCGCTGAGCACGTTGACCTCGAAGAACCGCCGCCAATCCTCATCGGGAATATCCTCAAACGGCTTTGGCTCGAAAATGCCGAGGTTGTTCACGAGAATGTCCACGAGCGGGAACCGCTGGCGCAGCGTTTCTACCGCCGCCGCTGTGGATAGATCGCCCGCGAAGCTTTCAATCCTGGCATCCGGCACGGCCTGTTCAATCTGCCCCTTCGCCTGAGCAACCGATTTTTCCGAACGACCGTTCACGATGACTCGTGCGCCTTCGCGGGCCAGCCCGGTGGCGATGGCAAATCCAATTCCTTTGGTGGAGCCCGAGACGAGGGCTGTCTTGTCAGGTAGTTTTAGGTCCATAAATTAAGTGGCAGGGTTGCGGACGACGCCTAGCATGTCAATTGCCTCGCAGGGAATTTGCGTCCCCAGATTGTTCTGCGTCGGTAGTTTGGACTTCAGAAAATAAGTGTTTGCGTTCGTTACGATTCAGTCAGAATTGGTTCGGCGAGCCATGAATCGGCGGGGATTTGTGCCACGCCTGGATAGACGGTGTAGGCCGCAAGGTTGGCGAGGTTTAACACTCCGATCCCGCCACCGCGCAGCCGCATGTGGACTGAAGCCTTCGACAGCATGAACTGCATGAAGGACTGGCTCTCGGCTGGCAGCTTTACCGGAATCTCGACCATCACAAACAGCGGACGGCCTCCTCTCATCTGAAGTTTGACAAACGAAACGAGCAAGTCACCGACCGGAGTCGGGTGCTCCCGTTTGGGCATCAACTCCGGTTGGTCGAGATGCGCATGTTTGCGGAATTCTTCCTCAGACAGTTCGACGATGTCTGAGCAACCGCCTGGAAACTCCCAGCATTGAAACGAGTCTTGCAGGAAATCAACCCGGAGAATTTCCGCGGAAACGAAAACCGCCTTGGAATGCTCGCTGCCAACGACAATGCGCCGGGGCGCAAAGAGCTTAGCGGGTTCAACCTCATCCCATAATTTTCGGGCTGCTGCGTCGTCGCTTTGACTGAATGAGTGAACCGAACCATCCGTGAGATGAAACCGGACGGTCAGCACGGAGCGCGGCGGGTCGTTGTGCGGTTCTGTTTTCATGTGTGTTTGGGGATAGCTTGCAGTCATCGGCTTTCAAGTCTGGCGTCCAGCGCAAAGCGCTCGCCGCCCATCAGCGCGAGCGTCACCACGACGAGCGTGTAGAGAATTGCGAGTTGCGGGTCACGACCAGCAAGGACGTTTTGAAGAATCGCGACGCTATCGTTGGATTCTGAACGACGCTGACGTTGTAGCCGTCTCTCTTCAGAATTCTATAGACTTCTTCCCAACCAGAACCGTCCACGAAACCTCCGTGAACGAGAACGACTGCCTTTGCGGTCGAATCGGATGTTGCAGGCATAACGATTTCCTTTCTTTGGTTGTCCGCGCCGGTTTTGCTGGAGGAATAGTTGACGACGACCGACGCGCCCTCAGCGGCGAGATGTTTCGCGATGGCCGCGCCAATGCCTTTGGATGCTCCGGTAACTACGGCGACTTTGCCCGCAAGTTTGTTTGAGTTGGTGCTCATGTTCTCCTCTACGTCGTAGGTGAAAAAAGTGAAAACGCGACTTGGGACGCCGGCGTTCCGCCAAGCTGTGAACTTGTCCTCGTGACATCGAAGGCTTCGTTGCGATGACACCTCCGCCGGAGAACCCGTTGATGAGCTTTCTAGTCGATGCACGAAGTCCAGCCGGATTGAGTCGCAAACCAAGAAGATGGCGAAGTATCCAAAGCTAGCCAGTTGTAACCGGCTGAAGAATCAATCGAAAAGGCATCTGGTCCGTCACTTTCAACCGTTCCCAATCCCTCGCGACCTCCTCTGAAAGTTCAGCGCTTAGCCGATACTCGGTGCCCACCGACTTGGCAGCGTGCGCGGAGAACAGAGGGCGCGCGGCTGGCTCGGAGACAAAAGTGACTTCACAGTCTTGCTCGGCATGTGCGGGCGCAGCATCCAATTGGAAGCGAAGATGCAGTTGTCCGTTCCGCACATTCAGGCAGAGGACGCGCACGGATGTCTCCAGCTCTTCGACCGTGTGGAGGATGAGCGCCGGCACTGGATGACCGCTGCGAGATTGCGGTTCCGCCATCGCGTGACCGTAGGCGATTTGAATTCTGGTCAAATGCTCGATTACCGACTGGAACCGCTCCGGCCAGGTTTCCCACCAAGGCCGCGCCAGTTCCAGCAGGCGAGCGGCGCGAGGCGCAGCGGGCGCTTCGGCTCCCGCCTGTGCGAGACGCCAGCGCAGGAGTTGTTCAATGGGTATTTTCACGCTCTTTCGTCGGCACAGCGAGATCAGCCGGCTCTTCCAGGTGAAGTTTCATTTCTCGAATCGCCTCGCGCACCCAGCCGCTGACGGTTTGTTCGGTGCGTCCGTAGCGCAATCCTATTTCCGCGCACGATTCGCCGGTGATGAACCGGGCGACCAGCACGTGTCGCAGGTGTCGTGTCAATCGTTGGAGCGCCCGGTCGATGTCCAATTTAAGCAGCGTTTGCTCCTCTGCTCGCAGCGAGTTCAAATCCGGCAGCACGTCCGCCAGTACGATCTCGTCACCGTCTTGAGTCGAAAGCGGTTCGTCGAGCGAGGCGAGCTTCTCGTCTGCGATGGGTCCGGCTCGCTGAGACCATCGATGGGAGTCGCACCAGATGTTCGTGGCCGTGGTCATTAGATACCCCGGAAAATTTCCCCCCGGCTTCAATCTGCGACGTGCCCGCAACACCCGACACCACGCCTGTTGTGCGAGGTCATTGGTTTTGTCGCGATTCAGCGTCAAAAGGTAACACCGACTGAACACTGGCTTCCAGTGGCGGTCCGCCAAGGCATCCAACGCCGCCACATCCGGTGGGTCCCGACGCACCGCCGCGACGAGCCATGCATCCGGCCAAGCCGCAATATCCCGAAGTTGTGTCCAGTCATCTGATTGGGCGATTGAAGGATCGGCGCGGAGAGCGTCGTCCATCAACCGTCGCCCCTCCGATACTTCACCACAGTTCAGCGCCAGGCGCACCGCCATTCGCAAAAGCTCAAGGAGAGCCTCCTGCCAGGAGTTCTCCGCCGCGCGCTCCGCTGCCTTCACCGCCAATCCTAGCGCCTCGCGAAAATACGCTTCGGCTGCGGATTCATCGCCCGCCGAGCGGGCTGCTGCACCTGAGGACTCAAGGCGGGCGGCTGGTTCGATCAGACTGCTGATTTCGCTCGTCACGATGACCTCCCGTCCAAGCAGTCTCGGACTGCATCGTTGAAGGATTGGGCGAAACCAAACGAAGTCTTGCCATCCCGGGAGCGTTTGGAGCAAACCGAGGCGCCGAGGCGCCCGCAGCTGGCCAATCGTTCGTCGCCCAACTGCGCTAGCGAGGCAATTTGCCGGGTAGAAGGCAGCTTTGCGACCACGCAGGGAGAAGAGGGTGCGGATAGCAACTCCTTGTTCGCGTGGCGGTTCGTTTGTCTGATCATCCATTGGGTGACCTGTTCCTCTTTACTCTTACGTCGTTCAAGCAAAAGATGAAAATGCCTGAAGGCGGCGCGGTAAATCCTGATCATAGGGTCGAGGAATCGTACAATTCCAAAGCGTCGAAACCAATGTTTTCTGCGCATCATCAAGTTCATACGTTTAGCTCCATCTCTGTGTTATTCTGGTTCGGCAAGCCGGTGCAGGCGGTAAGCGCAGCGGTGCTCACTGAGGACCGTCATGACTTCCTCGTAATGCTCCTGCCGCGTCCAATCGCGTTGGAGTTCGAGCAACACTTGCAGCGCAGTCATGGAAACTCCTCCCGCCTGCTCCATGCGGCGAATCGCAGCGTCGTGTGCGACGCGGCTGGCGCCTCCCGAGGCATCTACGACCGCATAGACAGCGTAGCCATCGGTCAATGCCTGCAATGCGGGCATCGCCAGACATATCTCGCTCCACAGGGCGGCGATGATGAGGTTCTTTCGACCGGCCTTTTTGACTGCGGCAATGAACTCCTCACTGTCCCAGGCATTCATGCTGGACCGCTCGATGGTCTTCTGGTCGGGAAACAAATCGAGCAGTTGCGGCGTGATGGTTCCACAAAACCCCTTGGACTCGACCGCTGTCAGGATCACGGGCACGCCGAAGATTTTCGCCGCCTTCGCCAGCACCAGAACGTTGTTCAGCAAGTCCTGCCGATCGATGTTGGCCACGCTGGAGAACATCTGCGGCTGATGATCAATGAAGATGACGGTGCAATTGTCCAGATAGTTGAATTTGGCGTGCTCCGAACGGATGACGTGCCTCTCCTTCTTTCGAAGGATACGGAATGCTCGCCGCTTCCTGCGCACTCGTACGTGAGTTTTCACTTATTCGCTGGGGGACGTATAGCTCAGTTATGAAAACACGATCACGAACCCAATTGGATAGAGATGAGGCGTGGGTCGCGAAGGCGGCCAAACAGCCGATGGTGCTGGAAACCGTTGATCTCGGACCACTCGGCGCCGAGGACGTTGAAGTCGCTGTCGAACACTGCGGTTCACCGAACACGCGCAGGTCGCAGATGGGGCGTCAAACCTGTTCGCCCAGCTTTTCGGACGACAGAGCGGCCACGTTCGGTTGGTCTATGGCGTTTATAGTTTGCCCATCGGCGCTCCGGTGATCGTTGACGTTATCTTCGAAATTGAGCCGATAACAACGGTCCGCCAATCAAAGTCCAAACCACATGAATATTAACCCAGGAAAGGAACATCAATTATGCAGGAATTCACCATGATACAGCGGGTGGCAATCTGCTTCGCGGCTGGCGTTGTAGGCGCACTGGCCGTAGTCCTTTTCAGCCACCTACTGTTTCAGTTGGGGCTCAGCTCGAGACTCGGGGTAAAGGCCCCGGTATCCTTGAAATCGCCGGACATCTATAGGCCGCTCTTCTGGGGTGGGTTGTGGGGTATCCCGTTTGGGCTTTTCATGGCAACCGCCTGGGATCACCTGTACCTCTACGGTGTTCTATACTTGCTCGCTCCGTTGCTGGCGCTGTTTTTAATCTTTCTGCCGATGAGCGGCGCGGGGTTTTTCGGGCTTCGGCAGGGAGGGCCAAAGTTCACGCTTTACCTGCTGCTGGTAAATCTGCCGTTCGGGATAGTCACCGCTTTGGCCGCAAGAGCGATAATAGGGAAACATCCGTAAGCGTCCCCAACGAGGGAGAACCTCAGCGGTAACAATGCCGTTGAACAGGAGACAACAGAGAAAACAGAGAAGTGAATGCCGATCCAAACCGAAAATCTGGTACCTCGAAGAGTACTCACTAAACGGTGAGATGGATCTGGAGGTTCAAAATCAAAGGAAAGCATTGAAACCCTCTGTTCTGTCTGTTTCCTCCTGTTCCCTTCTGAATTGATACGGCTCAGGGGGGTCGAATCTTATTAGTAATTTATGCTATCTAAACGTTCCCATTCCATGCAGACCCAGCGCGAGAGCGGTGCCGTTGCGCAACCGCAGGGAGCGTCTTTCCGCATCAGCTCCAACTGGAGGTGGGTGCTTTACGCAACAGCCGGCGTCGCCTTTGTGGTGGCATTGAAATACTTTCCTGTCCAGGACTTGTTGAAATCAGCGCTGGACTGGATTGGCAAACTTGGGCCGTGGGGGCCGGTGATTTTCGTCGGCCTCTACGTTGTGGCGACGGTGTTGTTCGTTCCAGGCTCGGTGCTCACGCTTGGGGCCGGGGCCGTGTTCGGCGTGGTTCTTGGCTTGGGGTGCGTATCCATCAGCGCAACACTGGGCGCCACGGCGGCATTTCTGGTGGGCCGCTATCTGGCGCGCGATGCCATCGCACGGAAGATCGAGAAGCACGAGAAGTTCGCTACCATTGACCGGGCGGTGGCCGATGAGGGGTGGAAGATCGTTCTTTTGACGCGCCTCTCGCCGGTCTTTCCATTCACTCTACTGAACTATGCTTTTGGCCTGACGCGAGTGAAGCTGAGGCACTATGTGCTCGCTTCCTGGCTCGGCATGATTCCGGGCACAGTGATGTATGTCTATCTCGGCTCGTTGGTCAATGTCGGTGCCGGCCATCGCCAGCGTACGAATGTTGAGTGGGTTTTGCACGGTGGAGGGCTGCTGGCCACTGTCACGGTAACGGTATTCGTCACACGCCTGGCCAGGAGTGCATTAGCGAAGAAGATCACCAAGACTGAGCAAACCCCAAAGAGATGATGAACGTTCCCTTGGCTCCTCTACTGGTCAAACCGGTTGACGCGCACAATGCGCGACTCGTGTCTTATGTTCACCCCCCGGATTGGCAGAATCCCACCCCCGCCCTCTGCTACAATCTTGTCGTCATTGGCGCGGGGACGGCTGGACTGGTGACCGCGGCCGGCGCAGCAGGACTTGGGGCAAAGGTCGCGCTCGTTGAGAAGCACCTTCTGGGCGGAGACTGCCTCAATGTCGGCTGCGTTCCCTCCAAAGCCATCATCCGCTCCGGACGCGCCGTGTTCGATGCCAAGGAGGCAGGCCCTTTCGGAGTGCGGTTGGGTTCGCCGGTCCAGGTTGATTTCCCAGCCGTCATGGAACGTATGCGCAAGCTTCGCGCCGATCTCAGCCCTCATGATTCAGCCGAACGCTTTGCGAAACTTGGCGTGGATGTGTTCCTGGGTGAGGCCCGCTTTGCCGGTCCGGATACGGTCGAGGTTGCGGGACAAACCCTGCGGTTCAAACGGGCGGTCATCGCGACCGGCGCGCGTGCTGTGGACCCGCCCGTCCCAGGACTGACTGAGGCCGGCTACCTGACCAACGAAACGGTATTCAATCTTACTCAGTGTCCGGCCAGACTTGCGGTCATCGGTGGCGGACCGATTGGTTGCGAGTTGACGCAGGCCTTTCAGCGGCTGGGTTCCCAGGTCAGCCTGCTCCACAAAAATGCGCACCTGCTCGACCGTGAGGACATGGAGGCAGCCGCGCTCGTGCAGAAGGCCTTCATCCGTGAGGGGATCGCGCTGCGCCTCGATGCGACGATCACTCGTGTCGAGCGCAATCGCAGTGAAAAAATTATCTGGTACGAATCTCAGGGAAAAGGGGCGAGTGTCGTTGTCGATGAGATTCTAATTGGAACCGGACGTGCGCCGAATGTTGAAGGACTAAATTTGGAGACCGTGGGAGTACAGTACGACAGGAGCAAGGGCATCCTGGTAAACGATTGCCTGCAAACCACCAATCCGGGCATTTATGGTGTCGGCGATGTTTGCCTGGACTGGAAATTTACCCATGCCGCCTGGTCAAACCGACCCGGAAATCGCTCACGTCGGTCTCTATGAACGTGACGCCCGCGAGCGCGGCATGGAAGTGGACACTTACGTGCGCGAGTTCAAGGAGGTGGACCGCGCGGTTCTGGACGGTGAGGAAGATGGTTTTGTGAAATTCCACGTCAGGAAAGGGCACGATGAAATCCTCGGAGCAACCATCGTTGCGCGCCATGCCGGCGAGATGATCAGCGAAATCAGTGTGGCGATGGCGGCTCGCCTCGGGCTGGGCAGACTGGCCTCTGTCATTCACCCCTACCCGACGCAGGCCGAGGCGATCCGTCAATGCGGCGATGCTTACAATCGGACCCGATTGACCCCCACGGTGAAGAAATGGATGGGCCGCTGGCTGGCGTGGCAGAGAAGCTGAGGCGACCCGGCATGAGTGAGGCCAGTCGTGCTGGCAATCCTTGCGAGCCGACTAAAGCTGCACCAGCCCTCGCCGACTGGCTGCCGTAATGGCTTCGGTGCGACTGAGCACATTCAGTTTGGTGAAAATGCTGCGCAGATGAGATTTCACCGTCGTTTCGCTGATGTAGAGGTTCGCGCCGATTTCCTTGTTGCTCTTGCCGCGCGCCAGCAACGTGAGGACATCCAGTTCGCGGCCGGTCAAGGCTTCGCTGCTCATCCCCGCCGCCAGTTTCGCCACTAGCGACGGTGGAATGCAGGTTTCCCCACCATGCACTTTGCGGATGCACTCCAACAATTCCTCCCGTGGTGCGTCCTTTAGCAAATAACCCTTTGCCCCGGCTTTGATCGCTTTGGAAATGTCGGCGTCCGTGTCGAACGTCGTCAACACAATGACGCGGGCGGACTCGTTCTGTCGGCGAATCTCCTCAATCACCCCAGCTCCATCCAACATCGGCATTCGCAAATCAAGCAAGGCCACATCGGGGTGGTGTTTCTGCCAGAGGTCAACGGCTTCTCGGCCATTGGATGCTTGGGCCACGACGGTCATGTCCGGTTGTCGGCCAATGATCGCGACGAGCCCTTCGAGCACCGTAACGTGATCGTCCGCGACGAGCACGCGGATTTTGTCTGCCCGCGCAGTCGTCGGCTGCTTTTTCGAAACGGCGCTCAAGGCTGCGGTGATTCTGCGCTTCGCATCAGTGGCAGGGCGATCAAAATCTGGGTGCCTTTGCCGCTCGCGCTTTGAATGCTCAATCGACCGCCCATGTCTGCAACGCGCTCCCTGATTCCCAGCAAGCCGAATCCGTCATGTCTGGTCTCGGGATCGAAGCCCCGTCCGTTGTCGCGCAGTTCGAGGCGAATCTCTGCTGGATCGAACACCAGCCTCGTTTTGAATTCGCCGGCGTGCGCGTGCCGGAGCGCATTGGTCAACACTTCCTGGCCGATGTGCAGAAGGTTTTCCTCCCACTGAGCCGGGAGTTCACCAGGCTGACCTTGCAGAGTGAATTCCGGCCGCAGGGTTGTGCCCGCGGTCATCTTTCGGATCAACTCCTCCAGCGCTTCCGACAGGCCCTTTTCCTCCAGCGCCAGTGGACGCAGCGCGCGCACGGATCGCCGTGCCTCGCGCAAGCTATCGCGGGCAAGATCGCCGGCCCGATCCAGATGTTCGTCAGCCTCCTTCGTCAGTCCCTTGGATTGCGCGTCCGCCGCAGCCTCCAACTGCACGATCACGCCGGTGAATCCTTGCGCCAGCGTGTCGTGAATGTCGCGGGCCATGCGATTACGTTCCGCAATCACGGCCGCCTCACGGCTTTGTTGCGACAGGCGCATCAACTGAAGCCCTAGCATCGCTTGATGAGCCAGCGCCCGCGTCAGTTCGATTTCCTCGTGACGAAAAGTGCGCTCCTCTTGAAAGCGGACGGCAAGCGTGCCGGCCACCTGGCCCGCAATTAAGATGGGAACAAAGAGAACCGAGCGGACACCCATTTCTCGCAGGTGGTTCATGAGAATGGTCAGGGCCGGGTCTCGATCGATGTCTTCCAGCACCCGATGCCACTCACCTGAACCAACACACATCCGGGCTGCCTGTTGATCGAGGTCTTCCATCACTCCGTGCTGACCAGTTCGGAGCACTTCGCGCCAGACTGGATGATGTTGGGGAAGGATCGAAAGTCTCCCGGCGGGATGGACCGCTTCTTCCCGGGTTTGATACCGGCCATTCTCGATGACGGCGATGAGGTCGAACCGCGCGCCATCCTCATTTCTGTTCCACGCGGCGATGCTGTGGGCTCTCGTTTGGTCAACAATGGTGCGCAGCACGTGCTCAAGCAGTTTGTCTGGCTCGGACTCCTGCGCAAACGCGTCCAGCGTCTGCGTGAGAGCATCCAATTGGCCACGTGCCAGGTGTTCCGACGCGCGCAGAGCTTCCGCCGCTCGTTTGCGTTCGGTGATGTCCATCACCGCCCCGACAAATTCTACCTCGCCGGATGCGGTTCTGGACGGGCGGGCGACCACATGGACGTGCTTGATCGACCCGCCCGGCATCAACAGGCAATGTTCAAAAACAAAAGCGGTTCCGTCGCGAGTCGCGCGATCAATCGTCTGTTGTACGAGATCAACGTCCTCTGGATGGACGCGTTGGAGCACAAGCTCCAATGTGGGCTTCATGGTCACGTCATAGCCCATGATGCAAAAGGTTTCTGCTGACCAGATGATTTCGCCCGTGGAGACATTCCAGCCGAAACTCCCCGTCCGACTCAATTTTTGCGCCTCGGCCAGATAGGCGTCGCCCCGCCGCAATTCCTCTTCGGCCCGCTTGCGCTCTGTGATGTCCGTTGAAATGCCGCTGGCCAAGTAGGGCTGGCCCTTTTCATTGATGCTGAGGACACCACGCTCGTGAATCCATCGGATGACGCCGTCCGGTCGGACGATGCGATATTCGATGTTATGATAATCAACCTCCTCGCCAGCGACCCACCGGGAAAAAATGCCGGTCACTCGTTCGCGATCGCCTGGATGAATCGCTTCAATCCAAAGGCGGGGGTTTTCATAAAGTTTTCCAACCGGAAGGCCCCAGATCCGCTCGAAACTCGGGCTGCAGTACAAGACCTTCTCCGGCGCTATGGCCGTGAACCAGATCACTTCCGCAATCGCGTCGGCCATCCGGCGAAAGCGTTCCTCGCTCTCCCGCAGCGCCGTCTCGGTGCGCTCGCCTTCGATGGCAACCGCCGCCAGATGCGTGATCTGGGCGATTATCTTTTGATGTTGCGGAGTTGGACTGCGCGGTTCGCGCGAGAGCACAGCGAAGCTCCCCAACACTTTACCTTCGGAAGAAAAAATCGGCGTGGACCAACACGCGCGCAACCCGTGCGCCAGGGCCAAATCGCGATAATCGTCCCCCAGCGGGTCTGTGGCGATGTCGGAGACGATGACCGACTTTCCAAAGTAAACGGCCCGCCCGCACGGACCCGTTGTCGCGCCGATGGCTCTGCCGCCAAAGGCTCCGATGTAGCTGGCTGGAAGGCTGGGCGCCGCGCCATGCCAGAGCCGGTCGTCATTCGGACCCAACAATAGAATCGAACAGAGAGAACCGCCGGAGTTCTCCTCCACCAGCCGGCAAATTCCATCCAAGATTGAAGGGAGCGACTCACCCTTCGCGACCATTTCCAAAAGCCGATTCTCCCCGGCGAGCAGCGCCTCTCCCTGTTGCAGTTCCCCCATGCGCTTGCGGCACTCGTCGAGTTCGCGCTGACACGGCCCTGCGATTTCGTTTGAACCGATGTTCACCGTCGTCATTCAACCACTCTCAATTCGCCATCAATTCCGATTAGCATCATCCGGCAGAATCCCACAAAAGGGCAAGAAGAGCCAATCCATTCAAATCCATTCAGTTCGGATAACGGTGCGCTGACTTTGTCTGCGCCAACAGGTGTGAGTTTGAACTTCTTGAACTTGTCGATTTTGTCGCCGGAGCAATTGCCGATGCCGACAACTTCATTGGCAAGGTCTGTCGTGGGAAGATTGATCACGCATGCCTTGCTCCGACGAATCATTTCAAAACTATGATTCCCGGCCCAGATGTAACCGCCAAACAGCGCGGGTGAAAAACCCAGCATCATGTGCCAGCCCATCGTCATGATGTTGGCCTTTCCTTTCCAGGCAGAGCTTACAAGGACGATGGGGCCGGGTTCGAGGAAGCGCCGAATTTTCGTCAGCGGAAAATCCCGATTGCGATATGATTTCATAAAAAAGTGCCCGCGTAAAATTACTGCGCTCCAGCCGTCGGGCGGACGATGATTTCGTTCACGTCTGCGTCTGCGGGTTGTTCGATGGCGTAAGCCATGGCCCGCGCGATGGCATCAGATGTCAATGCGACCTTTCTATAATCGGCTAGGGCTCGACGTGGGGTACTCGAGTTCAAGTCACTTCGCTCAAATTTTTCGGCGCGAAGTCGGGGTTGTGCCAACCCATTACCGCGATCGATAGTCCGCTCCGAAACCAAGACATAATTTCGCGTTAACGCTGAGATAGCCAGGCAACGGAGGATCTAGGAGTAAAATTCAAAGCCGCCGATCGTCATCCCGCCGTCAACCACCAGCATCTGACCGAACACATAGCTCGCCTCGGCCGAACAGAGCCAGACAGGAGTCTGGCCTGCAGGGCCCACTGTCTTGGTGATCGAGCACGGGAAACGGCCCAAAAGCCGGCAGAACTTCAGCAAGCGGCTGCGTGCCCAGCGTGGTTCTACTTGTGAAGCGTGCGGGCGGAGTGACCCGGAAGTAGTCTGT
>WNGB01011872.1_pt1 | contig 17803 bp, 16 predicted proteins | sample 5400681 | NCBI WGS metagenome assembly WNGB01 (sample SAMN13153367, study PRJNA577476) | soil metagenome | isolation source: 115 cm soil or saprolite under grassland replicate 2 | place: USA:California | collected 2016-06-15 | reverse complement strand
TGTAGCCCGCCGGGAAGCAGGCGCCGCCATCCCAGAGCCCATCGGGACCCTCGAGCGCGAGGAGGCGCGTGCCCCAACCGTCGTGCTCGACCCGGGCCCGCTCGGCCGCGACGTCGCCGGGGGACGCGTTCCCGAGGTCGTGCAGCACCTGCCAGCGGATGGCGGGGTCGCCGTCGAGCAGCCAGTCGATCACGCTCATCGCCGCAGGGTACTACGGGCCCCCGACGGCCGGTTCGATCGGCGGGCCGGGATCCTCGCGGCACTCGAACCCGGGCTGTCGTACTAGGTCGAAGGGTCGACGCTGATCACGACGTTGCCGATTTTCCGCCCTGTATCGACGTACCTGTACGCCTCGACGATCTGGTCCAACGGATACCGTCTGTCGATGACCGGCTTGAACGCTCCGGACGCGATCAGGTCCTTGAAATACCTCACCATCTCCTGGTTGTCCCTCGGAATGGGAAACATGACCCTCCTGCCGCCGAGCAGCGGCGTGATGAGCGCCAAGATCGGATTCTGGGACAGCCGACCCAGGTCCGAGGAGAGGTAGATCCCGCGCGGTTTCAGCAGTCGCTTGCAGCGGCCGAACGAGCTCTTGCCGACCGCATCCAGGACCACGTCGTAGGTCCGCTCGTCCTGCGTGAAGTCCTCGGCCGTGTAGTCGATCACCCGGTCGGCGCCCAGGCCCCTGACCAGCTCCACGTTCTCGGGGTCGCAGACCGCGGTCACGTCGGCACCGAGGCGCCTCAGCAGCTGGACCGCCGCCGAGCCGATGGCTCCGGTCGCGCCATTGACCAGGACGGCCTGCCCGCGCTGGATCCTCGCCTTCCTGATCAGCGAGAGGGCATAGTGCGAACCCTCGGTACTGGGAGCGGCCTCCTCGTAGGTCAGGTTCGCCGGCATGGTCGCGAGCGAACCGTCTTCGGGCATCGCCAGGTATTCAGCGTGGGCACCGAACCGGCTCCCGTTGTATCCGAAGACCCGGTCGCCGACCTCGAAGGACGTGACGCCACCGCCGACCGCCTCGACTTCACCCGCGAACTCATTCCCCAGGACCGTCACCCGTGGCCTGCTGAGCCCGGTGAAGAACCTGTTGATGAATGGCTTGGCCGCCCGCAAGCCGCTGTCCGTCCGATTCACGGTGGTCGCGTGGACCTTGACGAGCACCTCGTTGTCCTTGGCCGTCGGCTTCTCGACCTCTGTGATCCGAACCACGTCCGGCGGACCGTAGCTGGTGTGAACGGCTGCCTTCATCGGTCGCTTCAGCTGCCGGTTACGCCTGGTCGGCGCCGGCGGCCCTGGCGTCGCGTTCGATCTCGGCCGTGTCGGCCTCCAACTGCCTGGTCTCCAGCTTCTCCGCCCTGCCCATCGCCTGCTCGATCTTGGCGCCCATGTCGGAGACCCCGACCACCACCAGCCCGGCCTGGCCGGCATCCAGGTGCTCGCCGAGCTGCTTGAGATCACCGCGGCTCATCCCGGCCGCGGCATGCCCGGCCACCGCCCCAAGCACCGCGCCGCCGGCGGTGGTGGCCGCCAGCAGCCCGCCCCCGATCGCGGCGAACGGGAACAGGGCCACCACCAGGCCTGTGGCCAGCCCCACCCCGCCACCCAGCACCCCGCCGACCCGCGTGGGCGTCTCGTGCTTGCGGGCGATCCTCACCTTCCCGTCGGCGCGCCGCTCGACCACCGCGGCATCGTAGGCATCGATCAGCCCTGCCTTGGTGCAGGTCCTTGACCAGCTGGTAGTCGGCTTCCGCGTCGCCGACGCTGGGGTACACCCCGGCGTAGGCAATGAAGGTGTCGACCGGCATGCTCGTGCCTCCTCGTGTCGCTGGACCGGCTGGTGGTTCCCTCACGATCATGCGGGCGATGTGGTGGGTCGTCCTCACCCCCGGCGGGTGATTCACGGCTCAGATCGCCGACAGCGCCAGGGAGACCGCGAATCCGGCGACCACCAGCGGCCCGGTCAGCACGCCCTCGACCTTGTAGGCCTCTGGCAGCAGGGTGTCGGCCAGCATCGCCAGCAGCGCCCCGGCCGCGAACGCCTGCACCAGCGCGCCGGTGCGGCCGCTGGCCGGGTCCAGCAGCAGATATCCGGCGGCCGCTGACACGGCGGACACCACCACCACCGCCGACCACATCAGCACGACCCGGCGTTCGGGCCAGTGCGCGGCCTTCAGGCCGCTGGAGGACGACATGGCCTCTGGCAGGTTCGAGAGCGCCACCGCGGCCAGCAGGGACAGGCTCACCCCGCCTTGGAGGACGGTGAGGCCGAGGACGAACGACTCCGGGACACCGTCCAGGACCGAGCCGAGCACGATCGCCAGCGGCGACCCTTCCGCCTGCGCCCCGGTGGAGTCTTTGCGCTCGCCGCCGCCGCCCCGGGTCAGCAGCCAGTCGCCGATGGTGAAGACCGCCGCGCCGACCAGCACCAGCAGGGCGACCCAGGCGACCGTCTGGGTCTTGAGGGCCTCGTCGATGAGCTCGAAGGAGACCGAGCCGATCAGCAGCCCGGTGCCGAGCGCCATCACCACCGCGATCACGCGGCGGCTCGGCGCCAGCTGGTAGGCGATCAGCGCGCCGATCAGCAGCGCCGAGGCGCCCAGCGCGCCCCAACCGAAGGCCGCCGCCACCTCACCGCCTCACCCGTCGTCGTTCCGAGGATCGTACCTACTGGCGGGTGATGGCGAAGTGCAGCAGGCGCTGCTTCGACCCCGATCCCGGCAGGTCGCCTCGAGGACTGCCTGCGGGAGAACCAGGGTAGGACCGAGGTGCAGGGACGTGGTGCGTCAAGCGGGAGGAGCCGTGACCGGCTCGGGGCCTGACTGGGGGGCGCTGCAGGGCGCGATCGCGGGTGAGGTCGTGCTGCCAGGGTCGCCTGCCTACGAGGTGGCGCGTAAGCCGGCGATCGCCCGGTTCCACCAGGTGCGGCCGCAGGCGGTGGTGCGGTGCGCGACCCCCGCCGACGTCGCCGAGACCATCTCGCTGGCGGGCGGTGCCGGCCTGCGGGTGGTGGCCCGCAGCGGAGGGCACTGTTTCGCCGGCCATTCCTCCACCGGCGGGGTCGTCATCGACGTCACCCCGATGCGGTCGGTCTCGGTCTCGGATGGGGTGACGATGGTGGGTGCCGGCGCGAGGCTGGGGGAGCTGTACGACGCGCTGGCCGTGCAGGGCCGTACCGTTGCCGGCGGCTGCGGGCCCTCGGTCGGGATCGCCGGCCTCACCCTCGGCGGCGGGCTGGGGATCCTGGGACGCACCCACGGGTTGACCTGCGACCAGCTGCAGGCGGCGCAGGTGGTGCTGGCCGACGGCCGCGTCGTCGACTGCGACGACCACCACGACCAGGAGCTGTTGTGGGCGTTGCGCGGGGCCGGTGGTGGCAATTTCGGCGTGGTCACCCGGCTGGTGCTGGCCACGGTGCCGGCGCCGGCGGCCACCAGCTTCCACCTGGTCTGGCCGTATGCCAGCGCGGCCGCGGTGATCGGGGCCTGGCAGGCGTGGGCGCCCGATGGGCCCGACGCGCTGGCGGCCAGCCTGCTGCTGACCGCGACCGGCGACCCCGACCGGCCGCCGGTGGTCAACCTGTTCGGCGCCATGCTCGGCACCGAGTCCGACACCGCCGGGCTGCTGGAGGAGCTGGTCGCAAGGGTGGGCACCGACCCGGCATCGGCGACTCGCCGGCACGCGTCCTGGCGGGAGACCAAACGCCATCTGGCCGAGCACGGCCCAGGGGAGGACCGGCCGGACGGCCACATGTTCAGCAAGTCGGAGTTCTTCGCGCGGCCGCTGCCCGCCGGCGCCGTCGCCGGGCTGGTGGCGCATCTGCAGCAGGGACGGCGACCCGGCCAGTCGCGCGAGCTGGACTTCACGCCCTGGGGCGGCGCCTACAACCGCGTACGTGGGGACGCCACCGCCTTCGTGCACCGCGACGCGCGGTTCCTGCTCAAGCACGCGGTCGTCATCGACCCCGACACGGCGGACACCGGGCGGGAGGCCGCGCGGGCCTGGTTGTCCCGCTCCTGGGGGTTGGTGCACCGGTGGGGGTCGGCGGGCGCCTACCAGAACTTCCCCGACCCGGACCTGCAGGACTGGGCGCACGCCTACTACGGGACCAACCTGCAGCGCCTGCTGCGCGTCAAGGCCCGCTACGACCCCGGCAACTTCTTCCGCTTCCCACAGTCGCTCCCCGGCCACGTCCCGGGCGCCGGGGCACGGACCTGAAGGCCCGGTAGAGCCGTCGGCGGTAGCCAGCTATGCCCCGGTTTCAGGTGCTGCGATGGATTGCGTACCGAACGTCGCGTGATGGTAGACTGCGGGCCCCCAAGGCAGAGTGCGGCACGAGATCCCCCCAATCTGCTCGACCGCACGCGAATGTCCTAACTTCACACAGCCGCCCAGCAGCGGCCGTCCTTCGTCACCTCCCGGCGAGCCCGGTGCTGCTTGGGTAGGCCGGATCTTGCTGATGCCCGATCTCCGGTCGGCGCGGCGGAAGGAAGGTCCTCATGCAGCTGTCCGGTCAGCATGCCGCCAGGGCATCGCGGAAGAAGGTGCTGGCGGTGGTCGCGGTCGTCCTTGGCCTCGCGATCACCACAGGAGGGCTGGTCCTGGTGATGCCGTCCACCAGGGCGGCGACGCCGGTCAGCAGCGTGAGGTCCGGGAACTGGTCGGACGCCTCCACCTGGAGCGGCGGCCACGTTCCCCAGGCCGTCGATCCGGCGACGATCGCGAACGGCACCACGGTGACGGTCGGCGGCACCGCCGACGCCGCCGGGGTGACCGTCGCCGCCGGGGGGCGGCTGGCCTTCGACTCGGACAGCTCCGCCACCCTCACGTCCACCAAGAACATCGTCGTCAACGGAACCCTCAGCATGCGCCCGGCGTCGTCGTCGGTCGTCCAGACCGTCCGCTTCGCCGGCGTGGACGCCGCCAGGTTCGTCGGCGGCGGGATGGACCCGGTCGACAGCGACGTGGGGCTGTGGGTGATGGGCGCCGGCCAGCTCGACCTCGCCGGCAGCCCGAAGGCGGCGTGGACGCGGGTGGTCGGATCGGTCAGCGCCGGCGCCACCGAGATCCCGCTGCAGACCCCGCCCACCGGCTGGCGGGCCGGCGACGACGTCAGCATCGCCCCGACCGCCAGGCCGGACGGCGGCTCGGACTTCTACAAGGGCTTCGACGAGAGCACGGTCGCCGGCACCTCGAGCGGCTCGGTCCTGCTGACCACGCCGGCCAGGCGGGCCCACCCCCAGGTCAACGGCCAGTGGACCGCCGAGCTCATGAACCTCACCCGCAACGTCCGTATCGAGGGGACGGCCAGCGGGCCCGCGCACGTCTTCATCCGGTCGACCAGGCCGCAGTCGATCAGGTACGCCCAGATCCGCCATGTCGCGGTGCTCAAGGGGACCGGCACCCAGGCCGGGCTGTCGGGCCGCTACGGCCTGCACTTCCACATGATGGGCGACGGCAGCCGCGGGAGCATCGTCGAAGGGGTGGTGATCCGCGACGCGGGCAGCCACACCTTCGTGGCGCACAACAGCCACGGCATCACCTTCGAGAGCGACGTCTCCTACAACAGCGTGCAAGACGCGTTCTGGTGGGACGGGGGTCCGAGCACCCGCGAGGCCGGCCTCCCGACCGATGACACCCTGATCAATGCCTCGATCGTGGCGAAGGCGCTGGGCGTCCCCGACGACAACCGGGACTACCGCATCAGCGGTTTCAATCTCGGAATGGGCCACCGCAACACGATCCGCAACTCGACCGCCGTCGGCACCGGCGGCACCGCCGGCTCCGCGGGGTTCGGATGGCCGGAGGACGCCGGCCAGAACATCGTCGGCAACGGTGTGTGGACCTTCAACCAGGGCAACGTCTCCCACAACAACCACGACGACGGGCTGTTCGTGTGGCAGAACACCGGCACGCTGCACGACGTGAGCAACTTCGTCACCTACCACAACGGCAGCTACGGCATCGAGCACGGCGCCTACGTCAACTCCTACCGGTACGCCAGCGCGGCCGTCTACGGCAACGGCAAGGCCGGCATCAACACCAAGGCCAAGCCACAGTCGAGCCGGCCGCTCTCCTTCGAGAACCTGGTGGTGGACGGCGGCGGGATCTCGCCGAACGGCCTGGTGAGCAACGACCACATCGCCGACGACGTCAAGCTCCCGCTGCTGTTCCTGAACGACGTGTTCAAGGGCCAGACCGGCGCCGCCGTCGCCCTCTCCACCGGCAGCGAGCACCAGGCGCCGGAGATCATCGACTTCGTCGACTCGCAGTTCTCGGGGACGCCCTTCTCGATGCGGAACCTGCTGGCCGGCACGCGGATCCGGGTGCAGAACGGCGGCGCAGCCTTCCAGCTCGACGCCGCCGGCAACCAGACCGGCATCAGCCCCTTCTCGACGCTGGTGGCCCGCGGCCAGCCAGGGCCCACCTCGCCGCCTGGGCTGCCGGGCGCGCCGTCGCCGGCGCCGGCACCACTGCCGTCGCCACCGACCACCCAGCCGCCGGCGTCGACCACGACCACCACCAGGGCTCCGTCGCCGCCGTCCTCGGCGACCACCACCACCACGCGGCCGCCGACCAGCGCCACCACCACGACGACCACCACGCCGCCTGCACCGCCCGCCAGCAGCCAGCTGCGGATCACCGCACCTGCCGACGGCAGCACGGTCACCGGCGTGGCGCTGGTGTCGGTGGCAACGGGCGGTCTCACCGGCATCCGCCGCATCGACCTGTACGTCGACGGGGTGCGCGAGCAGGCGGACTACCGGCCGCCGTTCCTCTACGCCTGGGCGGCGTCCGCGGTGCCCGCCGGGTCCCACACCCTGTCGGCGACGCTGGTTCGCACCAACGGCACCACGCTGCGCTCGCCGAGATGCACCGTGAGGACCACCGGCGAGTGAGCGGCACAGGTTTGCGGTAACGGCGGCCCTTCAGGGGGTAACCAGGGCGAGCACGACCCTGTCGGCGACCGCTTCGCGAAAGGTGACCAGCATGCCCGAGGGCGAACCTTGTCCATATTGCGCGTATCTGGCCCCCAATCCCGAGGAGCTCCGAGCGCACCTGCTGCACCTGCATCCGGAGGCTGAGCCAGAGCCGGACTGGTGGGATCCCGACGCCGTGCAGCGGCCGCTGCTCGGGTGAGCGGGGCGACCGCGTCCGCCGTCGCCGCGAGCTGACCAGGCACGCAGCCAGAGGTCAGAAGGGGGCGGCGCCGCGCCCGAAGACCCACCCGCGCAGCAGCAGGAAGCGCAGCAGCGTCGCGGCGAGGTTCGCGGCGACCAGCACGGCGAGCTCGAGCGGCCGGCCGGGCGAGCCGACGGTGGCGTGCAGCAGGGCAAGGGAGCCGCCGGTCAGGGCCAGCCCGAGGCCGAAGACGGCCAGACCGCGGAGCTGCTGGCCGGCGGCGCCTCCTCGGCCGCGCAGGCCGAAGGTGAGCCGCCGGTTGGCGGCGGTGTTGCCGACCGCGGTGAGCAGCAGAGCCAGCAGGTTGGCGGCCTGCGCGCCGGCGGCGTCGCGCAGCAGGACGAACAGCAGCAGATAGGCCAGGGTGCTGGCCACGCCGACGCCGGCGAAGCGGACCAGCTGGCGGGCAAGCCCGGCCGGCACCCCAGGCGCTGCCGGCTCCAGCGGCCGGCGGCCGAACTGGCTGCGCAGCCGGCCGATGGGCAGCGCGCCGGTCGCCAGCGCCCGAGCCAGCCGCGCCACGCCCTTGAGGTCGGCCACGGCGGTGGCGAGCAGGTCGACACTGCTGTCGGGGTCGTCGACCCAGTCCACCGGCACCTCGTGGATGCGCAGCCCGGCCCGCTCGGCGAGCACCAGCAGCTCGGTGTCGAAGAACCAGCCGGTGTCCTCCACCAGCGGCAGCAGGCCCTCGGCGACCTCCCTGCGGATCGCCTTGAAGCCGCACTGGGCGTCCGAGAAGCGGGCCGCCAGCGTGCCGCGCAGCAGCAGGTTGTAGCAGCGGGAGATCAGCTCACGTTTGGCGCCGCGGACCACCCGCGAGCCGCGGGACAGCCTGGTGCCGATCGCCAGGTCGGAGTGCCCGGAGACCAGCGGCGCCACCAGCGGCAGCAGCGCGGCCAGGTCGGTGGACAGGTCGACGTCCATGTAGGCGAGCACCGGAGCGCTCGAGGCAGACCACACCGCCCGCAGCGCCCTGCCGCGGCCCTTCCGGTCCAGGTGGACGACGGTGACCTCTGGCAGCTCCCGCTCGAGGCCCCTGGCGAGGTCGAGCGTGGCGTCGCCGCTGGCGTTGTCGGCGATGGTGATGCGGAACGGGTAGGGGAAGGCGGCGGTCAGGTGGGCGTGCAGGCGGCGCACGCACCGCTCGAGGTCGGCCTCCTCGTTGTGCACGGGGAGCGCCAGGTCGAGGACGGGCGGGCCGCCGGGTGGCGCTGCACCGGCGGCGGGCAGCCCGCGCGGAAGCGTCGTGGCGGTCATGCCGTGGCCGTGGACGCGGTCAGGTCGTAGACGGTGACGCCGCCGACGGTGGTGGCGTCGAAGTTCTGCTCCACCCACGCCACGATCTGCTGGGACTGGTTGCTGCCGCCGTCGCTGCGGAAGCCGCCGCCGGCGATGAACCAGTGGATCCCGCCTTCGCCCACGTACTGCTGGAACTGGGCCAGGGTCGGCGAAGGGTCGCTGCCGTTGAAGCCGCCGATCGCCATCACCGGGTCGCCGGTGGCGAGCTGGTAGCCGGCCGCGTTGTTGGCGCCGACCGCCGCCGCCACCCAGGTGGAGGCGCCGCCGTCCCGCTCGAGCAACGCCACCAGCTCGGCGTTCGGGGAGCTGCCCTGCAGCAGCCCGCCCATGCCGCCGCCTTGGCCTCCCTGGCCGGGTGCCGCCCCGCCGCCGGGTCCGCCCTGCCACCTGCCGCCTGGCAGCAGGCCCCGCCGCAGGGTGCCGCCGCCAGGTCCCTGGCCGCCGACGGTGCCGGCGCCCGGGCCGCCGAAGCGGGCGCCGGCGACGGCCGGGCCGGCCGAGGGGATCGCGCCGCTGTGCGGGGTCGCTGCGGTGTTCAGCGAGTAGGCCAGCGGCCCGGCGAGCACGGCCACCAGCCCGGCGGCCGCCAGCGGCCCGGCCGCCCGCGCCGGCAGCCAGACGCGGACCAGCAGGGCCGCGGCGGCTCCGAGGCCGGCGACCAGCACCACCACGCGCAGCCACGGCAGCCAGTCGGGGCTGCGGGCGAGCAGCACGTACGACCACAGGGCCGTCACCGCCAGGATCGCGGCCAGCGCCGAGGCGGCGAGGTCCAGGCGGCGCAGCCGCCACAGGGTCACCGCGCCCATGCCGACCAGCGCGGCCACGGCCGGGCCGAGCGCCACGGTGTAGTAGGCGTGGAAGATCCCCTGCATGAAGCTGAACACCAGGCCGGTCACCAGCAGCCAGCCGCCCCACAGGGCGAACGCGGCCCTGGCGCGGTCGGTGCGCGGCGCCCGCCGGGTGATCCACAGCCCGGCGGCCAGCAGCAGCAGGGCGGCGGGCAGCAGCCAGGCGACCTGGCCGCCCACCTCGCCACCGAACAGCCGGGTCCAGCCGGTCTGCCCCCAGCCCATGCCGCCGCCGACGCTGCCGGTCTCGTTGCCGGTCAGCCGGCCGAGGCCGTTGTAGCCGAGGGTGAGCTCCAGGACGCTGTTGCTCTGCGAGCCGCCGATGTAGGGCCGGTAGCGGGCCGGCACCAGCTCGACGATCGCGACCCACCAGCCGGCGGCCAGCACCAGACCGAGCCCCGCGAGCGCGAGCTGGCCGATGCGCCGCCGCAGCGAGGTGGGCGCCGCCAGCAGGTAGACCAGGCCGAGGGCGGGCACCACCAGCAGCGCCTGCAGCATCTTGGTGAGGAAGCCGAAGCCGACGCACGACGCGGCCAGCAGCAGCCAGCGGGTGCTGGCGTGCTCCAGGGCACGGATGGTGGCGTAGGCGGCGAGCGTGAGCAGCAGGGTGAGCAGCGCGTCCGGGTTGTTGAACCGGAACATCAGGGTCGCGGCCGGGGTGCAGGCCAGCACCGCGCCCGCCAGCAGCGCCGCGGCAGGGGAGAACCAGCGCCGCACGGCGGCGTAGAGCACGCCGACGGTGGCGACGCCCGCCAGGGCCTGCGGCACCAGCACGCTCCAGGAGCTGAGGCCGAAGCTGCGGACCGAGAGCGCCATCAGCCACAGCGACGCCGGGGTCTTGTCGATGGTGATGGAGCTGGCGGCGTCCGAGGCGCCGAAGAAGAACGCCTTCCAGCTCACCGACCCGGCCTGCACGGCCGCGCTGTAGTAGGCGTTGGCCCAGCCGGAGGCTCCCAGCCCCCACAGGTAGAGCAGCGCGGTGGCGGCCAGCAGGCCGAGCAGCGACGGCCGCACCCAGCCGGGGTCGTCGGCGCGGCCGCGCAGCAGCCGCGCGGCGGCCGAGCCGCGTGCCGGACGCGGGGCGGAATCAGGGGGCAGGGTGGCGGGTGGTCGGTGCAGCGTCGCGGGCATGGGGGCCGTCTCCGTCAGTTGGCGATCACTGCGGCCAGCCTCGGGCACGAACCTTCGACGACGGCGAGAGGCCCCTGGGAATTGCCTGGGAGGCGCCCGGCAGGGCGAGCGGGTTCGGCTGGCGGCGCGGAACGGGCTCTGCTATGGTTGGCGATCCGATAGCAGGCACAACAAAAAGACGGACGCATCCGCTGCAGAAATGTTAGAGCCAGGGATGGCCGCTGTCAAGCCCGCCGACCGTGACGAGCACCTGGGAGGCCCTTTGTGAGCGACGGCCAGGTCGAGCAGGAGCAGGCCTACCTGTCGATGCTGTACCGCCGGGTGGACGTATTGCGCGAGCAGACCCGCCGGCGGCTGGAGCGGGCGCTGCGGCACGACGGCGGCGGCAACCGTCAGGCGCGGCTGGACCGCGACGCGCTGGTCGGGCGGCTCGCCGACCGGCTCGCGCAGCTGTCCGCGGTCGAGGACGGGCTCTGCTTCGGCCGGCTGGACCGGCGTGACGGCAGCCGCGTGTACGTCGGCCGCATCGGGCTGCTCGACGACGACCACGAGCCCTTGCTGGTCGACTGGCGCGCGCCCGCGGCGCGACCGTTCTACCGCGCCACCCCGGCAGCTCCCGGCGACGTGGTGCGCCGCCGGCACCTGCGGACCAGGGCGCGCGTGGTGGTGGGCATCGACGACGACGTGCTCGACCTGGACGCCCTCAGCGACGCCGAGCGCGGCGGCCTCGGCGGCGAGGCGGCGCTGCTGGCCGCCCTTGCGGCCAGCCGCACCGGCCGCATGACCAGCATCGTCGCCACCATCCAGGCCGAGCAGGACCGCGTCATCCGCGCCGACCTGCCAGGGATCCTGGTGGTCCAGGGCGGGCCGGGCACCGGCAAGACCGCCGTCGCGCTGCACCGCGCCGCCTACCTGCTGTACACCCACCGCGAACGGCTGGCGGGGCGGGGGGTGCTGGTGGTGGGGCCGAACCCCACCTTCCTCCGCTACATCGAGCAGGTGCTGCCCTCGCTCGGCGAGACCGACGTGCTGCTGTCCACCGTCGCGGGGCTCTACCCGGGCGTGGCCGCCAGCGGCAGGGAAACGCTCGCGGCTGCCGCGCTCAAGGGCGACGCGCGCATGACCGGGGTGCTGGCCGCGGCGGTCCGGGACCGCCAGCGCGTGCCCGCCGCCACCCTCGAGCTGCCCGTCGGCGGCTACCAGCTGCAGCTGGACCCGCGCACCTGCGAGCAGGCCGGGCGGCGGGCGCGGGAGAGCGGCGAACCTCACAACCGCGCCCGCGAGGTGTTCGTGGACGAGCTGCTGGACGGGCTCGCCCGGCAGGTGGCCGACCGCATCAACCAAGGGCTGGTGGACCCGAGGCTGCGCCCGCCGAACCGGAGCCCGCCGAGCTGCTCGGCACCGGGCTGGTCGACGGCGACCCGTCCGAGGAGGAGCTGGCGGGGATCCGCGCCGAGCTGCGCGCCGATCCGGCGGTGCGGGCCACCCTTGAGGGCCTGTGGCCGACCCTGACGCCGCAGCAGCTGCTCACCGGCCTGTTCACCTCGCCGGAGCGGCTGCAGGCGGCGGCGCCCGACCTGGACCCGGCCGAGCGGGCGCTGCTGCTGCGGCCCCCGGTTGACCGGGGGGGCAGCAAGCGCCCCCCCGGACCCCCTCGGACGGGTGGGCCTCCCCGGACCTCCGGACCCCCGGGGGAGGCCGGCCGGTGGACGGCGGCGGACGTGCCGCTGCTGGACGAGGCCGCCACGCTGCTCGGCGAGGACCAGCGGGCCGCCAGGCGCGCCGCCGCCCGCCGCGCCGAGCAGGAGCAGCGCGAGCTGGACTACGCCGGCGAGGTCCTGGCCGGCGCGACCATCGGGGACGCGGCACGCTACGCCCCCGACACCGACCGGCTCGACCCGGCGGTCCTCGCCGAGCGCTGGCGCCAGACGGCGGGCGAGACGATCGCCGAGCGGGCCCGCCAGGACCGGACATGGGCCTTCGGGCACGTGATCGTCGACGAGGCCCAGGAGCTGTCCGCGATGGCCTGGCGGATGCTGCTGCGGCGCTGCCCCAGCCGCTCGATGACGGTGGTGGGCGACGTGGCGCAGACGGGGGTGCCGTGGGGCGCCAGGTCCTGGTCGCAGACCTTCGACCCGCTGGCGCCCGGCCGCTGGCGGGCCGAGCAGCTGACCGTGAACTACCGCACCCCGGCCGAGATCATGGAGGTCGCCGCCGACGTGCTCGCCGCCGTCGCCCCGGAGCTGCGGCCACCAAGGTCGGTCCGCGAGGCCGGCACGGCGCCGTGGCGCCGGCGGCTCGACGGCGCCGGGCTGCCCGAGGTGATCGCCGCCGAGGCGGCCGCCGTCGGCGACGGCACGCTGGCGGTGCTGGTTCCCGCCGCGCGGCTGGAGGAGCTGGGCCGGCTGCTCACCGCCGCGCTGCCGGCGGCCGCCGCCGGGCAGGGCCCGTCGGTGCTCGACGCGCCGATCGCGGTGCTGCCGGTCGCCGAGGCCAAGGGCCTGGAGTTCGACGCCGTGGTGGTGGTCGACCCGGCCGCCATCCTCGGCGGGTCCCCGCGGGGCGGCAACGACCTCTACGTCGCGCTCACGCGCGCCACCCAGCGGCTCGGCGTGGTGCACGGCGGCGACCTGCCCGCCGTGCTCTCACGCCTACGGGAGCAGCCTGGTCTCGCCGCTGGCTGACCGGCCGGCCCGGTCGCCGCTGGCGGCCTGCACGCGCACGACCACGTCGAGCCCGCCGCCGGCCGACGGCCGCAGATCGATCGACCCGCCGTCGGCGAGCAGCAGCTGGCGGACGATCGCCAGGCCGAGGCCGAAGCCGCCACGACGCCCGTCACCGCCGGTCGGCCCCTGCCAGAAGCGGTCGAACGCCCGCTCCCGGTCCTTGGCGCTCAGCCCCGGGCCCTGGTCGGTGACGTGGAGCTCGACCCGGTCGCCCGCCCGGCCGCCCGTCACCGTGATGTGGCCGCCGGGCGGCGACGCGTCCAGCGCGTTGGCGAGCAGGTTGTCGAGCACCTGGTCGAGGCGGCCGGGCGTCACCAGGGCGGGCAGCACGTCCGGGACGCCGACCTGGAGTCGCACACCGTGCTCCTCCGCCAGGTCGGACCAGGCCGCGTGGCGCTCTGCCACCACGCTGGCGAGGTCGACGACCTGCGGTGCCGAGCCGGCCCGCTCGGCGCTGGCGAGCGCGAGCAGCCCGTCGACCAGCCGCGACAACCGCGACGACTCGGCGATCGCCCCGTCGAGGTCGTCCTCGGCGCCCGGCGGCAGCTCCGGCTTCAGGTTCTCCAGGCGCAGCCGCAGAGCCGCAAGCGGCGTGCGGAGCTGGTGGGAGGCGTCGGCGACGAACCGCTGCTGGGCGTCGATCAGGTTCTCCAGCTTGACCGCCATCTCGTTGAAGGTGGTGGCGAGCGCGTGGACCTCGCGGGGGGTGGCGGGCACGGGGGCGCGGGCGGCCAGGCGGCCGCGGCCGACGCGGCCGGCGGCCTGCTCGAGCTCTCGCAGCGGGCGGCTCACCGACCGGGCCAGCCAGAGGCTGATCAGGAACACCGTGGCGAGCACGACCACCCCGATGCCGCCGAGCAGCAGCCAGGTCCGCCGGATGCGCTGCTCGACGAACGACGCCGGGTAGGTGATGCGGACGGCGCCGTGGACCCGGCCGGCCGAGGCCACCGGGACCGCGACGTACAGGAGCCGTTGGCCGAGGGTGCGCGAGTAGCGCCAGCCGACCGCCTCCCGACCGGCGAGGGCGGTCTGGATCTCGGGGCGGTTGGCGAAGCTCTCACCGTCCGAAGGTGCGGAGTCGGCGAGGCTGGTGCCGCGGTGGTCGACGATCGTCGCCCGCCCGCCCGTCCTCCGCTGGTAGTCGGCGACCAGAGGGTCCAGGCCGTCCCGGCTCCGGCGTTCCAGCGTCTCCTCCGACAGCAGCACCAGCGCGAACGCGTCGTGCCTGACCGCCTCGGCGAGCTGGCCGCGCTCGGAACGCGCGAAGGTGACGCCGAGGGGGACCTCCAGGACCAGCAGCACGAACGCCGTGAGCGAGAGGTAGCTGAGCAGCAGCCGTCTGGTCATGACGGGTCGTGGAGCCGGAAGCCGACCCCGCGGACGGTCTCGATGACCGCCGGGTCGCCGAGCTTCCTCCGCAGGGACGCGACGTGCACGTCCAGCGTCTTGGTCGGTCCATACCAGTGGGCGTCCCAGACCGCCTCGAGGATCTCCTGCCGGACGAACACCGCGCCCGCATCCTCCGCCAGGAAGGCGAGCAGGTCGAACTCCTTCGGGGTCAGCTCGACGTCCGCGCCGCGCATGCGCACCCGGCGGGTGCGCCGGTCCAGCTCCAGCGGCCCGACGCGGACCGGCCGGAGGTCGTCGGGGCGGGGAAGGCGGCGGCGGGTGACCGCGCGGATGCGAGCGACCAGCTCGCGGAACCCGAAGGGCTTGACGAGGTAGTCGTCGGCGCCGAGCTCCAGCCCGACGACCCGGTCGACCTCGTCGCCACGGGCGGTGATCACGATGATCGGCACGTCGGAGCGGGCCCGCAGCCGGCGGCAGACCTCGTAGCCGTCAAGATCCGGGAGGATCAGGTCCAGCAGCACGAGGTCCGGCTCGGGCGCCGCGAGGGCGTCCGCGCCGCTGGCGACGCGCCCGACCGTGAACCCCTCGCGCTGCAGCCCCTTCGCGAGCGGCACGGCGATCGTGTCGTCGTCCTCGACGAGCAGAACCTCCATGCCATGAGGGTCGCACAACCGCCGGCCGCCGGGATCCCGCCTTAACCGAAACTTTCCGCTCCCCTGGGAGGCCGCTTGCCGGCCACGGGCTACGGTACCTGCAAGGGCGTGGGCCTGGCGGCAACGACAAGGAGGGTCCGATGGATCGGCGCAAAGCGCTGGCGGTCAGCGTCGCGGTCGCCTTGGTGGTGGCGACGGCGGCCGCCCTGGCGGCCAACTTCGGGCTGCTCGGCCTGGTCGACCGCGTCGAGCCGGTCGGCCAGCTGAGCCCGGTGGCGACCGTCGGTTCGGCCGCGGTCACCGGGCAGGGCGGTCCCGAGGGTGCCGAGGACACCGATGCGGTCGAGAGCGAAACGACGTCCGGTGTGGAGGCCGACCACGGCGCCGGGGACGATGGCGGGAAGGCGGACGAGCCCGACGACGAGCGCGAGCTGGAGCATGAGCGGGACGACTGACCGGCCGCGCCGCTCCCCGCGGCGGCCGGCGGCGGCGAGCCGCATCCTCGTCACCGGGCTCAGCCTCTCCACCACGCTCGGCCTGCTCGCCGCCATCGATCCCGGGCCCGAGCCGCCAGCCGCGGGGACGGCGGCGACCGCCGCCTCCGCGACGCCGGCACCGGACACGACGCTGGGCCGGCGGGCCGCCACGCCCGCCCGGGCGGCGGGCAGGCGAGGCGACCAGCGACCGGCGCCGGTGACCCGCAGCCATGCCAGCCGCTGAGATCGCCTTCCGGGCCATGGGCGGTCAGGCCCACCTGCTGGTCACCGGTGGCCGGCACCTGCTGGACGAGGGCAGGCGGCTGGTCGAGGCGCTGGAGGCGCGCTGGAGCCGCTTCCGGCCGGACGGCGACGTCGCGCGCCTCAACCGGGCCGAGGGCAGTCCGGTCCAGGTGGCCCCGGAGACGTTGCTGATCGTGAGCCTGGTGGTCGACGCGTGGAAGCTGACCGGCGGGCACTTCGACCCCACGGTGGTCGGGGCGCTGGAGGCCAACGGCTACGACCGCAGCTTCGCGACCGTCGGCGGCGGGCGCCGCGGACCCACCGTGCCCGTGCCGGCGCCGGGCCTGGAGGGCGTGGTGCTGGACTCCGCCGGCCGCACGGTGACGCTGCCGCCCAATGTCGGGATCGACCTGGGCGGGATCGGCAAGGGCGCGGCCGCCGACCTGGTGGTCATGGAGCTGCTGGCCGCCGGCGCCCAGGGGGCTTGCATGAACCTCGGCGGCGACCTGCGCGCCTCGGGCCAGGCGCCGCAGCCGGCCGGCTGGGTGGTGGCCGTCGAGGACCCGTTCCGCCCGGAGCGGGAGCTGGCGCGGGTCGCGGTCGGCGACGGCGGCGTGGCGACCAGCTCACGGCTGGTCCGCGCCTGGCAGCGCGGCGCCGGTGCCTACCATCATCTGATCGACCCCGCCTCGGGGCTGCCCTGCGACAGCGGCCTCGCCGCGGTCACGGTGGTGGCCGGGTGCGCCTGGTGGGCCGAGGTCCTGGCCACCTCGAGCTTCGTCGCCGGGCCCGAGGAGGGCGCCCGGCTGCTCGAAGCCCACGGCGTGACCGGCATGCTGGTGGACGATCACGGCGAGGTGCTCACCCTGCCGGGCTTCCAGGAGCTGCTGGTGTGAGCCCGGCGGTGTGGTGGTACCTGGCAAGGGCCTCCGGGCTGGTCGCCTGGGGCCTGGTGACCGCGACCGTCGTCTGGGGCCTCGCCGTCTCGGGCCGCCCCCTGGCCGGCCGGCCCCGGCCGGCCTGGACCCTCGACCTCCACCGCCACCTGGCCGGCCTGTCGCTTGCCTTCGCCGGCGTGCACCTGGCGGCGCTGGTGGCCGACGGCTACGAGCACTTCGGGCCGGCCGAGCTGCTGGTGCCGCTCGCCTCCGCCTGGCACCCGGTCGCGGTCGCCTGGGGCGTGCTCGGCCTGTACCTGCTGGTCGCGGTCCAGGCCACCTCACTGCTGATGCGGCGGCTGCCGAAGCGGACCTGGCGCGCGGTCCACCGGACGGCCGTGGCGGTGTACCTGCTGGCGACCGTGCATGCCCTGGCCGCCGGCAGCGACGCGGGCAGCCCGGCGGCCCGCGTGTTCGCGCTCGTGAGCCTGGCCCTGGTCGCCTTCCTGCTCACCTTCCGGCTGCTCCGCCGCGGCCGGGCACGACCGGCCAGGCCAGGCGACCGACCCTTGCAGCCCTCGCCGCACCGCGCCGGTTCCGGCCGGCTGCAGGTGGGCGGGCCGATGTAGCGTTGGCTGGAGTCCGCTCGGGCTCGCGCACGGTCAGGGGGGTGGTGGGCGGATGCGGCTGGGCTGCGTGGCATGCGCCGCGACGGTCCTGATGCTCGTCGGTGCCGCGCCTGCCGACGCGCACCTGATCGGCACCAACGCGCTGCCCACCAGCTACCGCACCAGCATCCTCGCGGTCAGCCCACCCGTCAGGGGACTCCAGGTGCGGGTGGCGGAGATCGGCGGGGCGCTCGAGCTGGTCAACCGGACCGGCCAGCAGGTCGTCGTGCTCGGTGCCCGCCTCGAGCCCTACCTGCGGGTCGAGGCGGATGGCAGGGCGGTCTGGCACGACCGTCGTGCGCGCTGGACCGGACCCGACCCGCCGCCGAGTCCGGCCGCTACTACC
>WNGB01007374.1_pt1 | contig 17804 bp, 15 predicted proteins | sample 5400681 | NCBI WGS metagenome assembly WNGB01 (sample SAMN13153367, study PRJNA577476) | soil metagenome | isolation source: 115 cm soil or saprolite under grassland replicate 2 | place: USA:California | collected 2016-06-15 | reverse complement strand
GGGAGTTGACGGTGTTCTTGCCGGCGCCGTAGTCGGTCAGCACGAACCCGTCAAAGCCCCAGTCGCCCTTGAGGATGTCGTTCAGCAGGTGCTCGTTCTCGCAGGCATAGGAGCCGTTGAGCCGGTTGTAGGAGCACATCACGGTCCCGACGTGCGCGCGCTTGACCGCCGCCTCGAACGCCGGCAGGTAGATCTCGCGCAAGGTCCGCTCGTCGACCCGCGCGTCGACGATCATCCGGCTGCCGTCGACGCCCGCCCCGATCGGCGCACCCGGCAGGGGCAGGCCCTGGCCCTCCTGGTTGTTGACCGCGAAGTGCTTGACGTCGCCGATCACGCCCTGGGCCTGGACGCCCCGGATCCAGCCCGTCGTGGTGGCGGCGGCCAGGTAGGGGTCCTCGCCGTAGTACTCGAAGGTGCGGCCGTTCAGCGGCGTACGCAGGATGTTGACGCCGGGCGCGAAGACCGCGTCGTTGCCCTTGCGGCGTACCTCGTCGCCGATCACCGACGCGTCCCGGTAAGCGTTGGCCCTCGAGAACGACGCCGCGATAGACATCGGTGACGGCATCCCGGTGGCCTTGCCCTGACGCGGCCCGACGGGACCGTCGCTGAAGTAGAGCGTCGGGATGCCGAGCCGGTCGACGCCGTCGCTGGTGCCGGTGTGCGTCCCCTCGCCGCCACCGACGCCGGTGAGCTCGTCGCCGGCCAGCAGCGAGATCTTCTCGTCGAGCGTCATCGCCTGCAGCAACAGCCCGGCCCGAGTGCCGGGTGCCAGGCTCCGGTCGCACCACGGGCGGACGGCCGGGTCTCCGCAGCGGCTCGCTGCGGCCTCCGCGCTGTCTTCCGGGACGGGGCTGAGCCCGCCGATTGCCAGGGCCGCGATCGCGAGTACGACGGCCGTGCGTTGACGTGTGAACATGGGCATCTCCACCTGATGGACGAGGCCCCTCCCGGTCCCGCATGCTAGGAAGCCGCCCGGCTTGCGGGCAAGAGTCGAACTCAAACCGATGATCTTCGTGAGATTGAGTTCGACTGTTGACGTCAAGGGTTCACTTGGCAACAGTGTCCGCATGCGCTCCCAGGACGGCGGTTCCCAGCAGGCCCTGCGCCGCTCCAACCGGCGCAACGTCATCGCCGCGCTGCGACTCCACGGCCGGCTGTCCCAGGCCGAGCTCGCGGAGCTCACCGGGCTGGCCCCTTCCAGCGTCTCCGCGATCGTCCGCGAGCTCGTCGAGTCGGGGCTGCTCGAGGTCGGCGACGGCATCCGCAACGGCCGGCGCTCCCGGACCGTCCGCCTCGACCCGCGCGGGGTCGTCGCCGGCGGCTTCGACTTCGGCCGGACGCACGCGCGGGTCGCGCTGCTCGACTTCTCCTTCAGCCCGCTGGGCGCCCGCCTCGTCGAGTACGCCGACGGTACGCCGGCCTCGACCGCGGTCGACCTGGCCGTGGCCGCCTTCGCGCACCTGCGGAGCAGCACCGGCACCGACTCCTCGCGACTCGTGGGGATCGGGGCCGGCGTACCCGGGCCGGTGGACGCGGCGACCGGCGCCATCGGGCACGGCTCGATCCTCCCCGAGTGGGTCGGCACCGACCCGCGCTCCACGCTCGAACAGGCGCTGGGCCACCGCGTGCAGGTCGACAACGACGCCAACCTCGGCGCGCTCGCCGAACACACGCTGGGTGCGGCCCGCGGCCATCGCCAGGCGGTCTACCTCAAGATCGAGAGCGGCATCGGGGCCGGCCTCGTCGTCGACGGCCGGGTCGCGCGAGGCGGCACCGGCATGGCCGGGGAGTTCGGGCATGTGTCGGTGGACGAGGGCGGCGCGCTGTGCCGCTGCGGGAGTCGCGGCTGCCTGGAGACCAAGGCGTCGGTGCCGATCGCGATCGAGACCCTGCACCGCGGTGGGCGCCCACTGCCGAAGCTGTGGCCAGCCTGGCCCGCGACGGCGACCCGACCTGTCGTCGCGTGGTGGCCGATCTCGGGCGCGATGTGGGGGTCGCGCTGGGCGGGCTGTGCAACCTGTTCAACCCGACCATCGTGGTCGTCGACACCACCTTGGCCGGCGCGGGCGACGTACTCCTGAATCCGATGCGGTCCTCACTGCGGCGGTTCGCGATCCCCGCCATCGCCGACGCCGTCGAGCTCACGCTGAGCGGCTTCGACGGCCACGCTCCGGCGTACGGCGCGGCGCTGCTCGCCCTCGACTCGGCCGACCCCGACGCGCCTGAGGTGTAGCCCCGCCCTCCGCGGCCGCGACCGGCCTAAGAGCCCTGCGTGTAGAAGTCGGCGAGGCGCTGCACCGCCTGCGCCTTGGTCATGGCACGAACCTCGACCTCTGGAATTTGAGCCTCTTGGACGAGAACTCGGATCACGCCGGCAGGGATGGCCTCGGGAGGAGCGGCTCTTTGGCCGCGGTCGGGCAGTACCTTGTCGTCGACGCAGCCCCAGAACTCCTCAGCGGTGATGTCGAGCTGGTCTCGCAGGATGTGGCTCCAGATGCCGGGTCCGTAGTCGGTCCTGTCCACAGGGTGACTGATCCTGGTGTAGAGGACCCGCCCATCGGGCAGGTCGAGCTCGTAGTTGACGTGGTGTGTACCCCGTTTGCCGGTGGCGCGGCGGCGTTCGGTCCAGCCCTCGGTGACGCAGAAGGTCTGGTGATCCGTCCGGGTGGCCGGACGCCGGCGTTCAGCCATGCGGGCGGATCAGGCGAGCAGCCAGTCGCGTAGCTCGTCGTCGGAGGCGAGAGCGACGATCTGCACGACCCCCCAGTTGTCGGCGTGGTTCGGCGCCAGACGCAGCCGGTCGGCCCAGTCCTCGGCGTAGTCGCGAAGGGCGTCGATCATCTCCTCGACTGCCTCGTCGAGGGTCGCTCCATCGGCCGCCACTGGGAGCCCGGGGATGAAGAGGGACCAGCTGTCGTTCTCAGCCACTGCCTCCGCACGGGAGGGGCGGACTCGAGTGAGGAAGTGGACGAGCCTGTCGGCGTCGACGGCTGCGACGCGCCGAGCGTCTCGGGTGACCGTCGCTGGACGGCCGTCGTCGGCCGCGTCAAGGATGTCCTTGAAGTGCTCGCGTGCCTCACGTGCGCTGCGGTACTCGACCTTGTTGCTCATCATCGCCTCCATCGCATGCGTGTACACAGCGTACACGCCGACCTCGAAGGACGCCACACGGACCCGAAGGTCAGTCCCGATCGACCACGGCGGCTAGGCTCGACCACCGCCGGTAGGAAGACGACTCAGCTCGTCCACAAACTCAGCCTGACCACCACGCATCGACGTCAGAATGACGCGGGCAGCGAGCAGCAGGTCGCGGATCTCAGGGATCGCCAAAGAGTAGATCACCTCAGAGCCCTCCCGGCGTTGGATCACCAGTCCAGCCCTCCGGAGCACAGACAGCTGCTGAGAGAGATTGCTCGCCTCGATGGAGATCGAGGCCAGGAGTTGGTGCACGGGCATGTCGCGTACCGCCAGGAGCTCCAGCGTGCGAATCCGCGCCGGATGACCCAGGGTGCGGAAGAACTCGGCCTTGACTTGGTACAGCGGGACCGGCATCGCCAGACCTCCGTAGTTGACCGCTAAAGAATACGCCACTTCTTCAACTGGTCAATACGCAACTTCCCGCTGCGCGCCGGCATCATAGGTCGTTGCCGGCGTAGGACTGGTTGAAGCTCTTGTTGACCAGCGGGAAGTCGGGGACGATCGTGTCGGCCAGAGCCACCGGCAAGGCCGGCCAGTTGAAGAACGACGGATCGACGACCTTCACCCGGCTTAGCGTCCCGGACCCGGCCAGCTCGACGCGGTGCGCGATCGCCCCGCGCCATCCCTCGACCAGGCCGAGCCCGGTCCCGGCCTGCCGCGGCTCGAGTTGCCGACCGGACCCTGTCGCGTCTCCGAGCCGCGTCACCAGGTCAGCCACGAGAGCGGCAGAGACCTTGAGCTCCCGCACCCGGACGAGGTACCTCGCCAGCACGTCACCAGCGTGCTCCACGACGACCGAGAAGCCTTCGCCCAGGTCGACGAACGGGTGGTCGCGCCTCGCGTCGATGTTGACCCCGGATGCCCGTGCCACGTAGCCCAGCGTGCCCAGCCCGACCGCTGCGTCCCGGCCGAGGGGCGCGGTGCCGCTGAACCGGTCGCGCACCGTCGCGTTCGCGAGGGTGAGCTCGGCGAGCTCGGCCACCTCCGCAGCGACGGTCCTCACGAGCCCGAGGTCAGGGAGCGAGACGACGCGGGCTCCGCCGATGGTGATCGCTCCGCGCAGCAACCGGTGGCCCGTCGTCTGCTTGTTGAGCCTCAGCAAGGTCTCGCGGAGGCGGAGCGCGTGGGCGTTGATGATTCCGTAGCCGACGTCGTTGGCGAGCGCACCGAGGTCGGCGACGTGGTTGTGCAGGCGTTCCAGCTCGAGGAGAAGCGCCCGCACCAGCCGGTCGCGCTCCGCGACCTCGATGCCGGCAGCTGCCTCCACGGCCATGGCGTACGCCAGGCTGTGGCCGACCGCGGTGTCGCCGCTGATGCGCTCCGCGAGCTCGATCCCGTCGTTGGTACGGCGCCCCTCGAACAGCTTCTCGACGCCGCGATGGACGAACCAGAGCCTGGCCTTCATCCGCAGGATGGTCTCCCCCACGACCGAGAACCGGAAGTGTCCCGGCTCGATGAGCCCGGCATGGACGGGACCGACCGGGATCTCGTACACGCCCTCTCCCTCGACCTCGAGGAAGGGAAACGAGCCGACGTCGGGTTCGAAGACAGGCGGCGGACCCGCGTCGCGGCGCATCGGGTGCCAGCCCTGCGGCCAGTGCCCGTGCAGCACCAGCCGAGCCTCGAGCGGGTGGCCGACCGGGGTGACGCCGTACAGGTCGCGGATCTCCCGCTCGAAGCGTCCCGTCGAGTAGTCGACGGCGGCCAGGCTCGGGATCGCGGGCTCCTCGAGCGGGGTGCGCAGCACCAGCTCGACCCTCTGGTCATCGCTCCCCCGCACCAGGACGTAGACCACCCGGAAGCAGTCGTCGTCCTCGACGCCACACACCAGGGCCATCCGCCACCCGTCTCGAAGCCGACCCTCCACGGCTCCGCGGAGCTCACCGGCCGAGACCTCGTACCCGGCGGTCATCGCGTCGCTCCCAGGACCTCGGCGGCCTGGGCGAGAACGGTCGAGAACGGTCCGGCAACGAACCCGATCACCGCGGTCGCGCCGAGCGCGATCACCAGAGGGAGCCTCGGACCGTGCGCGGCACCATCGACGGGTACGCCGGCGGCACGGTCCTCACCGAACATCAACGCGGCGCTGTGTCGGGCCAGGCTGGCGAACAACACCAGCATCAGGGCGACCGCCACGGCCATCACCCAGGTGAGCCCGCGCTGCACCCCGGCGACCACGATGGCGACCTCCGAGAAGAACAGGCTGAACGGCGGCAGCCCGAGCAGCGCCACCATGCCGGCGAGGAACGGCACCGCGACACCGGGACGGCGGGTGAGGAGTCCGCGGATGTCGGCCATCGACGTGGTGCCCTCGGTGGCGAGGATCCGACCGGAGACGACGAACGTGCTCGACTTGGCCAACCCGTGCCCGAGGACGTGCAGCAGGGCGGCACTCACTGCGAGCACTCCTCCGGCAGCGGCCGCGAGCGCGAGCAGCCCCATGTGCTCGATGCTGGAGTAGGCGAGCATCCGCTTGAGGTCGCGCTGCTGCAGGATCAGCGCTGCAGCGACGGCCAGCGAGAGCAGGCCTGCGGTCACGAGCATTCCGCGCATCAGGTCCGGGCCGATCACCGGCACGGCGATCGCCTGCACGCGCAGGATCGCGTAGAACGCGACGGAGAGCAGCACCCCCGACATCAGCCCCGACACGGGAGCGGGCGCTTGGCTGTGCGCGTCCGGGAGCCAGCTGTGCATCGGCGCCAGTCCCGCCTTCGTGGCGAACCCGAGGATCGCCAGCGCCGCAGCGACGCGAACCAGGGACGGGTCCAGCGGCGGCCGGGTGGTGTCCAACAGGGACCAGGAGAGGGTCGGCGCCTCGGCCGACAGGGTCGCGGCATAGAGCAGCACGATGCCGAAGAAAGCGATGGCGACGCCCACCGAGGCCAGCACGACGTACTTCCAGGCCGCTTCGAGCGACCGCCGGTTGCGGTGGTGCCCAACCAGGAACGCCGTGGCGATCGTGGTCGCCTCGACGGCGACCCAGAGCACCCCGATGTTGTCCGCGAGGACCGCGAGCGACATGGCACCGAGGAAGAGCGACACGAGGGTCGGGTACGACGCTGTGGTGCGCGGCGCGGACCGCGGCTCGAGCCCTCCCCAGGTCGCGGTGAGCCCGACGGAGCCGACGACGGTCAGCATGAACGCCGAGAGTGCGTCCACCCGGAGCTGGCCGTGCAGGGCTGTCGGGGTCTGGCCGTCGAGTACGGCCATGACGAGCACGACGCCCGAGACCAGAACGACCGCCGAGGCCACGATGCCGGAGAGCCGGCGCAGCCCACGTCCGAGCTGCGGCACCGCGGTGCAGACGGCAAGTGCCAGGCAGAACGCCACCGGGAGTACGACGAAGAAGGTCATCAGTCCCGCAGCTCCGTGAGGTCGTCGAGGTCGGCGTCGCCGAACTCCGTGCTGATGCGCGCCGTGAGCACCTGCAGGATGAGTACGACGAGCAGGACGTCGAGCGACGCACCGAGCTCGACGACGAGGGGTACCCCGCCGGCCGTCAGGAACGCGACCGTGCCGATGCCGTTGTCCAGGACCAGGAACCCGATGAGCTGCGAGAACGCGTGCCGACGCGTCGCCAGCACCAGGAAGCCGTAGAGGACCAGCGCGATCCCAACTGGCACCGCGGCGATCGCGGGGTCGTCGCCGAGAACGAGCAGCGGTCTGCTGACCAGGAACGCCAGAATCGTCAGCAGCGACAGCGCCAGCAGGGACGTTGTCGTGTTGATGAGTGGAGTCTCCTCGCGCAACGCCGCGCCGTGCTGCGCGACCGCCCGCGACAGCATGCCGGGAAGGACGACCACCTTGAGGGTCAGCACGATCCCGGCGACGACGAGAAGCTCCGCGCTCTCCTCCCGCACGCCGAGCACCGCCACCAGCCCCGCCAGCGCGGCGCCCTGGATCGCGAGCAGCCGGACCTCGGCCGAGATCGACCGACGCCAGACGATGAGGACGGCGCACAGCAGCAGTACGCCGCCGAACAGACCCACCAGCTGTGCATAGACGGAGTCGGGCACCGGTTTACCCCTGCACCACGAGGTACGACGCGGTCACCGCGAGGAAGGCCAGCACGAACGACCCGGCGAGCAGCTCGGGGACCCGGAACAGCCGCAGCTTGGCGAGGAACACCTCGACCCCGCCGAGCAGCGCCGCGGACACCCCGAGCTTGACCGCGAGCGCCGCGGCGGCCACCAACAGCCCGCCGGCGGAGATCTCGGTCGCGATGCCCCACGGCACCAGCAGAGTGCCGAGCAGGCCGAGCAGCGCGCCGAGGCGCAGCCACGACCCCAGCTCGAGCCAGGCCAGGTCCCGGCCGGAGCTCTCCAGCACCATCGCCTCGTGGACCATCGTCAGCTCCAGGTGCGTGGACGGGTTGTCGACCGGCAGCCGGCCGGTCTCGGCCACCACAGCCACCGCCAGGGCGAGGAGCGCGAGCAGGCTGACCGGGGACACCACACTCACCGGGTCATCGAGCCGGGCCTCGACGATCCGCGACAGCACCGACGACCCGACCGGGATCGACAGCGCGTAGACCGACACCAGAACGGTCGGCTCGACTAGCGCGGCGATCGTCATGTGCCTACTCGAGCCCATGCCGCCGAACGCGGTGCCGGCGTCCAGTCCGACCAGCGCCACCGCGACCGTGCCGATCAGCAGCACCGACACGACCACGAACAGGTCGTCTGGCACCCGCGAGAACGCCACCGTGCCGAGCAATGGCGTCATCGCGCAGACCAACAGGCTCGACACCATCAGCACCGTCGGTCCGGCCACCGACACCCAGCTGGTCCCCTCGGCCTGCAGCGGCTCCTTGGCCAGCAGCTTGCGCAGGTCGCGCCACGGCTGCAGCACGCCCGCACCGACCCGCCCCTCCAGCCGGGCGCGCACCTGCCGCATCAGCCCGATCAGCAGCGGCGACACCACGACCATGAAGGCCGCCTGAGCGCCGGCCAGGACCGCCGCGTCGAGGTTCACAGCGCCACCAGCACGAGTACGGCGACGAGGGCGACGAACGAGTAGCCCAGGTAGCGGTGGATGCTGCCGTTCTGCAGCCGGCGCGCAGCCAGCCCGAACAGGTCGACCAGCCTCAGCACCGGCCGGTAGGCCCGTGCCTCGACGACGTCGTCGAGCCGCTGGCGAAACTCGACGCGCTCGACGAGGTACCGCGACTCGCTCGTGTGCGTGACCTCGATGTCCCGCTCCGGTCGGAGCGCGTCGTCGAAGACCCGGGCCAGCGGTTCGGCGTACGACGTGGCGGTGTACTGCATGCGCGGGCTGATCCGCACCCCGCCGCACCCCCACGCGAGCTCCACCCGGCGCCGTGGCCGCCGGCGTGCCGCCACCATCGAGACGACCAGGACCGGGAGGGCGAACAGGGAGGCCATGACCGACAGGGCGACGGGATCCAGCTGGGCGCCGACTCCGGACAGGTCGATGCCCGCCCACCCGACAGGGCCGATGCCGCCGTCTCCAGCGGCGCGGGCCACGGCCTCTGCCGCCGCGCCGGGGACCAGGCCGAGAGCGAGCACGGCCGCCGCCGAGACGAGCATGGCGGGTTGCATCGTCACCGGTCCGGCCTCGTGAGCGGCAGCGGCTCCAGGCGAACGCGCACGGGCCAGGAACGCGATGCCGTAGGCCTTGACGAACGTGAGCAGGGCCAGGCCGGCAGTCAGGGCCACCACCGCCACCGCGACCGGCATCGCGACCGCCACCATCCGATTCTCTGGCCGGGCACCGTGGATCAGAGCCTGCAGCAACGCCCACTCGGCCATGAACCCGGCCGTCACGGGCAGCGCCGCCGCACCGAGCGCGCCGACGCCGAACGCGACGGCGGTCACCTTCAGCCGCGAGCCGAGGCCACCCATCCGGTCCAGGTCGCGCTCGCCAGTGGCGTGCAGCATCGAGCCCGCGGCGAGGAAGAGCGCGCTCTTGAAGGCCGCGTGGCTGGCCACGAGCAGCAGGCAAGCGGCGACCGCGGAGTCGGCCGGCCCGCGGATCCCGACCGAGCTGAGCAGCAGCCCGGTCCCGAGCGCCAGGAACATCAGCCCGACGTTCTCGGTCGTCGAGTACGCGAGCAGCCGCTTGAGGTCACTCGTGACCGAGGCCTGCAGGATGCCGTAGACCGCGGACACGGCGCCGAAGGCGAGCAGGAGCAGCCCCCACCACCCGGGTCCGTCCGGCAGGAGCCGAAGGGCGACCAGGAGCACGCCGTAGACGCCCATCTTCACCATGGCCGCGCTCATCACCGCGGAGACGTGGCTTGGCGCGGCCGGGTGCGCACGAGGCAGCCATACGTGCACCGGGACGATGCCGGCCTTGGTCGCGAACCCCGCGGCGAGGAGCAGGAACGCCACCGACGCTGTGACCGAGCCGGGGTCGACCGACGACATCCGGTCGAAACCCACCCCGCCCGCGTCGACCGCCAGGACCGCGAAGCCGAGGAGCAGCAGCACAAAACTGAGCTGGGTCAGGCCGGCGTACCACAGAGCCGCCTGCCTGACCTCCGACCGGGCGGCGTGGTCGGTCAGCACCAGGACCGTCGAGGCGAGCGCCATCAGCTCCCACATCAGCAGGAAAGACACGGCGTCCCCGGTCGCCGGGACGAGCTGCATCGCCCCCAGGAACACCGGCAGCGAGGCCCAGGCGGTGCGGGACGAGGCCGGGCCGTCCGCGTAGCCGATGGCGTAGACGGCGGCCACCGCCCCTACCGCGCCCGCCACGACCATGAAGAACCCGCCGAGCGGAGTCGGGTCGAGTCCGAGGTCACCCAGCGGAAGGGTGGTCGGCACGGCCATCCGGCCGTGTCTGCCCGTCAGGACGAGCACTCCCGTGACCACGCCGGCCAGCCCCACGGCCGATGCCGAGAGCCCGGCAGCACCCGACCTCCACCGAGTCGGCGCCAGGATCGCGACAGCGACCGCCACGACCACGAATGCGGGCTGCGCCGCCAGCCCCAGCTCCAAAGCGCTCAACGCCCGGTCACCTTCCGGACCGTGTCGATGATCTGCTGCGGCTCGGGCGGGCACCCGGCCACCTCGAGGTCGACGTCCACCACGTCGTGCACCGCGCCCGCGACGCCGTGCGCGCCGGCGAAGACTCCGCAGTTGCGGGCGCAGTCACCGACCGCGAGCACAAGCCGCGGCAGCGGAGTCGCGTCAACCGTGCGCCGCAGCGGCTCCAGCATGTTGCGGGTCACGACACCGGTCACGAGCACCACGTCCGCGTGGCGTGGCGAGGCGACCAGGCGGGCGCCGTACCGCTCGGCGTCGTAGACGGGCCCGAACGCGGCCGCAACCTCGATCTCGCACCCGTTGCAGGATCCCGCGTCGACATGTCGGATCTGGACGCTGCCGCTGAGCTCGGGCGGACGTCCCGGCGCCACCTCGGGAGGTGGCGGCGCGGGCTCGGCGACCCGGCCGGTGTGCCGGACCAGGCGCAGCAGGCGGAGCAGGTTCATCGCGTCGCCATCACCTGCTCTTCCGCACGATGACACCTTTGCACATCAATGACTCGTTCAACTCCTCAAGTGCGGGAGAACCTGTCGTCATGTCCAGAGCTGTGGGCTCCGGCTTCAGGCAATCCGATCAGTCCTCGTCGAGGGCCTTGGCCACGCGGCGGTGCGCCTCCCAGATGACCTCGGGCAGGTTGTCGAACTGCGCGAGATGCTCCTCGCGGTGGGCCATCTCCTGCTTCCAGCGCGGCACGTTGATCGAAAGGATCGTCTCGAGGTCCTCCGGCGTGATGTCGACACCCTCGAGGTTGAGCTCTTCTTTGGTCGGGATGATGCCGATCGGCGTCTGCCGGCCCTTGACCTCGCCGTTCTTGAGCTGCAGCAGCCACAGCAGCGGCCGCAGGTTGTCGCGGTAGCCGGGCCACAGGAAGTGACCGTCCTCGGGGTCGCGCTGGAACCAGTTCACGTGGGCGAAGATCGGCTGGTCCTTGGCGGCGCCGACGACCTTCAGGTAGTGCGCGGCGTAGTCGCCCTCGCCGTAGGCCATGAACGGGCGGTTCGACATCGGGTCGTAGCGCAGCTGACCGTCGACGCCCTCCGCGGCGAAGGTCGCCTCAGCGCCCAGGGTGAGACCGTCGTACACGCCCTCGGCCAGGTCGGTGATCGCCCGGATCAGCGGCTCGCGGTCACGGGTGCGCCCGCCGAAGATGATCGCGTCGATCGGGACCCCGGCGGCGGCGTCGTAGTCGGCCGCGATGTTCGGCACGTTGTCGAGCGTCGTGGTGAACCGGCTGTTCGGGTGCGCCCACGGCTGGTTGGCCTGCTCGGGCGTCCGGTCCGCGATCGGGTTGCCCTTCCAGTCCAGCCAGCCCGCGGTGTCGGTCGGTGGCTGCGGCGTACGGCCCTCCCACCAGACCTCGTGCGTGTCGGCGTTGTAGGCGACGTTGGTGAAGATCGCGTGTGTGCCTGGGTCGACCGAGTGCAGGGCGGTCGGGTTGGTGCCCTCGTTGGTGTCCTTGGCCACGCCGAAGACGCCGTACTCCGGGTTCATCCCGTAGAGCTTGCCGGTGGCCTCGTCGACCCACAGCCAGGCGATGTCGTCACCGTAGAACGACACGTGGTAGCGCTCGCCCAACGCGTCGGGAGCGAGCATCATCGCGAGGTTGGTCTTGCCCGAGGCACTCGGGAAGCCACCGCAGATGTGGTAGTCCCGGCCGGTCTCCTTGTCGTGGATCCCGATCAGCATGTACTGCTCGCCGAGGAACTTCTTCGACGCCCAGCCGTCGTACGCCGCTTGGCGCAGGCCGTGTGCGATCTTGCCGAGCAGCGCGTTGCCGCCGTACGACGACCCGAAGTGCAGGATCGTGCGCTCGTCGGCCACGGTGACGAAGTAGCGCTGGTCGTCGGGGGTGCCCTGGCCGAGGTTCTCGAGGTCGCCGGTGACGTGCACGGCGCGCACGAACTGGTCGGGGTCCTCGAGGTTCTCGAGGTACTCCACGCCGACCCGCGACATGCGGATCATGTGCAGTACGACCGTGCGGGCGTCGGTGAGCTCGACACCGGTGGCCCAGGGCGCGAGGGCGTTGCCCGCGGGCGCCATCAGATAGGGAACGACGTACATCGTCTTGCCGGCCGAGGCGCCCCGCATGCGCTCCTCGAGAAGCGGCTTCATCTCCGAGGCCGGCCGCCAGTTGTTGTAGACGCCCTTGTCCTTGGGGTCGTTGGTCGCGACGATGGTGCGCTCCTCGGAGCGCGCGGTGTCCTTGTGGTAGCTCCGCGAGTAGTAGCGCCCCTCGCCCGCGGGGAGCAGCTCGCCAGCGTCCAGCGCCTCCCGGATCAGCCGGGCGTCGTCGGCCGCGGTCACGATCTCCACGCGGTGGGCGCCGGTGAGCTCCGCCCAGTAGCGCACGTACTCGCGCACCCGCGGGTTCTTCAGCCCGGCGTCGTCCAGCACCTTGTCCACGTCAGCCATGGTCCGTCCTTGTCAGTCGAAGTACGTGTTTTTCGTAGTGGGCTCGTTCGCAGGCTACATTAGTTGAACAATTTTGCAACTCGTGTAGTCATCATGTATCACTGGTGTGCGGGGTCCACGAGCCAGTCAAAGGATGATGCCAGATGCCGGTGCTGCGGTGAGCACGCCCCTTTACCAGGCGAAGGCCGACTTCTTCAAGACGCTGGGGCATCCGGCTCGCATCCGCATCCTCGAGCTGCTCACGGAGCGCGACCACGCCGTCCACGAGCTGCTGGAGAAGATCGCCATCGAGCCCAGCAACCTCTCGCAACAGCTCGCGGTGCTCCGGCGTACATCGATGGTGGTCTCGCACCGCCACGGCTCCGAGGTCGTCTACTCGGTCAGCGTTCCTGAGGTCCGCGACCTGCTCCTGGCCGCCCGCAGCATCCTGTCCGGGATCATCGCGGCCCGCGGTGACCTCGAGGCCGAGCTGACACCCACCGACCACGCATGAGTCAGACACGGAGCGCCTACCTCGTGCGCGTGACCCAGTTGCTGCCGCGTCGCTCGGACTGGACGCACGCGCGGCCCGGGCGCGACCTGACCGCCGGCCTCATGGTCGGGCTGGTCGCACTTCCCCTGGCACTCGGTTTCGGGGCCAGCTCGGGGTTGGGAGCGGCCGCCGGTCTGACCACGGCGATCGTGGCCGGTGCGATCGCGGCCGTCTTCGGCGGCAGCCGCGTCCAGGTCAGCGGGCCGACCGGAGCGATGACCGTGGTCCTCGTGCCGATCATCGCCACCTACGGGGCTCACGGGGTGCTCGTGGTCGGCCTGCTCGCGGGCCTGATCCTGATCGGCCTCGGGTACGCCGGTGCGGGACGGTTCATCCGCTACGTACCGGTCCCCGTCGTGGAGGGCTTCACCGTGGGCATCGCGGTGATCATCGGCCTGCAGCAGGTGCCGGCCGCCCTCGGCGTCGACGTCCATGCCGAGAAGGTCGCGGCGCTGGCCGGCAAGGCCGTGCACGCCTGGGCGCTGGACGTCCAATGGGCGCCGTTCGGCGTCGCGGTCGGGGTCGCCGCCTTGGTGCTCGTCCTCGCCCGACTGCAGCCGCTGCTGCCGGGCTCGCTGCTCGCCGTCGTCCTGGCCACCGTCGCGAACTCGACCCTCGGCTGGGGTGCCGCCCCGATCGGCCACATCCCCTCGGCGCTTCCCTCCCCCTCGCTGCCCGGTGTACCGCTCGGCGACCTTGACGCCCTCGTGCTGCCGGCGATCGCGGTCGCCGCGCTCGCCGCGCTGGAGAGCCTGCTCTCCGCGACCGTCGCCGACGGCATGAGCGTCAGCCAGCGTCACGACCCCAACCGCGAGCTCGCCGGCCAGGGCCTGGCCAACCTGGCCGCACCGCTCTTCGGCGGCATCCCGGCCACGGCCGCGATCGCGCGCACCGCCGTCAACGTGCGTTCCGGAGCCACCTCCCGGCTGGCGGCGCTCACCCACACCGTCGTGCTCCTCGTCATCGTGCTGGTGGCGGCCCGGTGGGTGGGGGAGATCCCCCGCGCCGCGCTGGCCGGCGTCCTCATCGCCACGGCCGTACAGATGGTGAAGGTCTCCAGCCTGACGGCGCTGCTCCGGTCGACCCGCGGAGATGCCGCCGTACTCACCATCACGGCACTCGCCACGATCGCGTTCGACCTGGTCACCGCTGTCCTGGTGGGCCTGGTCGTCGCGGGGTTCTTCGCCCTGCGCGAGACCGCCAAGTCGGTCCGCCTGGAGGAGATGCCTCTGGACGACTCCGACCACACCGACCACACCGACGAGGAGCGCTCGCTGCTCGACGAGCACATCGTGGCCTACCGCATCGACGGCCCGCTCTTCTTCGCCGCCGCGCACGACTTCCTGCTCGAGCTCGCCGACGTGACGCGGGTGCGCGTGGTGGTCCTGCGCATGTCGCGCATCACCGCGATCGACGCGACCGGTGCTCACGTCCTGGCCGACACCGTCAGCCGTCTCGAGGGACGCCACATCACCGTCTTGCTGTCCGGCGTCCGGCCCCAGCACGAGCAGGTGCTGCGCGAGCTCGGCGTCTACGACCGGCTCGCCCACGAACGCCACCTGTTCGCCACGACGCGCGAGGCCATCGCGCACGCCCGCCTCCACGCCGCACGCGTGGCTCACTCCCCCGGTGACGGGGCCACCGACCAGCGCAACGTCGCGCCGCAAGATCCGCACCTGCGAAAGGACACCCGATGCGCCTGATCCTGATGGGCCCTCCCGGAGCCGGCAAGGGCACCCAGTCGGCCGCCGTGTGCGACCGCTACGGCATTCCGGCGATCTCGACCGGCGATATCTTCCGGGCCAACGTGTCGGCGCGCACCCCTCTCGGCGTGACGGCCCAGACCTACATGGATGCCGGTGAGTACGTTCCCGACGAGATCACCAACGCCATGGTCCGCGACCGCCTGGGCCAGCCGGACTGCGCGCGCGGTTTCCTGTTGGACGGCTACCCCCGGACCCTGGAGCAGGTCAAGGAGCTCGACGAGATCCTGGCCGACCTCGACGTACGACTCGACGGCGTACTGGCGCTCGACGTGGACTCCGACTCGCTGGTCAAGCGCCTCCTGGACCGTGCCGAGAGGGAGGGCCGCGCGGACGACACCGAGGAGGTGATCCGCAGGCGCCAGGAGGTGTACGCCGAGCAGACCGCACCGCTGGTCTCCGAGTACGACGCCCGCTGCTCCCTCGTGCGGGTCGACGGGAACGGCCGGGTCGACCACGTCACCGACCGCGTCCACACCGCCATCGCCCAGCTCCGCAGGTAGCTCGGCTGTCACGATGGTCCGCGGCGTGAAGTCTGGCGCGGCGACACAAGTGCGAGCAGAGTGAAGACTGGTTCACTCGAGGTCCGCCGCGGCGGACTCCTCGCGCCCGAGCGCCGGTTCGAGCGCCTTGCCTGGAGGCCACATGTCTGTCCGTGAGTCGTACGACTTCCTCGTCGTCGGTGCGGGAAGTGCCGGCGCCGCCGTCGCGAGCCGGCTGTCGGAGGACCCGACGGTGTCGGTGCTGCTGCTCGAGGCGGGCCCACCCGCCGACGCGCTCGAGATCTCGATGCCCGCGGCGTTCCCGAACCTGTTCAAGACCAAGTGGGACTGGCAGTACCGCACGATCCCCCAACCCGGGCTCGGCGGCCAGACGGCGTACTGGCCGCGGATGAAGGCGCTCGGCGGCTGCTCGTCGATGAACGCGATGATCTACATCCGTGGCGCGCGCGCCGACTTCGACGGCTGGCTGCGCGACTTCGGTGCGGTCGGCTGGGCGTATAACGACGTACTCCCCTACTTCGTCAGGTCGGAGGGCAACTCAGCACTGAAGGGCCCACTCCACGGCACCGAGGGGCCGCTGCACGTCGAGTCCCGCCGCTACACCCACCCGCTCGCGGACGCCTGGGTGGGCTCCGCGATCGCGTCGGGGCTGCCGGCCAACGACGACTTCAACGGCTTGTCCCAGCTCGGTGCCGGGCAGTACCAGGTGACGTGCAAGCACGGACGGCGCTGGTCGACGGCCTCGGGATACCTCGCGTCGGCCGTGACGAAGCGGCCCAACCTCACCGTGCGCACGGGCGCGCTGACCACGCGAGTCCTGCTCGAGGGACAGCGGGCGGTCGGGGTCAGCTACCTGCAGGGCGGCGAGGAGAAGCAGGCGTACGCCGACGCGGAGGTCGTGCTGTCGGGCGGCGCCATCAACTCGCCGCAGCTGCTGATGCTCTCGGGGATCGGCCCGGCCGACCATCTCGCCGAGGTCGGCGTCGATGTCGCGATCGACCTGCCCGGTGTCGGCGCCAACCTGCACGACCACCCGGTCACTCCCCTGCTGTGGCACACCAAGGGCACGACCGACCTCGCGGTCGACCACGTGACCCCGGCGCGCCTGGTGCAGTGGCAGGCCACCGGGCGCGGCCCGCTGTCGTCCAACGTCGGCGAGGCCGGCGGCTTCGTGGAGACCCGCGACGGGCTCGAGGGTCCCGACATCCAGTACATCGTCGCCGGGGCCGGTTTCTACGACAACGGCTTCCGGGAGCCGGCCGGGCGGATGTTCACCACCGGCGTGACCCTGGTCGACGTCGCGAGCCGGGGACGGCTGCGCCTGAGGTCGAGCGACCCGCGGTGGCGGCCGGAGTTGGATCCCGCCTACTTCGCGGAGAACGCCGACCTCCAGGCCGTGAAGCACGGCTGCCGCCAGGCGATGGCGATGGTGTCGACCGGGCCGCTCGCGAAGCTGATCGACCGGCCGTTCCTGCACCCCTCGGACACCCCGGACGACGACGCCCTGACCGCACACATCCGCAAGTGGACTCAGACCCTCTTCCACCCCGTCGGCACCTGCGCCATGGGCACTAGCGACCAGTCCGTCGTCGACCCGGAGCTCCGGGTCCGCGGGATCTCGGGCCTGCGCGTTGCCGATGCGTCCGTGATGCCGCGCATCACCCGAGGCAACACCAACGCGCCCTCGGTCATGATCGGCGAGAAGGCGGCCGACCTCCTGCTCGGCCGCAACCTGCCGCCCGCCGCCCAGCCGCTTGCCACCACCACGCCGAGGGAGACCGTCCGATGACGACTCAGGAGATCGACCACTCGTCGCGCAGGTTCGACGTACACAACCCGGGCACCGGAGAGGTCGTCGGGACCTTCCCCGTCCACTCGGAGGAGCGGGTGCGGGCCGCGGTCGATCGGGCCCGGGAGGCCTCGGCCTGGTGGCAGAGCATCGGGTACGACGGGCGTCGTACTCGGCTCGATGCGTTCCGTGGTGTGATCGCACGCCGGATCCAGCAGCTGGCCGGCGTCATCAACGAGGAGATGGGTAAGCCGCACTCCGACGCCGTGCTCGAGGTCGCGCCGGTGCTCGACCACCTCGCCTGGGCCGGCAAGCACGCCGGCAAGGTCCTCGGCCCGACCCGCGTGGCGTCCGGCCCGCTCGCCGCGCACCTGGCCGGCAAGGTCGAGTACAAGCCGCTCGGTGTTGTCGGCGTGATCGGCCCGTGGAACTACCCCGTCTTCACGCCGATGGGCTCGATCGTCTACGCGCTGGCCGCGGGCAACACGGTCGTCTTCAAGCCCAGCGAGTACACCCCCGGGGTCGGCGCCTGGCTGGTCGACGCGTTCAGCCAGGTCGTGCCCGAGCATCCGGTGCTACAGCTGGTCACCGGCGACG
>WNGB01006116.1_pt1 | contig 17807 bp, 5 predicted proteins | sample 5400681 | NCBI WGS metagenome assembly WNGB01 (sample SAMN13153367, study PRJNA577476) | soil metagenome | isolation source: 115 cm soil or saprolite under grassland replicate 2 | place: USA:California | collected 2016-06-15 | reverse complement strand
TGGGGACTGGGGCCGCATGGGCGCTGCCTTGGCGTTCGTGTCGCCGTCGGCGTTCCCACCACCTCAGATGGCATCCCCACCACCTCGGATGGCGTTCCCACCACCTCAGATGGCATTCCCACCACCTCGGATGGCGGCCCCACTAACTCAGATGGCATTCCCACCGCCTCGGATGGCGTTCCTATCCCTGTCAGTGCGCGGGTTGCAGAAATGTTGTCGGTTTGGCGCTCTTGGCGCCGGCTCCTGATCACGCCTCGCTCGCCCAATTTCAATCGACGCGTCGTCGTGCCTTACTCCCACAGGCCCATGGACGATGGACTGTGGACGATGGTGCTATAGTCTATCGTCCATCGTCCATCGTCACCAGAACCAGCAACGAATATCCGCCGACGTGTACTAGGGCGCCGGCCGCGCCGGCAGATTGTCGACCGACTGGACGCTGAGTAAAGGCGGATTCTTGCCCGTCACCGTCAGCCCGCCCAGGTGAAACTGGTTGTTGCCTTCACTGCTTTCCAGCACAGCGCCGTAGGCGAAGGGGGGGTTGTAGCTGTCCACATATAGATACAAGTCGGTCGTGCCGGCGGCAAACCAGCCCGGCCAGATCGAGTAGCCCGGCGGGAACTGCGTCGACGTCAGCGTGACGCTCTCGCCGGCCCTCAGCCCGTCTGGCACCGGCCAGGCCAGGCCGAAGCACGGCTTCATGCCACAGCGCTGGTGCCAGGTGACGTTCGCGACGGTCGGCGGCGAGGACGGATTGATGAACAGGTCGACCCAGAACGCGCCGGCGTCGCCCTCGCCGTCGTTGGTAATCGTCACAGTGAACTGCACCGGCTCTCCAGCCTTAAAAGCCTTGAACACGCGCTTATCCGGGCTGAGGCTGATGCTGCCGACCAGATCGGGCGGCGGCTGATGGGCGGCCAGCGGCAGGAATATCTGGTAGAAGGGAGCAGCGCGCGGCGTAGTGACCAACACATTTCCGTCCTGGTCCCTGAACTCAAAGAACGCCGCGAACTCCCGCAGCGGCCAGGTGGGCGCCGTTACCTCCTTCGTGTAGGTCACCGTGGTAGTAGCGCCCGTGCTAGGCACGACAGGTTGACGTTCGAGTGTCACCCGCTGCCAGTTGACGCCATCAACTGTGTACGTTGCGCTCACAACCACAGAAGCGGGTAGTAGACCGTTCTTCAGCGTCACCTCGGTGCTGAGCACCAGCGTCTCTTGCACCTGCGCGGGGCCGATCGCCTGGCTGGTCAGCGTGGTTCGTTTCTTCTTGCTCACGCGCGACTTGCCCGATATCCAGTTGCAGAAGCGCTGCAAGATCCAGCAGCCCAACACCTGCTGCTGGCGCTTAGGCGGTTTGGCATAGCTGATCTCGAAGACCATGGTGTCGAACTGGCGCAGGCGCCCGATGGCGGCGTTGGTGGCGTTGAACTGGGCCAGGTTGAGCAGCAGCCGGTCGCTGGTGATCGGCACAGTGCCGGAGAACGCGCTGGTGCGCTGGAAGGTATAGGGCAGATCGGGCAGCCAGACGCCCTTCGCGGTCATATCCGGCTCAAGCCGCGCCAGTTTGATCGGGTCGGTGACGGGCGTGGTGACATGCGGCATAAAGCCGGCACGCTCCGTGGTTGTGGCAGATAGCAGCTGCACGCCGCGCGGCTGTGGCAGCTCGCAAGGCCCGGGGCAGCTGGGATCGGGCTGTAGCGTGATATCGTAGGCGAGCACTGGCAGCACCGGCCTCCCCGGCGCGAGCTGGTTGGTGCTGGTCATGTGGATCGTCTTGCCGGGCTTGAACGAGTCCGTAATCGTTGAGTACACCAGCGGAATCTCGCCATCGCCCACCGGCCGCCCCGGCGCGAACCGGTTGGTGATAGTGATCAGGCGAGGGAAATGCTCGGGATTTTGCGGATCCGCCTGGATCCGCTCGGGCTCGGGCACCGCCTGCGGATGCGGCACTTTCACGCGCATGAACGGCAGGCCATACAGCGTCAGCTGCGTGAGCGCCTTCTCATCGCTGACGCTCAGGCCATTCGGCCCCAGCCCGCGCAGGTAGGCCTGCTTGGCGCGCGCCAGCGACTCGCCGATCGGCGCGCCCACGTAGCCACGTTCGCTTGTCAACGGCAGTGTGCTTGTCAACGGCAGTGTGCCCGTCACCGGCCGGCCGATCTGCTGGGTAAACAGTTGGGCCAGCTGCTGGCTATAGCCGATGGTCTGTGGGTCGGCGTAGATAAAGCCGGTGTTGCCGATCCAGTTGCCGCCGTTCTGGAGCACCGCCTGCGCGAAATCGGTCTGTAGCGCGCCGGCGTTCGCGCCGCCGAACGACCTGTCCGAGGCGCTCAGGCCGCTGTGGCAGCCGACCGCGAAGATCAGCGCGTTTCGGATAGCTGGCTTATTCAGCAGCTGTGTGGCGCTGAGCACCGAGTAATCGGCGGCGATCAGCTGGGTGTGGTTGAAGTGCCCATTGAACGTGTCCAGCTGGGGCCGCGCGCTCTGCCCGCCCAGCCATAGGCCGGTCAGCTGGTCGACGTTCCACGTATCGCTGATCAGCGTGCCGAGCGCGAGTTGCCCGCCGGGCTGGAAACCGAGCTGCTTCAGGGTGCCGCTAATAACCTGCGCCTCGTCGGCCACGAAACCATAGCCGGTAACCAGCGCTGTGGCCGGCTGCGTGCTGGCGTCGATCGTGTAGTCGCTGCCGGCGTAGGCGTCGAGATAGCTCACGATCTCGCTCGGCCGCTCGACCAGCCGCCCGACGCCCAGGTCGGGCATATACAGCTCGCGGCCGCGCCAGGTGGTCGGCGCGCGGTCGGCATAGAAGTCGTCGGTCTGGATGAAGTTACCGCTGAGACTGCCCGACAGCGGCGCGGTGGCCGAGAGCGCGCCTGTCGCGAGCAGCTCCCCGTAGTAATCGCTCTCCGGCGCGCGCACCGTCTCGTCGGGCACGCGGTAGAACGGAATAATGTCGTCGCCGCCGACCAGCACGAGGTTGACGGTGCCGGTGTAATAGCTGGTGATCGCGCGGTCGAGCGTGTACCAGATCTGCTGGGCCACCTGGTTGGCAAAGGCCGGCCGCGCCTGGCTGTCGGGCGCATCCCAGGCTGCGTACAGCGTGTTCAGCGTCGCCAGGGAGGCGCTGGGCAGCTGGCCCCCGCTCAAGTCGATGCTGCTGCCGTGGCTGGCGGTCATGAGAGGGTCGTCGGGTGTCGTGAGCCGCGCCACCAGCTGTTTGATCGCATCCACCTGCTTTTGGTCGGTGTAGCGCGCCTGCATGCGCGCCAAGTTATACAGGAAGATCGTCTGCACCTGCGGGTCGGGCGTAAGCGTCAGGCTGGCGACCGGCAGCGCGGGCGGGGGTAGCGGCGCGGGCGTGCCGCCGGCGAGACTCACATTCAGCCGGTAGGGGCGGCTGTTGTCGGATGCGCCTGAGGCGCTATAGACCAGGATATAGTAGTGCCCGCTGCGCGGCAGCTGCGTCGTGATCGTCTCGCTCTCGGCGCCCTGGTGGGCCGACAGGGTGAGCAACAGCTGCGCCGCGCCGGGCAAATTGCCGACGGCGCCGATGCGCGTGAGCGCCTCGGCCAGGCTGACCGATGTCAGGCGGCCGCTGGCGTCGGTCTGGTTGGCGTCGATCAGATTGGTCAGTCTGACGCCGTCGCTGACCGGTGCAGTCGCCCGCGGGCGCGGGTCGCTGACCAGCGCCAGGTCGTAGTCGGCCGGCAGGTTGGTTAGCGTAATCGCCACGGTCGCGCCGGTCAGGCCGGTATCGAGCAGGAACCAGTCGGCGTCATCGCTGGTGTTGATCCAGCCGGCGCGCTCGGCGGGCAGGGCGCCGAGTACCGTCGCGGCATCGATCGTGTTGTTGGGGAGCGGCGCCTCGGTCTCGGGCTCCAGCACGTCGAAGGGGTCGCCGAGACTATTCGGCACGTTGCCGGCCGCGGCCAGCAGCTGGTAGCCGCTGCCGGGCCGGTCGATCGACAGGTTGTAGAAGGTGGCCACGCCATTGGTGGCCGTGGCGCTGCGCGCGCCGGATAGCACCGCGCCGGGCGTGCCGCTGCCCGCGCGCAGCGCCAGGGTCACTGTCACTGTGCCGCTGAAGTTGTCGATTGCGCCGTTCGCATCCACGATCAGAGCTTCAATATCAAAGCCACGGCCCGACACCGCGAATGCCGGCACGCCATAGGGGGTGCTAGAAAATTGCAGGCGGGGCGGGCTGAGCACAATGTGCGTCGGCTTGGGCGTCGGCTTGGGCGCTTGCTTCACCGCGATCGGCGCCGCGAACTCCGAGGTATTCCCGTTGCCGTCGGTCGCGGTGGCGACGAGCCGGTCGCCGGCCGCCACGCCCAGCGCGGCGGCATTGCCCAGATCGATGGTGCGCGCGCCCGGGCCAGCCAGTGTATCGGACCCAAGCAGCGCGCGTCCCTGATCGCCGGCGGCCCCGGCGGCATAGAACTCGATCTGGAGCGGGTAGGCCGAGCTGGTCGTGAGCGAATCGACGCCGTACTGGATCACCAGGTTGCCGGAAGGATCGATATCCGCCGCGCTGATCGCCGGCGTGTTTTGCCGGTTGTTTGGGCCGGCGTCGGCGTCGCCCGCGTCGTTGGGGGTCACACCATCGCCCCCCAGGTCGATGCCCAGATCAGCATTGTTATAGATCGCGTTGCGTATGATTTCGTTTTTGTCGCCCGACACGACATTGATGCCACGCCCGGCATTGCGCGTGATCACATTGCCGCCCCAGGTGGTTGCTTCGCTAATTCTGTTCCCGGAGGAGTTGATTGTGATGCCGTCGCCGGCATTCGCGTCGATCGAGTTGCCGGTGATAAAATTGCCGTCGCCGCCCAACAACAGTCCCCTGCCGGCATTGCTCGCGATCAGATTATGGGCGATTGTGATTGCGCTGCTCGCGGAAACGACAACGCCGCCAGCGCTATTGTTTGAGATCGCATTGTCCTGGATTAGAATGTTGGAAGAAGCATTACGAATGTCGATACCAGCGCCGGCGGTATTGCCCAGCGGGCTAACGCCATTCGCCTGAACGCCGATGTAGTTGCCCTGCACAGTGTTGCCGCTAACAGTTGAACCATTCATCATGACGCCTACAGGGTTTGCTGCAATGATGTTACCAGCCGCTGGCGTCGTCCCGCCGATCGTATTGTTACTCAAGGTAAATGGGCCAAATGTACCCATGAAAATACCATGGTTGCTATTGCCAGGACCAGCCGCGCTGCCGGCGGGGTTGACACCAATGTAGTTGCCTTGCACCAGGTTGCCTGTTGTGGGGCCGGCGCCTGCGGCGAAAAAGATACCTTCGATATTTGCTGAGATCACATTGCGCGCCGCAGGCGTTATCCCGCCGATCGTGTTATTAGTGGTGTTGTTGACATATATGCCCGATGCGCGAACTCCACGCGGCGTACCGTCGGCCCGGAGGCCCATAAAATTGCCGGCTATCGTGTTGCCACCGCCGCTCTCAAGCGCAATCGCATCGTGGAAACCACCATAGATCGCCAACCCGCGTATTGTGCTGCCGCCGCCGCTTGCGTTAATGACTATCCCTGTGCAGCTGCTGCTGCAAACGTCGCCATTGAGCTCAATTTTGATCGCAGCATCGTTGCCCACAGCCAGTGTATTCGTGCTCGCGCCGGGTTGGGTGTAGCCGTCGATAATAACTGGGTCGGCGATCACCGGCAGGGCCAAGGTCGGCGAGATCATCTGGGTTCCGCTGCCGATACTGAAGCGGATCGTGTCGGGCTGCGCGCCATTGGGCGCGGCGTTGGCGGAGGTGATCGCCGCGCGCAGCGAGCAGGCCCCGAACTCGCACACGGCGGCGGTGTCGCTCGTATTGGTGACGGTAAACGCCGGGCCGGCCTGCGGAGCGAACTCGACCGCGCCGATGTCGCAAGCCGGGCCGCTTGGGCGCGTTGCGCCGCGCTGGTCGGTGGCCGGGCATGCCACGTTGTTGCCGGCATTGATCGCCGGGCTGGCCGGCGCCGGCAGAAAGGTAAGGGTTGGGCCGCCGTTGTCGGCCAGCGGGCCGAGCTGCGGGTTGGTGTTGAGCAGGTCGCCGGTGGCGCCACCACATGAACCGTCGCTGCTCAGGTTGTTGCCGGCCGAGCTTGTGCCGACGCAGTTGCCGCCGCTTGGGCTGTTGGCGACGATCGAGTTTTGCAGGGTCACGCTTCCACTAAAAACAAGGATCGCTCCGCCGCCGCCAGCCCGGGCGGAATTCCCGCTGAAGGTGCTATTGTTGATTGTGACGATCGGCGCAGTAGCGGCGGCGAAAACGGTCACGAGTGCGCCGCCGGTTGCAACTGATGAATTCCCGCCGAAGGTGCTGTTGGTAATACTCATGATGGCACCGCTGCCGGCGAAGAGCGCGCCCCCGTCATTAGCGATGGTTGCATTGCCGTTGAAGGTGCTGCGGCTTATTGTCACCGCGCCGATGGCATAGATACCGCCGCCGCTGCTGGCGCTATTGCCGGCAATTGTGCTGCTGTTGACTGTGAGATTACCAGCATTGAGAATGCCGCCACCGCTGCTTGAAATGCCATTTGTGATCTGTAGCGCATTAAGCGACACTATAGCGCCAGCTGCCACCTCGATCAGCCGGAACTGCGGCGTGCCGACGGCCGCACTGCGGGCAATCGTCGCGCCGTTGCCGTTGATCGTCAGTGCCCCGGCGAGCACCGGCAGGCCGTTTGGGCCGTTCACTCCGTTGTTGTTGACGGCTGTCAGCGTGTAGGTGCAGCCGGCAGCTAGCGTGATCGTGTCGGCGCCGGCGCTGCTGTTGGTCGTGTTGATCGCCGCGATCAGCCCGGCGCTGTCGCCGCAGCCGATAGTGAAGCCGGCGGCGTAGGCCGTCGGCCGCGCTGGGATCAGCAGCACCTCGCAGATCAGCAGAACGCTGAGCAGCGCCGCGCCCCACCGGCCCAGGGCAGGTCTCCGCCGTACCACGACTGTTCCTTGCATCAAGGTGCTCCTTCCTGAATTGGCCGTTTGAGTTTTGGGCGGCGGCGCTGTAGTACGAGGCAGTACTGGTCTCTATGTATCCGGTATATCAGGGCAGACTTTGTAGTAGGCGCTGCCCTGTAGGAACTGTTCCCATTCGTCGGTGTCGAGGTTGCGCCCGGCCAGCGCGCAGGCGCGTGTTCGCCACGAACGCACGTCGGTATCCCACAGCACGATCGTGCCGTCGAGGCTGGCCGAGGCGAGCGTCGTGCCGTCGGGGCTCCAGGCCGCGCCCATCACGGTGTCGGTGTGCCCCGTGAGCGTCCCGATGTTCTTTAGTTTCCGCGCGCTGACGTCCCACAGGATGATCGTGTTATCCGCGCTGGCCGAGGCGAGTGTCGCGCCATCCGGGCTAAACGTCACTGCGGTCACGCTATTAGTGTGGCCCGGTCCTGGGTTCTGGATGCTCGGTACTTGGTCGAGATGCCTGCGCTCAGCCACGTCCCACAAAATGACAGCGTGGTCGTCGCCGCCGGAGGCTAGCAGCGTGCCATCGGGGCTGAAGGCCACGCTGCGCACCGCGGCCGTATGCCCGTCGAGCTGGCCGGCCCGCGCGCGTCGCGCGACATCCCACAGCAGAACGATGCCGTCGCCGCCGCCGGAGGCCAGCGTGGCGCCGTCGGGACTCCACGCCAGGCTATTGACGGCGACCGGGTGGGCGTCGAGCTGGCTGGCCTGCGCGCGCCGCGCGACATCCCAAAGCACGATCAGGCCGTCGTCGCCACCGGAGGCCAGTGTGGCGCCGTTGGGACTCCACGCCAGACTATTGACGCTGGCCGGGTGCTCGCCGAGCATTGCGATCGGCTGCCGTGTCTTGGCATCCCAGAGGCGTATCTCACCCCTGGCGCAGGCGTCGGCAGGCCGGCGCACGGCGCATTCGGCTACCGCCAGCGTCGCGCCGTCGGGGCTGAAGCTTACCACCTGCGCCGGGCCGGCGGCAAGCGGCTCGCCGCGCGGCGCCCGCGCGGCAAGATCCCACAGCCGCACCTCGCCGCTCCGGCAGCCGGATGTCTGTTGTAGGATATCGGCCTTGGCGCAGCCGATCGTCGCAAGGCGCTGTCCGTCGGGGCTGCGCGCCGCGCTGATCAGCGGCCTGGTGTTCGGCGCGGCGATCGTCGCGCCCATCCGCTGCCGTATGCCCAGGTCCCACAGCGTGACAATCTGATAGCCGCTGGAGGCCAGCGTGCGCCCATCGCGGTTGAACGCCACATGCCAGATCTCGTTCGCCTGACCACGCAGCTCGTCACGCTGCTTACGCGCGGCGATATCCCAGACTCGGACGCTGCTGTCGGCGCTGGATGACGCCAGCAGCTTGCCGTCGGGACTCCACGCCACGCCTGTCACCGTGTTGACATGGCCCTGGAGCGGATCGGCGAGCTGCGTGCGCGCGGCGACATCCCACAGATGGATCGCGCCATCACGGCCGCCCGATGCCAGCGTTCGCCCTTGCGGGCTGAAGGCCACCGCGCTGATCTCGCCGCGGTGCCCGCTGAGCGCGCCGATCTGCTCGTGGCTCGCCACATCCCAGAGGATAATCGTCGGGTCGCCGGCCGAGGCCAGCAGCCTGCCGTCGGGGCTGAATGCGACACTACGCACCGCGTCCTGGTGCGCGTCGAGCGTTGCGATCAGCTTGCGCGCGGCCACATTCCACAGACGAATCGTGCCGCGCGTGCAGGAGGCAGCGCGATCGTCCTGGGCGCAGCCGGCCGAGGCCAGCAGCGCGCCGTCGGGGCTGAAGGCCACGCTCCACACGATGCCGGGGTGGCCTTCGAGCGCCGCGACCGGCTGGCGGGTGGCGACATCCCACAGGCGGACGGTGCGGTCGTCGCCGCCCGAGGCCAGCAGCGTGCCAGCGGGACTCCACGCCACGCTGACGGCGCTGTCGGGAACCACGAGCGGCTGGCCACTGAGTTTGTGTGTGGCAACGTCCCACAGCCGGATCTCACCCTGTAGGCAGCGCGTGGGCGGGTCGTCGGTCTGGCCGCAGCCGGCCGAGGCCAGCAGCGCGCCGTCGGGGCTGAACTCGGCGCTCCAGACCTCGTTGGGATGGCCGCGCAGGTAAGCGGCCAGGTGTGGGCTGGCGCTCAAGATCGCGAGCAGCGCGCCACGCGTTTCGGCGGAGTCGAGCCGGTCGTTGGCTGCCACGCCCAGGAGTACGCTTTGCGCTAGCGATTCCCCCACTAAGCTCTTCGACCGTGTTACCACCAGCTGGGATAGAATCCGTGTGTTGAGCCGGGTGGTTTGAAGATATAAGAAAATCGCCACGACCAGCGCCAGCGAGGCGGCCGCCGCCAGCGCGCGGATCAGGCGGTTGTTGCGGCGAGCGCGCCGGATAATCTCACGCACATTGCGGCACTGTTCGAGGAAATCGCGCTCGACCGCGGTCAGCTCATCGGCGTGGTTCGACGCCCATTTCTCGGCTTCGACCAGCGCCGCGTCGCGCAGCAGCAGCCCGTCGGGCCGGCTGCGAGTGTCCCACAGGTCGGCCTGGCGCTGGAGCTGGCTCAGGTGCGATACGCTCCAGGCGGCGTTGTCGCTGCGGATCGGCTCGATCAAGCGGTCGTGCGCCAGCTCGAACCATGTCGCGCCACGGCGCTTCTCGGCCCGCACCAGGTAGGCGTCGATCAGCGCGCGGATCGCCCGATTGTCCAGCCCCTGGCTCTGGCCCTCGCCCTGGAGCACCTGGCCGCGGATATCCTGCGGTGTGATCAGCCGGCGATCGAACCATTCGCGGATCGCCCGCTCGCGCACGCCGGTCGCATCCGCGATCGCCGCCACCCGCTCGGCATAGTAGGCGGTCAGCGCGCTGTTCACATCGCCCACGGCCTCGACATCCGCCAATGTGATCTGGCGATCATCGCCGGGCGACTCGACGCCGTGGCCATTAAAGTGCATATTCCAGAGGCGGTAGCAGACGACCTGGAGCTGCACCGGCTCGACCGCAGGGCCAAGCTGTTCCTCTACGCTGCCGTCGGGCCGCTGGACATGCACCCGCCGGAGATCATCGATCAGGCGGGTCGCGGCAGCGGCGTCGAACTCGACGCCGCTGCCGCGCGCGGGCTGCCGGATGGCCTGCTGTGCGGCTGTCGCGCCGAGCAGATCCAGACGACACGTACAATTGAGCCGGGTGGGGATGTGGCGCAGGTAGGGCGCCAGGGCCGCCACGTAATCCTCGCGCATGGAGAAGAGCGCCCAGCGCTGGCGGTTGCGCAGCGCCCGGCCGACCTGGGCGAAGAAGGCATGCTTGTCCGCCAGGTTGGTCTGGTCGACGGTCAGAATCTCCTCGAACTGGTCGAAGATCAGCACCGTGCTATTGGCACTGCTGGCAATCGGATGCCGGTTCAGATACGCGTCCAGCGACAATGCGGCCAGTTCGTCCAGCGGGGTCTGCTGCTCGGGCGGCAGCATCTCTTCGAGCGAGAGCAGCGCGCTCAGGACGTAGCGGTTGGCGACCGAGGACGAAGGACGAAGGACGGATTCGCCGTTCGTCGTTCCATTCGTCGTTCGTCCTTCGTCCTTCGTCACGGCCGGTGGCTCGAGGCTGACCCGCATCACCGGCAGGATAGTGAACTCCTGCTCCTGGAGCCGTGGGATCAAGGCCGCCTGGACCAGCGAGGTCTTGCCGGCGCCCGAGGGCGAATGCAGCAGCACAATCCGCTCGGCGATCAGCAGCCCGAGCAAGTCGCGGATTTCGTGATCGCGGCCATACAGCGCCTCGCCGGTCTGGAAAGAGCGCGGCCCAACGTAGGGGTTAGGCAATAGCGCCTGGGGAACACTCATAGCACGTCCCGTCGTGTTATTCGCGTTATTCGCGGATTCTTGACCGGCGTTCTAGTACAGCCGTGCGGATATTCGTTGCTGGTTCTGGTGACGATAGACGATTGCACCATCGTCCACCGTCCATCATCCATCGTCGGAACCGGAAAGTAACTTCTGCCGGCGTTCTAGCGCCGCCGCACGCTGGCCTTGTCGGCGCCGGCGCTCCATTGGGCCAGCAGCTCTCTGGTGAAATCCTCGACGCTGCCCCAGAAGATGCTGATATCCGCACCCTGGAAGTAGGAATCGAGATAGCGCCGCGCGCGCTCCGGCTCCAGGAAGCGGCCCTCTTCCGGCAGGATCTGCCCGGCGATATGGGCGTACTTCTTGCGCCGGCTACGCCCCTCCTGGCTCATGATGCTGCGGAACAGCACCCGGAAGTTCCAGTCGTCGAGCCGGAACCCCAGAAACAGCAGCGCGGTATCGACCAGCGCCTGCCGCACGGCGATCGGGATCAGCTCTTTGTTGGTCGAGACGCCGATCAGGTAGTCGAAGTAGTCGTCCTCAGTCAGCACCAGCGAGTCCGGATCGTCGCTGACGCCGAACAGGTGAAACACCAGCGGGCGCTGCTCAGACGGCTGATAGTCGGGGTCGTCGTCGTAGATCGAGGGCAGCTCCTCGAGATCGGCGTGCCAGCGGCACAGCTCGACCTGCGGATCTTTGCCGGCCGCACGCAGCGCCGCCTCCAGCATATTGCTGGCGTTGGTCGAGATATAGATCGGGAAGGGCAGCTCGGCTAGCACTTTGTAGGGGTCGGCCGGGTTGGCCGCGCGGCGCTGCTCACCCAGCACCGCGAACAGGTCCGAAAGCGGCGCGTCGGACAGCTCATCGGGCAGCTGATCGCCGTAGCGGCGCAGGATCTCTTTGCGCATGTACTCGACCAGCTCATCGCGCGGGAACTGGGCGTCCTGGTTGACCGAGAGGTACTGGGCGACCTGAGGCAGGTCTTCGCGGGCGTGCGGCGCCATGGGGAAGTTGTAGGTCTCGGCCCAGCTGCGCGCCATGTCGTGCGACGACCCCAGCAGCGCCTCGGAGAGATGCGTGCCGAGGATCGGCGTGCATTGGCCGGCGCGGATACGGCGCAGCAGCATCGGCCACTGCTCGAAGGACTGACGGTTGTCGCCGAACCCTGGGACGTACCAGATTCGGCCGCTCTTGAGCCGCATGAATAGCACCGGCATCCAGGCGTCGTCGCGGTCGCGCACGGCGCCGCGCGCCACCGCCATCGCGCGGTCGATCTGGCCGTCGCGCTGGAGCTCGCTGAAGAACACTGGCATGAACGCCGCCACAGTTTGCATGCTGACATTGCCCTGCATGGCCAGAACTGCCGGGATGCCGGCCTCGGCCAGGCGCGGCCCGAGCGCCACCAGCGCGTCTGACTCGCCGGTGCCGGCGCTCTGGCACGACGCCAGTACGATCAGCCGTGGGCGCTCCTGAAGCTCGCGCAGCCGGGTAACCAGATCACCGCCGGAAACTCGGGCGATCTTGCCCTCACTATCTTCGAGCCAGAGCAACGGCTCGCCGCGCGATAGGGTGCCATGGCAGACCAGATAGAGGATGTCGTGGCCGTCGCGCAGTTGGTCGCACAGGTTATTCAGCGTTACACTGCCGGCGGCTGTAAGCGCGGTCAGTGCGATCTGCCCCAATGTGGCCTGTGTCCGCGCCAGCTCAGCATCCACGTCGATCGGCGCGAGCTGGTATGTGGATAGATCCGCCGGGTTGGCGATCGCCACGAGGGCGCGTAGATCGCCCTTCGGGCGCAGCAGCACCCGCCGCCAGTCGCCGCTGCTCAGATAGCGTGAAAAGAGGATCTGTTCGCCCATCAGCAGCGGTGCGCCGTCGTTCGGGTCGCGCAGCGTTTCCCAGCGCAAATTATGCAGCTCGGGGGCGCTGGAACCGATAAACAGCCGCAGCCGCAGCGCCGCGTCCAGGCTCTGCGCGCTGCTGCGCGCCTGCGCGAAGGCCGCCTGAACGGCCGGATCGGCGAAAAGCTGCTCGCACAGGGCCTTACCGTAGTCCGCGGGGTCGAACTCTAGCTCGCGCAGATGCGCGGTATCGAAGGATGCCAGCGCTGACTCCTGCACCAGCCGGATGTCGGCGTCGCTGTCGGGCTGGCTGAAGCGCAGCTCGACGGCGTAGTTGTTGGCATCGCGCCGATGCAGGCCAATTTCCAAGTCGGCATACGCCATGATCACACCTCTGTCGCCGGCGGCAGGCTACTGGCTGCAGGCAGCTTGTATCGTGTGGCTTTGGAAATCACTGCGGCAGTCCATGGGCGATCGACGACCCGATGCTGTGCCATGCTCTACTTATACATCATCGAGCTGCCGAGCACATCGTACGAATTACGGTATCGGTTACGTATCTGTAAGCCATCCAGTCATGACCAGATGCTATCGAGCAGGTGAACCGCAGGGCTGCGGCCATCTTTCGCGCCGTGCGATCCCTTTCACGGCGATAGCGATAGGGCGCGCCGCGCATGGCGCGGCGCACCTGTAAATCCGGTGCTACGGTAGATCGCGTAGGGGCTGACCAACGTAAGTATATAGTAATCAGGGCGCGAATGCAATCGCCGCGACTCGCCGCTGCGCAAACAGCGACTGCGCGATATTGTATTATACTGGTAGCGAATATTCGGCTGTATTCGCACTAGCATCAGAAGGATCGCAACCATCATGATCGAAATTGCCGAAGTCCTGCCGCCATCGCCCACCCGGCTCTGGACACTGGTGAAGCAGGTGGGTGTTACACACGCGGTCGGCGGCCTCCCGTGGGAGGAGCGCGGCAGCGAGCAGCCATGGGATTACATGCCGCTGCTGCGTATGAAGAAGCGCTTCGAGGATGCCGGCTTCACGCTGTCGGTGATCGAGAGCCGACCGCCGCTGGATAAGGCCAAGCGCGGCCTGGAGGGGCGCGACGAGGAGATCGCGACCGTCTGCACGCTGATCGAAAACATGGGCCGGCTGGGCATCCCGGTCTGGTGCTATGAGTGGATGGCGGTGTTCAACTGGATGCGCACCTCCACGAGCGTGCCGGCCCGCGGCGGTGCGCTGGTCACCGGCTACGACAACGACCTGATGCGCGATGCGCCGCTGACCGAGGCCGGCGTTGTCACCGAGGAGCAGCTGTGGGAGAACCTGGAATACTTTCTCAAGAAGGTGGTGCCGGTGGCCGAGAAGTGGAACGTGCAGCTGGCCATGCACCCGGATGACCCGCCGCTCTCGCCGATCCGCGGCGTCGGCCGGATCATGCGCAGCGTCGAGAACTTCCAGCGCCTGCTTGACCTGGTGCCCAGCCCGGTCAGCGGCGTCACGCTCTGCCAGGGCAACTTCCGGCTGATGACCGACGACCTGCCCGCCACCATCCGGCACTTCGGCAAGCAGAAGAAGATCTTCTTCGTGCACCTGCGCGATGTGCGCGGCACGCCCGAGAAGTTTGTCGAGACCTTTCACGACGATGGGACGACCGACCTGCTGGCGTGTTTGCGGGCCTACCGCGAGATAGGCTTCGAGGGCGTGCTGCGGCCCGACCACGTGCCGACCATGGAGGGCGAGGACAACCGCAACCCCGGCTACGAGGCCATGGGACGGCTGTTCGCGATCGGCTATATCAAGGGCTTGCGCGAGGCGGCGTATCGGGATTAGGGGTTGGGGTTATTGGAATTCCGTTGCTGGCCTTCGATGTGCACGTGCCCTGCGCGGGCGGCGGCAAGGGGCGATCGCGCCCCCTGCACCCCCGGCCCGCGGCGTTGCCCCTGGGAACCCCGATCTGATGCATTGGCACAACCAATGTCAGGCGTGCGTGCCTCCGTTATGCTCAGTCATCATTCCTGGCATGATTGGCTCGGCACAACGGAGGCATATGTCGCTGCGGTAATCGTGCGGCAAACATCATTTGCAGGGGGTCTGGGGGGCGGCCCGCCCACCCAGCGGAGGGTGCGGGGGGCGGCGCCCGCCCGCATCCATGCCACTGAGTGTGGTTCAAGGGGCGCGCGCCAGCGCCAGAATGCGTACATCATAGCCCGCCAGCCTGAGATTGCCGCTGATCTCCTGGCCGCGCAGCCGGTCGGCGTAGCGCGCGCCGGCCGGCAGCCCGATCGTCGCCTCGGCGGGGTTATGATTCAGGATGAACAGCAGATCCTGGCGCTCGGTTTGGCGTAGCGTCACCTCAACGCCGGGTGGCGTCGTCAGCAGCGGCGTGATGGCATACGCCGCCAGCAGACGCTTGTAGAATGTGTCGAGAAAGCTCTCCTCGGGGTCGCTGGCCAGGTAGTAGGCCCAGCCGTCGCCAAAATGGTTTTCGGTTACGGCCGGCGTGCCGGCGTAGAAATCGTCGCCGTAGGTGGCATACACGTGCGCGCCCTCGCTGTGGATGATGTCGCACAGGCGCGCGCAGGTGTAGCTGCCGCTGCCGTCGGCCATGACAATATGATTGATCTGGCCATCATACAGCGCGTCGATCTCCTCGACGCGCATGCCCAGCACCTTGGAAAGCGGGCCGGGGTAGCCTTCAAACGCCAGGTCGGTCTCGTCGACCACGCCGCTGAAGTAGGTGGTCACAAATGTGCCGCCGCGCGCCACCAGCGCCTCGATCCGCTCGGCCAGCCCCGGCTTGACCATGTGCAGCAGCGGCGCGATCAGCATATCGTAGCCGCTCAGGTCGGAATCGCTGAACACCACATCCACCGGCACATTGCGCCGCCACAGCGCCTGGTAGTGCTTGCGCACCGTCGCCACATAGGCCTTATCCTGGATCGGCCCGATTGCCGCGTCGAGCGCCCACCAGTTGTTCCAATCGAACAGGATCGCCACCCGCGCGGGCGTGGTCGCTCCTAGCATCGTGGCGCCCAGGCTGGCCAGTTCGGCTCCCAGTGTGCTAACCTCGCGGAACACGCGCGTGTCGGAGCGCCCGCCGTGCTCGACTACCGCGCCATGGAACTTTTCGCAGCCGCCGCGCCCGCGCCGCCACTGGAAGTACATGACGGTGTCGGCGCCGTGCGCCAGCGCCAGGTAGCTCCACAGCCGCAGCACGCCCGGGCGCTTCAGCGCGTTGACCGGCTGCCAGTTCTGGCTGCTGGGCGTCTGCTCCATCAGGATAAACGGCCGGCCATCCTTCAGGCCGCGGTTCAGGTCGTGCAGAAAGGCAATGTCGCTGGGATTGGCGCTCGGCCACGGGTAGCAATCCCACGAGACCACATCCAGCTCTTTGGCCCAGGCGCGATAATCCAGGTGCGGGTAGGTGCCCATCAGATTGGTGGTGATCGGCAGATCGGGCGTGATCGCCCGCAGCGCATCGCGCTCCAGCTTGAAGCACTCCAGCATCGAGTCGCTCTGGAAGCGCCGGTAGTCGATCGTCAGGCCGTGGGTCAGGCGCTCGCCGTTGGCGTAGGGCGGCTCGATCTGCTGCCAATCGGTGTACGTATGTCCCCAGAAGGGCGTCCACCAGCGCGCATTGAGTTCGCCCAGGCTGCCATATTTCTGCTGGAGCCAGCCGCGAAATGCCGCCGCGCAGGTTTGGCAGAAACAGGCGCCGCCGTACTCATTCGCCACATGCCAGATCAGCAGCGCCGGGTGCCGGCCGTAGCGCTCGGCCAGCCGCGTGGCCATATTCACCGCTAGGCGCCGGTAGTTGGGCGAATTGGGGCAGAAGTTGACCCGCGCGCCGTGGTGGTTGCGCTGCCCGCTGTCGCCGGCGCGCAGCACATCCGGGTAGCGCTGCGACATCCAGGCCGGCTGGGCCGCAGTGGGCGTCGCCAGGCAGACAGCGCGGCCGGATGCGTGCAGCTTGTCGAGGATCGTGTCGAGCCATTCGAATGTAAAGCGATCTTCTTCCGGCTGGAGCGAGATCCAGCTGAACACGCCGACCGTCGCGACGTTGAAGTGGCTCTGCTGCATCAGGGCGACGTCGGTATCCCAGGTTTCCGGCGGCCACTGCTCGGGGTTGTAGTCGCCACCATGCCAGATGAACGGCGCGCGCGGGTTGATCGGGCCGAATTGGGAGCGAGCCATGGTTGTCTCCTCAACACTATGCAAAGACACCTGGGATATGATACCGCAAATAGCTCCATAGACAAGGTTTCGCTTGGCAGCGATCAGCTTTACCGTTTGGGGAGGCGTGGAGGGGTCGCAGGCCCCCCCACCCCGAAGGGTAAAGTTCGCAAGAACCTTGCCATAGGCAGAAATCGCCGAGATCGGCTATAATCGCGAAGATCAATCCATATTAGAGCGACGACATGCCCAAGACCCCCAATCCTTGGCAAACACCCAGGGTGATTCTCAATCTGGCCACCTACCGCGGCATGCAGCGCGGGATCAATCAGCTGGCCGATGCCATCCGCCCGACGCTCGGGCCGCTGCCGCGCCTGGTTCTGACCACCAACGCCCGCCTCGACCACCCCGAGCTGCTCGATAACGGCGCGCTGATCGCGCGGCGCGTCGTCCAGATCCAGGATCGCCAGGCCGATGTCGGCGCCATGTACCTGCGCAACTTGCTCTGGCGCCTGCACGAGACGGCCGGCGACGGCACGGCGACGGCGGCGGTTCTGTTCCAGGCGATCTACAACACCGGGCTGCGCTACATTGTCGCCGATGGCAACGCGATGCGATTGCGCCAGCACCTGGAAGCTGCGGCCCTATTCATCCTCGATCTGCTGGCCGAGCGCACGCTCCAGATCGAAGGCTGCGCGCGAATCGCGCGCCTGGCCGAGACGATCTGCTACGATCAGGAGCTGGGCGAGGAGCTCGGCGAGATCTTCGACGTGATCGGCCCGTATGGCCGCCTGGAGATTCGATCCGGGCATGGCCAGCGGCTTGAGCGGCAGTATGTCGAGGGCAGCTACTGGGATGGGCCGCTTTTCTCCCCGCACATGGTCAGCGATGCCATCCGGCAGCGCGCGCTGCTGGAAGCGCCGGCGATCCTGATCAGCAACCTGGAGGTGCGCGAGCCGAGCGAGCTGATCCCGCTCATGGAAGCGGCGATCGGCGCGGGATCGC
>WNGB01014486.1_pt1 | contig 17810 bp, 19 predicted proteins | sample 5400681 | NCBI WGS metagenome assembly WNGB01 (sample SAMN13153367, study PRJNA577476) | soil metagenome | isolation source: 115 cm soil or saprolite under grassland replicate 2 | place: USA:California | collected 2016-06-15 | reverse complement strand
GTGGTTCAGCCCGGAACTCGGCCAGGCCGTCGGATCCATGATCGCCGCGCAGGACGCGATGCTGCTTGGCCGGGTCACCTATGACGAGTTCGCCGCGCACTGGCCGCAGCAGACCGGCGACATGGCCGACAACATGAACGGCAGCGTCAAATACGTCGTGTCCGGCACGCTCAAGTCCGCGGACTGGCAGAACTCCACCCTGATCCCGCGGGACCGCGCCACCGCCGAGATCGCCGAGCTCAAACAGCAGCCCGGCAAGAACGTCGGCATGACCGGCAGCGCGACCCTGGTCAGCTGGCTGCTGCGGGAGGGCCTGCTGGACGAACTGCACCTGCTGGTCTTCCCGGTTGTGCTCGGCTCCGGCAAGCGCCTGTTCCACGACGGCGGCGACAAGCTGCCGCTGAAGCTCATCGACTCGGCGACTTTCGAGACCGGCGTCGTGCACCTCACCTACGCCAACGCATGACCCGGCGGCGCGTCCGTCCGGCAAGGGCTCCGCGGTCAAGAGCCCTGCCGGACGGACCCGGTGATGGGCTGTCCAAGGAGCGGACGTCGCAGGCGATGGTGCGCACGCCGCATTCCAGGCCACCACGTCCGGTAGATGAACTCCTGGTCGAGGGCATTCGCCCTCGGTGGCGAACTGAATGGCCGCTTTGCCGGCGTGTGGCGCGGAGGGCCGGTGCTCTCGGTAGGTTGCGGTCAGCACGGTGCGGGCCATCTGTCGCTCAAGCGATTGCGGGGCGGCCGTTTCATGCCGACCGGGCAGGGCAGGGCAGCAACTGGGCCTGCGGCAGCGGCATCCCTGCGCGTGCCGAGCAGGACCAGCGGCTGCGGCAGCCGCCGAAACGGACACACGGCAGCCGGGCCACATGGGGTGATCTGCTGCGGCTGTTCGGTAGGGGAGATGGGCCCGATGCGGCTGTTGTCGCAGGTAAAGGCAGAGGCAACCCCTCGAGGAGTCACCCCCATGACCAATCCCGGTACGCAGCACATCGAAATGAAGGACGGCGGTCAAACGGTCGCCGCCGCCGAGGTGACAACTTCCCCCGGGTCCGGTGCCACCGCCTAGGCCTCGCTGCATGCGGCGTCCGGGCATGTCGCCCCCGGCCGCCGGGCGAGGCTGGTCGATGCCGTCATGGATCTGCCCGAAGTACGGGAGAGCACACGGCTGAGGGCCGCTGTCCCGCTGGGCGACACCGAATCGCTGTGGCGGCTGCGGGAGCGGACCGAGGACGCGGCCACGCGTCCCGCCGGCTCTACCGCGCTTGTGGACGCGACCATACCGCCGGACCGTGAACCCCGATCCGGTCAAGAGCCCGGCGGCGAATCGCCCGGACGGTGATGACCGTTACCCTGCGCCGCCCGCGCTGAGATTGCGCGAAATGGCGGGGACAGCCTGCGCGGCCGGGCTCCCGGCCGGTGACCGGCTGGCCTGCTACGCGGCCGCCTTCTTGCGCTTCGAGCTATGCATCGAGTTGGCGGTGAACGGGCTTGTTGCCACGGTCCGCCACGGCCGCCTTGTCACGCTCCACTCGGGGGCCTGTGGCGTGGCAGCCACGCTGGCGGTCGACGGTCGGCAGCTGGCCAAGCGGGAGACGCACCTTCAACTGCGGCCCCTCCTGCATCTCGGCGGTGGCATCCCACTGCTCCGGCGTGCAGCGTACTCGCCGGTAGTGCCCTCCATGTCCGCACAGCCTGAAGGTTGACCAGCCGTGCGGTTCGGCGTGCGTTCCCGCTCAGCCTGTCGCTTTCATTGAGTTCCGCCAGTATTTGACCAGCGGCGCGGCGCTGGCCGAAGCGGTCGCCGACCTCCGCCAGGTCCAGCAGCATGCCGCCCAGGCCGCAGCCGCGAGGACAGCAGCCGAACGGCTGCGCTCCCTGGCGCGCCGACGCACATCTCTCCACCTCGTTCCTGGTCGGCCAGCAGGGGGTCGTGGGCGCGTTTGCGATCGGCCTCGCGCCATCGCCCGACGGGTCGGCGGTTCAGTCCAGCCACTCGGTCTTCATCGTGGGAGCCGCGTGGATGCACACGAGTCTGGCCGGGCCCGGTCCGAGGTTGGTGAAGCCGTGCGGGGTGCCTGCCGGGCCGATGACGATATCGCCGGGCCCGCCCTCGATGCTCTCGTCGCCGACCCGGACCAAAACGCGGCCCTCCAGGATGACGAAAGTCTCGTCGTAGGGGTGATGATGCAGCTTAGGCCCATCGCCGGGCCGGTTGTGCACGAGAAAGAACGACACCGACGATGGGCCGTGCTTGCCACCCTCGAATGTGCGGGAAACGTCATTGCCCGGCAGGTTATTAGCGTTCACGTGGTACATGGATCACGTTGCCTTCCGGTAAGTGGAGGTTTAGTCTGCCTGGGTGGCTGCGTGACGGGGATTGGGAGCACGCGGAGAAGTCGTCCACTTGCCACCGTACGCCGGCCTGCCGCGGATGCGGGGCGCATCAACCGGCGGTCAAGACCGAGAACGATCCGCTCGACCCCAACCTCGCATCTCGGGGATCAGCCTTCGCTGAGCGAGGTTGCGGGAGCATTAGCTGCCAAGACCGTCCTTGACGGCGTGCAGATAAGTGGAAGCCATTCGGCGGCTGCCGCGCCCGGCTTCGACGAGGGGCCGCATATGGGCTTCGTATCGTTGCTGCTCTCCGGGTGTCAGCACCTTTTCCATTGCTTCGCGTAGTGCCGGGATCTTCGGGTTAAAGGCCATGTTCAGGTACGCGTCCCAGCGCATCGGCTCCGGCGGCTGTTGTTCGACTTCGAGAGTCAGCGACACGCGGTTGAAGCCGGCTGATTCGGCCAGATCCATGAGATCGCGGTCATCGAAGTTCAGCATCGGGTCGCGATCACGCGGCTGCAGCGCCTCGAAGACACCGTTGACGCGATCATCCAGCTCCTGCACGCCACTGGCGTCGTAGGCCCGCAGGAACCGGTTGAGCCGGTTGACCGGCTCGAACATCGACAGGCGGCCGCCCGGGCGAAGAACACGGTGGAACTCGCGGAAAGCGCGCGCCTTCTGCTCAACGTAAATCAGGACCGAGCGCGTCGTGACGACGCCGGCAGATTGATCCCGAATCAGGGACAGGTCATCAGCCGAAGCGCACACGAAACGGCAGCGCCGGGAAACGCCCATCTCATCCGCGATCCGGCTGGCTTCGCCGAGCAGGTCCTGTGAAATGTCGCTGAAGATGACCAGCCCCGCGCCACGGTCCAGCGCGCCGAACGCGATGAGGCCGTCTCCGCAGCCGACGTCGAGCACAGTTTCGCCCTGGAGAAGACCAGCGCCGTCCAGGACCCGATCGCGCGTGGCGCCCAGCCGCTCCAGCATCGCCCTCTTGAGCTCGGGATCGCCGCCGAAGCGCCGCCGCAGCAACCAGTCCGACCAGCAGTCGCTCGTCATGCCCCGATTATCCAGGCGCCGCGCCCGGCCGTGTGCCTCACGATCACCTCCATAACAAGCAGATGAGTGTGGTTCGGTGATCGGTTGGACCCGCTTCAGGCGTTCTGCTCTCGCCTTCGACTGTGGGGAAGCATTATGACGTTGTGATTCCGATTCGCCGACACAACGTGAGATGCGCATGCGGGATGGGCTGGCGGGCACTCGACCTGGACGAGCCATGTCCTCGCTGTGGTGACGATATCCGGTGGGGCGAGCCGCAAGCACCCAGGGCGCCGGCGACGATCGTTGACATTGTCCTGGTGGCGACCGCGACCGCAACCATCCTGCCGTTCATCCAGGCAATCGCCAGCAAGGCCGGAGAGGACGTCTACGAGGCCATCCGAGGTCTGATTCAGCGCAAATCAACCCACGAACGCGGTGAAGACGCGGGCGGGGAGGACGGTCAAGCAGAATACGACCACGAGTCGGTCCGTTGGTGGAGCGACGCCCTCAGTAGTTCACTCGGATGCCGACTCATCGATGACAACAATCACGTCGCTTTGTCGCTTCCGCCCACCATTCCCGACGAAGCGGCTCGCGCTCTCGGTGATTTCAGCCTGAATCTCCCCCCGAACGTATGGATCGAACTTTCCTGGAACGACGACGCCAACGCGTGGATGATTCGCCGCCGTGACCTATCAAGTTGAGCACCCTGACGATGCCGGTCAGTAATGGCTACCGGGTGTGGTGAAGAACATCGCGGTGCTCAAGTGTTCCGTTGGCGTCTCGTCCTCATGTCGTTATCCAGCAATCCCAGCGTTTGCCGTCGTTGTCTGGCGGCTGGTGGTCGTGCTCGCCTGGCCGCATGCTCCGCAGTTCGAACCAGACCGCTTTGCCGCGGTTGGTTCGCCGCACACCCCAGTTGTCGGCGAGAGCATCGACTAGCACGAGCCCAAAACCGCCCTCTTCCAGCACGTTTCCATCCCGCAGGGTGGGCGTTCGCGGGTCTGTGTCCAGGACCTCAATCCGCAGGAGGTTCCCCGCAAGGTGCAGCCTCAACTCCAGCGCCGATCCTTCTGTGCGGGCATGCCGGACGGCATTGCCGACCAGTTCCGAGGTGAGCAAGGTCGCGCTCTCGATGAGATGCTCCAGGACCCAAGACGCCAGCGCTTCGCGCATGGCGCGTCTGGCCATTCCAGCCGCCTCGGGGAGCGGCGGCAATATGATCGTCAGCTGCGCCGGAGCGGCGGCCAGCTGTTCAGCATCAGCCGGCATGTCCCGATCGCCTCAGTCGTGTCGCTCCGGAGCATTTCGTGATCAGCGCAATCCGGTCGCCGCTGGTGTCGGACAGCGCCGGCTGATGTCTGTGACAATTCATTGACAACCCCTCCACTGCATACGGAGGCGACGCGTGAGGGATTCGGACACGATCGAGAACGCGCGCCGTGCGCTTGGCGAGGATTTAGGCCGTGCGGTCCAGCTCGCCGGGACATTCCGCCACGTAGACTCCAAGCACCAGGCGGTAGACGGGGGTGGATGTCGTGCGGGTCGATGCTGCCGCCAGCGTTTCTTCTTTCGCTTCGGGGTTCAAGATCTCGATCGGGGTGGGTGGCTCTCCTTTGCGGCCGATGATGTGGATGTTCCTCGCGATACTGATGACTTTCCTCATCACGAGAACCGTGACCAGGCTGATCCGATCAGGCAGCGGCGCCGGCGCCGGGCTGAGCAACGTCCGAATCGCAGGCAATCACGTTCATCACCAGGTTTTCGGCATTTTGATCATCATCGGCACAGGAATTGTTCTGGTATCCGCAACGCCGCAAGGAGCGGCCCTCGACGTCGTCGCCGCCGTCTTCGGGGTGGGTGTCGGCCTCACAGTCGACGAATTCGCGCTCTGCTTCACCTCAAAGACGTCTACTGGACCAACGAGGGGCGAAAATCGGTCGATGCAACCTTCTGCGTTCTGGCGATAACCGGAGCGCTCATCGGCGGAGCCGACTTTCTGACCGGCCGCGTCGGGACGACGACATGGTGGTCGTCGATCTCCGTCATCGCCGTCAATCTCCTGCTCTGCGGGATATGCCTGCTCAAAGGAAAGGTCATGACCGGCGTTATCGGTATCGTCATCGGTATCGTCGCCCTCGTCGGCGCAATCAGGCTGGCCAAACCGGGGTCGTGGTGGGCGGCGCATCGCTACGTCAGCCGGCCCCGCCGAGCCGCACGCGCAACACACCGCTACGACCAGCGCCACGAGGAGCGCTGGAATCGATTGCGGGATCTCGTCGCCGGCGCCCCCTCCGAGGAAGGGCCAAGCTTACGGCGCCGGCCTCCGCGCATCGGCGCGGGCCCGTCGCGGCGGAACAGGACGCCCGAATCTGCCGTGGCGCTGCCCGGTTCCTGGTGATGGTCCTCGTGGGAGCCAGCCCACAAGCTTCTGCCCCACCAGCCGGGGGCAGCGCCGCCTGAGCCGGCCAGTCGCTGATTGCTTTGATCGTGGCTGTGGCCATCGGGGTCTTCTCCGAAACGGTTAGCCGGTGTGGCGGACGAGCGGCCAGTCGATATCGACTCGGCCGGCCTTGTTGAGGTAGTTGGTGAAAATGTTGAGGGCGACGTGGGCGACGACCTCGGCGACCTGCCCGTCGGACAGTCCGCCGTCGCGGGCGGCGGCCAGCTCATCGTCGGAAATGGTGCCGTGGTTGCGGACCAGCGCGGCGGCGAAGGTCAGCGCGCCGGCGGCCTGGGGATCACCGGCTTGGCCCTTGCGGGCGCTGGTGGCCTCGGCCTCGGTAAGCCCGGCCAGTTTGGTGGCGATGTAGGTATGCGCGGACAGGCAATAGTCACAGCTGTTCTCCTGCGCCACGAGCAACGCGATGCGCTCGCGCACCGCTGTCGGCAGGCTGCCGTCGCGCAGGGCACCGGAGAAGTCCAGGTAGCCCTTCAATGCTGCTGGGCTGTTGGCCATCGCCTTGGTCATGTTGGGGGTGACGCCAAGGGCCTTCTGTGTGGCGGCGAGCAGGCTCGCGGCCTCGCCGGTGGCGGTCTCAGGTTCAATCAGGGAAAGTCCTGGCCTGGGCGGGGTCTCACCCAACATGACAACCTCCTTGCGTGGGTTTGGCCCGTGCGTGTTCTCCGCTCCGGATCCCCGTCGGGACTCCTGCTCGCCAGAGACGGCAAAGCGGGCTTTCCCGTCCCGGTCGGCTCTGCGCCGGAGCTGTGAGTAAGCATGCGGGGCCGTGTTGATAGATTCGCGATGTGTTCGCGATGGATGCCCGATATGTCCTATCGGGTCCGTGCGGCGGTGATGAACGCCGCTAGCCTTGGGGCCGAAATTGGGTGTGCGATTCACGATCCTGGGTCCGGTGGAGGTGTCGGCCACGGGCCGGCGGCTGCCGAGAGTGGCGCCGCGGCATCGCGCCGTGCTCGCCTACCTGCTCCTGCACGCCCGGACCGTGCTGAGCGCCGACCGGCTCATCGGCGCGATGTGGGGCCTGACACCGCCGGATACGGCCCGCGCGCAGATACACGCCGCGGTAACGGCGATCCGCCAGGTGCTGCGCGCTGCGGGGGCGCCACAGGTGCTCGCGACTCAGGCGGCCGGATACGTGATCCTCCCCGAGCCCGGGCAGCTGGATCTTGAGGAGTTCACCAGCCAGATCACCGCTGCCCAGGCGCAGGCGGCCGCCGGTGATCCACAGGCCGCCGCGCACCAGATACGCGCCGCGCTGGCGCTGTGGCGGGGAGAGCCACTCGCGGACGTGAACGCCGACTACGTCGCCAGTGCCCGGGCACGGTTGGACCAGCGGCGGCTGACCGCTGTCGAACGCCTGGCCGATCTTGAACTGTCCCTGGGCCGCTACGATGATCTCATCGAAGAACTGGCCGCCCACGTCGAGGCGCATCCGTTGCGGGAGGGCAGGCCGACGCGCTGTCGGTCGCCCGCACTCTACGGGCGGCGCTAGTCGAGCAGCAGGGACTTGACCCGGGCCGGGCTTTCGTAGCCCTTGAACAAGCCATTCTGCGTGACGACCCAGGCCTGGACCATCGATCCGCCCCCATCGCCGGGCCAGTCGCCTCCGACCAGGAGCCGGCCAATGACGCCGGACCTGGTGACGGACCTGGTGACGGACCTGGTGACGCCGGACCTGCTGACGCCGAACCTGCTGACGCCGGACCTGGTGACGCCGGACCTGGTGACGCCGCGCCGAGCCAGCAACGGCGACGGCCGAACTTCCTGCCCTACGACACCCCGGATTTTGCCGGGCGTGCCGCCGAACTCGATCGGCTCGCCTACCCGCAGCCCGGCGACGGCGGCGTCGTGATGATCTCGGCGATCGACGGCATGGCCGGGATCGGTAAGACGGCGCTCGCGGTCCATGCCGGGCACCGGCTCGCCGGCCATTTCCCCGATGGCCAGCTCTTCGTCGACCTGCATGCACACACGGCCGGCCAGGTACCGATCGAGGTCGGCGCCGCTCTCGGAATCTTGTTGCGACAGCTCGGCGTGCCCACCGAACGCATCCCAGCCTCGGTCACCGATCGTGCCGCGCTGTGGCGGGCCGAACTCGCCGGCCGCCGGGTCCTGGCCGTGTTGGACAACGCCGTCGACACCGATCAGGTGCGGCCCTTGCTGCCGGGTGCCTCGAGCAGCCTCATGCTGATCACCAGTCGCAGACGGCTGACCGACCTGGACGGCGCCCACGCCTTGTCCCTGGACCTGCTGCCGGCCGAGGACGCCGTCGACCTGTTCACCCGAATCGTGGGAGCCCGGGCGAACGCCGAACCCATCGCCGTCCTCGACGTGCTGCACCTGTGCGGCTTCCTGCCACTGGCCATACGAATCGCCGCCGCCCGCCTGCATCACCGGCCGCAATGGAACGTCGAATACCTGGCCAACCGACTCCGTGATCAACGCCGCAGACTGACCGAGCTGTCCACCGCCGAGAGGGCTGTCGCGGCCGCGTTCACCCTGTCCTACCAGCAGCTGGATCCCGCCGAGCAACGCATGTTCCGGCTCCTCGGTCTGCACCCGGGGCGCGACGTCGACGCCCACGCGGCCGCCGCGCTGGCCGACATCCCTGTTGAGCAGGCCGAGGCGCTCCTGGAGAACCTCCTGGACGCCCACGTCCTGCTGCAACATGAGCCCGGCCGCTACACCTTCCATGACCTGCTACGCGAATACGCCCGCAGAACCGCAGCCGACGAAGAAGACGCCGACGCCCGCCGCGACGCCCTGACCCGGCTGTTCGGCCACTACCTGTACACCGCGTGCCGGGCGGTCGATCTCCTCTACCCGTACAGCAAACACCTCAGGCCACGGATCCCCGAACCAGACACCGCTACCGTGCCGTTCGGCGGCGCGGCCCACGCGACCGGATGGCTGGACGCTGAACGCGCCAACCTCATCGCCGTCGGCGCTTACGCCGCCGACAGTGACTGGCCCGCCCACACCAGCCACCTGGCGGCCACCCTGCACCGCTACCTCGACGATCATGCCCATCATGCCGACGCGTTCGCCCTGCATACCCAGGCCCTCCACGCAAGCCGACGTTGCGGCGACCAGGCGGCCGAAGCCCGCACGCTGCTCGACTTGGGGGTTACGAACTGGCGGCAGGGGAACTACGAGAAGGCAACCGAACACTCCCGGCACGCCCTGGACCTATCCCGCGAAATCGGCTACCGGCTGGGTGAAGCCCGGGCCTGGTACCGGCTCGGTGTCGCGTACTTGCGGCAGCGAGACTATGACCGGGCCCGCGAACACTACCAGCGCTCCCTGGAGCTGAATCGAGAACTCGGCGAGCGGCTCGGCGAAGCCAACGTGCTGGGCAACCTCGGTCTCGTCTGCGAGCGGCAGGGACACTACGAACAGGCCCACGACCATCATCGCCAGGCCCTTGCCTTGTACCGCAAGCTCGGCACCCGGGGCGGCGAAGCGACCACGCTGGGCAACCTCGGGCTGGTGTACCGGCGGCAGGGCCGTTACGAACAGGCCCGCGCCCATCACCGGCAGGCCCTGGACCTGTTCCGTGAGCTCGGCTACCGGCGCGACCAAGCCGAAGCGCTCAACGGCCTGGGAGAAACCGCGGGCTCCATGGGTGACCCCGCCCAGGCGGTTGACGACCACGGTGCCGCCCTTGCTCTCGCCCGCGAGGTGGGAAACCGCCCCGAACAGGCCCGCGCCCACCACGGCCTGGCGCATGCCCATCGCGCTCTCGGCCGCATCGACCTGGCCCGCGATCACGCAAAGCAAGCCCTGGACCTGAACACGGACCTCGGCGTGCCCGAAGCCGACGAGGCCCGCAGATTCCTCGCCGGCCTCCGGTGAGGCGAGCAGCGCACCAGTGGGTGGGCCCTACCCCTTCACCGTCTCCTCAGGGCGCGGTCCAGCACTGGCCGGGACCGTCGTTTGAGTGATCCGAGCCTGCCGGTGCTCATCGCCGTCGTGCGGACCCGATAGGACACATCGGGCGTCCATCGCGAACACATCGCGGATCTATCAACACGCCCCCGCATGCTTACTCACAGCTGCGGCGCAGAGCCGACCGGGAAGGGGAAAGCCCGCACCGCGGCCCGGGCCGAGCGGGGCTCCGAAACCCGTGGATTTTCGGACCCGGTCAAGCACGTACACCCGACGACCACGTACACCCGGCGACCACGTAGACCCGACGACCTTGAAGGAGAGCAGTCATGCAAGCACGGATGAGCAACCCAGCGATGGTCCTTCCTGACGCGATGCAGGCCATCCAGGGCCTGTTCAAGGCCACCGGAAAGGGCGGCGTGCCGCCCGCGACGCTCGAGCTCGTCCACCTGCGCGCGAGCCAGGTAAACGGCTGCAGCGCCTGCGTCGACTCCGGCGCGCGCAGCGCCAAGAAGGCCGGCGAGACCGACGACCGCATGTTCGCGCTGGCGGCCTGGCGGGAGGCGCCCTACTTCACCGACGCCGAGCGCGCCGCGCTGGCGCTCACCGAGGCCGCCACCCGACTGGCCGACCGGTCCGACCCGGTACCGGACGACATCTGGGACGAAGCCGCCGATCACTACGACGAGCAGGGACTCGCAGCCCTGGTCCTCATGATCGCCACGACCAACCTCTTCAACCGCCTCAACGCAACCACCAGGCAGGTGGCCGGCGCCTGGGGCTGACCGCCACCCGGGCGGCACCCGGCGGCGCGGTCATCGTCGACCGCCGGCCAGACAAGAAAGGAACCGACATGGCAGTTGTCAGGGCCCATCGTTACCACGTTGACCCGACCGACCTCGAGGAGCTGCTAACCCGGCGGGCCACGCTGATCACCGCCATCCGCGCAGCCCACCCCGGCCTGTCCGATACCCGGCTGACCCGGCTGGAGGACGGAACCTTCACCGACATCTGGCGCTGGGACTCCGCCGCACAGATGCAAGCGGCCCTCGCGGCAATGCCGACACCCGAAGCCCGCGCGGCGATGTCGCTCACTCAGGACGCCGCCGCCGAGGACGGCGAAATCGTCGACGAGCGGTAGACGCGCACCCCTCGGTGGTGGGTGGTGGCGGTCATCCGCCACCACCCACTTGGCGCAGCCGTCCGCCTAAGAAGGGCACAAAGCATGATCCCCGTGGAATACCGAGACCTTTTGAGTGACACTCAGACTCGCCGCCTTCTGCTCGGCCAGGGTGTCTCGGCCCTGGGCGATGGGATGAGCACGGTTAGCATCGCTTGGCTGGCGGTGCTGATTGCCCCGCCCGGAAATGTCGGAGTTTTTGTCGGTATCGTCGTTGCCGCTTACACCCTGCCAGGCGTCGCGGGAGCCCTGGCGCTGGGCCGTTTCCTGCGCAACCGGCCCGTGCGGGCACTGGTCGTCGCCCACGCCTGGGTTCGAGCTGGCTTCCTCGCTACGATCGCGATCCTGTGGGCAGCCGGTTGCTTGACGCCATACGTTTACGTGGCGCTTCTCGCCGGCTCGTCAGTCATGACGGCCTGGGGCAACGCCGGCGAGTACACGATGCTTTCGGAGCTGAGCGGCCCGGAAGGCCGGCTTGGCGCAAACTCCCTCTATAGCGCGCAAGTGTCCATAGCCGTAATCGTAGGGCCATCGCTTGCTGGACTCCTCCTGGGGCCGCTGGGTATTGGATCCCTCATCGCCTTGGACGCCGCTTCGTTCGCATTCCTTGGCATACAGGCCCGGCGCACACGGCTGAGCACAGCGACTGCGGGCGAACCGGTTCACGCCCGCGCGGCAGAATCCGGCTTCCGGCAGCTTCGCCGGCTTAACTTGATGAGCCTGATCATCCTGACCTGGCTATTCTTCTTCTTTTACGGCCCGGTCGAAGACGCGCTACCTATATATGTCACACACGACCTGCACGCCAGCGCTGGATTGCTCGGCGCATACTGGACGTCCTTCGGCGTTGGCGCGCTAGTCGCCGCGTTGATTACGGGCACGCTGCGAAACCGCAACATCCGGCGGGTCACGCTCCTGATCGTCGCGGGGTGGGGCGCATGCCTGCTGCCATTCGTATTCTCCCCGGTTGGTGTGACGCTGGCATGTTTTGCCCTCGGCGGGCTGATCTACGGCCCATTCACCCCGCTGACCTACGCCCTGTTCCAATCCTCCACTCCCAGCGCTAACCTGCCCACCGTACTCGCAGCGCGCAGCGCTATTGTCATGGTCGCCACTCCTCTTGGCACTGCGGCCGGTGGCCCGATTGTTGGAACGCTCGGGGCGGCACAAACAATGACTGCGTCCGGCGCCGCGACCGTCCTTCTCGCCGTTACCATCGGCGTCATCTGGACTCGGCGTGTCACGCAGCGTTAGCCGTTTTGAATAATGGTCCATAACGGCTGCCGCGCCCTGACGCACACCGCGAGTGCGCCAAAGTTGCCGGTAAACTGCCGGTCTTCCTACCTGGGTTTCCGGCTGAGGACCGGCAACCATCAACGCCGAGCGCATGTCTGCCTGATCCCGGCGCAAGGGAGGAATCGTATGCAAGCCAGGGTAGCTCGTGGCGTGGCCCGCTCCGCGGTCACGGTCGCACTTGCCGTCGGTATGGTGGCAAGCTCGCTCACGTTCACTGTCCCCGCGCGGGCCGCGCAGGAAGTGTATCGCACCCATCCATGCAAGATCTATAACAATGTCGTTTACTGCAGCCAACTCAGAGACCAATGGGTCACTTTGGTCAAGTATTACGACGGGTCGAGGTATCAGGTCTGTGTGGCAAACTATCACCACACGGGAGAGATCCAGGCTGGTTCCTGGCTTGCCGAAGTCTCCTGGTATGACAATAACCACAACTTTGTAAACGCCTGGTGGAATCCCGAGCCCATCTACCAACCTGGCCCAGGCGGCCTGCAATGCACGCCTTTTAGGCCGTATCATGCCAAGCCGGTCATATCTTACTCGACTGCCCTCTACGACTGGTTCTGGAGTGAGCTTTACCCCATCAAATGATCACCGGGCTGACTGTTCTTCACCGGATTCGTCAGTGAGCGCCTTTCAAACGCCGTAGGCGAGCGGCCCCGCCCCGGTAGGTGTCGGCCGGAGCGGGGCCGCGCCCGCGACTGCGTTCGCTAACAAGAACCGCCAACTGACTCCCATTGGGGAGGTGTTGTAGCGGTCTCGACAATTATATGGCCAGCGTAGTCTTCCCTGTACCCGCCCACTGTGTACCATTTCTGCGTTCCGACTGGATTGCAGGCGATTCTGGTGAAAGAACAGGCCGATCCGGGCCCCGGCGCCGGAATACATTCAACCGTTACGTCTCCCGAGCCCACATCATTTTTATACAAATTGTTCGCCAGATAGAGGTGCTGCGGGCCAGGGCGGTAACGGCTAGTGAAAAACTTCACTAGGCTGGTCACCAAGTTTATGCCTACTGTGGTGCACACTTCGAAGGTATCCACTCCGCCCCAGCCGGCAGGCTCCTTAACGCAGCGGGTGGTAGCAGCAGACGCCGGGGAAGCTGCAACGACGGTCCCGCCGATCGCTATGATCAACGCAGCCATCAGCACTGCGGGGCCGCGAAGAAGTCGTCGGCGACGTCTGAAGATAAAACCTGGACCGAACTCAGGAGCCGAGTTCATCTGCGTCCTCCATTAGGTTAGGAATATCCTTTGGTTAAGGCGGTTCCCTGGCGGGCTTGGCCAGGAGCACAGGCATTTAAAGCGGGGTGATCTCCCCGATAGGCGTGCTAACCGCTCGTGCGCCGTGCGCGGTTAGCAGCCGTCACTTAACCTCGCACAACTGATGCCCGTGAACCAGGCAGTTATCCGGCAACATCGTCGATGTTTCTGCCGGTCCCCACACGGCCCGGGAACGTTCGGCGAGGAACCGCGCAGAACCCCGCACCCAAGCGCTCAGCGGCCCGCGTGGCCCGAAGGGCGTCGGTGCCCGAAGATCACCTAATTGTCCGTGCTTGTCTGGTATCCCGCTGGCTCAGCCATGTTTGAGCGTGGATGTAGGTAGGACTGGCGCACGCGGCAGCGGCGTCTCCGGGAGTAAGCGGCGTCTCCGGGAGTAAGCGTGAGCTGATGGCATGCTGTGGACATGAGTGCCCGCACGGTGAGCCCCCTGCTCGTGGGACGCGACGACGAGCTGGCCGCGCTGGAGGACGCACTCGCCCGGGCCCGGTCCGGATCGACGTCCACCATGCTGATCGGTGGTGAAGCGGGGATCGGCAAGACCCGGCTGATCGGCGAGTTCGCCGAGCGGGCCGCCGCCGATGCCGCCCGGGTGCTCGTCGGTGGCTGCCTCGAGCTCGGCACGGAGGGCCTGCCCTTCGCGCCGTTCACCGCCATGTTCCGCCGACTCGTTCGCGACCTGGGGCATGAGGGAGTGGCCGCCCTGCTGCCTGGCGGTGAGACGCGGGAACTCGCCCGGCTGCTCCCGGAGTTCGGGGAGCCCCCGGGCGACGCCGCGGGTGCCGAGGCGCGTGCCAGGCTGTTCGAGCAGGTGCTCGGGTTGTTCGAGCGCCTCGCCGACGAAAGCCCGGTGGTCCTGGCGGTCGAGGACGCCCACTGGGCCGACCGTTCGACCCGGGACCTGGTGTCGTTCCTCGTCCGCTATCAGCGATCGGACGCGCGGCTGCTGATCGTCGTGACCTACCGAGCCGACGAAGTACATCGTGCGCATCCGCTGCGCCCGCTCCTGGCCGAGCTCGACCGCGTCGCCACGGTCACCCGCTTTGAGCTGCGGCGGCTGACCCGGCGCGAGGTCGTCGAACAGGTGGTGGGCGTCCTCGATCGGGCGCTGCCGGATGCGGTCATCGACAGGATCTACGCACGCAGCGAGGGCAACCCGCTGTTCGTGGAGGCTCTTATCGGCGGCGACGGCGAGTCCCAACGCGTGCCGGAGTCGCTGCGCGACCTGCTGCTCGCCAGTGTGGAGCGGCTGCCTCAGGAGACTCAGGAGCTGCTGCGGGTGGCCAGCGCCGGCGGCGTGCGGACCGAGCATGGGCTGCTTGCGGCGGTCACGGACCTGGATGATATGGCGCTGTCCGCCCTGGTGCGTCCCGCGGTCGAGGGCAACGTGCTGGTCGTCGACGGCGAAGGGTACGCCTTCAGGCACACCCTGATCCGCGAGGCCGTTCATGACGACCTGCTACCGGGTGAGCGGACCCGCCTGCACGCCCGTTTCGCCGAGGCGCTGGAGCACAACCCGGGTCTGCTCCCGTCCCCGCGCTCCGCGATCGAGCTCACCCACCATTGGTATGCCGCCCATGACACGACCCGGGCACTGGCCAGCGCCTGGCACGCGGCGGCGGCCACGGCACGGTCGCTGGCGTACGAAGCGCAGCTCGGCATGCTGGCCCGGGTGCTGGAGCTGTGGGACACGGTGCCGGACGCAGCCGAGCGGGTAGGAACGGACCATCTGGGCGTCCTGGAAGCGGCAGCCGTGGCGGCGGAGCTGGCCGGGGAGAGCGAACGCGGTCTCGCCTTCGCCGAGATGGCCCTGCGCGAGGTCAACACCGCCACGGATCCGGAACGCGCCGCCGGCGTGATCAGACAGCGCGGGAGGCTCAAATTCGACCTCGGCCGTCCCGACTCCGTCGACGACCTGCGCCAGGCAGCTCGGCTGGCACCGGCGGACCCGCCGACCGCCACCCGGGCGCACATCCTCAACCTCCTGGCGCGGGTGCTCAATGCCACCGACGAGCACGCCGAGAAGCTCGCGGTGGCGGAGGAGGCGCTCGCGATCGCCCGCCAGGTGGGCGACGTGTCCGCCGAGGCGTACGCGCTTTGCACGCTCGCGTGGACAGGCGGCTACTACCGCGACCTGAGTGCCGAGACCGCTGCGTTCGCCGAGGCCTGGACGATCGCCATGCGTGCTCGCGCGTTTCCCGCCCTGCTGCTCATAGCCACCTCCGAGTCGGACCTCTACGAAGGTGCGGGGCGGCACGAGGACGCCGCGAACGTGGCGCGGCGGGGCATCGCTGTCGCCCAGGATTACGGCGTCGCGCGGACCTCAGGCGCCTTCCTGTCGATCAACCTCGCCGAGCCGCTGGTCTCCCTGGGCCGGTGGGACGAGGCACTCGAGGTCATCGACCACGCCCTGGAGCTCTCGCCCCCACCGCCGCACCGGGCGATGCTCCACTGCCTCGCCGCGGACATCGCGATCGCGCGCGGGGACCTCGCCCAGGCCGGCTCGGCGTTGGCCGCGGCACACTCCCTCGCCCGCGACTATGGCCGGGCCCAGCTGGACCTTCCGCGGCTCGGCCTGAATATCGACCTGCGGATCGCAGAAGGCCGTACGCGAGACGCGCACGAGGTCGTGGAGCGGGCGCTGCGGGAGGGGGCGCTGGCCAACAGCCCTAGATACGCCTGGCCTCTGCTGGTCACTGCGGCGCGCGCGTGCGCGGTGGGCGACCGGCCGTCTCCGCTCGCCGACCTGCGTACCCAGGCCGCGACGCTGGGCGCAGACGGGCCGCTCCAGGAGGCGCAGCGGCTCACGTTCACCGCTGAGGCGGCGCGCGCCGAGGCTGGCACTGACCTGCCCACATGGGAAGCGGTCGCCGCCGCCTGGGAGAGCATGCGCCAGCCGTATGCCCTCGCCCGTGCCCTGCTGCGTGCCGCCGAGTCAGCCGCCGCCGAAGGACAGCGCGACAAGCGCGACGCGGCGGCGTACCTTGGCCGGTCCGCCTCGATCGCCAGGCAGCTTGGCGCCATGCCGTTGACGGCCGAGATCGACTCTCTCGCTCGCCGGGCTCGGATCACGTTCACCGGCGATTCCGTACCGGAACCGCCGCGGCTCGGGCTCACCGCCCGGGAGTACGAGGTGCTTCGGCTCGTCGCGACGGGCCGCAGCAACCGTGAGATCGCCGAGGAGCTGTTCATCTCCGTGAAGACCGCGAGCGTGCACGTCTCGAACATCCTCGGGAAGCTGGGCGTCAGCTCGCGCGGCGAGGCGGCCGCTCTTGCCCATCGGCGTCACCTCTTCGAGGCAGAGTGAAGCCGATCTGAGCCGCCCACTGCCCGGAGTCCTTACCGCCGGGGTCCTAGATGGGCAAAGCCCGGCTCCGGTGTCGACACCGGAGCCGGGCAGGAGAATCACCTTGAGATGACCAAGATCGGCGCGTCACCAACTGCTGTGGGAGAGCCCGTCCAGGATGCCTCCGTTGGAATTTCCGTAGCCGCAGCGCACTTCCTGGTAGTACGACGTCGCGTTGATGACCTTATTCAGATACCAGGTTGAACCTGGCGTAAGGTAGCCGCTGGCGTGCGACACAACCCAATGGTTCGGAGCGGTAAGCGTGTAGAAGCCGACGACCAGAGTGTACGAAGTCTTGTTTTGCAGCGTCGTGCTGATCGAAACGCGGCCATCGCTGAGGTGACCGTCATAAAGGCAGAGCATAATGCCAGAGTGGCTGTGGCAGGCGTACCAGTACGCCGCGTGGGCTGGGGCTGGGGCCGCGAAAATTAGGGCGGACGCGACTGTGAGCATCGATATGATCGCGAATGGGACGGCTAAAATACGGCTTCTTCGTATTTTCGAGAGAATCTTCATCTGTTTTACCTTCACATCTGATGAGTTTCACGCAGGAATGCTTGAACGTTAAGTTATGAGCGGACGTTGGCCGGTGTGGTCGTTCGGCCGGCGATTGTTGCCGTGGCCGCTAAATGTCGGCCAGGCGCTGCCCTCGACGGCTGCCTCATCCCGCTCCTCTTTTCGCCTTCCCTTCTTCCAGCGGAGTCAGTGTGACATGTGCTGCTTGTCGCCAAGCTGGACGTGCGCTGGCCGCCCGCTGGCTATCCGCTTGCAGAGAGGGGAGTGGAGCACGATGATGCGTTTGACAGCGCTCTCGGACCACTTGAAAACCGGGGGTGTGGGCTGCCCCACGTTTTCCGGACAGGGGAATTGCGGCTAATTCATGCGGCTGCCTGCCGGTTCAGGTATTCATCGAGGACCTCTTGCGGGGTCCTGTAATCGAGTCCTGAGTGGAGACGATTCCTATTGTAGCGCAGT
>WNGB01006114.1_pt1 | contig 17811 bp, 15 predicted proteins | sample 5400681 | NCBI WGS metagenome assembly WNGB01 (sample SAMN13153367, study PRJNA577476) | soil metagenome | isolation source: 115 cm soil or saprolite under grassland replicate 2 | place: USA:California | collected 2016-06-15 | reverse complement strand
TCAGATTGAGACCGCCACGACCCGCCAGCAGGAGCTTGCGGCCGACGGCGGGCATCTGATCGTAGATGGTGACGCGTGCGCCGGCGTGGGCAAGCACGTCGCTCGCCATCAGGCCGGCAGGCCCGCCTCCGACGATCGCTACTTCAGGTTCGCTTGCCCCAGGCATGCCTGCTCTTAGCGAGCGCTCGCGCAGTCGTGCAAGCTTACTGGCTGCGAACCTGAACCGTGAGGGGCGTGATCTGAGAACGCGCAGTCAGTCCTTCCGCCCGCGCGATGCCGATCGACACGACTGTGAGAGCGACGAGGGTAGAAAGCGCGAGCGCAAGCGTCGCAAACAGCTCGACCGGCTTGGTCGGGGGGTTGTGCGTGGGGCTCGTGAACATGACAAATCTCCGCGAATCAGGGGGATCGGCATCTGTCGCGAAGCTCTATCCAGATACCGGCGCGCGTTCGTCCGGACTTGGGCGAAGCCGTTGATGAATGGGGGCGATTTCGTGAATTTGGTTAAGAAGGCATTAACGCGTGCGGTCGCGATGGGTGAGCTCAGCCCTCCCGAACAGGGCTACCCGGCCTTCCGTGCTAAGCTGTTTGCAAGGCGCACCAAGAACGCCGCAACTCGCGACCTGGGGAGGACCGCATGAAAGCAATTTGCGCTGCCGCACTGTCGCTATTGCTGATGGCTGGCGCAGCCACCGCCCAGAGCAGCTACCCGGACAAACAGGTGCGCATGCTCGTTGGCTTTGCGCCTGGCGGTCCTGCCGACATCGCGGCTCGCATCGTTGCAGACGGGCTCTCCGAAGCTTGGGGCAGGCCTGTTGTGGTTGAGAATTTGACCGGCGCTGCCGGCAATGTTGCCACCGATCGTGTCGCCAAGGCGGCGCCGGACGGCTACACGCTGGTGATGGCCTCGTCGGCGATCGTCACCAATGTCAGTCTCTACGACAAGCTGCCGTTCGATCCGGTCAAGGATCTGGCCCCCATCTCGCAGGTCTGCTTCACACCCAACATTCTCGCCGTCAACAACGACGTGCCGGCAAAGAGCGTTCAGGAGCTGGTCGCGCTTGCGAGGGCGCGGCCGGGCGAGCTTACCTTCGGCTCGGCTGGCGTTGGGACCTCGCAGCATCTGGCCGGCGAGCTCTTCAAGGCGATGGCGGGCGTCAATCTCCAGCACGTGCCCTATCGGGGCATCGCACAGGTGATGCCGGACCTGCTCGGTGGCCGCCTGACCATGGCGTTCGGCAATATTTCGGCGGTGTTGCCGCTGATGCGCGAGAACAAGGTGCGCGCGATGGCGGTCACGTCGATCAAGCGTTCGGCGTCCGTGCCAAATCTGCCGACCATGGCCGAGCAGGGTTTCCCCGGCTTCGACTCGGCCGCGTGGTTCGGGCTGATGGCGCCCGCCGGGACACCGGCGCCGGTCGTTGCAAAGCTTCACGCAGAGACTGCGAAGATCCTGGCACGCGCCGACGTACGCGAGAAGTTCGGTGCCCTCGGCATGGAGGTCATCGGCAACACGCCGGCGGAATTTGCCGACGTCATCAAGGCCGAGATTCCAGTCTGGGCGAAGGTCATCAAGGCGTCGGGCGTGAAGGTGACCGAGTAGCCGCAGGGTTTCATTCCGCCGCGACTGCGCTCTTCTCCGGCTGCTCCTGCGGCCGCTCTTCTTCGATCTTGTGCGGGGCTCCGCTGAGCCACGTCTGCAGGCGATCGAGGTAAAGATAGATCACCGGCGTCGTGAACAGCGTCAGCAGCTGGCTCATCGTGAGCCCGCCCACCATGGCGTAGCCCAGGGGCTGCCGCAGCTCCGATCCGGAGCCGGTCCCGAGCATCAGCGGCAGGCCGCCGAGCAGCGTCGCCATGGTCGTCATCATGATCGGCCGGAACCGCTGCAAGCAGGCCGCGCGGATGGCGGCCTCCGGCGACAGGCCGTCGCGCTCGCCTGCGATGGCGAAGTCGACCAGCATGATGCCGTTCTTCTTCACGATGCCGATCAGCAGAATGATGCCGATGATGCCAATCACCGACAGATCGAACCCGCCGGCGTACAATGCGAGCAGCGCTCCGACGCCAGCCGACGGCAGCGTCGACAGAATGGTCAATGGGTGGATGTAGCTCTCGTAGAGCACGCCCAGGATGACGTAGACGACGAACAGCGCGGCCACGATCAGGATCGGCTCGCTCGACAGCGAGTCCTGGAACGCCTGGGCATTGCCCTGGAATGTGCCGATCAGCGACTGCGGCTTGCCGATTTCCTGTTCCGCACGTGCGACCGCATCCACCGCCTGGCCAAGCGATGTGCCCGGCGGAAGATTGAACGACAGGGTCACAGCGGGAAACTGCGCCTGGTGCGAGACCGACAGCGGGCCGGTTTGGTTCGTGTCGATGCTCACCAGGGTGGACAGCGGAATCGCCTGCCCGTTGGTCGGCGCCTTCACGTAGATCTGGTCGAGGACCGCGGCGTTTTCCTGCAGACCGGGGAGCGCCTCGAGCACGATGAAATAGGCATTCGTTTGCGTGAAATACTGCCCTACCTGACGCTGCCCGAAGGCATCGTTGAGCGTATCGTCGATCACCTGCGGCTGGATGCCAAAGCGCGCCGCCGCATCGCGGTTGATATTCATTGTCAGCCGAGGTGCATTGCTCTGCTGGTCCGTCGACACTTCGGTGAGCTCAGGCAGCGTCTTGAGCTTGGCGAGTACCTGCGGCGCCCAGGTCGTGAGCTCTTCGAGGCTCGCGTCCTGTAGAGTGTACTGGAACTGGCCGCGCGCGATGCGCCCGCCGACGGTGATGTCCTGCGAAGGCTGCAGGAAAAGGTTGACGCCCTGGACTTTGGCAAGCTGCGGACGGAGCCGGCTGATCACCTCGAGCGCGGTTGATTTGCGCTCTTCGCGCGGCTTGAGCGAGATGAAGAACCGTCCGGTGTTCAGCGTATTGCCGGTGCCGCTGCCGAAGAACGAGCCAAATCCCGCGACGTCGGGATCGCGCGCGATCACGGCGGCGAGCTCGGCTTGCAGGCGCTTCATCTCCCGCGGCGAAACATCTTGTGCGGCCTCTGACAGGCCCTGGATCAAGCCGGTGTCTTGAATCGGGAAGAAGCCTTTGGGAATCAGAATGAACATCGCGACGGTCATGGCGATCGCGGCCAGGAAGACCGAAAGCGTCGTCGCCTGATGCCGCAGCGCCAGGTCGAGCACGACGCGATAGCCGCCGATCATCGCATCGAAGCCCCGTTCAATGGTGCGATAGACACGACCGTGCTGCTTGTGCTGCGGCTGCAGGAAGCGGGCGCAGAGCATCGGGGTCAAGGTCAGACATATGACGACCGAGACGCCGATGGCCGCCGTCACCGTGAGCGCGAACTCACGAAACAGCCGCCCGATGATGCCGCCCATCAGCAGCAGCGGGATGAACACCGCGACGAGCGAGATGCTGATGGACAGCACCGTGAAGCCGATCTCGCGCGCGCCCTCGATCGCGGCGCGCGTCGCCGGCGTTCCGTTCTCGACATGGCGATAGATGTTCTCTGTGACCACGATGGCGTCGTCGACCACGAAGCCGACCGCGATCGTCATGGCCATCAGCGAGAGATTGTCGAGGCTGAAACCAAGAACGTACATCATCGCCACAGCGCCCAGCAGCGCAAGCGGCACCGTGATGGCAGGAATGAGCGTCGCCCGCAGGTCGAGCAGGAACACCAGAATGACCATCACCACCAGGCCGATGGTGAGTGCCAGCGTGAACTCGACGTCGAGCACCGAGGCGCGAATGGTTTGCGTGCGGTCGACGATCGTGTCCAGCTGCAGGCCCGGCGGGATCACGGACGCAAGCTGCGGCATCGCCGCCTTGATCTTATCGACCGTGTCGATCACGTTGGCGCCCGGCTGCTTGAACACGAGCAGGATCACGCTCGGCGAGCTGCCCTTGAGTGCCGCAATGTTGACGTCCTGCGGGCCGGCGACGGAATGGCCGACGTCCCGGACGCGGATCGGTGCGCCGTTGCGGTACGCGATGATGACGTCGTTATACTCTTCTGCTTGGGTGAGCTGATCATTGGCCGCGATGGTGAAGCTTTGCTGCGCGCCGTTGATGCTGCCTTTGGCCGCATTGGTGTTGGCGATGCCAAGCACCGCGCGCACGTCCTCGAGTGTCAGGCCGCGCGTCTGCAGTTTCGCGGGGTCGACCTGGACGCGGATCGCCGGCTTCTGCTCGCCGCCAATGGTCACCTGCGCCACGCCGGTGATCTGTGAGATCCGCTGCGCAATCACCGTATCGGCAAAGTCGTCAACAACGGTCAGCGGCAGCGTATCCGAATGGGCTGCCAGGATCAGGATCGGCGAATCCGCCGGATTGACCTTGCGATAGGTCGGCGGCGTCGTCAGTGTGGTGGGAAGCTGCCGACCGGCAGCCGTGATCGCGGCCTGCACATCCTGCGCGGCGGCATCGATGTTGCGGTTGAGGTCAAACTGCAGTGTGATCGAAGTCGAGCCGAGCACGCTGGTCGAGGTCATTTGCGTGACGCCCGGGATCTGTCCGAATTGCCGCTCCAGTGGCGCCGCGACGGTGGACGCCATGGTGTCGGGATTGGCGCCCGGAAGCTGAGCCGACACCTGCACAGTCGGAAAGTCGACCTGGGGTAGCGGCGCGACCGGCAGCAGCGGAAACGCCGCGATGCCAACCATGGCCAGCGCTCCCATCAGCAAGGAAGTCGCGATCGGGCGGCGAATGAACAGTTCCGAGATGTTCACAGTGCCTCACCCGGTTTTCGGCTGGCCTCGTTGGTTTTGGTCTCGACGCGGGTGCCGGCCTGCAGGCGATATTGCCCGTTGACGACGACCTGCTCGCCGACTGTCAGCCCCTTGGTCACGATCGTGGTGTCACTGTCGATCGGGACCGCCTCGATGGGACGCTGCTCCGCGGTGTTGTCGGGTTTGATGACCCAGGCGTAGAGGCCCTGCGGACCTCGCTGCAATGCTGTCGGCGGAATCGTCACGGCCCCGTCGTGGGTGTCGACGTGAACGCGCAGGCGTACGAACTCTCCCGGCCAGAGCCGGTCGTCCTCGTTGGCGAAACGGGCCTTGAGGCGGATCGTGCTGGTGGTCTGATCAATCTGATTGTCGACCAGCAGAAGCTCGCCTTGCGCAAGCTGGCGCGTGTTGTCCTGATCGATGGCGATGACCGGCACGGGCCCACGCAGCATCGCGTCGCGTACGTCCGCGAGGTCCTTTTGCGGCAGCGTGAAGGTCGCGATCGAGGGACGAATCTGGGTCAGCACGGTGAGCGGGCTCGTATCATTGGCATGGATGATGTTGCCGGCATCGACCTGGCGGAAGCCGACGCGACCATCGATCGGTGCCGTGATGGTGGTGTAGGAGAGCTGCGTCTGCGCGCTCTCGATCGCGGCTTGGTCGGCGTCGATGGTGGCTTTGAGCTGGTCGACCTTGCCCTGCTGCTGGTCGACATTTTGCTGGGTCTCGGCGGCCTTGGCGGCCAGTGTCTTGAAACGGTCGAGATCCTTCTGGGCCGCGATCACCTGTGCCTGATCCTGCGCCTTCTTGGCGACTGCCTGGTCGAGCGCGGCCTGCAGCGCGCGTGGATCGATCACGGCGAGCGTATCACCCTTGTGCACCTCCTGGCCTTCGACAAACGCAACCGACTGCAGCTTGCCGTCAATCTGGCTGTGAACCGCGACCGTATTCGAGGCCTGCACGGTTCCCAGGCTGTCGAGGAACATCGGCACATCGCGCCGCGCCACGGCACTCACCGTCACCGGAACCGCGGGCGAGGATGCTGCACGCACAGCCGGCTGGCCGCGATGCCACAGCACATAACTTGCGGCTCCAGTCGCGACCGCGACCACGACGATCAGGACCAACCAACGACGTCCCCTCCGCGAGGGGCGGGAGGTTACATCGACACGTGAATCCATTGAACACCTACAATCCGCGCAGGTGTCGCCCCAATAACGATGATTGGCTGTTCTGGTTCGTCGCCGCAAGCTGATGACGAATTAAAAATAATTTAATCATCCAAAGAGCCGCGCCGGTCGCCACTTGCGCGTTTACTCCGAAGTAACATCAGTTTTATTCCGAAGTAACATCCGCCGGCTGCTTCAGCATAGGCACATGCCTGGGTTCCGCGGCCACGCGTTCAAGCCAGCTCCGAACCGACGGGAACATCGTAAGATCGTAGTCGCAATGGTGTGCGACGTGGGTATAGGCAAAGAGCGCGATGTCGGCGACCGTATAGCGATCCGCGACGATGTAGCGATGCTGCTTGAAATGGCGCTCCATCACGCCGAGCGCGCGATAGCCTTCCTGCATCCAATCCTCGAGCGCGTGCTGCTGCAGCTCGCGTCCGCCCTTCACCAGCGTCAGCCAGAAATAGGCAGCGCCGATATTAGGCTCGATGCTGTGCTGCTCGAAGAACATCCATTGCAGCGCCTCGGCGCGGTCGAAGCGGTCTTGCGGCCGCAGTCTCGTGTTGCTGGCGAGATGCCACAGAATCGCATTCGACTCGGCGATGAAGCGACCGGGGGTCACCTCAAGGAGTGGAACCTGGCCGCTCGGGTTCTTCGCCAGGAACTCCGGTGTTCGGCTTTCGCCCTTTAGGATATCCACCTCCTCAAGCCGATAGGGCACGCCGAGTTGGGCGAGCGCAAGCCTCACCTTGTAGCTGTTGCCCGATCGCTGCATTGAATAGAGGGTATACATCGGCGAATTTTTGCTCCCCGGCGGTGGGTGCGGCCTTAGGCGTCTGTGCCGCTCTTACTATGACATGAGCGGGGCAATGTTGAGATATCAAACTTTGCCGCCGCGGCGACTATTCTCTTTCGCAGCGCTTCCTGAATGGGGAAGCTCTTTCGCAGTCGCGAAAAGAAATCATGATGTCGTGGCCGCCGGCCTATGTGCTTGCTTGCTTAGCCGCATTGCGCCTCTGCGCAGAAGCGCGACATAGACGGCGATCATGGCAATGACGCCAAGCGGAATGAATGTCGCCAACGCGATCCCGCGTGCGGTGATCGGCATCAGCCAGAATGCGGCCAGCAGAGTTTTTTCCCAGGGCCGCCATCCCTGTGTGAGGCCATCGGACGCCAGGAAGGCGATCGCGGGGGCGAAAATCATCATGTCGTAGTCGTAGCCGTATGGCGACGCCAGCATGGCTGACAGGCAGAGTGCAGAAGCCTTGGGCGCGAAGGATGCGGCGCTGCGCCAGAGCCATATCACCGTCGCGCCGATCGCGAGCGTGACGGCGGCCTGCAGCATGTAGGCGACCGCCATCGATCCGCCCCACATGCGCACCCAGGAAAACATGCTTTAGATTTTGTGCCAGCCGGGATCGCCAGCTTCCGGCACGACCGCTCACGTGAATTGGATCGAGGCCGCAAACGCTTCCCATACTTGCGGGCCGAACGCGAGCGTTGCGAGCAGCACCAGCAGCACCGCGGTTGCGGCCGCGGTTGCGAATGTGTGCCAGCGACCGGTTGCGGCCAGCACGAATGGGACCATCAATCCAAACTACGGCTTATAGATGAGAAGCTCGAACAGAATGCCGGCCCCGATGGGGCGCGTCGACGGGTCCGTTCGCCGTGACAACGAGATAGCCGACGGCAACCGCATAGGCGCAGATGAGCGCGACCGCGATGCGCCGCAGGCGCTCCTATGTGAGCCAATCACCCGTGCTCAGGATGTCCAATGCGCCCGCGTGCATGCCCTGCGTTGGCCTCCAAAAGGTTGTCAGCGCTAACACGGCAGCCTCGCCCGGGGGTAATCCGGTCACCTGGCTGGAAACGCGTGGTTCACGAACGGTTCATGGGGCGGTGATCGCGCTTGCTGTCGGCGCCCTGCGCCATTAGGACATCGGCGCAATCTGACGCAACCTGGCCCAACCTGGCAAAAGGAGGTTCCCGTGGCCTTTCTCGCGGACTCGCTGCAGCGCATCAAGCCTTCCGCCACCATCGCGGTGACGGATATGGCGCGCGCGCTCAAAGCGGCAGGCCGCGACGTGATCGGGCTCGGGGTCGGCGAGCCCGACTTCGACACGCCGGACCACATCAAGCAGGCAGCGATTGCGGCGATCCAGGGCGGCAAGGCGTCCAAGTACACCGCCGTCGACGGCATTCCCGAGCTCAAGGCCGCGATTGCGCGCAAGTTCAAGCGCGAGAACGAGCTTGACTACAAGCCGAGCCAAATCATCGTTGGCACCGGTGGCAAGCAGGTGCTGTTCAATGCCCTGATGGCGACACTCAATCCAGGCGATGAGGTCATCATCCCGGCGCCCTATTGGGTCAGCTATCCTGACATTGTGCTGCTTGCGGGCGCGACGCCGGTGGCGGTGCCGGCACGGCTTGAGGACGGCTTCAAGATCAAGCCGGCGGCGCTCGAGCGGGCGATCACCAAGAACACCAAGTGGCTGATCTTCAATTCGCCATCAAACCCGACCGGTGCGGCCTATACACGCGACGAGGTGAAGGCGATCACCGAGGTGCTGATGCGGCATCCGCATGTCTGGGTGCTGTCGGACGACATGTATGAGCACCTGGTCTACGACGACTTCGAGTTCTTCAGCCCGGCGCAGGTCGAGCCCGGGCTCTATGAACGCACACTCACGCTCAACGGAGTGTCGAAGGCCTATTGCATGACCGGCTGGCGTATCGGCTATGCGGGTGGGCCGGAGCACCTGATCAAGGCGATGGCGACGCTGCAGTCGCAATCGACCACCAACGCCAACGCCGCCGCCCAGCGGGCCTCGGTCGCTGCGCTCGACGGGCCGCAGGATTTCATTCCGAAGCACAACGGCGTCTTCAAGGAGCGGCGCGACCTGTGCGTCTCCATGCTGAACCAAGCCAAGGGCCTGCGCTGTCCGAAGCCGGAGGGGGCGTTCTACGTCTATCCGTCCTGCGCAGAGACGATGGGGCGCACCTCGCCATCGGGCAAGAAGCTCGAGACCGACCAGGACTTTGTCACCGAGCTGCTGGCGGCCGAGGGGGTTGCGGTGGTGCAGGGCACGGCGTTCGGGGTCGGGCCGGCGTTCCGGGTGTCCTATGCGGTGGCCACGACTCAGCTCGAGGAGGCCTGCCGCCGCATCCAGCGCTTCTGCGGCAATCTGACGTGAGATTGACGTAAGTCCCGTCCGCAGGTGGTTAACACACAGCCTGAATTTTTTTGAGGCTAATTCAAGCTTGCCCTGCGACTTGCGGCCAAAAGTTCCGTATCATGCATCACAGTCTCGGGCCCTGCCGGGCCCGCGACGTTGCGTGAACGCAGGAGGGGTTTCTATGTCAAAGGCAATCGGGGCTGGGCTGGCTCTGGCCGTCATGTTGCTCGCGCCGGCAGCCGCTCAGGCGCAGGTCAAGGCTGGTGTTCTGGCCTGTGATGTATCGGGTGGTTTCGGCTGGGTCCTCGGTTCGAGCAAGAGCGTGTCCTGCATCTTTACGCCGGACCGGCCTGGGCCGGCCGAGGGCTATGTGGGCGTGATCAACAAGTTCGGGCTCGATATCGGCGTGACCACGCGGCAGAGCATGGTGTGGGGTGTGTTCGCCCCGTCGGACGGCCCGTTGCGCGGTGCGCTGGCCGGTAGCTATGTCGGCGCGACCGGCGAGGCGACTTTCGCCGTGGGTCTCGGCGCCAATGTGCTGCTCGGCGGCTCGAATCGCACGGTCGCGCTGCAGCCCGTTTCGGTCACCGGGCAGACCGGCATCAACGTCGCGGCCGGCGTTGCCGACCTGCAGCTGCGGCCGGCGGGTGGCGGACGCCGCTGAACAGCGCATTCTGACGCAGAACAGCGCGGCCGCCGGGCGATCGGTGGCCGTTTGCTTTGAGGCGCGGGGACCTATCAAGCGGCGATCGCTGACACGATGCGCTCGTATTTGCCGCCGGCGGTGCGCGGCATTGTGTCGACGGCCGAGAGCGTGAGCGTCACCGGGCGTCCGAGCAGGTTCGCGAAGTAGCTCTCGAGCCCTGCGTGGTCGGCCGGTGCTGCGTTCGTGGGCACATAGAGGAATTCAATCAACTCGGCGGCCGGCTGGCGAATCTGGAACTGTGTCGCCCCGACGTAGCGCAGCACACTTGCGGCTGGGATTGTGCTCTGCCAGACGCGCGCGCCACTCGCCGTCACCAGCGCGTTGCGTTGCCGGCCCTCGATCCGTTGCAAGCGGGTGAAGGCTCTGCCGGACGGCGAGACCCCGTCCGCGGAGGTCGCGTAGTCGCCGACCTCGTAGCGGATGAAAGGCGTCGCGAAGTTGTAGAGGCTGGTGAGGATCACCCGGCCGGTCTCGCCCGGCTCGACCGGCTGGTCGTCGTCGTCGATGAGCTCGACCAGCACGCTCTCTTCGCAGACCAGAAGAGTGCCGTCATCGGACGATTGCAATGCAATCGCTCCCATCTCGGTGCAGCCGTAAATCTGGGCGAGCTCGCAGCCGAAGCTCTTGCGCACCAGGTCGCTCGCATCATCGTTCACGACCTCGCTGATCGCGACAACTCCTTTGAGTCCGAGCTCCGTGAGCCGCCTGGCATCGGGGTGGCTGGCAAGCTCCTGGGCCACCGACGGAAAGGTGAGGAGATATCTGGGGCGGTGGCGAACCAGCCAGGCGATCATGTTGGCTGCCGAGGTGTGCAGGTCGAGTGAATAGTGCGGCGCCGGACGACCCGGATAGGACCATTGCATCTCGACCTTGCCGTTCGGAAAGTTGCGGTCGTTCATCGTGTAGTGCCGGATGCTGGCCATGGGGGCGGCATCGTCATAGCCCCACCAGCGATAGAGGCGCTGCATCATGCAGGCGTCGGCAATGCGCACCGGCGCGCAAATTCGGAATGTCATGCCGCCGTCGCCAGTGGTGCCGGAGCTGCGACGGATGGCCACCTCCCCGATGTCGGGCGGCAGCGCGGCCGGATTGATGCGGTCGATGTCGCGCTCGATATCGGTCCGCCGCAGGATCGGCACCTCGCGCCATCTCTGCAGATCTGGCGTATCCCCGTTGCGGAACAGGGGTGCCAATCGGTCGCGATAAAATGGCGAGCTGGTATGCGCAAAGCTGACGATGCGCCTGAGCAATGCACTGCGGTAAGCGTTGAGTGCGCTGCGCGACATCCGTTCGGTGCGTGCGAGGTTCTCGGCAAAGCGGCTGTAGACGTCATCGCCCTCGCTCATCGGCCTTGCAATCCCTCGCAACCCGAGAAACCCGCCCATCCGGCGGCATGCATATCCTCACCGCATGCGAGCAAAGCGCCCATCGTCTGGTCGATGGGCTCCCCCTCCAGCCGGCCGGTATCCTAGCATTGGCGCGCGGCGGTAGGGCATCTCCATCCTTATGAATCGCTTGCCAATCTCCCCGCTGACTGAGACGATAGTTGACCGGCCCAGAGTTCAGACAAGGCCGCATCTCAACGCGGAAGGGAGGCGGAACATGGCACAGAACGGCACAAGAGCGACGGGTCCCCGGTGCATCGCGCTGGTGGGCCCGTTCCAAAGCGGCAAGACCACGCTGATGGAGGCGATCCTCACGCGCACAGGCGCGGTTCAGCGACAAGGTAGCGTGGAGGCCGGCACGACTGTCGGCGATGGCAGCAAGGAGGCGCGCCATCATCTCATGAGCGTCGAGCTCTCGGTCGCCACCACGACCTTCATGGGTGAGAGTTTCACGTTCGTTGATTGCCCCGGCTCGGTCGAGTTCGCGCATGACATGCGCGCGGCGCTGCCGGCGGTCGATGCTGCGGTCGTCGTCTGCGAGATGGACGAGAAGAAGGTGCCGCAGCTGCAGCTCATCCTGCGTGAGCTCGAAGACCAGAAGATTCCGCATTTCCTGTTCCTCAACAAGATCGACAAGGCCGACTCCACGATTCACGATGTCCTCAAGCTGTTGCAGCCGGCCTCGCGCCTGAAGCTGCTGCTGCGCCAGATCCCGACCTTCGCGGGCGATCTCATTACCGGTTTCGTCGATCTCGCGCTCGAACGTGCGTTCGTCTACAAGGAGCACGCTGCCTCGCAGGTCATTCCGCTTGAGGGCGCGGTGCTCGATCAAGAAAAGACTGCCCGCTTCTCCATGCTGGAGACGCTCGCCGACCACGATGACGAGCTGATGGAGCAGCTCCTCGGCGACATCCAGCCGCCCGCCGACAAGGTGTTCGACGATCTGAGCAAGGAGGTGCGCGACGGCCTCGTGTGCCCGATCCTGATCGGGTCAGCGACCCGCACTAACGGCGTGTTGCGGCTCCTCAAGGCGATCCGCCACGAGTCTCCCGATGTCGCCACGACCGCGAAGCGCATCGGGGTGAAGCCCGGCGCCGACTGCGTCGCCTACGTGATGAAGAGCTTGCACACCAGCCACGGCGGCAAGATGTCGATCGTGCGCGTGCTGAGCGGGCAGATCCCGGACAGCTCGACCTTCATCACGCCCGAGCGCGACGCCGGGCGCGTCGCCGGCATCTTCAAGCTCCTGGGCCAGACCACCGAGAAACGCGGGCCGGCGGCCGTCGGCGAGACGGTGGCGCTGGGCAAGCTCGACCATGCCAATACGGGCGACACATTGACGCTTGGGAAGCAGGCACATGCCGATCTCCTGAAGGTTGAGCCGTTGCCACCGGTGCTGTCGCTTGCGATCGGCGCCAAGGAGCGCAAGGACGACGTCAAGCTCGGCCAGGCGCTGCACAAGCTGGTCGAGGAGGATCCTTCGCTGTCGGTCGTGCACAACGCGGAGGCGCATGAAGTCGTGGCCTGGGGCCAGGGCGAGATGCATCTGCGCGTTGCGAGCGAGCGGCTTGCCGATCGCTTCGGCGTTGCGGTTGCGACCCGCAAGCCGACGGTGGGCTATCGCGAGACCATCAAGAGAGGCATCGTCCAGCGCGGCCGTCACAAGAAGCAGTCGGGCGGCCACGGCCAGTATGGTGACGTGGTGGTCGACATCAAGCCCTTGCCGCGCGGCTCGGGCTTCCAGTTTACCGAGGAGATCAAGGGCGGCGTGGTGCCGCGCAACTACATCCCGTCGGTGGAGGAGGGCGTGGCGGACGCGCTCAAGCACGGTCCGCTCGGCTTCCAGGTCGTCGATATCCAGGTGAAGCTGATCGACGGCTCCTATCACACCGTCGACTCCTCCGACATGGCGTTTCAGCTCGCCGGCCGGCTCGCCATCCATGAAGGCCTGCCGCAATGCCAGCCGGTGCTGCTCGAGCCGATCTATCAGGTCGAGATCGTTGTTCCGAGCGAGGCGACTGCCAAGATGAACGCCTTGATGTCCGGGCGGCGCGGGCAGATCCTCGGCTTCGATACGCGCGAGGGCTGGGACGGCTGGGACGTGGTGCGCGTGCAGATGCCGGAAACGGAAATCGGCGACCTGATCGTCGAGGTGCGCTCGGCCACAGCCGGCGTCGGCAGCTATACCTGCAGGTTCGATCACATGGCGGAAGTCACCGGCCGCACCGCCGAGCAGATCGTGGCGGCCAAAAAGGCCGCGGCCGCGGCCTAGAAGGCACTTCCCCGGACTACAACTTGCGCGCGGGCCTACAGGCCCGCGCCGGCATTTGGGGCGTGCTTGGGTTCCTGTTTGGGTTCCGGGCACGGCACGGCTCCCGATTCGTCAGATACGTTGCGGTGCTTCCCTTTGTTACATCACACTTTTATCCCGCACCTGTGACTTGCCGCGAATTGGGCGTAGAATTACTTCTGCGTCATCCGATCCGCAGGAGGACTCTCATGCATGTCATTCGCCGCCGAGGCTGGGAAATCCCTGAGAGCCACGCGACCCCTGAGCACCTGTTCTTGAACCGGCGCGCCTTCCTGACCGCGACCGGCGCCGCCGCGATCTCGCTTTCGCCGGAGCTCGCGCTTGCGCAACGGGTGGCCGATGTACCGGACCCCACCGGCAATCTCTATCCAGTCAAGCGCAACGAGAAGTACACGCTTGATCGCCCGGTGACGGACGAGAAGATCAACACCAACTACAACAATTTCTACGAGTTCAGCTCGACCAAGACGGTGGCGCGCGCGGCACAAGCGCTCAAGCTGCGGCCCTGGACGGTCAAGATCGACGGCATGGTCGAGAAGGAGCAGACGCTCGACATCGACGACCTCATCAAGAAGGTGACGCTGGAGGAGCGGCTCTATCGCCATCGCTGCGTCGAGGCCTGGTCGATGGCGATCCCTTGGTCGGGCTTCCCGATGGCGAAGCTGGTCGAGATGGCGAAGCCGCTGTCGTCGGCGAAATACGTTCGGATGGAGACGTTCCTCGACAAGGCAATGGCGCCCGAGCAGCGCAAGGCCTATTACCCGTGGCCCTATATCGAGGGGCTCACCATTGCGGAGGCCACCAACGAGCTCACGTTTCTGGTCACCGGTGCCTACGGCAAGCCGGTGGCCAAGCAGATGGGCGCGCCGATTCGGCTGGCGGTGCCGTGGAAGTACGGCTTCAAGTCGATCAAGTCGATCGTGCGCTTCAACTTCACCGACCAGCGGCCGAAGAGCTACTGGGAGGCGCTGCAGTCGTCTGAATATGGCTTCTGGGCCAACGTCAATCCGCAGGTCTCGCATCCGCGCTGGAGCCAGGCGTCCGAGGAGTTCATCGGCACCAGCGAGCGCAAGCCGACGCTGCTGTTCAACGGCTACGGCGAGTATGTTGCGGACCTCTACAAGGGCTTGGAGAAAGAGCGCCTGTGGGCGTGAGGCGCCTGCATTTCTGGTAGGGTGGGCAAGGCGGTGGCAGTGCCTCTCAATGAACGTCAGGCCTATCGTACGCCTTGCCCACCGGCGACTGTACTGCTTGCGCAAACTCAATTGGTGGGCAAAGGCGCACGATAGTTTCACTGGGTGGACAGGCCGCACCATCGCCTTTGCCCACCCTACATCTACCCCTCCGAGCCCTCTGCCTCAGCGAGCTTGTTGCGCCAATCCTTGCGGCTGCGGATCATCGAACGCGTGGCGAGCACGAGCAGCAGTGCGCAGAGCGCCAGCAGCGCCGCCGCAATCGGCCGTTCGTTGACGTTGAAGAAGATCGACCAGCTGCCATTCGACATGATCAGCGATTGGCGCAGACTCATTTCGAAAATCGGCGCGATCACCAGCCCGAGCACGAGCGGCGCGGGATCGAAGCCGAACTTGCGCAGCGCATAGCCCACCACGCCCATGATCAGCATGATCCAGACGTCGACGACGGAGTGGTTCACCTCGTAGACGCCGAGGATGCAGAACATGATGATCAGCGGATAGAGATAGGCGTAGGGAATCCGCAACACACTCACGAACAGCCCGACCAGCGGCAGGTTGAGCGCGAGCAGCATGAGGTTTCCGACATACATCGACGCGATGAAGCCCCAGAACACGTCCGGATGCTCGCTTACCAATGAAGGGCCGGGCGGTACGCCGTGAATGAGCAGCGCCGCCATCAGCACGGCGGTGACCGGGCCGGTGGGCAGGCCGAGCGCCAGCATCGGCACAAAGGCGCCGGTCGACGCCGCGTTGTTGGCCGATTCCGGGCCGGCGACGCCGGCGACCGCGCCGTTGCCGAATTCCTCCGGCGTCTTCGACAGCCGCTTCTCCAGCGCATAAGAGAGGAAGCTCGAAATGATGTGCGCCGAGCCCGGCACTACGCCGATCAGGAATCCAAGCAGGCTGCCGCGTGCGATCGGCATGGCCGAGTCGCGCCATTCCGTGCGGTTGGGAAGGAGCTCCCGCAGGCGTGGCGAGACCACCTTGTCGACGACGGTGTTGCTCGGCGTCGAGAGAATCTCGCCCAGCCCGAACAGGCCAACCGCGACCGGGACGATGCCGATGCCGTCGCCGAGCTCGGGAATATCGAAGGAGTAGCGGAAATGCCCGGTAAGCACGTCGATGCCGATCATGCCGAGCAGGAGGCCGAAGCTCGCCATCAGCAAAGTGCGCACCAGAGAGGTCGACGACATGTAGGCCAGAAAGATCAGGCCGAGCACCAGCAGCGCGGTGTATTCGGGCGGTCCGAACCGTAGCGCGAAGCTCGCGAGCGGCGGCGCCACCACCGTGAGCAGGACCACGCCGAGCGTGCCGGCGATGAACGAGCCGACCGCGGCGATGCACAGCGCTGCTCCGGCGCGGCCCTTCTGCGCCATGGCGTAGCCGTCGATGCAGGTCATCACCGAGGCGGCCTCGCCCGGAATGCGCATCAGGATCGAGGTGGTCGAGCCGCCATATTGCGAGCCGTAGTAGATGCCGGCGAGCATCACGATCGCCTTGGTGGCGTCGAGGCCGTAGGTGACCGGCAGCAGAATGCTGATGCCGGCGAGCGGACCGATGCCAGGCAGCATGCCGACCAGCGTGCCAACGAGGCAACCCAGGAAGGCATAGAGCAGCACGTCCGGCTGGAATGCGACTGAGAAGCCGAGCAGCAGGCTGTCGAGAGTTGCTTCCACTAGAAATATCCAAAGGGGCCGCGGGGCAGCGGCGATTTGAGGAACCAGCTGAACAGGAGAAACGCGGCGAGCGCCGTGCCGACGCTGAATGCGAGCGCGGGGAGGAGCGGCCTGCGCTCGACCGCGACCGTGAGGCCGAGCAGCAACAGGGACATCGTGAGCACGAAGCCGAGCGTGGTGTAGAGCGCGGTCGCGAGCGCCGCCGCGACGATCAGGCAGAGCGCGTGGGTGCTGTCGCTCCAGTCGATCTCGGACAGCGGCGGACTTGCGGCCCCGCGTGCCAAAAGCACCAGCCCGAAGATGATCATCAGGCCGAGCACGAGCTTCGGCATCATGCCGGCGCCCGGCATTGCCAGCGATCCCCAGGGCAGATCGCCGGAGAACACATAGATGAGCGCGCCCGCGGCTACGAACGCCAGGCCCGCGATGTGGTCCCGTCGCAGGATCATGGGTTGGTCTTTCTGATGTGGCCTGTGCTTGGCATATGCGTTGCAGCAGTGTCATCTGCCACGCGCGAGGGCCTCTCCGTTCCCCTCCCCCCGCGCATCTTCGCGCGGTGGGGAGGGGGAAGGGGTGGGGGGCTCGCTTCGCTCTGATGCATCGCCGTCAAGACCGCTTCCATCACGCCATCGATGTTCTTCAGCACGTCGTTGTTCCAGAAACGCAGGACGCGATAGCCCTGTGATCGAAGATAAGCGGATCGCTCCGCATCTCTGGCAACGTTCTCAGGCTCATTGTGTTGCGCTCCATCGACTTCGATGACGAGGCGCCGTTCGTGGTAGGCGAAATCAGCGAAGTAAGGACCGATGGTGGCTTGCCGCCGGAAATGCGAGTGCTCGATGGGTAGGCGTCGCAGATGCCACCAGAGTTTGCGCTCCGCATCGGTCATATCACGGCGCAGTTTGCGTGCGCGCGGAACGCGTGCGTCGAAGTCGCCAGATCTAGCTTCGGTCATCCTCGCCCCCCACCCCTTCCCCCTCCCCACCACTCGCAAGAGCTCGCGGGGGGAGGGGAGCGGCACCGCCGCGCGTCCCTTACAACGAGAACAGGCGCACAGTCTCCTTCAACAATCTCACCCATCCACCTTGCCGATCTGGCGCACTGCCTCCTCGATCCTCTTTGCGTCGGCGTCCCAGAACGTCTTGAACTCCGGCTGGTCGAGATAGGCGAGGTCCTGACCGAGATTGGTCAGTGCGGTCGCGAACTGCGGGCTGTGCGCGGCCTTCTTGATGTTGTCGCGCAGATACGTGATGATGGTATCGGGCGTTCCTTTGGGCGCGAACAACCCGACCCAGAGATAATATTCGACGTTGTAACCGAGCTCTTTCATGGTCGGCACGTCAGGCAGCGACTTGGCGCGCTCGGCGCCAAACATCGCCAGCGGACGCAACTTGCCGGCCTTGATCTGCGCCATCGCAGCCGAGATCGACGACGCCAGCACCTG
>WNGB01013502.1_pt1 | contig 17812 bp, 15 predicted proteins | sample 5400681 | NCBI WGS metagenome assembly WNGB01 (sample SAMN13153367, study PRJNA577476) | soil metagenome | isolation source: 115 cm soil or saprolite under grassland replicate 2 | place: USA:California | collected 2016-06-15 | reverse complement strand
GATCGACCTTGGCGAGAATGTCGTCCTGAAAATACAGCTTCACGTAGAACATCGTCGTCCTGTCGACGAGGTCCGCTCCGGCGGACGAATCCCAGAGCTCGATGGCTTCCGAGTAGATGCTCTCCACGTCACTTCCGTCTTCGAACGATTCCGCGATTTCGGACGGCTCGAGCGGTCCGATCCATACGGGATTCCAGAGAGACGGCGCATAGGACAGTCCGCGTAACGCACGTGAGACTCGGTAGTCGAACGACATGTACCGGTCGCAGCTCGGCAGCCGTGCGGCCACGAGTCGAATGGCGCGGTGGACCGGTTTCGGAACCAATCGCGAATACATGCGCGCGAGCTTCAGTGCCCGAAACGGATCGTACCCGCCGAACAGCTCATCGGCGCCTTCGCCGCCGAGGGCGACGGTGATCGACGGTCGCGCATCGGCACACAGGAGATGGGTACAGATAATCGAGCTGTCGCCGATTGGCTCGTCCATGCGACTTGCCATCCGTGACAGCAGGCAGCGTGCTTTGGCGCTCGAGAGCGTGATTGCATGATGATGCGTACCGATGAGCGCGGCCACGCGATCGGCTTGAGCGGACTCGTCGTACCCTTCTGCATCGAAGCCAATCGAGAACGTCTCGAGCGGCAGGGTCGTTTCGCGGGCTGCATAGTATGCGATTGCGGACGAATCGATGCCGCCGCTGAGAAATACGCCTATGGGCACGTCCGACTGCAGTTGACGTCGGACGGCGGCCTGAAGCAGACCCCGAAGCTCCTCTGCCAGCTCCGCCTCGTTGCGGTCGTGATGTGTGTCCGCGGCTTCGAGCGAAAAATCCCAATACCGGGTTAGTCGCGTCGCAAGCGTCTGCGCGTCTACGGAAAGATTGCAGCCAGCCGGCAACTTGAACACGTGCTCGTAGATCGCGTGCGGCGCTGGAATGAAGCCGTACGCGAAATACTTTCGAATGCTCAAACTCGAAAACGAGCGATCCACGGCGGGGTGTTGGCTCAGGCCCGTCAACTCGGATGCGAACGCGAAGACGCCGCGGTTGATCGTGTAATAGAGCGGCTTCTGTCCAAAACGATCACGGCTGAGGAATATGCTCCGTTGCGCGCGGTCGTAAATTGCAAGCGCCCACATGCCGTCGAGATGACTGGTGAGATCGGTGCCCCATTGCCGATACGCGTGCAGCAACACCTCGGTATCGGAATGGCTCGTCACGAACCGGGAGCCGGTCGCCTCCAGTTCGCGCCTGAGCGTCGTGTGGTTGTAGATTTCGCCATTGAACGCGACGACGAGCGCACGATCGCCGCTGCACATCGGCTGGGCCGCGTGCTCGCGATCGAGAATCGCGAGCCGTTCCACGGCGAGATAGACACCGTGCTCGGGATCCGACCAGTCTCCGTGTGCATCAGGCCCGCGATGCCGCAACGCGTGCGACATGCGGGCGAGAGTTTCCCCGTCACCGTGTCCCACAAAACCCGCGATGCCACACATGAATGTCGGAGAACTTTACTCGTACAGAGGCTGCACCGCGGGGGGTTGCTGCTCCAGTGCGTGCCGCCTGATGTCACCGCGACGCAGCCAGACGGGCCGGAGCAGGCCTTCATCAACCAAGGCGTACTTGAAGCGCTCAGCGGCAAGGTACTCTCGCAGTGTTGCCCACTGTAGCGGCTCGTACCCCGAATCCCCTTTCACCGGCGACACCACCACCACGGGCGGAGTCGTGTCGAGCTGCTGCCGGTAATAGGCAGGCTCGAAGCGCTCGCTGTAGCCGGGTATCTCGAGCGCCCGCATGATTGGTTCGGTGGTATAGCCGCCGGGATCGGTCGTGCGGCTCCACGCGTAGAACACGTCGCGCCTGACTACAGGATGAAATGGAGGGTATGCGACGATCGCCGCGTCGGCCGGACTGAGGCGGACCAGCGTGTCGTAAAACGCCAGCATGTCGGCAGCCTGGTTCTCTTGCGAAAAGAGCCGAAGCGTATTCCAGGCGCTCCACCCGCTGAGCGCGATGGCTGCGGCAAAGCACCATGGAGCCACTCTCTTGAACGTCTGCTCGACGAACAGCCCGGCAAACGGCACAAAAGTAGCGGCCACGAGAAACCACGGCGCGTAGTATTGCTTGTAGGGCCGATCAACTGTCTCGATTTCAACAAACAGGAACATGAAGACGGCGATCTCGTAGGGCGACGCTCGCCTTCCCACTCTCAGGAGGTAATCCGCCCACGCAAAACCGCCGCCGAGAATCAGATACACGAGCAGCGGCTGCCGCAACACGCTTTCCATCAGCCCGAGGCCGAATGAGTTGTGGCTCTCGAACGCCAGTTGATATTCGATCGACATGTCGAACGCCAATATCGGATTCACGCGAGCGATCGCCAGGAACGCGATGCCAACGAGGAGTGCGGCGCCCACTCCGATGGTATATCCGACCACGACAGCACCTGGATGGTCGCGTCGCCGAAGATGGTCGTCGCAATCGATCACGGCAAAGATCGCTGGAAGCAGGAACAACTTGGGAGAGGCAAGCACCGCAAGCGTCGCGAGGAAACCGAATATCGCGTAACGCTTCGCAACGGAAGCGGGCCTCTGCGTCAGCACCAGAAACAGCGCAAAGAAAAGCAGCGCGTTCGACCAGGAGTCCGGCCGAAACTCGAGGGCGTAATCGATCACGCTTTGATAGAACGCCACCGCGGCAAACCCGACAATCACCCAGCGCAGCGGAATCTCGCGCCGCACAGCGGTCAGGCAGGCGGCAATTCCGACCACCCACAGAAGCGTCCCCAACCCGGCAACGAAGCGCAGCGGAAGAAGCGTGGTTGGCGAATCGGGCAGGACACGCCAGGCAACGGCAAGCGGATACCAGAGGAACGGAAGATGCGATCCTTGAAAATCGTGGAACGGTCGATCACCGTGGGCGATCAGCCACGTCGCGTGTGCGTGGTAGATCTCGCCGTAGTCGAAGAAGCGATGTGTCGCGCCGCTGACGAAACCGGCCACGCCCAGCAGAACGACCAGCGTGATACCCGTCGTTCGCGCGAGCGTGCCAAGCTTCACATTGGGTCGGCCTGTTCTATGTCCCTGACGGCGTCGGACTGGTCAGCAGCCTTCCGGCGGCGATACGACAGGCCAACGAGGCCGCCGCCCATCGCCAGCAGAAGGAGCGTCGACGGTTCCGGTACCGTGTTCGCGATGACGTTGTCGATCACGAAGTTGATTTCAGCGTCCGGGGCTGCCTGGGCTGACGCCGTGGGGATGAAACTGATATTGAAGATCCTGAGGGCGGGGGTGCTGAAGCCAATGAACTGCGTTGAGGTCGACGCGTCGATCAACGTGTTCTGGCCGCCAAACCAGAAGTTATATCTGCCGGCTCGGAGCGCGGTGAAATCTGCGCCCCAGGCGAACACAGGCACTCCGAAATTCAACGTCGCCCACGGGGGAGCGAAGCCAAGGGCACCGTTCTGCACTGCAATATCGCCACCGATGGTCAGATCGGTGAAGTTCAACGTATTCGTACGCTGGTCCACCAGGTCATTGAAGTTGTATGCGCGGTTGGGCGAACCGACCGCGGCAAAATACTCATCGCGGCTGAACCACACTTGAAACGGCGTGATGCTGCTCGCAAACAGCATCACAGGCGCAGCGTGCGCGATGATGGCGAGCAACGCCAGCAGGACGAGTGCGGCGCTTCGTGTTTTGACGGCGGCACGGACCTTCCGCATGTGCGAAACCCCCGCAGAGCTAGGTTAACAAGCTGATGGATGAAAGCCCGTCAATCCTATGGACTTAGCGGGATCGAATCAAGCAAATTCCCCGCGCATCCCGCCGCCAGGCTCTGGACCGGAGGCCGTCCGCATCACTGCGTATGCAGTACTGGGCATAACAGGTCTTTGGTTGCTGGTTTCCGGCGCCTTGGTCGACATCGAGTACTACGACGGCCTCAGCGCCATCTGCAACGCAGCGTACTTCCTGGGCCGCAGCACATTCTATTTTTTCGACCGCGGCCCACTGATGGCGTGGATGCAACTGCCAGCCGAAGCCGTGAAGGAAGGGCTTGCGCTCCACCCGCTCGAGGTTCGCCCGCACCACATGACGATGGCGATCGTGCACGGTGGCTATCTCGTCGCGGTGTACCGCGTGCTCGTGAAACAGTTCGGCCGCCAGTGGTCGACGCTGGCCGCATTCACGAGCGCCGTGACCAGCTACATGTTCTTCTCGTATGCGCCTTTCATCAGCCACGACCTGTTCCCCGGCGTGCTTTTCCTGTTCATGGTCATCAAAAGCGAACAATTCGCACGCCAACCGCGCGTCGTTCCTTGGCTGTTGCTCGTCGGCGCGGGCACGCTCGCGCCGCTCGTGAAGCAGACGTACGGCGTGTTCTGGATTGCCGTTGTCGCCGCGCAATTTGCGCCAACGCTCATGCGCCTCGAACCGCAACACCGCACATCGCGGCGCGCATTGATGTGGCTCGTCGCGGGTGCGGCGGCGAGTGGTTTATTGACTTGGGTGATCTACGCAGTCGTGTTGTCGACCTGGGCGCCAGACGCTGGCTTCTGGGTTCGACCGTGGCGGAACCTTCAATATCTTGCTCATATCTATGACGGGACAGATGCAACGTTCCCGGTGTGGATCTACGTCAGAAACTTCTGGGCCTACGGCCGTTTGACGACGCTTCTGTTGATTCCAGGACTTGTGCTCTCACTGACAGGGGCGCGTCTGCAGCGCCGGATCGCGCTTGCGTGGATCGTCGCGATCGTCTTCATGCAGGCGTTGCCGTTGCGCGAAGTGCGCTACATCGCCTTCCTCGCGCCGCTTTCGGCATTCATGATCGCCCCCGCCGCGGGAGTGCTGCAGCGATCGACGCTCGGATCTCTTCTGATCGTCGTTCTGCTGGCACTCGACGTCAGCGGCAGCACGGCGGCGGCGGCACAAATCGGAAAGCGGTTTTATAGACAGAGCGAACTGAAAACCTTTCTCGAACCGCTTACCGTCGATGGCCGATTGACCGGGCCGCTCTTTTACAACGTCTCGATGCTCAGTTTCGTGGCGCCAGGCCGGACACCGCTTGCCGCCGATCGCTACCATCGCATCTTCCATGCAGGCGTGAATCAGATCGGCGTGCTTTATCGCTACCCGCCCAACGCGGTTAGAGTAGTCCTGCCAAACCAGTTGCCCGCGTTGAGCGGCACGGCGCCGGATGGAACGATCGTGCTGTTCGCGAGCGGAATTCTTGCGCACGGACCCTCCTGGGTGCCGGCTGCGCCGGTGGGCAGTGAATCCTTCGCCCAGTTGCTTGCGCGGCTGGAGACGATCGTGCTGTCGCGACGTTCCGACGGGCTTTATCAGCGATCCGACGGAACTCCGGTCGGCGTTCAAACACATCGAAGCGATGCACAGGCGGATCTCGTGATCGACGGCGCCGGGCTGAGGGAGAACAACCAGAGGTTCTGGATTCCGGTGGCGGTTCTCAGAGGAAACGACGTCCATCCCCTACTTCAGGACCCAGCCGGCCGATTCATCCTCGCTGGTCCGCGCGGATCGATTGTCTTCGCCCCTCCCGACCCGCTCGTCATTCGATCGTTGATGATTCAGCGACTCTCCGGCGCGCGGGTGGAATCGACATCGGCGCGCTGATTGGCCGGCGACGCCTTGCCCTTTTCATCGCGGCGCGTGCGGCTCGGCCGCCCCTCGCATGTCGCGGCAGAACTCCGTGAGCTTTTGAGGTAAGGCCGCTGAGGCGACGGCCGCGTCGCATTCACGGATAAAACCCGCGGCCTCGCCAGCTTCCAGAAGCGCGATGGCCAGGCCATATCTGGCCATCGATTGACCGGAACCGGACGCGAGCGACGACCGGTACGTTTCGGCCGCATCGGAGAGCCGGCCCTCGACGAAGTAAGAGCTGGCCAACGCGCGCAGCTTGTCCGCCCGATGCTCATTCCCCGCTGGCGCTTCTTCCCATAACGTGCGCGCGCGTTGCGGGTCCCCTCCAAGCAGATAGAGCCTGGCCCTGAGGTCTGCGAGCTCCCATGGCAGCGGGCCTGTGCCGGCACTGCCGCCCATGGAGCGTTCGAGCATCTCGCGTGCGGCAGTAAAGCGGTGCGCATCGATCAATTTGCGCACTGTGGTGGTGACCTCGTCCACGCCGAGCGGCAGAAGCAGCGGAGGCTCGGCCGCATGCACCGCCACAACACTGCGCAGGACCACCCGCGCCCGGCGCTGAATCTCGAATTCGGTTGCCGTCGCTGCATGAAGTTCCGCGAGGCGACCGCCGGCAACCCACGCCGCGTCCGGATCCCCGAGTGTCTGAGCCACCGCGAAGAGTGCGAGCCACGACTGGAAGTCCGATGGCGTCTGATGCACCACCTGATTGAGGAAATATCTCGCGCGAGCCGGGCCGAAAATCATTTCGGGCTGCCACTCGCTCGCGGGCAGGTCAGACGGCGGATAGTCATAGAGACTCAGGCTGGCGCCTGCCAGGAGCGAAGCCGGCCGCAAGGATCGCGGCGCAATTGCCATCATGCCGCGGGCCTCGGCCGCCGCAAGCAGCAGTTGTAGACGGCCGAGACGTCGATCCGGAGGATCGAGCGTGAGGAGGTCGCGCCCGATTCGAAGCAGATTCTCTGCCTCTGACTCCGACGCGCTCTGAACGCCGCTACCTCCACCAAAGTAACGCTCACCGAAGTCGACACCGTACTGCTTGACAAGCTCGATCTCGCCGGCGGGCACGTAGATTCCAGCGACCGCGTCGAACCAGATGCAGCGCCAACGTGGGTCGGCGAGCAGGGTCGCTTCCACCGCGTGATGAGAGGCATGATCTATCAGGAGGCCGAGCGGCTGCGGAAACTGCGCGAGACGCTCGGGCCAGCTCGGTTGCCGGAGCGCCAACGCAACCGCGAGATCGTAGTACTGCTCCAAGGCCTTGCGCGGCGAAACTTCGAGACGCGGATCGACGAACACCCGCTGGTCCGGCCGCATGTGGAACTCGAGTACAGCCGACTGGCCCTCATGGTACGCGACGAAGTGACGCGGCATGCCTTTGCGCGCGGCGAATTTCGCGGCGTCATGCGCATACCAGAATGGCTGCTCGCCAAGTCCGGCCCGTCGTCCCTCCGCGGCGTATGCGTAGAAACCGCCCGTGATGACCCAGAGCATCAGGCCGACGAGCAGCGCGGACGTCAGGATGCGGGCGACGGCGCGATCGATGAGCGGCGGCGCTCGTCGCGTCAAGATCCAATCGCCGACATTCCACGCCAGCACGGCGGTCGCGATCATCGCAAACTGCGGCTGGTTGCGGCTGGCGAGAAGGCCAACCCCCGCGAAGAGCACAAACAGCAGACCACGATAGTAAAGGAATGGAAAACGAAATCGTCTGAGGGCGAAGCTCGCCGCGGACGCCACGAGCAGCAGGAACGAAAAACGCAGATAGACGCTCGAAATCCCCGTCATTCGTACGACATCAGGAATACTCAAGAGCTCGCCGATGTGCTGACCGTAAAAGTCGCGCTCGGTGGACATCCGTTGAAACAGGGTCAACGGAAACACCACACCTTTCCACGTATAGGGATTTGCAAAACACACCAGGATGACCGCAAGGGGCGCGCACCAGAAATGCCACGGTTGACGCTCCCGTGACATGACCGCGTGCGCGATCCGGTCGATCAACCAGCAGCCGAGGACCACCGGACCAAGGACGAACAAGCCATGAACGTTCACCCACACGAGTTGAATCGGCACGAGCAACCACAATCGCTGCGGCTTGACGGCCGCACTCTCGAGGACCCAAAGGAAACCACCGAGACATACAAGCGAGAGGATCTCAGGGCGTGGATAAAACCGCTCGCTCATCACAAAGACACCAGGCAGCCAGCACCAGACAATCGCCATCACGGATCGATTCGGTGTCGTGCTGGCGAGCGCGATGGCCATCGCCACGGCAGCGGCAGTCGCGGCCATCAGCGTCAGCGCCGCGAAGCCTCCATGAGAGAAGAGCCAGGCGACGAGAAGCTGAAAGCCCCAATGCAGATCAATCCACTCTGCTCCATTCGCCGCAAAGATGTAGGAATCAGTCCGCGGGATGCCGCCGCCGGACAACATTTCGCGCCCGGCTCTCAGGTGAAACCAGATGTCTGTGTCTTTGTCGAGAAAGCATCCGAGGAGAAACGTCAGGCCGACGAGCTCCATGACAAGGACGCGGTCGAGCCAGCGGAGGGCGGCTTCGTGACGCACGTGTCAATTCGCCGGCTGGGGCTGTCGTGAAGCGGCCGCGCTGATCGGCCTATCAACGCGCGCGTAAACCGACCACTGGCAACCCGACAGCCCATAGAACGCGTAGCGTTTCATCAGCTGATACCTATGCCCTCGCCCATCGTCCAGTGCCGCGGGCACTCGGTCGTTGGGCACGACATCCTCGACAATGCGCCAGTCGGTCTCCTGAGCGAGCGCAAAGGTTTGTGGATAAAACACCAGCGTTTTGCCGGCCGGCAGGTAGCGCCGATAAAACGTCAGCAGCACGCTTGTTCGAAAGTCGCTGTTGCTGGACACCTTTATCTCGGGACTGCGGCTCTGGCCTGCCACGTCAAGCAGCGCCTCGCGGTAATGCCCGCGACCGTCTTTCGCAAAGCGTACGACCTGCCACGAGTGTCCGATTGCGTAGAAGACTACCAACAGCGTGACACTGAGCCGCCGCCAACCGCCGCGCGGATACTGTTCGGCGGCCACCCAGGCCATCAGCAGAAGAAATAACGTCACGCTGACCAGAAAATATCTGGGAAAGAAGCGCGGCTCGATGACGGTCGCGTTTCGAATTCCGATGATGACGGCGGCACCGGGGACAATCAGGATTCCTGCCGCAAAAAGAACGAACAACCCGAAGTCCGCCCTCTTGATCATTCGCAAGCCGCCGACGAGCAACGCGACAAACATGGCACTGCCGATCCAGCCAGCTCGCATCGGGGTACCGAGCGCCACGGAGATCGTCTCGTTCAGGACCGACGACAACGACGCGGGTTCTGCACCGGCGACCTCGAGGTGACGGATGTAGAGCAAATCGAACACACCGAGAAAGACGAGCGGCACACCGTGGCCAGCGGCAAGGCGCGCGAGAGAGTGACGAAGGCGATCGGCGCGCTTGCGCTCTTCATACGCAGACCAGAGCAGGATTGCTATGTACGCATGCAGGAAGGTCAGATGTGACAACCAACCAAGAATTGCCGCACCCCAGAACATCACGAGCGCTGACCTGGTCCGTGCATTCAAATATCGTTCGTATGAATCAATCGCGAGGAGGGTGAAGAAGATCATCGACGCGTAACCTCTCGCCTCCGACGAATACACGATGAGCGGATACGAGCAGGCGAACAGAATCATCGCCGCCACGGCGTGTGGACGACCGCGCCGGCCCATCACTCGGCCAGCCAGAGCCACCGATCCGACTCCGAACACGAGGGAGGGAAGACGATAGACGAACCACGTGGGCCGGTCTCCAAGCGCGTAGAGAAACAGGCTATTGAGCGGATGGTTGTTGTCGATCCGCAGACGAGTCAGAATGTCGAGCGGCGACGAGACAAACTGCCGCACAAGTAGAGATGACCACGCTTCATCGAACCAGAAATCGTGGAACATTCCCGGAACGCGCGCGACCAGTGAGAGCAGGAGGACCAGCCAGATCCAGCGGGAAAACCCATCTCGCCTCGAAGACGTGACCGGCCCTGCTTCGGGCCGTTCCAGAACGGAGTCGGATGGCAACTTGGGCCTATGGAGTCGAGATCAACCGATAGACTCGAACCCAGGGAATCGTCCCCGGCGCATACTGAGACGGCCCGAGATCTACGAACACGTCAGGACGGGAATCGGCCCACTCTTTCTCAATCGGGAACCGCGGCAACTCACCTGGGGTCAGTTCGAGTCGACCGTGGCGATTCTCCCTCGCAACGAACAAGAACTCGATACGCTCGGCGCGAAGATTGGCGAGCCACGCGTCGAAATCCGCTTCTGTTCGATACCACTGCGGCCAGGGATCCGAGGCGAGCTCGAAGCGCCCGCTGCGGCGGCGGTCGAGATGAAAATCGTGCGCGAGCCAGCCCGAGTGGCGGTTGATGTTGATGTAGCGGACCTGATTGCGCAAGCCGATGCCGAGCAGATAGTACGGCAGATTCGTCCCCGTGTACGCGATTCTGCCCCCGGCGGGCGGCGCGCTTCGCTCGAGGATTTCCCAGCCGGGGAGCAAACTCGCGGCGAACCCTGCTTGCGGGTAGAAACGGAGGAGTGGCCGGTCCGCGAGGGCGGCGATTATTGGACGCGCCGAGAAATAGCAGCCAAGCGCGATGCTCATCGCGACGAACAACCATCGCGTCCGTGTGATCCATCTCAGAGCGAACGCTGCGCACAGGAGTGAAGCAGGAACAAGCAACGTCAGCCACATGTGTCCGAGGCTGAGTGGGTTATCGTAGAGGCGCAACAAGGTAAACCAGTTCTCCGACGGACCTGTCCACGTTCCGAAAAGCTGCCATCCCACGAAAAGGCAAACGGCGGTCTGCAGCAGAGGAAACGTTGCCGCGACACTCGCGAGCGGCGTGAGCGCGAGGCCGAGAGAGGGCGACAGAAATCGCTCCTGGGTGTTGTACGGCAGCGCGTACCAGTACATGAGCGTCTGCACGAGCGCCAGCGTCGACACGAGACCGAGTGCGCGGCGGGTTGTCGGATTCACCGATCGGCGCAGTGCGTACATCCAGCCGGACGCCAGGCTTGTGATCACGATGAAGAAAGCGGTTGCCCCGAGCACCAGTACCAGGCGAGCGATGAAGACTTGCCACGCGGCTCTCGGCACGTGGTAAGCGGTCGAATCCATCGCGGCTGTCGTGTACCAGCCGTCGGCCAGGACTCGACCGAACATCGACAAACTGCGTGTTTGAGCGCCCGCTCGCGTCGCCAGAGCACCCTCGCCGCGACGGGAAGCAGCAGCACCACGAACACAGCCCCGACACTCTTTGAGCCGATCACGATCCCGGATGCGAGCGCGAAGAACAGCATCGACACCGGAGTGCCGGTACGCTCGTCTTCGATCCAGGCGAGCAGGAAGTACACGGCGGCGAGATAAAACGCCGTCCACATGAGATCGATGTTTGCGATGCTTGACTGAATCAGCACGATCGGCAACGTCGCCCACACGACGGCAGGGAAGATCGCGGCGGGCCAAGGTGCGCGCGCCCTGCGCGCGATCCCGTACAAGGCGATCGCGCCGAGAACGAGGAACGGCCACTGCCCGGCCTTGACGATGGGCGAATCCGATCCTGTCGCCATCAGCCACGTGAGCCACAGATTGCCGTTGGCCGGAAAGTACGTCGCGCCTTCTTCGCCAAACGGCGTCGGAATCAGCCCAAGCGATCCGTCTCTCCACCATCGCGCGGCGAAAAAGAGATGGTAGATGGGCGCGTCGCTGACCGGTTCCACTGGCAACAGGACGGCCATCGACAGATACACGAGCGCAGCCCACACGCTCAGGGCAAGCGCAACGAGGGCGGGGGCAGATTGCCAGTCAATGGCGGGACGCGCAACGCGTGCAGCGGTCATTCGATCGCCGGAACGGCGTCGTCGTCGGGACCACCTGCTGAGACCGGCGATTCCGGTCGAGACGCAAATCAACGCCACGCCCGCACGGGTGATGTCGTGCGCCAGACCGAGAATCTCGAGTGAGACGACAATCGCCGTGAACCCAGCGACGGCTGCCGCCAGAAGATGGTCAACCCAGTCAGACCAGCCGCAATTCGCGACGAGCGCGGCGATGCCGCTCCAGAACGCGGCGTTCAAACCGATCAGGATCAACGCATCGGCCATACGTCAGGTGCGAGGCGATCATGACCTACTTCGCCGCTGCATAAGAATCGCAGCTCGACACGACTTTCCCGCCGCTTCTGAAGAGGGGTCCCCCCGCGGGACAAGAGGACTCTCCGCCGCCGCGGCAAAGGGGACTGTCCCCTTTTCCCCCGTCGAGTCCCTTTTTCCGCCGGTCGCGCAAGCGACAGCGACAATGGACCGCCGACCCTGCGAAAATTTGCGATTACAATCGCGAGGCCGCTGGCAGGTGACGATGGACCGAGAGGCGGCGCGTCGATCTGCCAACACGGTAAAGTGAGCTTTTCAGCAGCGCAGGAGCTCAGCATGCAGAACCACCCTCTCGCGCGGCGCGACTTTCTGATGACTGCCTTCGGCGCCGCCGGCTTGGCTGCCGCAGCGCCCCGCCGCGGTTTTGCGGCCGACGTCGCTGATCGCGTCACCCGGCGCACGACTTACAATCCCGCCGCGAAGTTCGAGATCACAGTCAAAGAGGCCGAGTTCCGTCGCAATCGCTGCGGTCGGATGCTGATGGCTCGCATCTATCAACCGAACGGTGCGGGACCGTTTCCGACCGTGCTCGATCTGCATGGCGGCGCGTGGAACGCTAAAGATCGGCACGCAGAGGAACCAATGGATCGCGCGCTCGCGTCCAGCGGGTTGCTCGTTGTTGCGATTGACATGACACTCGCCCCCGAGGGGCCGTACCCCGCGTGTGTGCAGGATGCCAATTACGGCGTGCGCTGGCTCAGATGGAAAGCGTCGTCATGGAGCGGCGACGCGTCGAAGATCGGCGTGTACGGCAGCTCCAGCGGCGGTCACGTGGCCGAGTTGCTCAGCATGCGTCCGCGCGATGCCCGTTACACCGCAATTGCGCTCTCAGAGGCGCCACGTCTCGATGCGACCGTGGCCTACGTCGCGATGCGCTCGCCGATCAGCGACCCTTTCGCGCGCTACGAGAACGCGCGGAAACTGAAGCGCGACAGCATGATGAAGAACCACACGACGTTCTTCGATCCGTGGGACACGATCTACGAGGGTAATCCGCAACAGATCCTCGATCGCCGCGAAGCCGTCACGCTGGTGCCATTGCTGATCATGCAGGGAGAGCTCGACGACAACGTGCTCCCCGTAGTGCAGCAGAAATTCGCCGCGGCGTACAACGCGGCGGGAGGCAACTGTGACTTGCAGATATTCGAGGGGTGCGAACACGAGTGGGTGGCCACGCCGGGTCCGCAAACGGACCGCGCCCGCACCATGGTCAAGGCGTTCATCGCGCGACAACTCGCGACATAGCGTTCGCCACTTGCTGCGAGTGGATCAGTCCGTCCGATTCACTCCGTCCACATCGTCAGTGCGTGCCGTTCCGTTCGTCGGAGTCATTGCGCGCTATCGCTGGTCAGTCCAGACGAATAACGATTTCGATCTCGCTGCCGCCCTCCACCTCCGTTTCCCCGGTCCTGCCATCCACTGCAATCGCTTGCAGGCGAAATCGACCGGGAGGAAGGCCGACGTGAAATGATCCGGCATCGTCTGTCCGGCGCCCGATTTCTGGTGTCGGCGCCGTTCCCCACGTGACCGACACGAGAGCGCCGGCGACGGGACGCCCCTGCGAGTCGACGACGCGCCCGCGTCTGAGGACCCGGTGGACCATGAATCAAGGCGGTGTGCCTTGAAGATCGGCTGGCTTGCCACCGACTCCATATGCGTGAATGCCGACGACAATCGGAGTCGTCGTGTCGTCGACGTACGCCCACACAGGCGAGCCGCTCTGACCACCCATCGTGTCGATGTCGTAGAACAGCCGTCGCGTGGTCAAGGCCTTGATTCGGTTCGCATGAAAATACTGTGACTTGCCGTCACCGGGGGTGACCGGGTATCCGCTCACATTGACGAGCCGATCGCTGAGCTCGTTATCCGGCAGCACCCCAATTCCAAACGTACCGACCTTTGAACCGAGATCGGTGTCGAGGGGAATTGCCGCGTAATCGAAGTCCGGCTCCTGCGCCTCGAGCCATCGATCGGTCGTTGAAAACCGCATGGACGCGGCGGCGGGAAACGCGGGCGGCTCGTCGCCGTTGCGACCCGGCAGCACGCTGATCTCCCGCGCCCATCCGCCGAGCTCCACGGGATCAAAGACGCAATGCCCGGCGGTAATCAGCGTCCGTGGCGCGGCAAACCAACCGGTGCCGATGTATGCGAGTCCATGCTGACTCGTAATCTCGAGCGACGCGATCATGCGCCACGGTGTCAGCTCGGTTTCGAGAATCTGCTTCCGGCGATCGACATCACTAAGAAGGCTCTCGAAGGGGTTGCCCGGGCGCCGCAACGGCTGCGCCCGCGTTCCACGCACCAGAAACTGCGACGCAGCTCGCGATAATGCGCCCGCAGCGTCGCCGGGCAGGCCCGCGACGACGCTGCGCTCGACGCCTGGAGTGGAACGCTCGAACGCGCCGCGCCGCGGCCGCGGATTGTCCACCGACTTCAACGCCATCACTATTCTTCCCGGTCAGCTGCGAGGACCAATGCCCAAGCGACGCTCACGTCACGTCCACACGGCGCCCGAAATGGACGTAGCGCGGTTCGATGTTCTGGCGCGCGCCGCCGCCCTGCAGCGTGAACCCCGCCGCTACCCATGTTTCCTGACGCGGCGCGTGCCGTCGACAGGTGAGATAGTCGCCCCATTTGTTGTCGTTCGGTCCATTCGTGCCATTTCTCGTCACCCGCAGTCGCCAGGCGCTTGCGGACGCGTCCCAGAAACCGACGACGTGGCCAGGATGACTGCTGCCGCCACCTCGAAAAAGTGTGACGCCGACTTCGCCATTGCCATTTGGACATGCGTCCGGATACGCGTACGCGACGCTGCCGCTCCAGATATCCGGTTCGTCGATGACAGCGTTGGTGGACTCGTTGATGCGCACGACGCGAATGTACGGCAGTGGCCGCTGGGGAGGTTGACGGTTCGCGCTCCACATGATGCCAAGCTCGCCGCGCGACACCCAGACGCCCGTGATTCGGCCGTCGCAGCGACTCAGCCAGTTGCGTCCATCAGGCCCCGCCGCGTTGTAGTGGCCTTCCAACCACGCCGCGATGTCGACGTCGATTGCCGTCACGTCAGGAGCCGATTCCGGCCATGAGTACACTCGCACCTGCGAAAGCGTGTTGTGGCTGACGATGTGCATCGTGTCGGTAGCACCGTGCGCGCAGCGCAAGGAAAAGTTCTCGTCGGTTTCGAAGTACTCGTAGGTCAACGTTGCGCCGAGGTCGAACCCCGAGAGCGGAAAACGAAACACGACTGATCGTACCCACGCGTTGGTACCCACCTCGAAAATGTTGCTCCCTACGTAGAGGAAACCATTCGACGTTGACGCGTGGTTGTAGTCGAACCACTGATTCGCCCATCCGGGATCGATGTCGACGGGCCGCAGGTCCCAGAAAACCCAGCCCGCATTGTCGAGCCCGGGGCCGCGGTGCGCAGCAAGGCGCAGCGTGTTCGTGCTGCTCTGCTCGACGTATTGCAGGAGCCAGATCGTCAGGTTCGACGAGGGCACGCCGATGACGGTCTGATCGCAACAAAATCCGCCGTCGACCGGAGGAAGCGTGCTGTACGGATCGACGAACTGCCAGGTGTTTGCGTTGTTCGCGGACTTGCTTGCGTACCAGTTGCCGGTGAAAAACACCTGTTGATTCAGCGTCGAAAGACTCGGTTCGCCGACCGTAGACGTTTGGCCGCCGGTGTCAGCGTGGCCGAGTGCGACATTGCGAAGAAATACGACCGGGCTCGCCATCCATTACCTCGATCACTCGCCGCCTTCGTCGTCGCACTCAGTCGGCGGCACCTGCCGCGGGCGCTCGGAACGAGCCGTTTCCTTCGCCGGCGCTAGCTCCGGACCGCGACGTCGCGTGGTTCGCATGCGCTCCTGGCGCGCATCGAGTTGCTGCGGGGTTTGCTTGGCGGCCGCCGATTCTCGCGCGGGCGCGCGCTGAGCGGGTCCGGTGACGCCCTTTTTCACGGCATATACACGACGTTGATTGGCCATCGACGGCTCCTTTCGTTGAATCGAACCATGCGTCGAGCCGGGGGCCGACTCTCGCGGTGATCCACGACGGCATGAATCTCAGGATAGTGTCACGCCGGCGGCGAAGTACGCCGGCGGCAGCGAGAAGCGCCAGCAGTTCGAACAGGCCGAAATCGAACACCGGCTCCATGAGAGGCGCCTCCCGCGGGCAGCAATGCTAACATCTTGCGCTCGCCGCGGAGCAGCGATCGATCGCGCGAATGACGCGAACCCGTCGGGAATCGACCGGTGTAAATGTGCCGAAGAATGATCGACAGCGGCTTGCCGGTACCGATTGGCTCGGTCGCGGGGACCGGTAACCTGACCGATTCGCGACCGGACGCGAGGCGTTGCTCACGCGCGTCGTCTTGTGCGACGAGCTGAGAACCGACAACGTGATACAGACTCATACGCCCCCTCCACGCTTCTCCGCAACGGTCCCGACGATCAGCGCGACGTGCGAATCGTCAGCGTCGCTCGGCCACGATAAGACTCGCGATGCGTTCCGCGAGCGCGCTTTCCCCTGTTTCACCCGCGAATCAGACGGCGGAGTATATGCCGGTCCCGGGTCGAGGGTTCGCGTTTTTCTTAACGAAGTCTTAACAATCTCTTTACAGCGCCACCGCTCACCGAGGACCGCCGTTTGCTCGTGCACGCGGACGCTTGCGCCAAGACGTCAAACTGTTCTCATCTTCGTACAACACCAGTCCTCTCGGGGTGACGAGGCTTTGGCGACATGCCGCAACCTTTGCGCTGCTGTCGCTCGTCGTCGCCTGCAACAAGGCCGAGACACCTACGTCGCCGACGACCACAGCAGCCGCCACCACTGTTGCTGAACCGACCGCGACGGAGGAGTTCGCAGGAACGGTCGCCGCCGGCGAGTTCAGCTTCTACTCATTTACCGTCGACCAGAACGGCACCGTTCGCGTCACGCTCGAGGACGTGAGCGGACGCAATGTACCGTCCACCGTGTGGCTTGGTCTCGGCATTGGTACGCCCTCCGGCGAAGACTGCGCGACGACAACCGCTGTGAATACACAAGCAGGTGCGTCAGCCCAGTTGAGCGGAACGTATGCGCCGGGCATCTATTGCGCACGGGTGTACGACATTGGAAATCTGATCGCCTCGGCGAACTTCACCGTGAGCATCGCGCATCCATGAACTTGCAGGCGAGGCTGATGGCTGCCGCAGCCGCTCTTCTGTTGGGTGGTTGCTCCAAAAACGCGGAGACGCCGACCAGTTCTACGACCGACACGCCAACAACGAGCACGGTGCTGTACGCCGGCAGCTTGAGCGCGGGCGGATCGCGCTTCTATTCCTTCACCGCGTCCAAGGCAGGAACCGCGACGGTCATGCTCGCAAGTGTGACCTCGCCGCCGAGAGGCGCGGCGCTCGACACTCCTCTTGGGCTCGGCATCGGGCGTCCCGCGGGAACCGGTTGTTCCCTTTCGAGTTCAGTCACGACCGGCCCTGCACTCACCGCGCAACTCCAGGAAGCCGTCGGCGCGGGCATCTATTGCGTCAATGTCTACGACGTCGGCCAGGTGAGCACCGCCGTCGACTTCGTCGTCCGTTTTCAATATCCGTGATGCTGACGCCCACCCTTCGAGTACTGTGTGCGCTGTCGCTGTTGCCTGCCACGGCAGGCTGCACGACTTACTTCGACACACCCGCGTCTCCGACGCCGGCGACGGTCGAAGTGCCGGACCTGTCGACGTTCTCCAGCGACGTACGCAAGGGCGGCTTCGCGTCGCGCTCATTTGCCTTGAAGACCGCAGGCGAAATTCAAGTGACGTTGACGAGCGTCACACCGTCAATCGTCATCGGTGTGGGCGTGGGAATTCCGCAATCCAATGGCAGCGCGTGCAGTTTGAGCAAGTCTGTCGAAGCCGCCGCCGGCAACTCGCCGCAGCTCACCACGACCGCC
>WNGB01010411.1_pt1 | contig 17822 bp, 15 predicted proteins | sample 5400681 | NCBI WGS metagenome assembly WNGB01 (sample SAMN13153367, study PRJNA577476) | soil metagenome | isolation source: 115 cm soil or saprolite under grassland replicate 2 | place: USA:California | collected 2016-06-15 | reverse complement strand
GGACTACTGGGACCTGCCGGCGCGCTACGGCTCGCTCGACGCGGCGCTGGCGCGCAGCCGGTCGGCGTTCCTGCTGCTCTCGTTCAGCAGCGACTGGCTCTACCCGACGTCTGAGTCGCTCGCCGTCGCCGACGTGCTGTGCCGCCTGGGCCGCCCGGTCGAGCACGTCGACCTCCAGTCATCCGCCGGCCACGACGCGTTCCTGGTCGACTATGAGCCGCAGGGGCCGATCATCGAGGGGTTTCTGGAGTCGCTGGAAGTTTGAACGCGGAAGGAGCGGAAGGAGCGGAGGCGGCGGAATGAGAAGGTGATGAACTATCAAGAGGTTCGTCGTCTCCCGCGCGAATTATCCCCGAGCCGCTGCACCGCCTTCGTCTTCCACGTCTTCGGCAGGCAGACCGATGAAAACTCGCTCCAGTGGTGCTGTGAAGCCAGACAGGAGCGGTGATGCCAGTGTGTCGCGCTCCGTAAGGGTCGCGACGAACTGTAGCTTGCCGTCGGCCAGGCGGTAGACATCGATCTTCCGCCGTGGCCAGTCCACGATCCAGTACTCGGACACGCCGCGGCGCGTGTAGAGCTTGAGCTTCGTCTCACGGTCGCGCTGAATGTTCTTCTTGCCTGGCGAGAGCACCTCGACAACCAGTTCCGGCGCCGCGTAGAGCTTCCCCTTCGCTAGGTCGCCTGCTGATCGTGCCGCGCTGGCCCAGACGACATCGGGTGCGACGTCGTCATCCTCGGCAAAGATGAGTCCCGGCGCGACGCTGGCTCCGCCAGCGCCCGTTGCGACGCTCCAATCATCGAGCGCGGCGAAGATCCGTCCGCACACGGTCTGGTGATACCAGCTCAGTTGCATAGACGCTTCAACAGCGTAGGCGGCTGTGCTACAATGGCTTCGCCGCCACGCTCACCGCGAATCATGGCCTCTCGCGTTCTTACCAAAGGACGGCCGCTTTGACCGAAGGGCCAGACGACACGCGAGCGCACCTCGATCAGCTCATCGTCACGCTGCGGCGCCGCCAGCGTGTGCTGGAGACGCTGCGCGCCGGCTACGGCCTCGCCGTCCTGCCGCATATTGTGCTGGAGCTGGAAGACGTCGCGCGCGACCTGGCAAAGGCGCAGGCCGAGCTGCGGCGCCTGCGCCCGGCCGCGCCTGCCGATCGCGAGCCCTACCGCGGCCTGCTGACCTTCCGGGAGTCCGACGCCGAGCATTTCTTCGGGCGCGACGCGCTGGTCGCCGATCTGGTCGAGCGCGCCGGACGCGCGCCGTTCCTGGCGGTGCTGGGCGCCTCCGGCAGCGGCAAGTCGAGCGTCGTGCGCGCCGGTCTGATTCCAATGCTGAAGGGTGGCGCGCTGCCTGGGAGCGAGCGCTGGCGCTACGTCACGTTCAAGCCTGGCCCGCAGCCGCTTGAAGAGCTGGCAACCCGGCTGGCCACACTGCACGGCGGCGACCTTGGGAGCAAGCTCGCGCTCGTCGGCCAGCTCGCCCAGGGCGACCGCGCCCTGCTGCGGGCCGCCAGGCTCATCCTCGATGGCTCTCAGGACGAGCGGCTGGCGCTGGTGGTGGACCAGGCCGAGGAGCTGTGGACGCAGGCGCAGCCCGAGCAGCGCGACCGGTTTATCAACCTGCTGCTCGTGGCCGCGGAGGCGCCGGCCGCGCCGGTGCTGACCGTGCTGACGATGCGCGCCGACTTCCTGCACCGCGCGCTTGAGCGGCGGGCGCTGGCCGAGCGGATCGAGCGGAGCGTCGCGTTCGTCGGCCTGATGACGCCCGACGAGCTGCGCGAGGCGATCGTGCGTCCCGCCGAGGCGGCGGGCGGCTTCGAGCCGGGGCTGGCCGACGAGCTGATCGCGCAGGCGCTGGACCGTCCCGGCGCGCTGCCGCTGCTGGAGTATACCCTCCAGGAGCTGTGGCGCCAGCGTGCGCCCGACGGGACGATGACCTGGGCGGCGCTGCAAGCGCTCGGCGGCGTGGAGGGCGGTCTGGCGCGCAAGGCCGACTCGATCCTCCAGGCGCAATACATCCCCGAGCGGCGCGAGGATCTGCGCGCGGTGCTGCTGCGGCTGGTGCAGCCCGGCGAGGGCGCCGCCGACACGCGCCGCCGCGTCCGCCTGGACGATCTGGCGACGGAGGGCCAGCCGATCGAGGCGGTGCAGACGCTGCTGGCCCCGCTTGTGGACGCGCGGCTGCTGGTGATCACGACCGCCGACGACGGACGACCGTGCGCGAGAGCAGGAGACGGTGGTCGGTGGTCGGTGGTCAGTCGTCGAACTGGCGCACGAGGCGCTGATCCGTTCCTGGCCGGCCCTGGGCGCATGGGTCGCCGAGGCGCGCGCCGACCTGGCGCAGCAGATCAGGCTGGAGGAGGCCGCGCGAGTGGCAGGCCAGCGGTGAGAACTCCGACTTCCTGTGGGCCGGGCTGCCGCTCGCAAACGCCGAGGCGTGGCTGGCGCGCGCCCGGCCGCGGCTCACCGCGCGCGAGCGGCGTTTCCTGGAGGCGAGCCACGAGCGCGCGCAGGAGCGCATCGCCGCCGCGGAGGCCGCCCGCCGCGAGCGCGAGGCGCTGCTGGAGGCCCGCGCGGACGCCGAGCAGCAGGCCCGGCAGGAAGCCGAGGCCCGTGCCGCCGCCGAGCGCCGCAGCGCGTCGAGGCTGCGGATCTTCCTGGCGGTGGGCGGCGTGCTGCTGCTGGTTGCGGTTGGAGCAGCGCTCTATGCGCTGCAGCAAGCCCGCATTTCGAGCGCACAGGCCAAGGCAGGCGAGGCGCTCTTTGAGCTGAGTCGCCGAAATATGGATCGCGCGCTCCTGCTGGCGCTGGCAGCGGCTTCCACCGATACACGGCCCTACCATCCGCTGGTAAGTCGCGCCATGCGACAGGCGGTGCAGGAGACCACACCAGCCAGGGCATTCCCCTTCATCTTCACTAACGTGTGGGCGTTGAGCCCAGATGGCAAACTGATCGTGATCGTCACCGACGTGCTGAGTAATACGGCGGAGATCCGGGATCTAGAAAATGGGAACCAGATCGTCTCATTCGTAGGACATACAGGCGCTGTCCGTGCGGTGGCGTGGAGTCCGGACGGCAAGCAGGTGCTCACCGGCAGTGTGGATAAGACCGCACGAATCTGGGATGCCACTATCGGCAGGCTGATGGTAACGTTGAAAGGTCACATGGATGGCATCCATACGGTGGCGTGGAGCCCGAACGGCAACCAGGTACTTACCGGCAGCAACGACCGCACCGCGCGGGTATGGGATCCCGCAAGTGGAAAGCTTCTCAACGTACTGGAAGGCCACAGGAATGCCGTCCGTGCCGTGGCGTGGAGCCCGGACGGCAAGCGGATGCTCACCGGCAGCGACGACCTCACTGTGCGGGTGTGGGAGACTGCAAGCGGCAAGCTTCTCAACGTAGTGGAAGTGGAAGGAGGGATGGGATATACCACCGCTGTGACGTGGAGTCCGGAGGGTAAACAGGTTTTCGCAGGCTATACCATCTCCGGCTTGCGGATGTTGGATGTTGCAACCGCGAAGTCGTCTATCCTGCTCGTGGGGCACACGGACCAAATTCCATTTATTCCATTTGTGGCGTGGAGCCCTGATAGTAAGCAGGTGTTGACCGAGGGCCATGATGGCACTGTGAGAATCTGGGATTCAACAAATGGGCGGTCACTCATCACGCTGAAAGGCTACGCAGTTGCCGCAATGCCGTGGAGTCCAGACGGGAAGCGAGTCCTCACTGGCAGCGACGACGGAACCGTACGGATCTGGGATGCGTCGCGTGGACAGTCGCTCGTCACGCTGGAAGCGGGCTTCCAATATGTACCAGGGCTCTCTGATCGGTACAAAGTGGCGTGGTCGCCAGACAGCAACCAGGTGCTGATTGTCGGTGAAGATAAGACCGCGCGAATCTGGGATGTGGCCAGCGGCAGATTGATAGTAACGCTGGCAGGTCACACGAGCCAAGTCAGTGCAGTGGCATGGAGTCCGGATGGCAAGCAGGTGCTCACCGGCAGTGGCTACACTGCCCGGATCTGGGATGCAAGGGACTGGCGGCCACTCGTCACGTTGAAAGGGCATACAGACTTTATCACTGTAGCAGCGTGGAGTCCAGATGGTAAGCAAGTGCTTACCAAGAGCCTGGACAATACCGTGCGCATCTGGGATGCCGCGGCTGGTACACCAGTCACGGTGCTGAGAGAGGATTTTCCATTTGAAGCGTCGTGGAGCCCGGACAGTAAACTGGTACTCACCACGCACTGGCAAAACCCGGTGCGAATCTGGGACGCGACCAGTGGCAAGCTGGTGGCGGAGCTGAAAGTGCGTTCAGGAGTTTTTATTGGTGCGGCAGCGTGGAGTCCAGACGGGAAACAGGTGGTGACTGGCAGCAGCGACGGCATCGCGGAGCTCTGGGATGCGGCGAGTGGAACACAGATCACGTCTCTGGAAGGCCAGACGGGTTCGATCAACGCTGTGGCGTGGGGTCCGGACGGGAAACAGGTGGTGGCTGGCAGCCACGACGGCACCGCGCGGCTCTGGATCGCGGACGACAATCTGATCGCCGCCGAGCTGACCCGCCGCGTCTGCGGCATATCTGTCCTTTACTCTTCTGAGGACATGCGTCAGATGAGTCTATGGTGGCCCGGCTGCCCCGCCGAGCTGGCGGCGGTCGACGCCGACATCAAGGCGTACGACGCGCTGCGGGGCGGGCGGTAGCTCAGCATGTGCGTCTTAGACAAGGTTTCACTCGACGGCGTTCGGCTTTACCGTTTGTCGCAGGTCGCATGTCGCATGTCGCAGGTCGTATGACGAAGCCACCTGCGCCCTGTGACCTGCGCCCTGTGACGCACCATTGGAACGCGCGCAAAAACCTTGTCTTATACGATCGTATATAGCGATGCGATCGATCGCTTCCGCTCCGTCCGCCGCTCCGCTATTCCCCGTTCCGCTCCTCGGCCGGCATCGCGATGCTGATCGTCGTGCCCTGCCCTTCCTCGCTCTCCGCCCAGATCGCTCCGCCGTGCGTCGCGACGATCTGCCTGGCGATCGCCAGCCCCAGCCCGGCCCCGCCGCTGCCGCGCGCCCGCGATCGGTCGGCGCGGTAGAAGCGGTCGAACACGTAGGGTAGATCCTCGGCGGCGATCCCCTCCCCCGTGTCGCTCACCTGGAGGATGATGGACGATGGACGATGGACGATGGAGCGCAACCCGTTGCTATCGTCTATCGTCTTTCGTCTATCGTCTTTCGTCATCAACGCTGTCGCCCCGTCGCCCCGTCGCCCCGTCGCCCCGTCGCCTGTGGTCGCCGCCAGGATGATCGTGCCGCCCGACGGGGTATAGCGCAGCGCGTTTGCGACGAGATTGGAGAGCACCTGGGCCATGCGCTGCGGGTCGGCGTCGATCTGCGGCAGGTCGTCGGGAGCTTCGACGCGCAGCTCGACCCCTTGATCGGCCGCCTGGCCGGCGAAGGCCGCCGCGGCGCTCTCGATCAGCTCGCGCGGGTCGAGCGCCTCGCGATACAGCGGCAGCTGGCCAGCCTCGGCCAGCGCCAGCAGCCGCAGGTCGTCGATCAGCCGCTCCAGCAGGGCCGTCTCGTGCAGCAGCCGCTCCAACTCCTCGGGCGTCGCACTGTACACGCCATCCTGCAGGCCCTCCAGCCGCCCCTTGATGATCGAAAGCGGCGTGCGCAGCTCGTGGGCCACGTCGGCGGTCAGCTGGCGGCGCTGGCGGTCGGCCTCGGACAGCGAGCGCGCCATCCCGTTGAACGCCTGGGTCAGCTCGTCCAGCTCGCGAATTGGCGCGCGGCGCACCTGCACGTCGAGCTGTCCGGCCGCCAGTTGGTGTACCGCCTGGGTCATGTCGCGCAGCGGCCGGCTGAGACGCTGGGCGAAGACCACCGCCAGCAGCAGCAGCGCGCCCGCCAGCACCAGCCCGGCGATCAGAAAGCCCCGGATCACCGCCCACGCGATGCTCGATGGCGGGCGCAGCTCCGCCGGGGTGCCCGGCCCGAAGCGCGGCCCCGCGCGCAGCACCAGCGTTCCGACGCGCTGGCCGCGTGACTCGACCGCCACGCCACGGGTCAGCGTCTTGGCGTCGGCCAGCTGGCCGACCGGCAGGGTGTGGTCGTTGCTGGCGACGATCCGTCCGTCGGTGTCGGCCAGGGCGTAGCCGAAGAAGGCGGGTGGGCCGCCGAACGGCGGCTCGTCCAGTCGCTGATCCACGCCGGCCCAGGAATTTCCGTTGGCTGCGTAGAAGTCGCCCAGCGATGTGGCGTAGCTGCGCTGGAACTCCTGAACGCTGCTGCGCATTGCCTGCGGCTGCCAGACGCCCGCGAACGCCAGACCAAAGAAGCCCAGCATCCCGCAGACGCCGAGCACGATCACGAGGGCGAAGGCCAGCAAGATGGCCCAGAACAGGCGCAGCTTCATACCAGTTATGAGTTATGAGTTATGAGTTATGAGTTATGAGTTTTATCCGTCAACTCAAAACTCAAAACTCATAACTCATAACTTACTGAACGTCGTCGGCAAACTTATACCCGACCCCATAGATTGTGAGGACGTAGCGCGGGTTGCGGGGATCGGGCTCGATCTTGCGGCGCAGATTCTTGATGTGCGCGTCCACGGTGCGGTCGAATCCGGCGTAGTACACGTCGTACGCCAGCTCCAGGAGCTGCGTGCGAGTGAACGGGCGGCCCGGCTCGCGGGCCAGGATCGCCAGCAGGTCGAACTCGGTCGCGGTCAGCTCGACCGGCGATCCGCCGACGCGCACGCTGCGACGCTGGAGGTCGATCGTCAGGTCGCCGGCGCGCAGCACCGTCGCGGCGTCGCGCTCGCCCTCGGCCCGGCGCAGGACGGCGCGCACGCGCGCGACCAGCTCGCGCGGGCTGAACGGCTTGGTGATATAGTCGTCGGCGCCGAGCTCAAGCCCGATCAGCCGGTCGGCCTCCTCGACGCGGGCCGTCAGCATAATGATCGGCAGCGTGCGGGTGGCCGGGTCCTGGCGCAGCGCCCGTGCGACGTCCAGCCCGTCCATGCCCGGCAGCATCAGGTCGAGCACCAGCAAGCTGGGGCGCTCGGTGCGCGCCAGCCGCAGCGCGGTCGTCCCATCGCCCGCGGTCAGCACGTGGTACCCGGCGCGGTCCAGGTAGTCTCGCGCGATCGTGACGATGCCGGGCTCGTCGTCCACCACTAAGATTGTTCTAGTTGCCATAGCTGTGACAAGATGACAAGGTGACAAGGTGACAAGGTGACAGGCTCCGGTTGAAACCGTCACCCCGTCACCCCATCACCCTGTCACCCGGTCAGGCTACATCTGCTGCGTGTCGCCCGTGTACGGCGGCTGCTCGGGTCCCGGCCGGTTCGGCTGGTCCGGCCCGCCGTGCTCCTCCGGCCCACGGCCCCACGGCCCACGACCCCACGGCCGGCCGAAGCCACGACCGCTGATCAGCCGCAGGCCCAGCCAGACCAGCAGAACCACGAACGCCAGCTTGATCAGCTTGCCAAGCAGCAGAAACGGCAGGAAGAAGAACGCGCCCGGCCCGAAATGCGGCCGGCCGCCAAACATACCGCGCTGGTCGGGCCCGCCGGCGAAGCCCTGGTCGCGCCCCATGCCTCTGCGCCCCTGTGGGCCGAACTGCTGCTGGCCCTGCGGCCCAAACTGCTGCTGGCCCTGCGGGCCGAACTGCTGCGGGCCCGTCTGCCCCTGCTGGCCGTACGTGGCGGGAGGCCCGTATGTGCCTTGCTGCCCAGGATATCCCATCCAGCGCGACTGTGCTCGCCCGCCCAGCGAAACCACTAGCGCCACGGCGCTCAGTGCGATCGCGATCCACGCCAATCTACGTCCATTGCCTTCCATTGTCATGACCTCCTCAGCGGTCTCTGTCGTGTACGATGTCGTCATATCGACCACCATAGGATAGTCGAACATTGTGAAGCGACTTTGAAGATGTGGCGGAGCGATCTGGGATCATTGTACTCGATTTCCAGCTCAACGAGGCGCGCCTGGCAGCCGGGCCATCTGCACGAGCAGCTCGCGCCCGATCGCCGAATGGCCGCCGGATGTCCTATGTTATAATGGTCCGCGTTGCTCGAATGCAGGTCTACAAGCCACGGTTTCCTCGTCTCACATCCACTATGATGGCAAATGCGTAATTGTCTATGTAACCAGCGACGCGGGGCGTCGCGATGAAGGCGGCTCGCCCGTCGACAACCGATCAGACGCCGACTGACGAGACACTGCTGTCGCAGATCGCCGGTAGGGATAGTCGCGCGCTCGACGTGCTCTATGGGCGCTATGCGCGGGTTGTCTACGGCGTTGCACTGCGCCTGCTCGGCTCGGCCGAGCAGGCCGAGGACGTGGTCCAGGAGACCTTCTGGCGAGTCTGGCGCCGGAGCGGCACCTTCCAGGCCGGCCGCGGGCCGGTCGCCGCATGGATCTTCGGGATCGCGCACAACCTGAGCATCGACGAGCTTCGGCGCCAGCGCGCGCGCCCCAGCCCGATCTACGATACCGACGACAGGCCGGTGCTGCGCGATATGATCGACGCGCGCATGGACGTGGCCGGCGGCGCGCTGGACAACGAGCGCCGCCGCCTGATCGAGTCTGCGCTGCAGCAGATCGCCAGCGAGCAGCGCCAGGCGATCGAGCTGGCCTACTTCGGCGGCCTATCGCAGAGCGAGATCGCCGAGCGGCTGCAAAGCCCGATTGGCACAGTCAAGACGCGCATTCGCCTGGGGCTGCGTCGGCTGCGTGAGGTGCTGCGGAGCCAGGATATCCAGGCGGAAGACAGCACCGATTGAAGGCGCAGATGAACGAGCATCCACACGACTCCATCCCTGCTTTTGTGCTTGGTGCGCTGGACGCCGACGAGGCTGTCCTGGTCGGCAAGCACCTCGCGATCTGCGCAGCCTGTCGCGCCGAGATGGAAGCCTTTCACACAGTGGTGGCCGAGCTGCCCTATGCCGCGCCGCCGCAGGAGCCGCCCCCGCACGTCAAGCAGCAGCTCTTCGCGCGGATCGCGGCCGGCGATGCGCCGGCTGCCGCCAGCCCCCCGGCACCGCCGGCGGCGCGCCCGAGCGCACGCTGGATGGGCCTGGCGATGGCCTGCTCGCTCGCGCTTGCGCTCGCCTTCGGCGGGCTGCTGCTCGACGCCCGCAGCCGCGTGAGCGCGCTCGCCACACAGCTCCAGCAGAGCCAGCAGAACATCCAGCAGCTGCGGAGCCGGATCGATCAGGACGTGCAGCTCGCGCGGTTTATGTCGGCGCGCCAGACCGTCGCGCAGCGGCTGGACGGCGCCGATTCGCGCGCCAGCGCGGTCATGTATATGCAGCCCGCGAGCCCACACGCCGTTCTGGTCGTCCAGGGGCTGCGGCCGGCCGATTCGGGCAAGGTCTACCAGTTCTGGCTTGCGAAGCCGGGCGTGCAGGTGCCCTCGGCCACGTTCGATATCGGCCAGGATGGCATGGCCATGCTGACGATCGACGCCCCCGGCCCCCTGAATGAGTATGCCCAGGTGATGGTCACGGTCGAGCAGGCCGGCGGCAGCCAGCAGCCAAGCAATCAGGTGGTGCTCAGCGGAACGCTCGGCAGCATCCGGGAGAACATTGCTCTGATCTTCCGGCCCGCATTTTTGCTGTTGCATTGAAGTTGACTCCATCCGCTGCTCTGCGGTATCATACGCGTACATGATAGCTTCTGCCCTCCGCTGAGAAGTGCAATGAGGAGTCAGTATGATGCGTAAATTTCTCGGCTTCGTCGTGTTCTTGTTTGGGCTCGGCCTGGGCCTGATTGGCGGAGCCGCGCTGCTCGCGTATGCCTACCAGGCGGCCGGCCTCTACCCCCCTGACGACGCGACCATTAAGTTCATCGCGCGCGAGCGCGGCTGGCTGAAGGACGATGTCTAGACGCGGGCGCTCGGATATCTGTGCCTAGGTATCACCCAGGCGTGTTTTCGTCGAACAGAGAGTGGGTTGAGAATAGGGCGTCAGTGCGTTCCGATGGACGCCGGCGCCCTATTGTCGATATGCGAAGGAGCATGGAGCTATGGATCGACCCTGGTTTAAGAGCTACGAGCCACGTGTGCCGCACACGCTGCGTTACCCCGATGAGACGCTGGATGCCCTCCTCGATGAGAGCGCGCGCAAATATCCATACAACACGGCATCCAACTTTGTGCTGAGCTACCTGCTCGGCAGGCGCTACACTGTCGGCGGCAAGCTGACCTATCGCAAGCTCGACGAGCTGGCCGCCCGCTTTGCCACCGCCCTGTACCAGCTCGGCATTCGCAAGGGCGACCGCGTGGCGCTGATGCTGCCGAACTCGCCGCACTTCGTGATCGCCTTCTTCGGCGCGATGAAGATCGGCGCGATCGTCGTCAACACCAACCCGACCTATACCTCGCGCGAGCTCAAGCACCAGCTCGACGACTCCGGCGCCGAGACGATCGTGCTGCTCAACCTGTTCTGGCCGCGCCTGCGCGAGGTGCTGGCCGAGACGCCGGTCAAGCGGGTGATCGTCGCGCACGTGTTCGATACGCTCGGCTTTCCCTCCAGCTTGTTGGTCAAGGCCAAGCAGCGCCGCGACCCCGAGTGGGTCGACGTTCATCCCGAGCAGAATGTCTTCTTCTTCCAGCACTTGCTCGACAAGTACGGCCCCACCCCGCCGAAGTCCGATGTCACCCCCGACGACGTGGCGCTGTTCCAGTACACCGGCGGCACGACCGGCCTGCCCAAGGCCGCGATGCTGACCCATCGCAACCTGGTCGCGAACACCCTCCAGATCTCGGCGTGGCTGACCAAGGGCCAGCCCGGCAGCGAGAAGATGATGGCCGCCATACCGTTCTTCCACGTCTACGGCATGACCGTGTGCATGCTGTACGCGATCTACCTCGGGATGGAGATCGTGATCGTGCCGAACCCACGGCCGATCGAAAACGTGATGAACATCATCCAGAAGGAGCGCTGCACACTGTTTCCCGGCGTCCCGGCGATGTACATCGGGATTGTCAACCACAAGGATATCGATAGGTACGACCTGCGCTCGATCAAGGCCTGCATCAGCGGCTCGGCCCCGCTGCCCATGGAGATCCAGGAGAAGTTCGGCCAGATCACCGGCGGGCGGCTGGTCGAAGGCTTCGGCATGACCGAGGCCTCGCCCGTGACCCACTGCAACCCGGTCTACGGCACTCGCAAGAATGGCTCGATCGGCATCCCGCTGCCCGACACCGAGGCAAAGATCGTCGATCTGGAGACCGGCGTGGAGCTGCCGATCGGCGGCGAGCAGCAGGGCGAGCTGTGCGTGCGCGGCCCGCAGGTGATGAAGGGCTACTGGAACCGGCCCGAGGAGACCGTCGACACGATCGACATCGAGGGCTGGCTGCACACGGGCGATATCTGCAAGACCGACGCCGACGGCTACTTCTATATCGTCGATCGCAAGAAGGACATGATCATCGCCTCCGGCTACAAGGTGCTGCCGCGCGACGTCGAGGAGGTGCTGTTTATGCACCCGAAGGTGCTGGAGGCGGTCGTCGCCGGCATCCGGCACCCCACCCGCGGCGACGACACGGTGAAGGCCTACATCGTGCCCAAGCCCGGCGAGCAGCCGACGGCCGAGGAGATCCGCGAGTTCTGCAAGCTGCACCTGGCGCCCTACAAGGTGCCGCGCGAGATCGAGTTTCGCGCCGAGCTGCCCAAGACCCTGGTCGGCAAGGTGCTGCGGCGCGTCCTGGTTGACGAAGATCAGCAGAAGCTGGCCGCGAAGGCCGCGTCTGCGGCCGAGCCAGCCCCGGCCGAGCCGGCGGCCGAGCAGCCCGCAAGCTCGTAGCGATTGAGTTGATAACCCTCATTCCATCGCCACACCCGCGCCTGCGCCTGTGCCGCCTGCCACCTGAACTGTATGGCCGCGCAAGAAGGGCCGACGTTCGAGTTCCTGCTCGACTTCCGCCGCTCTTGACTCAGCCGTTCCTTGTAATACAATGTGGTGACAGCGATCGTTCTTTTTGTCGCAAGTCGCAGCCGGCGATCCGAAATCTGCCCTGCGACCTGTGTCTTGCGACCTGCGACCTGTGCTGCTATGCCAATCTCCTATGCTGAATATGCGCGTCTGAGCTGCCCGGCCTGCGGCGCGGGGTTCGACGCCGATGTCTGGACGCTGGTCGACGCGGCCGAGCGGCCCGATCTTGCGCAGGCGCTGCGCGACGGCGCGCTGAACGTGGCGACCTGCCCGCGCTGCGGCTACGCCGGGCCAGCCGGCGCGCCGCTGCTGTTCCACGATCCTGTGGGCCGGCGGGTCTACTTCGCAGTGCCGCCCGGCGTCGACGAGCACGCCTGGCGCGAGCGGGCCCAGTCGCTGCTGTACCTGCTGGCCGGCAGCCTGCCCGAGGAGGACCGCCGGCCCTACCTCGGCGATGTCCAGGTCGAGCACGAGGTTGATGGGGTCCGGCGGGCGATCCTGCGCCGCGAGCGTGGCCGGCGGAGCGACCGGGCGACCGGGCGACCAGGCGACCGGGCGCCCGAGGCGCCAGTCGTCCGAGACGTCGTCTCCTCGCCTCCTCGCCCCGTCGCCCCCCCGCCGGAGGATCCGTCCGAGCTGCTCGCCGCGATCCGCGCGCTGCTTGCCGCCGATTCCGAGGCCGAGTTCGCCGCGACCGTCGCCGCGAACCCGCGGCTGTTGAGCGACGAGGGCGACGCCGCGATCGCCCAGCTGGCCGATCTGGCCTACGACCAGGGCGAGCGCGACGTCGCCGCGGCGCTGCGCGAGGCGCGCGTGACGCTGGCCCGGATGCGTGCGGGGGGCACCCCCGACCCCCGACCCCCAATCGCTATCCGACGCGGCCTACCAGGCGCTGCTGCACGTCGATTCGCCCGATGCGCTGATCGCGGCGACGCGCGACTACCCGGCGCTGCTGGAGGAGTGGGCCGGCGCCGACCTGGCCGCGCGCACCGAGGCGGCGCTGGAGGAGGGCAACGAGCGGCTGGCCCGCACGATCGAGATGCACCGCGAGGCGCTGGCCGACCTGCGCGCGCGCGTCGGCGGCGAGGATGCCCTGCTCCGGTCCGTGCGGGCGCTGCTCGAGGCCGACGGCGAGGAGGCGATCGCCGACGTGATCGCCGCGAATCCGATTCTGCTGACCGATGCGGCGCAGGATGCGCTGTTCGGGCTTGCGGCCGGCGCCCGCACGCAGGGCGATGAGGATCTGGCCGAGTACGCCATTTCGTGCCGTGCGATGCTGCGGACGGTACGCGCAGGGCTGGAAGATAGCTAGTACAGGGTTTCGGAAGTTCGTATTGGGTTTGGGCTGCGACGGCTGGTTCTGGGGTTCTGCGGTTCCACGGGCACAGAACCGCAGAACCCCAGAACCGGCCCATGACAACCGGAAGCGCTTTTCTGGAAAGCTATACTAGGAGCATACAGATGTTTGACTATTTTGAGTTCCAGTTGCGCCCACGAGTTCTGTATAAGAATGGCCTCGTGGACGAGATCGGCCAGGAGATTGAAAACCTGGGCCTGAAGCGGGCGCTGATCGTCGCCGATCAGGGGGTGATCGCCGCCGGCCTGCTCGAGCGTGTCCGCGCCGGCCTGGAAGGCAGCGTCGAGATCGTGGGCGTCTTCGCGGATGTGCCGCCCAACTCCTCGGTCGCCGTGGTCGAGCGCGGCGCGGCCTTTGCGTCCGAGCGCGGCGCCGACCTGATCATCGCGGTCGGCGGCGGGTCGCCGATCGACACCGCCAAGGCCATGCGCATCCTGGTGACCGAGGGCGGGCGCCTGCACGACTACGAGGGCTATAATTTGCTGACGCGCCCGCTCGTCCCGATGGTCGCCATCCCGACGACCGCCGGCACCGGCAGCGAGGTTACCGACTGGGCGGTCATCCGCGACGAGGAGGCGCACCTGAAGCTGGCCTTCGCAAGCGTCTTCCTGGCGCCCGACCTCGCGGTTCTGGATCCCGAGATGACCCGCACGCTGCCGCCGCGTCTGACCGCCGCGACCGGTATGGACGCGCTGGTGCACGCGATCGAGTCGTTTGTCGGCACCAACGCCAACCCGATCCGCGATAGTCTGGCGCTCCAGGCGATCGATATGATCTCGAACTACATGCGCGACGCGACTCACAATGGCGACGACATTGAGGCGCGCGGGCAGATGCTGGTCGCGTCCTGTATCGCCGGCATCGCGTTCTCCAGCGGCGGCGGCAGCCTTGGCATCGTCCACGCTATCGCGCACGCGGTCGGCGGCGCGTTCGAGGTCCACCACGGCACCGCTAACTCGATTATCCTGCCCTATGGCATGCAGTTCAATAGCATCGCCGTGCCGAATCGCTTCGCGCGGATCGCCCGCTCGATGGGCGTCAACTCTGGCGGCCGGCCGGAGGAAGACGTGATCGCCGACGGGATCGACGCGGTGCGCCTGCTCGCGGCTGACTGCGGCCTGCCGGCGCGCCTGCGCGACGTCGGCGTGCCCGAGGACGCGATCCCGGCGATCGCCGAGGCTGCCCTGGGCGACGCCGCGATCTTTACCAACCCGCGCCCCGTCACTCTCGACGAGGTGATCGATGTCGCGCAGGCTGCCTGGTAGCGCGCTCGACACGGAGCCACGGATACACGGAGCGTCCCCGCTCCGTGTATCCGTGGCTCCGTGTCGAGCGCCGTATCTTTTATCCCCCGTGGTAGCGTTCATCCTATCAGAGCGAACTCACGAGGGGGATGTCAGGTGCGAGGGAAGACCACGTTGGTCGGCGTGGATCGCCGCGCTCGACTGATGGGGAAGTCGCTAACCATTGGTGCGCTGGTCGTGCTGCTGAGCGCGCTGTACCTGGTTCTGGTCGGGCTGCTGGTGCCACGCCTGGATGCATCTGCTGTATCGGCCGGCCACATGTTCGCGACGGTCTTGATTGCGGTGCTGGTCGTCCCACTCCGCAACCGGGTCGGCATTGTTGTCGGTCGCCTGCTGCGCCGCGACTGGCAAACCAGCCAGGCGCTGCTGGGCGATATCGGCGCTGCTCTCAGCCGCACGCTCAGCCCCGAGGGCCTGCACGCAATCGTGGTCGACGATCTGCCCCAGCGCCTGCGTATCCAGGGCGCCGCTCTGTGGATGCTCGAGCCGCCCAACGACCGGGCGTTTGTCGTCGTCGGCCCCCAGCACGACACTCACGGCCCGGTGTTGCTTTCGAACGGCGCGATCGCCCGCCAGATCGAGGCGGCGCCGCACTACGTGTTCATCCCCGCTCGGCCGGACCCTGACGTTGACTGGTTGCCGCTGGTGGAGCGCGGCGTGCGCCTGGTGATCCCGCTACGCGTCGGCAATCGATTGATCGGCATCTACGGCTGCCAGAGACCCCAGGACGGCGATCTCTACTCGCAGCGGGTGATCAACGTGCTGCTGATGCTGGTCCCGGCGATCGCCACCGCACTGGAGAATGTGCGCGCGTACACGACGATCGAGCGGCTGAATGAGGAGCTGCGCGCGCTCGACCAGCTGAAAGACGAGTTTATCCAGAGCGTCGGCCACGAGCTGCGCACGCCGCTGACCAGCCTGAGTCTGGCGACTCAGCTGCTCACGCGCCAGTCGGACATGCCGCCGGCGCTGGCGCACGTGATCCGTACCGGCGTCGCGCAGCTGCAGGCGCTGGTCGAGCGAGTGCTGGAGTTCGATCTCCATCTCGCTCCGCTCGTCGACGGCCAGCACCCGACCCCCGTGCCCGTGGATCTGGCGCCGCTGCTCGCGGAGATTGTGGGCGAGTATGTGCTGATCGCCGATGCTAAAGGCGTACGTTTCGACGTGGCTGTTCCGGGCGATCTGGCGGCCTGGGGCTGTGCGCCCAGCCTGCGTCGCGCGCTGCAGGAGGTTGTGGATAACGCCGTGCGCTACAGCAAGGGCGGCACGGTGTCGATCGCCGCGGTTTTCCACGACGGCCTTGCGCTGGTCAGCATCGCCGACGAGGGCCCGGGCATTCCACACGACGAGCGCGACCGCCTGTTCGCGGCATTCTATCGCGGCAGCGGCACGCGCTCGCTCTCGATGACGCCGGGCGCCGGCCTTGGGCTGAGCATCGCGCGCCGCGAGATCGAGTCGCTCGGCGGCCAGATCTGGCTGGAGGACAGCGGCCCCTCCGGCTCGACGATGTGCGTGGCGTTGCCGGCCGTCGCCCCGTCCGAGCGCCTTGTGGGCCATGAAGAGCATGCGCGCGCCGTCGGCGCGTAGCAGCGGCGGAGCTTGCCGATGCCTTTGGCGATAACTGCGGCGGGTGCGATCTTCTATGCGCGGCGCGGAGCGAGTGGGCCGGCGCTTATCTGTATTCATGGCGCCGGCGGCACCCACGCCCACTGGGGCTACCAGCTGCGCGATCTCGACGGTGTGGCGCAGGTCTATACGATCGACCTGCCCGGCCACGGCCGCTCCGCTTTGCCGGGCCGCGCCAGCATCGCCGGGTACGGCCTGGCGCTGCATGAGCTGATGGACGCAATCGGCCTCGAACGCGCCGCGCTGGTTGGACATTCGATGGGCGGCGCGATTGCGCTGTGGACCGCGCTGGAGCGGCCCGAGCGTGTGGCCGGGCTGGGGCTGGTAGGCGCCGGGGCGCGGCTGCGCGTCGCGCCGGCGATTCTCGAGGGGCTCGGCCGCGACCTGCCTGCGACTATCCGCCTGATCGTCGAGTACTCCTACGCGGCTGCGGCACCGCCGGAGCTGCGGGCCAGGGCCGAGGCGTCGTACGCGCTGTGCGACCCGGTTGTCTACCGCGACGACTTTGTGGCCTGCGACGGGTTTGACGTTGCCGCGCGCCTCCCTGCGATTCGCTGTCCGGCCGCGATCGTCTGCGGCGCAGAGGATCGTATGACGCCGCCGAAGTATGGCGAACAGCTGCGCGCCGGCCTCCCCGACGCCACGCTCACGCTTGTGCCGGGCGCCGGGCATATGCTGATGATCGAGCGACCTGCCGCGGTCAGCGAGGCGCTGCGCGCGCTGGCACAGCGCTTATAGCGGCCTCGTTGGGCCGGCCGCAGCGCCGCTGCTACACTTCCCCGCAGGCCGACTGCAAAGCCAAGGCCGTCATTCTGAAGCCAGATCATTGGCAAAAAGAAAGCGGCCCCTACTAGGGCGCCGCTTGTGGTGTGTCCGCCCATAACCGCCTTCAGATCGCGACTTCGCGCGCCATGAGAACTTTGGGTGGCAGATGCGAGAGCACGCGTCTGGCGAGCAGCTCTTCGTCATAGCATTCGCCGGCGTGCAGGCAGCTCAGCGCCCAGAGATGGCTGAGGTGCAGCCTGGTGAATGTGCGTCCGTCGCCAAGGTCGCGGTCGGCCAAAATCTGTGGAAGGAGCCGGTCAATCAACACGTCCAGCTCAACGACAGACATATGCGCTTTCCCTCCTCGATCTGCGGGCATCATCGCCTGCGGGACTATTAAGATTTATGAGCGCAAAAATGACAGCGCTGTTATTCTAGCACATTCTGTGCCGCTGTCCAGTGGAGTTTGCGCGCCGCCAGTCCTATTAGATGCGAGTCATTACACTACCCTTGCGGTTTTACCTTTTCGTGGGGTGGTGGTAAAAAGAGCAAAGATAGTGTGATTGTTCCGTCATCCCGACTCGCGGTATAATAGGCGCTGTGGGCACACAAACGGCAGGTCACAACAACACGGCTTGGCCCTCGCGGAGCGGGGCCCGAATTGGCCCGCTCGCCTATCTGCGCGATCGGCGCCTGGCGCTGATCCTCGCCCTGGCGCTGCTCGCCGGTTTCCTGGCCTACCAGGCGCCGCCGGCCTCCGACATCGCCGTCGGCTGGCTCGGCGACCGGCTGTTCCTGCGGGCCAGCCAGGGGCTCGGCGCCG
>WNGB01006107.1_pt1 | contig 17823 bp, 15 predicted proteins | sample 5400681 | NCBI WGS metagenome assembly WNGB01 (sample SAMN13153367, study PRJNA577476) | soil metagenome | isolation source: 115 cm soil or saprolite under grassland replicate 2 | place: USA:California | collected 2016-06-15 | reverse complement strand
GCGCCAGCGTGTCGACGCCTTCGTGAGCTGGGCGTGGGACTACTTCACCAAGACGCGCGGGCCGCAGATACTCGACCGCTCGAATGCCGCGCGGATCGACTGGGGCGACGACGACGGCGATGACGACGCCGAGGCCCAGTCGGTGGCCGCGACCACCCAGGCGACGCCAGCCGCCGGTCCGAGCTGAGACGAAGGAGCGCTCCGTGGCTATGCACTACGACGTCATCATCGTCGGCACCGGTGCCGGCGGGGGAACCCTGGCCCACACGCTCGCGTCCTCGGGCAAGAGCATCCTGCTGCTGGAGCGAGGCGACTTCCTGCCTCGTGAGATGGAGAACTGGACCCCGGACGCGGTCTTCGTGCAGGGACGGTACGTCTCCAAGGACACCTGGTACGACGCCGACGGCAAGCCGTTCCAGCCGCAGGTCCACTACTACGTCGGCGGCGCCACCAAGCTGTACGGCGCGGCCCTGTACCGGCTGCGCCCACAGGACTTCGGGGAGCTCAAGCACGTCGACGGCGTCTCGCCCGCCTGGCCGCTCAGCTACGACGACCTCGAGCCCTGGTACACCAGGGCGGAGTGGCTCTACCAGGTCCACGGAGACCACGGCGAGGACCCGACGGAGGGCCACTGGAGCCGGCAGTACCCCGCGCCGCCCGTCTCCCACGAGCCCCGCATCCAGGAGCTCGTCGACGCCCTGCAGGGCGGCGGCTACCACCCCTTCCACGCGCCGTGCGGCATCATGCTCGACGAGGCGGACCGGCCCAGGAGCACCTGTATCCGCTGCACCTGGTGCGACGGCTACCCCTGCCTGGTCCACGCCAAGTCCGACGCCGAGACCATCGCGGTGCGCCCGCTGCTGGAGCGGCCCAACGTCACGCTGCTGGTCGGCGCCGAGGTGGTGAAGCTCGAGACCGACCCCAGCGGCCGGACCGTCAACGGTGTCGTGGTGTCACGCGGCGGCGAGCGCGAGGTGTACCAGGGCGACGTCGTGGTGGTCTCGGCCGGCGCCACCAACAGCGCCAAGCTGCTGCTCGCCTCCGCCAACGCCAAGCACCCCAACGGTCTGGCCAACGGCTCCGACCAGGTCGGCCGCAACTACATGTTCCACAACTGCAAGGCGGTGGTGGCCCTTTCCAAGGAGCCCAACGACACCGTGTTCCAGAAGACGCTCGGCATCAACGACTTCTACTTCGGGACCGAGGACTACTCCTGGCCCGTCGGGAACATCCAGATGGTCGGCAAGTCGAACGCCGAGGCGATGAAGGGTGAGGAGCCCAAGCTGACCAAGCTGGCGCCGCGCTGGAGCCTGGCGGACGTCGCCCGCCACGCGGTCGACTTCTGGCTCACCACCGAGGACCTGCCCACGGCCGACAACCGGGTCACGCTCGACCGCGACGGCAACGTCCACCTGGCGTACCGGTCGACCAACGACGAGGAGGCGGCCCACCTCTACCACCAGCTCAAGCGCATCCTGAACCACACCGGGATGGCCGAGCACCACGTCCTGGACAAGAACTTCTACATGAACATGAGCATCCCGGTCGCGGGGTGCGCGCACCAGGCCGGCACCTGCCGGTTCGGCGCCGACCCGGCCACGTCGGTGCTTGACGTCAACTGCAAGGCGCACGAGCTCGACAACCTGTATGTGGTGGACACCAGCTTCTTCCCGAGCATCGGCGCGGTGAACCCGGCGCTGACCGCGATGGCCAACTCCATCCGGGTTGGCGAGCACCTGCTCGAGCGCATGAAGTGAGCAACCACGAGCAAGACGGAGGGCAAGCCATGAGTCTTCAGGGAAAAGTCGCCATCGTCACGGGGGGCAACAGCGGCATCGGCATGGGGATCGTGCTCGCGCTGGCGGAGCAGGACGCGAATATCGTGATCGACTACGTCGCGCATCCGGAGGCGACCGAGGAGCTGGAGCGGAGGGTCGTGGCCCTCGGCGGCCAGGCGATCGGGGTCGAGGCCGACGTGAGCAAGGTCGAGGACCTCCAGCGGCTGGTCGACGCGGCGGTCGAGACGTTCGGCCGCTTGGACATCATGGTCAACAACGCCGGCGTGGAGACGCGGACGTCGGTGCTCGACACGACTGAGCAGCAGTACGAGTTCGTGCTGAACGTCAACCTGAAGAGCGCCTTCTTCGGCACCCAGCTCGCCGCCAAGCAGATGATCTCCCAGGGCGGGGGCGGCCGCATCATCAACATCACCTCGGTGCACGAGGACTGGCCGATGCCGGCCAACACGCCCTACTGTCTCTCCAAGGGCGGGATGCGGATGCTGACCAGGACCGCCGGGGTGGAGCTGGCACCCCACGGGATCACGGTCGTGGGTGTCGGGCCGGGCGCCGTGGACACGCCGATCAACCTCTCGACCGAGCAGGACCCGGTGAAGCTCAAGAAGCTCGACGACGCCATCCCGCTCGGACGGATGGCCAAGCCGGACGAGATCGGCAGTGTCGTGGCCTTCCTCGCCGGAGACGGCTCCAGCTACGTGACCGCGACGACGATCTTCGCCGACGGCGGCCTGATGCAGAGCAGCCCCGGCCTCTAACTCTGACGGCGAAGGCGGGCTCGCCCGGCCGCCGGCGGTGCCGGACCGAGCAGCACGAGCGTGTCCTCATTCTCCGCCACGGGCCGGCCGCGCTCGGTGGCGGGGAGGAGCTGGCCGTCGGCGCGGAGGACGAAGAGCAGGTCGTAGCCGCCGGGGACGCCATCGTGCGCCGGCCGCGTCACGATCTGGGCTCCGTCGTGGTGGCGCGCGCTGATGGCGATCCTGGTCAGCGGCTCGGCGAAGAGCGCCTCGTCCCCGGCGTAGGGCGCGACCACCCCGTGGCTGTGGCTCGGCGCGCCCACGCGGTACACGGGCCCGTCGAGATTGCCCTGCAGCTGCAGCGTCGTCGAGGCGAGCGCGTTGAAGTCGTCCTCGTCGGTGAGCAGCAGCACAGTGGTGACACCCTCGAGCTGGGCGCCGCGGCCGGTCGCCGCGGCGAGCAGGTCGTCGTGCGCCAGCTCGAGCCCGGCCTCGCGGATGTCGTCGCGCTGCTCCTGGAGGCCGGCCCACATGAGCACGTCGAGGCCCGCGGACTCGAGCGCCCGCCCCAGGTCGATCACCCAGGGGACGCCGCCGACGAGGAGCGGCCGGGTACGGGCCGGGCGCGTCACGCCGAGCAGCCTCGCGACCGGCGACGCGGTCAGCGCGTAGAGCGTCACCGTCGCGACGATCACGAGAAAGGTGACAGGCAGGATCTTGGAGGCACCCTTGATCCCCTGGGCGACCAGCGTCGCCGAGAACGCCGACGCCGTGGAAGCCGCGACGATGCCCCTTGGGGCCATCCACCCGATGAAGCCCCGTTCCCCCTTCGACAGGTCGGTCCACATCGTCGACGTCAGCGCCACGATGGGCCGGGCCACCAGCACGAGGACGGCGACGAGGCCGAGGGTGGGCAGCACCAGGCCTTTGATCGCGTCCGGGGTCACGGTGGCCGAGATTGAGATGAAGAGGACGCCGATGATGAGCTGGATCACCGTCTCGAAGAACGGGCGGCGCGCCGGGATGTCGAACCCGGGCAGACTCGCCATGGCCACCCCCATGACGATCGCGGCGATCAGGCCGGTGTCGTCGCGGAGGATGTCGCACGCCGCCGCCACGGCGATCACGCAGGCGATGGTCGCCTGGGTCCCCAGGATCTCCCCGAGGCGCAGCTTGAGGAGCAGCAGCCACAGCAGCGCCGTTCCGAGCACGCCTCCGGCGAGGCCGACACCGAGGCTGGCGGCAAACTGCCCGACCTCATAGCCGAGCGGCCGCGAACCGGTCATCACGATGCCGTGGAAGACCAGCGCCCCGAGGATGCCGCCGACCGGGTCGATCAGCGAGCCCTCCCAGATGAGCACCCGCTGTACGCGCTCCCTCGGCCGGACGAAGTTCAGCAGCGGCCCCACCACGGTCGGCCCGGAGACGACGAGGATCGCGCCGATCATGATCGCCGCCTGCCTCGACATACCGAGCAGCAGCGCGGCGGAGAACGCGGCAACTGCCAGGGTGACCGGCACGCCGACGAGGATGAGCCGGCGCGCGACACGCCGGGCATGGCCCTGCAGCTTGCGGAGGTTCAGCCCCACCCCGCTGTCGAAGAGGATGATCGCCACCGACAGCGAGACCAGCGGCTGGAACAGCGATCCCAGGAGCTTGTCGGGGTTGATGTCGTCGGTGAGGGTGCCGGCGACGAAGCCGACCGGCAGCAGGACGACGAGGGCCGGGATGCGCAGCAGGCTCGCCAGGATCTGGCAGCCGACAGCCAGCGCCAGCGTCAGGCCGACGCCGAAGAAGATCTGCTCCGCTGTCATGGCGAGCGAAGGACGTGCTGGCCTTCACCATCGGTGGCCAGCGCCCCGCGTTGGAGCCGCACGGTCTCGTCGACGGCATCGAGCCCTTCGAGGCGGTGGGTGATCAGCAGCACGGAGCGCCCGTCGGTGGCCGCCATCACGTCGGCGACCAGCGCCCGCGCGGTCGGCGGGTCGAGGTGGGCCGTTGGCTCGTCCAGCACCAGCACGGGAGCGCCCGCCAGGAACGTCCGTGCCAGCGCGATCCGTCGCCGCTCGCCGCCGGACACCAGGGCTCCCTCCTCGCCCACGAGGGTGTCCCAGCCGTCGGGCAGCGAGGCGACCCAGTCCCACAGCCGGGCGCGCCGCAGCGCCTGCTCGATTGCGGCGTCGTCCGCTGCGGGCCTGGCGAGGCGGACGTTCTCCCGGATGGTCGTCGAGAACAGGTAGGCGTCCTGGCGGTCGAGCGAGACCAGCGAGCGCACGTCGTGCTGCCGCAGCGCGCGCAGGTCCGTCCCGCCCAGGGTGACCACCCCGGCGTCGGGGTCGAGGAAGCGCACCAGCAGGGCGGCGACGGTGCTCTTGCCCGCGCCGGAGTGCCCGACCAGGGCGATGCGGCGTCCACGGACGATCCGCAGGTCGACGTCGCGAAGCCCCCACGCCTCGCCGTCCGCGTAGTCGAAGCTGACCCGCCTGAGCTCCGCTGTCGCGACCTCTGGTGCGCCGGCTGGCTGGTCGGCGTCCACCACGGACGCCTGGCGACCGGCGACCGCCAGCAGGCGCCTGCCCGCCTCCAGGGTCGCCTGCAGCCCCAGCGCCGCGGCCGGGAGCGGCGCCACGGCCTCGAAGGCGGCCATCGCCCCCAGCGCGAGCGCGGCGATGAGCACGCGGTCGAGCACGCCGGCCGCCGTGGCCATCACGCAGACCGCCACCACGCCCACCACCGTCAGGCCCAGCACCAGCGTGCCGAGCCCCTCGACCAGGCCCCCCGCCAGGGCGTCGCGCCGCGCCAGGCGGACCAGCTCCGCGTCGAGCCCGCGGACTCTGGCGAGCGCGGCCTGGTCGGCGCCGAGGACCACCAGCTCCGGGGCGCCGCGCAGCAGCTCGACCAGCTCCACGGTCAGCTCGGCGCGCACCCGCGCCTGCCGCCTGCCCGTCCCGCGGCCGGCGATCGAGGCCACGACAGGCACCACGATCCCGCCGAGCGCGAGGCCGGCGGCCAGCACGAGGGCGGCCGAGGGCAGCAGCGCCGCGGTGATCCCGACCGACACGGCCCCCGTGACCACCGCAACCAGCGGGGGAGAGACGCCCCGAAGGAAGAGGTTCTGCATCGCGTCCACGTCTCCGACCATGCGGGCGAGGAGGTCGCCGTGCCGGTACGCCTCGGCCTGGGCGGGGACGAGCGGCTCGAGACGGCGAAAGAAGGTCACCCTGATCCGCGCGAGCACCCGGAAGGCCAGGTCGTGCGACTCGAGGCGCTCGAAGTAGCGGGCGACGGGCCTGCCGATCCCGAAGGCGCGCACGGCGACGATCGCGACCGTGAGGGAGAGCACCGGCGGGTGCTCGGCCGAGCGCGAGATCAGGTACCCGGCCAGCGCCATCAGGCCGACTCCGGCGAGCACCGTGAGCGATCCCAGCGCCACCGACAGCGCGACCCGCGCCAGCGGCGCCCGTCCGAGGCGGAGCAGCGCGACCAGGGTCCTCATCCGGCCGCCAGCTCCTGCTCGACCTCGACGGCTCTGCCGCCGTCGATGCGCACGATCCGGTCGGCCATCGACGCGAGCTCCGGCCGGTGCTCGATCAGGAGCACGGCACGGCCAGGCGCGAGCCGACGGATCGACCTGGCCACCAGGGCGGCGCTGTCTGCGTCGAGGTTCGCGGTGGGCTCGTCCAGGATCAGCAGGGGCGCCTCTCGCAAGAGCGCCCGCGCCAGCGCGACCCGCCTGGCCTCGCCGGCCGACAGCCCTCGCCCGCCCTCGCCGATCTGGGTGCCGTAGCCGGACCGCAGGTCCCCGGCGAAGGCATCGACCCCCGCCAGGCGGGCCGCCGCCTCGATCCGGAGGTCCGGCGCGGCCGGGTCTCCCATGGCGATGTTGTCGCGCACGCTGCCGCGGAACAGCGTGGGGCGCTGCGGCAACCACGCAAGCTGTCGCCTCCACGCAACCGGGTCCAGCGTGGCGAGGTCGGCGCCGTCCACCGTCACCGCGCCGGCGTCGGGGCTCCGGAGGCCGAGCAGCAGCGACGCGACGGTGGTCTTGCCGGCGCCGCTGGGGCCGACCAGGGCCACCACCTCGCCCCGCCGGACCTCCAGGTCGAAGCCGTCGAGCAGGCGGCCGCCGCGCCCCGGGTTGGCGAGCATGACCCCTTGCAGGCGGACGACCTCCCACGACAGTGGCGTCGTGCCGCCACCGGAGCCCGGGAGCGTCCCTGCCTCGATCAGGCCGAGGATGCGCTCGGCGGCCGCCAGGCCGTCGGCGCTGGCATGGAACTGCGCGGCGAGGGCGCGGAGCGGGGCGTACAGCTCGGGAGTGAGGAGCAGGACGGTGAGCGCCGCCCGCAGCTCCACGCCGCCGCCGATCAGCCGGACGCCCAGCGTGACCGCGACGAGCGCGGTCGCGACCGTCGCCATCATGTCGAGCACGGCGCCGGAGAGGAAGGAGACCCGCAGCACCTGCATCGTCGTGGCGCGGTACTCCTCGCTGCTGGCCTCGATCCGCTCCGCCTGCGCCTGGCCGCGGTTGAAGGCGCGCAGCGTGGGCAGGCCGCGGACGACGTCGAGGAAATGGTTCGACAGCCTCGAGAGCGCCAGCCACCGCGCCCTGGTCCTCGCCTCGGTGAAGCGGCCGATCAACGCCATGAACACCGGGATCAGGGGCAGCGTCAGCAGCATGATGACCGCGGACGTCGGGTCGACCGCCGCCGTCCACACCAGCACGACGGCGGGGACGAGGGCGGCGAGGACGACCTGCGGCAGATAGCGCGCGAAGTAGGCGTCGAGCGCGTCGACGCCCTGGACCGCGGCCGTGGCCACCTCGCCCGCTTCGGCCCCGCCGGCGTCCAGCGAGGCGCCTCGGAGCCTCGACCCGACCAGCGCCAGGCGCAGCTCCGACATCACCGTGGCGGCAGCCCGGCGGCCGACCGCTTCGAACGCGCCGGCGAGCGCGGCCCGACCGACCACGACCGCCGCCAGCAGCGCGAGCGGCCCAGCCAGCGCGGCCAGCGGCCGCCCGTCGAACGCGCCCGCGACGACGCTCGCCAACAGGACCGCCTGGGTCAGCAGCGCGATCGTGGCCAGCAGGCCGAGCACGGCATCGGCCGACAGCGCGAACCTGGCCCCGCGGACCCGCCGCAGCAGCCGTGGATCCAGCGGGCGCACCCCGCCTCAGTTCCTCGCCGGCGACCCGGCCGCGCCGCTGTCCGGCGCCGTGGCCGCGGCAGGGTCCCGGGCGGATCCCTGCTCTTCGAGGTCCGAGGGGCTGATGCGGCGCCGGAACACGTAGTAGGTCCAACCCTGGTAGACGAGCACGAGCGGGAAGAACAGGATGGCGACGACGGTCATGACCTTCAGGGTGTAGGGCGACGACGAGGCGTTCTGGACCGTCAGGCTGTAGGCGGCGTTGGTGCTGGAGACCATCACCCGCGGGTACAGGTCGATGAAGATGGTGAGGATCGTGCCGGCCATCGCGAACGTCGTCATGGCGAAGGCCCAGCCTTCGCGGCCGTCGCGGATCAGCCAGACCACGCCGAGGATCGCCAGCACCGTGGCCACGGGCATCACGCCGGGCAGGACGCCCTGGCTGATGGTGACCTGCGTCCACACGGCGAAGGCCAGGACCGCCAGGGCCGTGACCGGCGCGGCCCTGCGCGCCAGGCGGTCGGACCGCTCCCGCACCTCGCCGGTGGTCTTCAGTGCCAGGAACGTCGAGCCGTGCAGCACGCAGACGAGCACGAGCGTGATTCCCGTGTACAGGGAGTAGGGGTTGAGCAGGTCCAGGAGGTCGCCGGTGTACTCCTGGTTGGACGCGATGGGGACGCCGTGGAGCAGGTTGCCGAGCGCGACCCCGATCAGCAGCGGGGCCAGCACGCTCCCGACCGTCATCACCACGTCCCACGTCCCCCGCCAGCGGGCGTCGTCGCTCTTGCCGCGGAACTCGAACGACACGCCGCGCATGATCAGCGCGACCAGCAGCGCCACAAACGCCAGGTAGAAGCCCGAGAACATGGTGGCGTACCAGCCGGGGAAGGCGGCGAACATGCTGGCGCCGGCGACGATCAGCCACACCTCGTTGCCGTCCCACAGCGGGCCGATCGTGTTGACGGCCATGCGCCGCCCGGCGTCGTCCCTGCCGATCACCCCGTGCAGCATGCCGACACCGAAGTCGAAGCCCTCCAGCACGAAGAACCCCGTCCACAGCAGCGCGATCAAGATGAACCAGAAGACGTTGAACGCCACAGCGCAGCTCCTCAGTCCGTCATCTCAGTCAGTAGGTCATCGCCGCGAGCTCGGGCTCGCCCTGGCTGTCCGGCGCCGCGGCCGGAGCGAGTGGCTTGCGCGAGTAGCGGACCATGAGAACGCCCTCGACCACCGCCAAGGCGCCGTACAGGAGCACGAACACGCTCAGGCTGATCGCCACCGTGGTCGTGCTCACCGACGGCGACACGCCCTGCTTCGTCTGCATGAGCCCCTGGACGATCCACGGCTGGCGCCCGTTCTCGGTCAGCATCCACCCGGCGGTGTTCATCAGGAACGGCAGGATAACCACCCAGACCGCCGAGCGCAGGAACCATTTCGCCGTGGTGAGCTTCTTCCGCCACAGCAGCCACCCTCCCCACAACGCCAGCAGGAAGATGATCCCAGCGATGTAGGCCATGACCCGCATGGACCAGTACTGGACGAAGACGTTCGGCACGTAGTCCCCGGGGCCGTACTGCTGCTGGTACTGCGAGTTGAGCGGGTTCAGCCCCACGACCTGGCCGTTCCACGAGTTCGTCGCCAGCAGCGACAGCAGGTGCGGGATCTGGATGATCTTGGTCGGGGTCTCGTCCCTGTTCCCGCCTCCGACCTGGAACAGGGAGAACGAGCAGGGCTGGCAGGTCGACCACTGCGCCTCGGACGCGGCGATCTTCATCGGCTGGTACTTCGCCTCCGTGACGCCGAGCTCGCTGCCGACCAGCATGGCGAGCAGCGCGGAGGGGATCAGCAGCACCAGCGAGAGCGACGCGGTCCTGCGGAACGCCTCGCTCTCGCGCTCCCGCTTCAGGTGCCACGCGGACACCGCCAGCATCACCACGGCGCCGGTGACCAGCGACGCGAGAAGCACGTGGAGGTACCCGCGCAGGAACACCGGGTTGGTCAGCAGCGCCCAGATGCTGGTCAGCTCGGCCTTTCCCCCGTTCATCTTGTAGCCGACGGGGTGCTGCATCCACGAGTTCGCGGCCATGATGAACGCCGCCGACAGCGCGGCCCCGAGCGCCACCGTCCAGATCGTGGCCAGGTGGACGCGCTTGGACAGCCTCCCCCAGCCGAAGAGCCAGAGCCCGAGGAAGGTCGACTCCAGGAAGAACGCCGCCAGCCCCTCGATCGCCAGCGGCGCGCCGAACACGTCGCCGACGAACCGCGAGTACGCCGACCAGTCCATGCCGAACTGGAACTCCTGCACCAGGCCGGTGACCACGCCCACCGCGATGTTGATCACCAGCAGCGTGCCGAAGAACCTCGTGAGCCGCAGGTACGCCTCGTCGCCCCGCCGGGTCCACGCGGTCTGCAGCAACGCCACGAGAAAGGCGAGGCCGATCGTGACGGGGACGAACAGGAAGTGGTAGATGCTCGTCGAGGCGAACTGCACTCGGGCCAGATCCAGCGTCGTCATGCGCCTACGCCCTCCCTCATCGACCTCCCGACGAACAACACCGACCAGGGAATCAAGACAGGTCGGCGGCCTCATCACCCCATCGGGATGATGTTTCGCCGTCGGGACCGTACCCCATCCCGCGGAACGACTCGGCGACGGTGATCTGGCAGAGGAAGGCGCTGTTCATCGATGGGAGGTCGTGTCGTCGCTCTGGGACTCACGCCAGACCCTCGGTCGCCAGGCGCTCACGACCTTTGCCACGGCGGTCACCAGGAACAGCTGCCCCGTGAGCGCCTCGAGCACGGCCAGGCTCTGGCCGGGGTTGCCCGCGGGGACGAGGTTGCCGTAGCCGGTGGTGGTGAGCGTGACGAAGCTGAAGAACAGGTCCTCGGCGACGGTGCCTTCGCCGCCGGTCCCGAAGAACGGAGCCGACTGGGCGGCCCCGACGACCCTGTACAAGAAGGCGAAGGCCATCCCGAGGAGCAGGTACGCGGCCAGAGCCCCCAGCATCGTCTCCTGGTCAACCGTCCGGCGATAGCCGATGCGGCGCACGATGGCGAACGGGGCCAGAAAGTACAGGACGCTCGCCGCCAGGAAGACGAACGGCCCCAGGTCCGAGCTGTCCGCGGCGAACAGGTTCGCCACCGCGCCGATGGCCGACAGCAGGAAGAGCACATTGGCGACGAGCCGCAGACCCCGCCGCGCCTGGGATGTGCGCAGCGCCAGCCACACCGTGCCCATCTGGCCGAACAGCACGACCGATGCGCCCCAGCTCCGGTTCGACAGCGACGTCGCCAGCACGTAGGTCACGATGATCATCACGAGCACCAGCCCGTAGCTGCCGGTCGTGTGGAACGAGTGCAGCAGGCGCCGGAAGGCGCGCGCCTCGCGATCGCCGTCCTCTGGCTGCTGAGCGGGCTCGGTCATGTCGACACCTCCGGCGGACGGTCACTTCCCTCATTGCACCCCGCACCCATTGGACCCCGCACCCGTTGGTCTCGGCATCACCCGGCCGGTCTGAAGCCGGGGGCCGACCACCCAGGTGGCTCCGCGGGCCGCTCAGACCGCCGGGCGGAGCACCTCGAGGGCGCGAGCGGTCGCCCACTCGACCTCGCTCGCCCGCAGCGGCGATCCCTGGCGGACGATCTGGAGGAGCTGGCGCTGGGCCGTCACCCGGACACCCTCGACCGAGCGGTCGCCTCCGGGGAGCGCGCCGCCGCGCACGCACAGCAGCGGCCGGACGGGCATCAGGGAGCCGGCGGCCAGGATGTCGGCGACGGCCGCGGCCTGCCAGCGCAGCTCCGGCAAGGGGCCGGCGGTCGCCCCGCGCGCATGCCATGGCGACGCCTTCCTGCGCAGGGGTGGCAGCCGGGCGCGCTGCCAGGTCTGGATGACCCAGACGCCGGTCGAGCCGATCACCAGATGGTCGAGGCTGGCCGGCCATCCCGGCAGGGTGACGTCGTGCAGCACCAGGTAGCCTTCCTGCTCCAGCGGCTCCAGCACGCCAGCCGTGCGCCGCTGCATCGCGGCCTGCCGGCGCCACATGCTGGCGCCGGGGGATGGACGGAAACGGACCCGCGAGCCGGTCACCAGCGCGGCGACCAGCGCCATGGGCCACCCGAGCCAGGCGCCCACGGTCAGGCCGATCAGCAGCCCGCCGGCGATGGTCGCGGCGACCACCGCCCCCGCCCGCCACAGCCAGCCCTGGCGCCAGACCTCGCGCTCCTGCTGGCGGCGGCGGCGGTAGGCGGCCTCGGCGGACGCGCCGGCCCGGCTGCCGCGCGGGTCAAGGGCGGGACGGGACGGCACCGTCCTTCCGGTCGATGCCGTCCAGATCTCCTCCGCCAGCTCGCGCACCCGCTCCGAGCTGAGCCGTCCCACCGTCAGACCCGCGCAGTTCGCGTCGGGCCGGTGGCAGCGGCATGCGCGGCCCCCCTCGTCGCGCTTGCCGGCCATCCCGCCCCCTCGTGCACAGCCGTTCTCTGGTGCCGTTCGTCGACGATCAGTACGAGTCGGCCCGGACATCGCCGCCGTGCGCCGCCAGCGCCCAGATCACGAAGACGTCGAGGGCGATGATCAGCAATGCCCAGATCGGGTAGTAGGGAATGAACAGGAAGTTCGCGATGGCACTCAACACGGCCAGCGTGATCCCGATCACCCGGCCCCAGGTCCGGCCCGCCAGCACTGCCCAGCCGGCGAACACCACCACGATTCCCAGGATCAGGTGGATCCATCCCCAGGTGGACGCGTTGAACTGGAAGAGGTACTCGCGGGTGGCGAGGAAGAAGTTGTTGTTGACGATCGCGATCAGCCCGTCCAGGGCCTGGAACACCCCGGCCATGATCATCATGAAGCCGGCGAACAAGATGAAGCCAACCGCCCAGCCGCTGGGCTCCTCCCTGACCGCCGACGGGTACGGCGACGCCTGGTCTGCCATTGTGGATCCTCCTCTGCTCGGCTCCCGGGCACCGGCGCGTCCGCGCCGGCCCACCCGGGATGCTCTCGTTGCCCGACCCTCTCACCGGGGCAGGGTCGCAGGCATCACCCATTTGGGATGAGGTTCACCTCCCGGCATGCCCGCACCGCGCTTGGGGCCCGGCACGCTCCCTCGCGGGCGGTGGTCTGGCCCGTAGTATCGGTGCGCGCCCCGGAAGGAGGGCGACGTCGGCGGGCGGGGGAGATGCGGGCCCGGATCCGTGTGGAGGGGATCGTGCAGGGCGTGGGGTTCCGGCCCTTCGTCCATGCGCTGGCGACCCGGCTCGGCCTCGCCGGGCTCGTCGGCAACGACAGCGGCGGCGTATTCGCCGAGGTGGAGGGGACGCCGGCCGCGGTCGCCGAGTTCCGCGCCGCGCTGGAGCGCGAGGCGCCGCCGCTTGCGCTGATCGAGCGGGTCAGCGCCGAGGAGATCCCGCCCCTTGGCGAGGCCGGCTTCGCCATCGCGTCGAGCGTGGCGGACGGCGAGCGCCAGGCGCTGGTCTCGCCCGACTCCGCGACCTGCCAGGACTGCCTGCGGGAGCTGCGCGAGCCGGCCGACCGCCGCTACCGCTACCCGTTCGTCAACTGCACCAACTGCGGGCCTCGCTTCACGATCGTACGGGACGTGCCCTACGACCGGCCCTTCACCACCATGGCGCCCTTCGCGATGTGTCCGGCGTGCGCTCGGGAGTACCACGACCCGGCGGACCGTCGCTTCCACGCCCAGCCGGTGTGCTGCCCCGCGTGCGGGCCGGCGCTGCGGCTGACCGGGCGCGACGGTGGGCCCATCCCGGAGGCGGACGCCGACCCGATCGTCGGGGCGGCGGAGCTGCTTCGCGCCGGACGGGTGGTGGCGGTCAAAGGGCTCGGCGGCTACCACCTCGCCGCCGACGCGAGCTCGGCGGCGGCTGTGGGCGCGCTGCGCTCGCGCAAGCACCGCGAGGACAAGCCGTTCGCGGTCATGGTCGCCGACCTGACGGCGGCGCGGCGGCTCGCCGCCGTCGACGACGTCGAAGCGCGCCTGCTCAGCAGCCCCCGGCGGCCGATCGTGCTGCTGGCGCGGCGCCCGGACGCCGCGGTCGCCGGGCCGGTGGCGCCTGGCAACCGCCGCCTCGGGCTGATGCTGCCCTACACGCCGTTGCACCACCTGCTGGCCGCCGAGCTGGGCAGGCCGTTCGTGCTCACCAGCGGAAACGTCTCCGACGAGCCGATCGCCTATCGCGACGAGGAGGCGCTCGAGCGGCTGTCGTCGATCGCGGACGCGTTCCTGGTGCACGACCGGCCGATCCACATCCGCACCGACGACTCGGTGAGCCGCGCCTTCCGCGGCGGTGAGCTGCCGCTGCGCCGTTCGCGCGGGCACGTGCCGCAGCCGCTGCCGCTGCCGTGGAGCCTCCGCCGCCCCGTGCTGGCCTGCGGCGCCGAGCTGAAGAGCACCTTCTGCCTGGCCAAGGGGCGCCGGGCGTTCGTCTCCCACCACATCGGCGACCTGGAGAACTACGAGACGCTGCGATCGTTCCGCGAAGGCGTCGAGCATTTCCGGCGGCTGTTCGACATCGCTCCCGAGCTGGTCGCCCACGACCTGCACCCCGAATACCTTTCCACCAAGTACGCAGGCGACCTGGACGGCGTTGAGCTGCTCGGCGTCCAGCACCATCACGCGCACGTGGCCTCCTGCCTCGCCGACAACGGCGAGGAGGGCCCGGTCATCGGCGTGGCGTTCGATGGGCTCGGCTATGGCGGCGACGGCACTATCTGGGGTGGGGAGCTGCTCGTCGCCGATCTGGCCGGCTTCGAGCGGGCCGGCCTCATCGAGCCGGTGCGGCTACCCGGCGGCGCCGCCGCGATCCGGGAGCCGTGGCGGATGGCGGCGGCCCACCTCGTTGCCGCGTTCGACGGCGCGGCGCCCGAGCACCTGGAGGTGGTCAGGCGCAACGCCGCCCGCTGGCAGCGGGTCGTCGAGGTGGCCACGGCGGGAGTCAACTCGCCGCTGACGTCCAGCGCCGGCCGGCTGTTCGACGCGGTGGCGGCGATCCTCGGCGTGCGGGACGCGATCAACTACGAGGGCCAGGCCGCCGTCGAGCTGGAGCAGCTCGCGGACCCGGCGGAGCGGGGCGCCTACCGCGCCGGCATCGCGGCAGGGCCGCCGCTGCGGCTGCAGGGCGGCGACCTGATCCGCGCGGTCGTGGAGGACCTCGGCCGGGGTGTCGACCCGGCCGCCATCGCCGCTCGCTTCCATCGTGGCCTGGCCGCAGCCATCGCCGCGGGCTGCACGCTGCTGCGCGAGGCGAGCGGCCTCGAGGTGGTGGCGCTCTCAGGCGGGGTGTTCCAGAACCTGCTGCTGCTGCGGGAGGCCGTGGGGCTGCTGGAGCGGCGCGGCTTCCGGGTCCTGCTGCACCGCAGGGTGCCGCCCAACGACGGTGGCATCAGCCTGGGGCAGGTGGCCGTCGTCGGCGCCGCCGACCGCGGCTGCCGGGCTACGGCGTGAAGGCCTCGTGGCGCTCGGTCTGCGAGCCGCCGGGCGTCGGACCGCCCGCGGGGATGTAGATCGTCCCGTCCAGCACGGCCGCGCCGATGCCGTGCCGCGCGGTCGGCATGGGCGCGAAGCTCGCCCACGCATCCGCGCGCGCGTCGTAGCCCTCGTTCTGCTCGAAGGTGCCGCTGGGCTGCTCGCCGCCGAAGACGAAGACGCGCCCGCCCACCGCGGCCGCGGCGATGCCACTGCGCGGGGTCGGCAGCGGCGCCCGCTCCCGCCACGAGTCCGTGGCGGGGTCGTACTCCTGGTTCATCTCGAGGTTGCGGGCCAAGCTGCCGGCGCGGCCGCCGATCGCGTAGATACGGCCGCCCAGCACCGTCACGCCCAGGTGGTCGCGCGGGGTCGGCATCGCCGCCAGCCCGCGCCAGCGGTCCGAGGTCGGGTCGTAGACCTCGTTGGCGCCCACGTCGCCGCCGCTCACCCCGCCGATCGCATAGAGCCTGCCGCCCACGACCGCCACCCCGAGCGCGGCGCGCGCGGTCGGCATCGGCGCCCGCTCGCGCCAGGCGTCCCTTGCGGGGTCGTACTCGAGGAGCCGCGCGGTAGGCTGGCCGCCGGGATCGGCGTAGCCGCCCACCACATAGAGCTTGCCGCCGATCCCGGCCACCCCGGGATGGTGGACCCCGCGCGGCAGCGGCGCGCGGGCACGCCAGCGGTCGGTCGCCGGGTCGTACTCCTCATTGACGTTGGTTCCGCCGAAACCACCCACCACGTAGACGCGGTCGCCGACCGCGGCCACCCCGACCTCGCTGCGGGGGGTGGGGATCGGCGCCCTTGTCACCCAGCGCCCGCCGTGGGAGCTGGTGGCGACGGGCGTGCCGCGCTCGGACGGCCCTGGGTCGGCGTCGCAGGCCGCTCCCGCCAGTGCCAGCACGCAGGCCGCCAGAGCCGCCCGCGCCGCCACAATCCGTGCCGGCGTCGACGACTCCCGTCGGTTGATGGAGCGCCACATAGCAGCCAATCGGAGTCATCCTTGCCGGACGACGACCATTGCGGGTCAGGCGGGCGGCTGCGTGGCCTCCTTGTTGAGGCCGCGCAAGGTGAACGCGCCGAAGATCTCGGTGAACCCGTGGATCAGCGCGTAGAACCCGACCAGGTTGACAAACACCAGCAGCGACCGGCCCGGATAGCCAGCCGCCCACGCACCCAGCAGGAACTCGGCCACACCCAGCAGCAGCACCGTCCACCACCAGTCACCCTTGGGCCCGGCCAACGAGACGACCACGTGCACGATGCCCATGATCACCAGGTACCAGCTCAGCACCACCGCCAGCACGAACAGGGTGATGCCCGGCCAGATGAACGCCACCACCCCGGCGATGACCGACATGATCCCGGCCAGGGCGTACAGCCACTTCCAGCTCGGCGCGCGGACCGCGGCCAGCAGCTCGGCGACCCCGCCGAGCAGGAAGGTGACGCCGGCCAGCACGGCAAGGGCCAGCAGACTGCCGACGCGGTAGGACAGCACGAACATGCCGAACAGCACCCAGACGATGCCGACCAGCAGCAGCAGCCACCAGGCTCGTCCCAGCTCGCGGGCGGCCGCGCGCCTCTCAGGGCCGGTCATCGCGCCGGTCGAGAAGTCCGAGACGTCGCTCATCATGACCTCCTACCTTGTGAGAACACGGTGATGCCACGTGGCATCACTCGGCGAGTCCGTGGTAATTGTGAACTTGCGGCCCACATCTGTCGTCACCCACCTCGGATGATCTTCGCCACGACCTGGGTGGGGCCGAGGATGCGCCAGGCGAAGGCGTTCAGTCATGCGAACGCGGCGCGTCGACTCACGACGCGCCGCGTTCGACCGAGCCAATGCCCAGGTCGAGATCGACGTCGCCACCTTCACCCAATGGGTGGGAGCCAACGCCCCCGCACGACGTCACCCCTGGAGCACCGCCAGGCGCTCCCGGTACTCCTGCTCGTCGATCTCGCCGCGGGCGTAGCGCTCGGCGAGGACCTGCTCGGCCGAGCTGGTCGGAGGCGCCCCCGTCGCGCGGCGGCGCAGCAGGTACACGCCACCGGCGATCACGGCCATCCAGAAGACCAGCCACGCCAGCCCGATCCAGGGTCCAAAGCCCCCGGACCCATCTCCCCACCAGGTGTGTCCAAACCATGCCAACATGTCGTCTCCGCCTTTCATCGTTGCGGTCGGTTGCTGGCCGATCCGTCTCCCAGATGGTGGCGCGACGGAGGGTCGCCCGTCGTCGGACAGCGGGAGGCTTTGCGCCTACACCGTGGGGAGCAGCCGGGGCGCTGCGGGTATCCGCGCGCGGTACGATCAGGGCGGGCACGTGACCGACCGTGACGGTGCAGGCGGTCTCCAAGCACCTGAAGGTCCTGGAGCGTGCCGGCCTCATCACGCGCGCTCCACGCCACCTCGCCTGCGGACCAGGAGCAGGGTGGCGAGCGCGCCCAGGAAGGCGACGAGCGCGGCGACGAGGAAGGCGAGCCGGAACCCGTTGACGAGCTGAGCGGGCGTGGGGTCGCTCGCGCCGGTCAGGGCGGAGGTGCGGGCGGCGACGGTGACCAGCGCGGCGATTCCCAGGGCTGTGCCGATCTGAGCGGCCGTGTTCAGCAGCCCGGACGCCAGCCCCTGCGCGTCGCCGGCCGCCGCCGCGGTGCCGGTGGCGGTGGCGG
>WNGB01014107.1_pt1 | contig 17825 bp, 12 predicted proteins | sample 5400681 | NCBI WGS metagenome assembly WNGB01 (sample SAMN13153367, study PRJNA577476) | soil metagenome | isolation source: 115 cm soil or saprolite under grassland replicate 2 | place: USA:California | collected 2016-06-15 | reverse complement strand
TGATGCTCGGCCGTGGGCCGTCGGCGCCGACAGGCGGCGGGGCCAGGGCGCTGTCGCCATTTACTATCAACCCCATCTTCCCTGGCGCCCCCATGTCCCGGGGCTCCCTGTCCGTCCCGGGCGTCCACGGGTTGGAGGCTACCGGTCTGATGAGTCTGGCCGGGAGCATGGCCCAGAGGGGGGCCTCGAGCAGCCTGGGGTCGGACCTCATGTACCGGTACTGCTTCCCCGCAGGCACCCGGGTACTGCTGGCGGACGGCACGGCCAGGGCGATCGAGACGTTCGTTGGCGGTGAGTGGGTGTTGGCGGCGCCGGACAGCGACCCGGCTGGGAAGGCCCGGCCGGCACAAGTCGCCCGGGTGTTCCACAACGCCCCAACTCGACTGGTGACGGTCCACACCGATGCTCAGGCAGTGCGGGCCACGGGCGGCCACCCGTTCTACGCCTACGGCCGCGGCTGGATCCGGGCCGATGAATTGACCGCTGGCGATCGGCTGCGAACCGCGGCGGGCGGCTGGACTGTGGTGACGGCGGTGACCGAGAGCAGCGAGGTGGAGCGCGTTTACAACCTTGAGGTGACGGGGGCGCACACCTACTTCGTTGGACAACCCGATGGCGAGTGGATTCTGGTTCACAACACCAGCGGGAGCATCTGGGATAACATTATCGACTTCTTCGGCAAAGCCCTGGACATGGCCAAGAGCTGGGTCGAAGACTTCTTCGGCCACGTCCTGAACGGGATCAAGTTCTACCTGACTCAGATCTGGCAAGAGGTCAAGCCGGTCGTCATGCCGGTGGTCAACTGGTTGAACGCGAACGTCATCCAGCCGGTGCTCGACTTCGTGACGCCGTACGCGATCTCCGCGGCGAACGCCTTCAATGCCGCTGTCACGGACCCGATCAGCGCCGGTCTGAGCCAGGCCTGGCAATCGATCAAGGATACGGTCCGGCCCTACACCGATGCGCTGGCCGACATGGCCGGCATTATCGCAGGCGGCCTGAATGGGGAGTTGTACAAGAACGCCGGGAAGGATTGGGACTACCGCGCCCTGGGCTACCGGGTGCTGGAAACGGCGGCCGTGATCGGCCTGTCCGCGGGCGCGATGTACCTGGGATTTGGCATCCTGAGTGTGGCCGGCTCGGAAGTGCTGGGGATGGCCTTGGGAGGCGGGCTGCTGCAGGGGGGCCTCAGTGGCTTGATGGCGGGACTGGGCGGGGGCAGAGGGTCGCCGTTGGAGCAGTGGGGCAAGGGTTTCGCGGTTGGCTTCATGAGCGGGTTCGTGGGCGGGTTGGTCGGCGGCGCCGGGATGGAGGCAACTCAGCTGCTGTCCGGACTGGCCAAGGCGTGGATCGGGGAAATGGCCGCCGGGGCGGTGTCCTGGGTGGGTCTTGCCGCAACCGGGGCTGCGTCCGGGTTCGCCGGGGCATACGCAGGCCAAAGCACGGAGATGGCCCTTGGGATGCGCCAGCAGCTCAACACGAAGGAACTGTGGGCGGCCACGGTCGGGGGCGCGGCCGGCATGGTTGCTGGTGCGATCGCGACGGGATTGTTGACATCAGGGACGATGAACGCGGCCGGGAAGGTGATCTGCGGCACGGACAAGCTGGCATTCTTCGCGGGGCACGCGCTGGGCGGGGCGCTTGGTGGCGCAGCAGGGGCTTTGGCGGAGCACTGGGTCAAGGGCGGCCCGTTCGACTGGAAGGGATTCGCCATGGCCGTGGGGATGGGGGCGGTGTTTGGGGTGGCCGGGGCGAACGATGCGTGGCAATCCCGAGCTTGCTTCGCCGCGGGCACACCGCTGCTGACACCCGACGGCGAACGGGTCATCGAACAGTTCCGCCCTGGCCATCTGGTCGTATCGCGCTCGGAGTTCGACCCGGAAGGACCGCTCGAAGTCAAGGTGGTGGAGGAAGTGTTCGTCCGCCTGGGCCGCCTCCTGCATCTCCATGTCGGCGGCCAGGTCATCCGTACCACCGCCGAACACCCATTCTTCGTCCGCGGCAGCGGGTGGGTGCCTGCCGGGGAGTTGCACATCGGCGACATGCTCAGCAGCCACGACGGCCAGTACAACCTGCGCGTCGCTGAGTTCCACACCTACTTCGTCGGCGCCCGCGTTTGGGGGTTCAGCGTCTGGTCCCATAATATCGCGTGTACCAATGAGATTCTTCGCGAATCGTTCCTCAAAGCGGGGCTTGAGCCTCTGGAGGGTCGCGCGGTCAAGATGGCGAAAGATATGGTGACGGCGAAAGACTGGGCAGGGCTGCGAGACTACCTGACGAATCCGGAGAAGCGCGGACTGCCGGAAAGCAAAGTGAACGAGGCGCTCTCCAACCTGTACTACAAAACCGACGACAACGCGATCATCATGATGAAGATCGCCGAAGGCTACGGGAAGGCGGCGGAGTCCGGCACCGGCCCCAAGGAATTCACCAAGCCTTCTGCCGAGGCGATCGATGCGGCCCTGGCGAAAGCTAATGTCTCGCCCGAAGAGGCGGCGGTCATCAGGCGCTATCTGGATGAGGTTTACTCGAACAAGAAGATCAATTGGGACAACATCGCTCCCGAGTATAGCAAAGATGCCCGGTCAACGGTCCGCGAATTCACGCGCAACCACGAACTCGTGCCGGCGATTGAGTACAAGCCAGGAACAGACTATGCGATCTTCGATGCCTATGCGGTCAAGGACATCAAGAATATTGATCCGAACCGCGTGTACGAGGGTACCAACGCACCCTTCAAGCACCTGAGCGATGACGCGCAGTTCGGGGTTCTGAACAGGATGATCGGTGAGGACCGGGCAGGCTTTACCTGGCATCATCATGAAGATCCCGGGCGGATGCAACTCGTCCCCATGGGGCTGCACCAGGTCTATGCCCACGAAGGCGGCCGCTCCCCGGGACACTGGGCGGAAGGCAACCGGCTCATGGCCGCGGGACCGGAGGCTGGGGTGGGTCTGGCGCAGGCGATCAGTCTTGCCCCACCGGTCAGCTTGCTCGGTCAGTTGCAGCCTGGTATCTACACGGTGTCCGTCGATAGCCAGGACGCTCCTGTCACTGCGGATGAATTCGCGCGGATCAACGACGCCTTGCTCTCTCTGGACGTTGGTCTCATCTCAGCGGGGGTGACCTTGCGGGCGGCCATCCCCGGGCGGGCCGCGGACATCGCCGTCCATCTGGCGGCCACCAGCGCCATCGGCAGCGCCGCCGACGGTGTGCTCGGCTTCACTCTTGGCCGGAGCATCACTCTGATCGACACCTGGAACCTGTACACCGAGAGCGATCCGAAGGCCATCGGCGCGGGGCAGTATGATTTCCAGACTGTCGTGGAGCACGAACTGGGCCATGCCGTTGGCCTGGGGCATAGCATGGATCCCAATTCGGTCATGTACGCGTCCCTGGCCGCCGGACAGGCACGGCGCAGTCTCACGGCCAACGACCTGGGGAAGGGGCATCAGTCCGGTTGCACCTGCCCCGCATGCATGGGCGCACTCCGGGTGGCGAACGCCACAGGCAGCAGTTCGAGGAGCATCCCGGTGCTCAGTCCTCCAAGCGTGGTCGCGGCCCCAGGCAAGGAGCAGCCCATCGCAGATGCGGCTCCCCCACGCTCGCCGGCAGGCACGCCTTCCCAACTCCCCTTGGTGCCGGCGATTCAGGGGGTGCCGTCCGCACTGAATCCGGCGGTCATTCAGTCCATCGATTCTGGGCGAGGAGAGCTGATCCCAGCGGCGGGGATAATGGAGAATCTCGTTGGCAGCCAACTCTTCCGGACGGATGACGGTCGCGAGGTGTTGCTGGGCGGGATGGGCGACGAAGTCATCCTTGGGGGTGACGGCCGTGCCGTCCTGATTGGCGGTTTCGATGGGCAGCAAACTCCTTCCTCGGGAGCAGACCGATCGGCGTCTCCAACAACGATTGCTGGGTTTTCTGCCAACGAATGGGAGCACCGGGATCCCTTGGGCGAGAGTGACACCCGGTCCGACTCCTCGGCACTTGGCCAGAGGGACGTAACTGACCGAGACGGTGAGCTGGTGTTCGAGCAGGCCCTCGACTTGGTCTTCAGCTCCGAGACCGGAATGTGATGGTGGCATAGGCTCCCGCGTCGAGTGTGCGTAGCATGGCCATGCCTGGTTCAATGAGGGGACGTTGCCCGTCCCCTCGTTGGGAAGCGAGGGAGAGATGCCAATCCGCTTTACAGTTGGCCACTTGGCGGCAGGTTCGGAGAAGTTTGACGTATCCCCTGAAGAAGCCGCTCCCGTTCTGCGCTCCTTGCTGAAGGAGTTGGAGGAGGCGGGCGACGAACACTATCAGGTGTACGTCGTGAACGCCCAGGGCGAATCGCTGACCTGCTACGATAGCGGCCTGATGGAATACCACCCGGAGGAGTATCGAGTGGGCACCGAGCGTTATTGCAGACCCACTTCTTTTGCCGAAGCCGTGGACATCTTGTGGCTCCATGTCCAACAAAGCAGCGCGTCGTACCTGCCGAAGTTTACCGCGGAAGCACCCCCTCCCGCCCAGAGTTACGTGTGGGCGGGCTTGCGCTTCCCGCTTCATGTGGCCGCAACTTCGGGCAACCTGACGCTGCTGAAGAAGTTGATTGATGCGGGGGGCGACGTGAACCAGCGGGATGAGTCCCAGATTACGCCCATCATCTATGCGGCCAGGGAGGGGATCTATCGGATCTGCAAATACCTCGTCGAACAGGGCGCCGACCTGACGGTTCGCGATTCTGAGGGCCACGATCTCCTGTACTGTGCGCGGAGACGCCCGGACATCGTCGCCCTTTTCCGTGAGCAATTACAGTCGGGAGGCAAATAGGCGGACTGGCGGAGCCTGTGTACATTAACCCCAAGCGTCTGACCACCTACCGAACCTCAAGCGCGATCGACCACCCATGACTACCCAGCCAGCCCGCCAAGCCCCCATCGCCGTGCCTTGCGAGAATGGGGCCCTGCTCCTGATCGAACCACCGGAGGGGTGGCTCATGTCGCCGCCCACGCCTCCCGCGCGAATCTCTCTGCTCGACCCCAACGCGGCGGGGCCCTTGCGGCCGAACATCAACGTCGTCGCCCACAGCCTGGGGAAGATGTCCGCGGAGGAGTACCTGACGCTGACCCGCTTGCAATTCAAGGGGATGGGCGATCAAGTCGTCATCGAGCGCGACCAACCGCTCGGCCGCCATTTGGGGGGACACCTGTTCGAGTACGTCGCGAATCTCGGGGCCGTGTCCGTGCGTTGCCGGCAGGTCATGCTGTTTGACGGCGGTTGGGCCTACCTCATCACCGGCCTGGCCCTGGCCCACCAGTTCGAGGCGTACCGCACCCAGGTTGAAACGTCCCTGAATTCCGTCGTTCTCCGCCTCTCCACGGGGGCCTGATCCCGTTCTTTTCCGCTGTGCGGTTGGCTCTCATCCTAGATTTCCTTGGGGTTCCGGTTCGGCGGGGCGATTGCGCCGGGGAGCAGTGGGACCATGTTGCCACCGCTCTCGCGCAGCAGGCGAGCCGCGTTCTCGGGGGTCGTGAAATACAGCAGGTCGGCAGTCGCCACCCCGCGCAGGCCGCCCATGTCGGCCAGGATGTAGAGAGCGCTGGCAAGCGAGACGCCAGTGCTCAGGTCGGCAGTGACCACCGCTTTCGTCCGCCATGCCAGCCGCGCGTCCACGACCACCGGGATCCCCCTCTCCTCGGCCAACGTGTTCAGCGCCTCAGCAAGGGGAACGCGCGTGAAGCGATGCTCGACTCTCTCTCCCAACCGCGCGGCGAGCGCTGCCCGCTCGTAGGTGGTGACCCAGATATAGCCCTCGCCGCGCACCAGGAACGTCGCGTTGTTGGTTGCCACCTTCGACAGGATCACGCGCAGGGCAGCGAGCACCGTCATCTGCCGCGGGAAGGGCGGGAACTTCACCTCGGTGTCGTAAATGTCCGGCGCGTCCGGGTTCTCCGCCTTGAACGCCGCCTCGTCCACCAGGATCGGCAGCACATCCCCGGCCCTGTACCTCTGGTTCAACTGATCCTGGAGCACGCCGAGCGCCTCCTTCAACGTCATCGCCTCGCGGTTGAATCCCGTCAGGTCGATGCTCTCGTTGAGCGCGGCCCGCACTGCCCGGACCTTCATGAGGGCAGCGCTTGGTTTGCCGGCCGCCTTGCCGGCGGGCGCGTCTCCGGCGAGGAGCGCGAGCGTCAGCGGACACACGACGCCGAGAACGATGCAGCGGATCATGAAAGCGGCTCCTGGGACAGGGGATCAACTGCGGGGCGGCTATTTGCTCGTGGCGTGCAGTTTTGCCTGCTCGCGCGCTCCGGTTAGCGACTGGCCATTGGCCGATGTGGTGATGTACACGCCGGTGTCTGTCACCGCCAGTCGGAGACCAGCCATGTCGGCGAAGAGCTGCAAGGCCCCTTCCAGGGTAATGTCATTCCCAAGGGTCGCTGTGACTGGGGTTTTCGCCTTGTCGCCGACGCGGACGTCCAGGATCACGCTCAGGCCCGTGCGCTCGGACAGTTCCTCGAAGACTTCTTTCAAGGGTCGGTTGGTGAAATCGGCCAGCACCGTTTGTTGGAGCAAGTGTTTCGGGCTCGCTGCCTTGGCGGTCGTGACCTCCAAGCTGCCTTGACGGAGGAGGAAAGTCGCCTTGTGGCCTGGTGTGTTGGTCAAGATGATCCGCACCAGCGTCGCGATTGGAAGGCGGCGCGGGAGGGCGCCCAACCGGATGGGAACCTCCCCGAACAACTCCTGGGCATTGACGTTGTCAGCCCGAAACGCTTCCTCGTCGATCAGGATTGGCAGCATGTCCTCTTCCTTGTAGCGCGCGTTCAACTTGTCCTGGAGCAGCTGCAGGGCTTCCTTGATCGTCAGAGGAACTTGAAAGTCCTTGGTGTCGATCATCTCATGCAACATCAGCCGTAGCTGTCTGGCGCGCAAGGCAGTCGCCGGCGTCGATTGCGCGGCGACCGGCTCCCCGCAGGAGAGCAAGGCCAACATAGCCAGGGCAACGAGAACTGAGATGGGAGGTCGGATCATGGACGGAACTCCTGATGAGTGTCTGCTATCGCCAGCGACGAACCGGCGCCGTTCCTCGAAATGGTGGCACATCAGGGGCCGACAAACGCGGTCCGCTGGGGTGGTGACGTACACCGCGTCGTCCATTATTACCAATTTCAGGTCCGCCATATCGGTGAGGAGGCGCAAGGCCGCTTCCAGGGTCACGTCGTTGGTCAGTACCGCCGTGACGGCCGCGCGCCGCTTGTCACCGACGCGAGCGTCCACCATCACGCTCAACCCCGTTTGCTCGGCGAGTTCGTCGAGCGCCTCTTCCAGCGGCAGGTTCTGGAAGTTCGCCAGTACCTTCTGCCGGAGCAATTGTTTCGGACTGGCCGCCTTGACCGTGGTGATTTCCAGCGTTCCCGAGCGTAGCAGGAACGTGGCATTGCGGCCGGGGAACTTGTCGAGGACGACCCGCAGGAGGGAAGAGATGGCCATTTTGCGCGGCAAGGGGGGCAGGCGAATCTCGGTGTCGAGCAGAGTGCGCAGGTTGGGATCCTCTGCCAGGAACGCTTCTTCATCGACGAATAACTGGGGGTTGGGAATGTAATTCGCGATCCACCCGCCGACCAGATCGAGAGCTTGCTTGAGCGTCATTGGCTCCTGGGAACTCTTCGCCTCGGCCGCCTCGTTCAAGATGGATAGCCAGCCCTTGCGCGAGGGGCCGGCCTTTGGCTCAGGCTCGCGTCGCGGGGCCTGCTTCGTGGTCGCAGGAGCCGGTGCCGGCTTGGTGTCGCCGCCGCAAACAAGCGTCTCAAACGCGGCGTCCTTTCCGCCCGGCTCCGGAGGTGGGGCCTTGCGCAGACGATCGCGATGGGCCTCGTCCTCGGCGTCCCGGCGCTCCTTGTGCAGTTGCTTGGCGTTGGCGGGGGTGGTGACGTAGACGTACCCATCGGTGATGTACAATTTGAGGTCGGTCATGTCGGTGAGGAGACGCAACGCCCCTTCCAGAGTGATGCCGTTGCCGAACGTCGCGCTCACCGGCGTCTTGAGCTTGTCGCCAAGTCGCTGATCGAGAACCACGTTCAGGCCGGTCTGTTCTGCCAGCACCTCGATGGCGTCGTGCAGCGGAAACTGCTTGAAGTTGGCCGTGACGCGCTGGCGGAGGAGTTGTTTCGGGCTCGCGGCTTGCAAAGTCGTGACTTCGATCATCCCCTGGCGCAACAGGTAGGTGGCGTTTTTGGTGGGTATCTTCGCCAGCGCGAACCGCAGGGCAGTCGCCACGGACATCCTGCGCGGGAACGGTGGGAGCCTCACCTCCGTGTCGTAGACATCCGGCGCGTCCGGATCCACCGCCTTGAAGGCAGCCTCGTCTACCAGAATTGGCAGAACATCATCCCCCTGGAACTTGGCGTTGAGTTTGTCCTGCAACAGACCGAGCGCCTCCTTGAGCGTCATCGGCGCGCGGAAGTCCTTCATGTCGATGATTTCGTTGAGGAGCGCTTGCAACTCGCGGATCTTCGCGGGTGGTTGCGCTGCAACTCGTTCCCCGGCGACCAGCAGGGCCAGCAAGCAGACAAAACCGAGAAGACACCGGCAAATCATGGAGGTGACTCCTGACAAGGGTGTGGCGCTCGACGGGAAGGGAGCGCTCGGCGGACGTGTTACCCAGGAACGATTCTACGACGGACTGCACCGTCCCATCAAGGAAAACACGCGAGGCCGGCATTCGTTGGCGCCGTTGGCCTTCCCGCTTGCGGGTTAGCAGGTGGTCAGCCCATGCGCTTGCGGAACTCCTCGAAGAGATAGCTGCTGTCGTGCGGGCCCGCCGACGCCTCGGGGTGGTACTGCACACTGAACAGCGGCCAGCGGCGATGACGCATCCCCTCCAACGTGCCGTCGTTCAGGTTGACGTGCGTCGGCTCCAGGTCCGACGGCAGTGATTCGATACCGACCGCGAAACCGTGGTTCTGCGTCGTGATCTCGACGCGCCCGGTCTGCTGGTTGAGCACCGGCTGATTGGCGCCGCGATGGCCGAACTTGAGTTTGAACGTCTTCGCCCCCAGCGCCAGCCCGAGTAATTGATGCCCAAGGCAGATGCCGAAAATCGGCTTCTTGCCCGCCAGCCCCCGAATCGTGTCGATGGCGTAGCGCAGCGGTTCGGGGTCGCCGGGACCGTTCGACAGAAAGATGCCGTCGGGACGATAACTGAGTACCTGCTCGGCGGTGGCCGTCCCCGGCACGACGGTCACGCGGCAGCCGACCTGCACCAGGCAGCGCAGAATGTTCCACTTCATGCCGTAGTCCAGGGCGACGACGTGGTGCGTCGCCGGCCGGCTGGGCAGGTACGAGGTGAAGGGGCTGGTAAAGCCCTCCGCCCAGCCGAACGCCTTCGCCGGCACGACCTCGCGCACCAGATCGCGGCCGACGATGTTCGGACTGTTGCGCGCCTTGGCAACTAATGAGGCATTGTCGAGATCCAGCGTGGACAGCACTCCGGTCATGGTGCCGCGCACGCGCAGCCGCCGCACGAGCGCGCGCGTGTCGATGCCCTCCAGGCCAAGGATGTTGTTCTCGGCGAGGTAGGCGTCGAGGCTGCCATGTGAGCGAAAGTTGCTCGGCACCCGCGTCAGTTCGCGGACGATGAAGCCCTCGACCTGGGGACGGCGCGATTCGACGTCCTCGCGGTTGACGCCGTAGTTGCCGATGAGCGGGTAGGTCATCGTGACGATTTGACCCCTGTACGAGGGGTCGGTGAGCACCTCCTGATAGCCGGTCATGCTCGTGTTGAAAACGACTTCGCCAAAGGTTTCGCCCCGGGCGCCGAAACCGCGGCCGCTGTAGACCATGCCGTCTTCCAGGGCGAGTTTGGCCTGACTGTCCGACATTCCTTCTCCTTCTGTTCGCGGCGCGGTTGTGGCCGTTTCGGGGCGGCTCGCCAGCGGAATACCGCACGGCTTACCTCCCCTGTGGAGGACAAATTGTATTTACTGTAGCGAGCCGGCGGGGCGACGGCCAAGGCGAGTCTTGCGGCCTTTTGCCCTTGGAGAGGGGTAATCCGGAATGGCCTTGGTCGTTGGTGGTCAACACTAACCCGAAGCGTGAGCGAGGGCCGTCCTCGCTCACGCTTCGGGTTGCTGAGGCAGAACCGCCAAGGCACTTCCGTATGAGAGGTGAAGGCGAAGGCAGCCCTTCGCCTGCTCAGGAAGCCCGCTGCGGGGTAAAAGATTCTGGCCCGACCGGTCCACAAGGCGGCGCACCGTTTGCCTGGACGCCGGTCATGACGTAGGGTTGAGCGTTCACGGAGGACACTTCGTTGGAACGATGCCCGTCAACGCTTTTCGGCTGCGCTCGCCCCCCTCGGTTGATGACACTAACGCCATTGAAGAGAGGGTAACCATGAATACGATGGGAGTCTGTCGAGGCTTCGGCGTCATTCTCGGGATCATCATCGTGGTGGGTGTTGTGGCCGTCGTCTCGAAGTATTCGAGCAATCGGAAGATCACGCCGACGCCGGCGAGCTGGCACGAGCAGATCAACAACATGGGCAAGCGACCGGCTATCGAACCCGGGACTTACGAGAGGCGGGCGCCGCAGTGGGACGTCAAGACGGAAATCCGGGAGTCCGGGGGGGTGCGCATCGTCAGGTACACCTATACCCCGAAATAGGACGGTTCTTGCAACGGCCGGGGTGATTCTGGCCGTTGATGGCATCCACTGAACGGTTGATGTTCCGGATGCTCGCGCTCGCTGACCGCGATCACTTCGACCGTGTTCGGGGCAACGACGCCGACTACCAACACTCTCTCGCCAGTGGAGAGGCCATCGCGGCGGGTGACCGCCTGATACTCGACGGGACCGCTCTTGAACGTCAACGTCACCTTGCCCGCCCCGGTTTGCTGGGCGGGGACGGCGAGCGAAACGGTGCCTGTCTGCGCGACCGCGCAGCCGATCCCACCCTCGACAGCTGGTTCGGCCTCCGGATCACACGGCCTTTTCCTCACGCCGCGGAACTCACGCCACCATTGACCGACGAGCAACGCCCCGCAGATCAGGGCGCCAATCAGATAGACTGTATCCATCAATTGACCTCGATGCTGGTAAACACAGTGGGCCACAGCAAATGCGCCACAGCTGATGATCTTCTGAAGCGCGATTCTGGTCAACGACTTTCGGCGCCTTTTTGACTCGCTATCCTCCCTCGCGCTGCGCAAACTCCGTAAATCCCCTCGATTCCGCAAATTCGGTCGAGTCGCTGTCGCTGGGTCGGTCTAGCCTCCGTCGCGGCAAGGATGCTACAATCACGACAGCCGTTTCCACCCCCCAAGCACCGGGGCAGGCGAATGGGCAGTCCGACGGGTGTCCTGATGGCGAATCGTGACAAACTGCTGAGCGTCGCCGAGGCTCAGGAACAAGTGCTGCAGCAGGCACGTCCGTTGCCGCCGGAGCGGGCGGCGCTGGAGCCTGCTTTGCTCGGCTGGATCCTCGCGGAGGACGTGGTCAGCGACCTGGACATGCCGCCTTACGACAAGGCGATGATGGATGGCTATGCGGTCCGGGCTGCGGACCTCTCCGTCGGCAAGGCTATCCTGACGGTTATCGAGGAAGTCACCGCCGGGCGCACGCCGCAACTGCCGGTCGGCCCGGGGCAGGCGACACGCATCATGACCGGGGCGCCGGTGCCGGCGGGTGCCGACGCGGTCATTCCGCGCGAGCGCACCTTCCTGGCCGAAAAGGATCGCGTGCAGATCGAGGACAAACCGCCGCAGCCGGGCTACAACGTGATGCCGCGCGGTCGCGAAATGCGTCGTGGGCAAGCCGTCGTCGCCGCCGGCGCCGTCCTGCGGCCGCAGGAGTTCGGCACGCTCGCGACCGTCGGCCGCACGGCCGCCCTGGTTTATCCGGCGCCGCGGGTGGCGGTGCTGTCCACCGGCGATGAAATCGTCGAGGCCGACGTGACGCCCGGCCCCGGGCAGATCCGCAACGGCAACGGGCCGATGCTCCTGGCCCAGATCCAGCGCGCCGGCGGGCTGCCGCACTACCTGGGCATCGCTCGCGACGACGTTGACAGCCTGCGCTCGCGCATCACTGAGGGACTGAAATCGCCGGTGCTGGTGCTGTCGGGCGGAGTGTCGGCGGGCAATCTCGATCTCGTGCCGGGCGTGCTGCGCGAACTGGGTGTGACGGCGCACTTCCACAAGGTCGAGATGAAGCCGGGCAAGCCGGTCTTCTTTGGCACGCACCAAGAAGCCCACGGGTTGCAACCCGTGGGCTTGAAGGTGCCGCCTACGTTGGTTTTCGGTCTGCCGGGCAACCCCGTCAGCGCCCTGGTTTGCTTCGAGTTGTTCGTGCGGCCGGCGATTCGCCGCTTGCGCGGCCACAGCCATACCGGGCCCTACATGGCCCAAGCAGTCCTGGCTGACGACTTCGCCTATCGCACCGATCGGCCGACGTACTATCCGGCGCGGTTGGAGCGGCACAAGTCGGGCTGGCAGGTGCGGCCGGTGCCGTGGTTTGGCTCGCCGGACTTGCGCGGGCTGACTGAGGCCAATGCGTTTGTGCTCTTTCCCGTCGGCGACCACCAGCACCGCGCCGGGCAGACGTTCGCGGTGCTGCGCGTCGAGGAACGGGATTGATTGGTCAGGAGGAGAGGGATGAAAGGTCAAGCGGCGCCGTTGCAGGAAAAAGTGAGCGAGACGGTCCATTCGTCGAACCCCACCGAGGCGGCCGGATCGCCGGGGCCACACTTTCGCCCGGCAGGCGTGCGCCGGCCGGGCAACGCCCTGGTGTCGGCGAAACTCCCCGAGGCGACCTGGTCCCAACTGGCCCTGCCGGCGCTCGCCTCCGCTGCGCTCCTGTGGAGTTGCTACTTTCCCCTCGCCCAGGGCTGGCTCGGCTGGGTCGCCCTCGTGCCGCTCTTGTCGCTGGTGCGTGCCCGCGCGAGCGGCTGGCGGCTGTTCTGTTGCGCCTGGCTCGGCGGACTGGCCTTCTTCTGGCCCGTGCTGCAATGGATGCGTGTCGCCGATCATCGCATGTACTACACCTGGGCGATGCTGGCGACCTACTGCTCGCTGTACTTCCCCCTAGCCATCTGGCTGTTGCGGCGACTCGACCGGGGGACGGGCCTGCCCCTGATTCTCACCGTGCCCATCGTCTGGACCGGGCTGGAGTTCGTGCGCTCGTGGCTGCTCACCGGCTTCGCCTGGTACTATCTCGGCCACACGCAGCACACGTTTTTGCAGATGATTCAGATCGCCGATATCGGCGGTGTCTACCTGATCAGTTTCGTGGTGGCGGCAGTCAACGCCTGGCTGTTCGAGGTGCTGGCCGGCTTCTCGTGGTACACAGCGTGGCTGGGCCTGCCGCCGCAGCCGGTCGAAACGTGGACGACGATCCTGTGGCGGCGTTTCGTCCAGGGCACCGTGGTGGCGGGACTGATCGGGGGGGCGCTTACCTACGGCGCGTATCGTCTGGACGAGCAGCCCTTCACGGCGGGACCACGCATCGCCTTGCTGCAAAGCAACCTTGACCAGCGTCTCCGCAATGCTGCGGACGTGCCTGGCAGCGACGCCCAGGTGGATGTCGGCATCCATGTCGAGAACCTATCCCTCGACGCGAAGCGGTTGGATCCTCGCCCGGACCTGATCGTCTGGCCGGAAACGAGCTACCCGGAGTTGTGGTGGGATATCGCCCCCAACGTGCCGCTGCAGAGCGTGGCCGCAGACGACCGGGACGCCGCCGTCCAGAGCGACGCCTGGATGCGGAAATATGCGACAGGCGACTACAAGCTTACCGGCCCCGGCTGGAAAGGGGCGATCAAGCCGCCGCCGGCGAACATCCTCCTCGGCCTCAATTCGCGCGTGGTGATCGAACCTGGCAAGCCGCCTGTCAAGTACAACTCCGCCCTGCTGTTCTACAGTAACGGCATGCGCGGCGGTCGCTACGACAAGATCCACCGCGTTCCCTTCGGCGAGTACGTGCCGCTGCGCGACTGGCTGCCGTTCATGAACGCTTTTGCCCCTTATGAGACCGACTACAGCATTCGCGCCGGGGAGCATCTGACGCGGCTCGAACTCGGCAAGTTCCGCTTCGGCGTGCTGATCTGCTTCGAGGACACCGACCCGTTCCTGGCACGCAACTACGGCCGTGCGACGAGTGACGGCCCCGCCGTCGATTTCCTGGTGAACATCTCCAACGACGGCTGGTTCGACGGTTCGAGCGAACACGACGAGCATCTGGCGATCGCACGTTTCCGCGCCATCGAGGCCCGTCGTTCGCTCGCGCGGGCGGTGAACATGGGCATCTCGGCGGTCATCGACGGCAACGGCCGCATCCTCGCCCCGACCCTCGTTGGCCACTTCAAGGATCCCCAAGGGCGCGTGAAGGCCAACTTGTGGGCGTCGAATGGAGCCGGCGCGGAACTCCCCCCGAGTGAGTGGGAGCGGTTCAAGAAGGTGGCCGGCGTCCTGACGGTAATTGTGCCCATTGACGGCCGCACAAGTATCTATAGTCTGTGGGGCGACTGGCTGCCGTATAGCTGCTGGGCGATGATCGCGGCCAGCCTCGCATGGATTGCCGTGAGGCGCCGACGCGCCAGCCATCCGCGCCAACTGGGAGTGCCTGCATGAGTGCCGATGCGAACCCCCCGGCGCGGCTCTCCTGGAAGCGTCGCCTGCTGCGCTATCTGTCGCTGGCTGCAATCACCTACGTGGGACTCCTTCTCGTGCTGCTGGCGCTGGAAAACTCGCTGGTCTACCATCCCAGTCCGGCGACCGACTGGCTATCGCCCCCCTCGGCTGAGGTGCGCGACATCGACCTGACTTTGCCGGACGGCACGAAGATTCACTCCTGGTGGTATCCGCGCGCGGGGGCGACTGGAGCGCTGCTCTATTGTCACGGCAACGCGGGCAACCTGAGCCATCGCGGCGGCACGATGGGATTGATGCGGCACCACCTCGGCGAATCGGTGCTGATCTTCGACTATCCCGGCTACGGCAAGAGCGCCGGCAGCCCCAGCGAGGCCGGCTGCTACGCGGCGGCGGATGCCGCCTACGACTGGCTGACGAAGGTGCAGCAGATCCCGGCGGAGAAGATCGTCATCTACGGAGGCTCGCTCGGCGGCGGCGTGGCGGTGGACCTCGCGAGCCGGCGCGAGCACCGGGCGCTGATCCTGTGCAAGACGTTTACGTCAATGCCGGACGTGGGCGCGGGGCTATATCCGTGGCTGCCAGTCCGCTGGCTGATGCGCAACCGCTTCGAGTCGGCGACGAAGATCGCCACCTGCAAGCGGCCGGTGTTTATCGCCCACGGCACGGCGGACGAGTTGATCCCGTTCAGCCACGGTCAACGGCTGTACCAGGTGGCGAACGACCCGAAGCATTTCTTTCGGATGGAGGGCATCGGTCACAACTCCGGACTACCCGACGCTTTCTTCGTTGAACTGCTCAAGTTCCTGGACCGGGTCGAGAGATGAGCCGCCGGGTTTATCCCGGCGGTCCGGACGGCGGGGATAAACCCCGCCGCTCGTCCGTGCGTGTCTTGACAAAAGTCGGACGCGGTAACCGGTGGTGCCGCCACTCTTTCATTGCCCTTCGAGAACAATGCTGCTCACGCGCTTCCAGTCGAGTCCGGCAGGGAGTTGCAGCCGGCAACGGACCCGGTTGCCCTTGTGGAGCGGTTCCGTGAGGCTTGGCTCGAAGGACAGGACTTCGCGCAGGGGCTGACGGACTATGGCAACCCGATCCGCGTCCTGGTAACTGATCCGCGTGGAGTTTAGTTTATTGGTGAGCAGGTAGCCTTTCGCGGAGAACGGAACCGTCGCTTCCAGCAGCCAGCCGAGCCACGCCTTGCCAGCGTCGTACTCGGTCTTGCCGGGAACAACTGTGAAGACCTTGCCGAAGACGTCGCGGGTCAGCAGTTTCTCGATCTCTTCGCGAAGGACGGCGGCAAGTTCACCCTGCGGCTTCTGCCTGCTCGGCCGCTTCTCTACACCTGGGGCCTTGACGACGCGGAGTTTGACCTCCTTGAGGAGATAGTTGAACATGTCGTCCCAGCGTTCGTCGGAACTCTTTCCCCCCACCGTCTCTCAGTTCAAAGGTCTTGCTCACGAGATGCAGGCTGCCAGGGATCTCGATCAGCCGGGCGTGGGCCTCCACCCCGTAACTGGCTACCGCGACCGTCAGCACCACGTCCACCCCCAATTCGCGGCCAACCTCCCACGGGTTGCTCTCCTTCCTGAGGCCGGCAAACTCCTCCTGGCCGACCCTCGGGACGCCAGTGGCCTTCTCGATGGCTGCGGGCAGTTCGGCGTTGAGCGTGGCGATGCGTTTTTTCACGTAGTCGCCGCGGTACTCCGCGGGCAAGGCGATGGGCAAGACGGCGAGCGACTTGACCGGCCGTGCCGACCCCTCGGCCGCCGGCGCCCCGGCCTCCGTTGGCTTCTTGGGGGTCGCGCTGCCAGGAACCCCGAGATCGGTCCGCTGCCGGGGGAGTGCGCCGTTGGATTGATCGCGGACCCACAACAGGTAGACGGCGCCCACCGACAGCCCAACCCTGAGCGGCACGAAGCCGAGAAGGAGAAACCAGATCAGAAAAGGGCTCATTGCGGAGGCGGCGGGCGGTGTTTTCGCTGGGGCCTTGCTGTCAGGCGGAGTGCCGGAGGTGTCCGAGGGATTGTTGGCGGTCATCGAAGGGCTCCTCTGCGGACTTGCGATGCACCCTCTTGATCCGGGTGTGAGCTTGGGGAGTCAACGCGCACGTTCAACCTGCGGCGCTGAGTGCGGTGGGCCGTTGCTTGACTCGCGGCAGGGGTCGCCATAGCACAAGAGCAGGCGCCCTCTTCCGTTGGAGCGAAGCGATGCCCCACCCAACGCAAATGTCCGCCGCCGACACCGCTCTGCTGGTGATCGACGTGCAGGAAAAGCTCGTCCCAAAAATCCTCCACGCCGATGCGCTGGTGTGCAACATCGCCTTCCTGATCGACGGCGCCCGGCTACTCGGCATGCCGGTCGCCGCCACCGAGCAGTATCCGCGCGGGCTTGGCGCCACCGTTCCGGAGCTGGCGAAACGGCTGCCGCAGCGACCCGATAAGGTCGCGTTCAGCTGCTGCGCCATTCCCGCCGTCGTCGATGGCTTCCGCACCGCCGCCCGGCCGAAGGTTATGCTGGCCGGCATCGAGGCGCACGTCTGTGTGCTGCAAACGGCGCTCGACCTGCTGGCCGCCGATTTTCGCGTGTACATCCCCGCCGACGCCGTCGGCAGCCGCTACGCGATCGATCACGAGTTCGCCCTGCGCCGCCTGGAGCGGGCCGGTGCCGTCGTCACCACGACGGAAACGGCCATCTTCGAGTGGGTCGGCGGCGCGGGCCATCCACAGTTCAAGCAGATCAGCGCTCTGGTTCAGGGACGGATGACGGCGCTCGCGACGACCGTAACCGGTTAGGTGACGAGCGGCGGGGTTTATCCCCGCCGTCCCGCCCGCCGGGATAAACCCGGCGGCTCGTCAAAGATCGCAGTTCGCAGAACTGCGGCGGACCAGAGGAACCTCCCATGTCCCTGCCCGGTCAACTGAATCCCTCGCCGCGCATCCTCCTCGGCCCCGGTCCGAGCGATGGCCACCCGCGCGTCTTGGCGGCGATGACGACGCCCCTGCTGGGCCACCTTGACCCGCAGTACCTGCAGATCATGGACGAGATCCAGGACATGCTGCGGCAGGTATTCCAGACGCGCAATCCACTGACGCTCACCATTAGCGGCACCGGCATGGCTGGCATGGAAACCTGCATGGTCAACTTGATCGAGCCGGGCGATCGCGTTGTCGTTTGCGTCGGCGGCTTCTTCGGTCA